>JGI24158J21664_10001534_pt1 | contig 26250 bp, 10 predicted proteins | sample Ectturendosymbi3_FD_21664 | JGI IMG/M metagenome (IMG submission 21664) | reverse complement strand
CTGTAGTGGTACTGCAGTGCATTTTGCTTGTCTGCGATGTTGAGAAAAGTGCTGTTGATAATATTTCGTGACAAATATTAGCCAACTGAGACACCAGAATTTCTGGAAGTGGTATGAAGTAATGCTACTATATAACATAAGAGTGATTTTAAAACAATATCTCGGGATACTAAGCATGTTACAAACTTCCATAAACAATGTCAAAATTTTGCTGGTGAAGTTCCACACTACATCGCATCGTACTTTAACATGTTAACAAAATCACGGTAACGGGAGAAAACGGGCAAAGGAAAACAAACGTCGCGGCTGGACCTGGTCAAGAAAAGTGTTGATGTGTTGAAATTGAAATGGCATCTATGACATAAATGTTATAGTAAATAAGGTAGCCTGTACTTTAGTGAGAGCAAAATATTTTTCTCAAAATTTCAGCCCGCCCCTTATAAAATTCCTGCGTGCGCCCCTGGTCATAGCACTAGCACGCTAGACGTTTCGACCAAAGAGTGCTCTCACTTCTATATGCATTGAAGTCGCCCATAAGTGTCACTTTCGTGGTCTTTCCCTTTCTCCTTTCTTTGGCCATTCTTGCTTGCATGTAGTGGTCGCGCTTGTGTGACCACTACAGCCCCAGGCGCCATCTAACTTCGTTACGTCCCTGCACATCACGATTGTTTAGCCCAGTGGTTCTCAAAGTTTTTTTTCATTCCCCCCCTTATACTCCGAAACACTGTCAATTCCTCCCCAATAAAAATCACAAAAAAAATAATTCCAAAAATTTCACACTACTGATGTGAAGAAACAATAGATGATAACGAATCAAACAGATTGTTTTATAACGTCAGTCACTGCAGTCAAACTGCAGTCAAAGCAGCTTGCACTTGCATACTGTAGAGATTCCAACGTAAACCAACCTCGCTGTGCAGTTTTTATGCGTTGAAAAAACAAATAATAAAAGCTTAAGGTTTTAACATCCACAGATTTTCCTCCCCATTTCCTCCGTGGAACATGTTTCCTCATGGGAATTAAAAACTCCTCCCTTAGTGAGCCAAGTGGCATCTGTTTGAGAACCACTGGTCTAGCCAAAATGACCAAATTTGCTTACAAAAATACCTGCCCATCAGTATCAAACTATCAATCAGAAAGTATAACAAAATGCTGTTGATTATCGAACTCATTTGACCATACAAAATAACTTGAAGGTCAAAGAAAAGGCATATTATCCCTCTCACCAGTAAAAACGCTTGGGGTACGCGTAGAGACAAAAATGCCGAAAAACTCGAAAGCAATAATTATGCTGACACTTTGCCCTGGAAGGTGTTTATTGCATCACAAGGGCATTGAAAATGATCAGAAAATATTTTTCCAGCACATCACAGCGGGAAACGTAAAGTTTACAGTGAGTCAGTGACCAAATTCTCATCCATTCAATCTCTTGTACGAAACGCGACCATATCGCAATACCGCAAGTTTAGAAATACTGTGCAATAGATCTACAAAAAATTATCAGAGAAAGTAGAATATTGGTCGATAAAAAAGCATCTGATTTCGTGCTAAGCTGAGCTTTTGTCCAAAAATTATTGTTGGCAGGCAGAGGTTTATTCCTTAAAAAAGAGCTGTGGGAACGGAGTTCGCAAACCAACCACAAAGGAGGACTGATTCACCTACAAGAATTTCCACACTGGGTCTTCCTGTTTCACTTTAGTGCTAGGGTGCTATACACGAGATAATGTGTCATTTTTTCATTTATGCTGCTCCAGGCCCTACACGCAAAAATTGAAATGAAAAATATAAACCTCCAAGTGAAGTTACTAGTGCAAAGAGGTGTGGGAACGCCATTTCCACGCGTTCCCACCCCACAACACCATTTCTGGCAGTTCTGACGATAATCAGTAGTCATCCTTAGCATAGCCTACACTTACAGCTATAATCTAGCCCGGTTCATTTTAAAGCCTACCAGACATGTAGGTTACGTTTTGCGGTTAGATTACCTGTTTTGGAATTTACGCTGTCACTGACCGATCTACCTAGCCTGTAGTTAACTGCACTGTAAGTGCGTTGTAGCGTCATTTTAATGCCTTCGCTTAACTACAGTAATAACATGAGCTGCACTTATTCAATAAAGCTTGTAGGAAAAAATACTATGATCTGCAGCTTATTCAACGTTTGTCGGCAGTCTGCTCAGTCCCGTCGCCACGGGGGGGCTTTGGCCCCAAACAAAGCTCCAAACCCACAAATTGAAATATGAAACACTATAATTCAGTGGAGTTTTCACAATTTTTAGAATGTCAAGCGCTCTCGCGCAAACGCAAAGCCCCCTTATTGAAAACTTTCTAGCGACGGTTCTGAGTCTGCTGCTTGTTCATCTTTTGTCCACAAGAAGCCCAATTTTACCCAAATGAAAAAAGAGTTTAAATACTTACGTGCGCAGTGACATGGCCAGCCCAAAATTTTGGGTGGGTCAAAATGTTTGATTTTAGGCAAGCAACAGTATTTTGTTTGAGATATTGCCTTTTGAAGCACAAAATGACTAGATATTTTAAACATTTGGAGTGGCCATGGTCCCCTGGCTCCCCTGAAAACGCCTATGTACGTGCGATTTATAAAACGTATAATGTCAATACTTCATATAAACTCTTACGTATTTATATAACATTGGGAGTATATATTTTTATATAATATCTTGTTCATTAGAAGTTTCATTTACAGTGAAATAAACACGTTCTGACTGCCCAAATTCAGCAAAATAAGCTTCGCATTTAATATTTTCGTCCCTATCCCTGTGCAAGAAATGCTTCATTTAAAGGCTATACAAAAAAACACCCCAATGGACATTTCTGTGCCGGGAATCACCGATTAAAAAAGCGCATCTAGAACAAATTAGGGGGGCTTCATCCCCCTTACCCCCCTGGATCCGCCTGTGACCCTGGAATCCCAACAGAGTAGTGCACTTTATGGATTATGGATGTAAACCATGTTACGTCCAAGTAGTAGGCCTTAGTCTATATTTGCTAACATTTATAGCCTGTTTGAGAAACAGAATGTTATTAATCTAAACATGTGCCTTGCACAAGGAGATTAAAATTCTAGATATTAGAGAAGTTTATGCACGCGTATTTCGGCCAGTTAAAAGCATGGTGCGCATGCTCTTCAAGCATAATTTACTTAACCTCGTGGTAAAGTTTATCAATTTGCGTTAATGAAAGAAAACGTTCATCGCAGCGCACTGCTCTGACCCGCCTCAGGTTTGTTCCTTCGGTAACAAAGTTTTGTCAACACTTGCATTTCATTGCAACATCACCAAATAATGGTCGTTAATTAATTGCCCATGATTAACATTCTTTTTGTTAAGCTCGCTCAAAAATTGGTATTTGCAAGCTATACCAGCCTATTATGGGTATTTGCGGAAAAATATTTGATAATTCTACAGCTAAATCGCAAAATTTGCAAATGCTATGCTGTGAATTAAATATAAATTTTCAGAATCCCTACATCCCAACACAAACACGAATCCTCGAATTGGAGATTTACTTTGTGTCCGCAAGTGGAACTAAAAAATAATGAAATAAGAAAACATAAAAAAACAGGATATTTTGTTGTGAAGGCATTCGGCCTCGGAATGTGCCATAACGTCGAAATCTTTTTTAGAAATCACCATAAGGGGTCCCCTGTAAGCATGTTAGGGGGTGCAGAGTTGGGTTGCTACGGCACTGCGATCAAGTATGACAAAGTTTGAACTTTATTTGCTGTTGGTTGCTAAATACCTGAAAAAGTATGCATTTCCAGGATAGCATTTCCTAGCATTGCTGCCTTGTTTTTGATTTTGCTCTATTATTTATGCTGTTGTTATACCTGTACCTTTTCCTCCTTTTCAGTTTTTCAGCGGATATGACGTTACCATACACGTTTTGGTCAATGATAGCGGGTTATGCATTTATGGCGTGCGGTTCAACCTGCGTAAACCAATCCATCTCTCAACGATATTTGTCTTGCAAGTCGGTTAAAGACGCAAGAATGTGAGTTATTGCTTGAAAGCAATCTTTCGATTTTATATGTACAAGAAATGGCAATGAAATACGGCAAACATCGTAACATCCGGTTTTCTGATTTGGAAGCAGGGAAAGCAAGCGTGACTGCCTAAAATGCACCTGTCGTCAGCACGCGTATTTACGTCAATAATTTTCTTTTTGCACAGTGCTGCCTTGGTCTCACTGATACCCGCCTTCGTGTTTTTCTTCTTGGCAAGCGGGAGCGGTTGCGCAATGTACGCTTATTTTGAAGGGTGTGATCCTTTAAAAGCAGGAGTGATAAGTAAACCAGATCAGTTGATGCCATTGTTCATACTCCAAATCTTTGCCGATTATCCTGGAATGGCAGGTCTGTTTGTTTCTGCTGCTTTCAGTGGAACTCTCAGGTAAAGACTGACTCGACGACAGACTTCAGACTTCAACAAAAAATTTTGTTTATATTAATTCACAGCGCAATCTTTACTAAACTTTTCAAGCTTTGCATGTGTGTGCTTTTGCAAATATCCATTTTGTCGCTTATTTTACAAATGTCTCGACTGCAGTGAAGCTTTGCCTTTCCTAAATTGAAAATCCGTTTTTTTTGAAAAAACATGACTATTCACTAAAACAAAATCTAACAAAGATTAGTTACGTCGGTTTACTCGATCAGTAAAACGTAGGTTTTCTGCCCAATTGTTCATCGAAGGCCAAATAATACACAAAATCAGTGGAAAAAAGCTTTGTGCCTTGCTCTATAAAAAAAAACATATCGTTATTTAGACAGATTTGTATTTCTCTTCATGTGGAGTTTTTCGTAGCTGGTAAATAAAGCACAACTGCTTAAGCGCCACTATTTTTAGCACCGTATCATCGGGGATCAATGCAGCTGGAGCTTTGATTCTTGAAGACTTCATTTTGCCTGCGTGGCCAAAATTAAGTACCACCTGGCAAATCATCATCAGTAAAATCATTGGTAAGTTTCTCTGCTTACTTCTGGTCACGCAATGCTCCTGACTATAAAGCGTTAACCGAGAAAATGCTAACGAATACGTGTTCTTAACAAGTTATTTGTAATTTCATTAGAGACAGTAGTATGTAGGATGAGTAAACAACTATTTTTTGACGTTGTTCAGTTACAATCTGCGGACTTCTATCTATGTGCTATGCTTTTTGCATTGAGCACATCGGTGCAACTATCATGCAAATCGGATATATTGTAGTTGGAACTCTCGTTGGACCAGTCCTCGGGGTGTTTACCTTGGGCATTTTTCTTCCGTGGTGTAATACAAAGGTAAGCATTGTAAAAAGTCCCCAGGATGCGACGAGAAAAAGACGAGGGCGGCGAAAAACTCACGCGGGGAAACTTTCCTTATTGGTTTTTGTCTCATATATCAAGCACTGGACGAGAATACAGCAAGAACTACTTTTAAAGATCATGCTGGAAACATGTTGCAATTTTAAGTTCCCGCTTGTACCAGGTTGAGGCTTGATGCATCCGCTTAAAAAGGTTTGAACACTATGCAATAGAACCGAATCAAACGAACACCACTTCTGGTGTACCTGCCTGTCATGAGGAAATGCAGGTCGAGAAACGAACAGTTCTATGATTCCGCCAGCTTGCCGTTTTCCTTATTATTTGCGAATTGGTTAGGTATTGGCACTACAATGTTCTAAGACTTTAGGTTTATCGTGCAGCGTTTCGAAAACATTTATACATTTTAGTACAATTTTATTTTTAACGTAACGCATTGCGAGGTCAAGGGGTTCGCCACTGCTTAAATTTAAGGGTTTTCAAGAAATTTCTACCCATAAGTTGACCAAGAAGCAGATGGTGTGATTGCATCTCCTACCTGGCCTGGTTCTGCTTTGGCGTGAAGCCACAGAGAGTTTAATATAAACGTGATTTCGAGACTACCTAGGGCTGTTGTGCCCGGCATCCTCCCGAGGAGAAAATCGGGTGTTAAAATAGAGTGATGCATTCCTTCCTTGTGGAAATATGTCATTGAAAATTTAATGGCATACTCTTCAGGGGTGAGCCTGATAACGATGAAAAACAGACCTTGACTCATGCAATGCTTGGTGCGTTGGTATGAAGCACAGGGTTTTTGCTACAAGATTTGGAAGTTGAAACAAGACACTTGTATGGTGGAGGACATTACTGTCGCATACCTAAATGTGATCAACACCTAATAACAACAACAACAACACCCTGTGGTGCACCACTAAGAAAGGGTTCAGGAAGGTGCATCACAAACTTGTCACACTAAACATATAATTTTTACAAAACTTTCTGTTAGCAAAGATGAACCATTAACCAAGCAATGACTTTCAGGATTTAAACGAGACTGCACATTCTAAAGTGTGGTGCGTAAGCATCAGACCGTGTCAAGCTAATTGTTGTAATTAGTTGATTATTTGTGATTCATAAGCAACGGACAATGAGCCACTATCAACTGAATTATGGAGCTGAGTTACAGAAGTTGGGGACTTGCTTATTTAGACCCGGGTGCTTACAGACATGGGCGCAATTAAGTGGGGGACACGTGGGAAGTGTCAGTAAATAGGATGCATGAGTTTAAGTGTTTTAAGTAAATAGGGTGCGTGAGTGCGTCAAAATATCTTTAAGGGTGCACCGTAACAAAAAAGGTAAAGAGTGCGGTTCCACGTGCGGTTTTCTTGCAATGAAACGCGCAAACCTCTTGCGGCTTTTGGGTCAATGGTCGACAACCACCGAACCGGTACCGGGCCGTGGATTATCAATTGCTACAGGGGCGCGAAAGCACCAACTGTTTACTGGTGGTAACACCACTCACTTTCTGGGCATGTGATTCGTCGATTCTTGCCATGGAAGCACTGTTCCGTGCATAGAATGAGAGCGTTGGAGCGTGAAAGAACAGTGTAGGAGATGGAGTGGAGCTGTAGATTCTGCTGCAGCAGCCTTATCTGATAGTTCAAACGGGTAGCTTCATTTCAGCTATTGAAAAATGGCAAACATCATAGAGTACTCCTGGGCCGCGGTAAAATTGTCAAGTGTTGGGTGGTCCGCAGTCATAAAAAGGTTAAAAACTGACTACCGTATTTACTCGATTGTAAGCCGCTCTTAATTGTAAGCCGCCCTTGATTGTAAGCCGCACAAAATGGTGTTCAAAAATTAATGTAAGCCGCCCTTGATTGTAAGCCGCACTTCACCATAGGTTACCTAAACCTCTGAGATACTTTCATGCAGGCTATAACATGCTTCGTGTTTGATTAGCAACCCTGGTAATGTTGTTTCGCCACTACAAATAACTTGTGTTCATCATAATCCCCTCTGTGACGGAGAGAGCACATATGCATATGATGCTGAAGAGAGGAAAGATAATGCGCAAAGAAGATTTGGTCAACAAAACGCAGCCAAGGAAAGACTGGGCGTCATTTAGATATTTTGATAAGCTAAAGAAAAAATGTAAGCCGCACGAAATGATGAAAACAAAATTTATAAGCCGCGGCTTACAATCGAGTAAATACTGTATATGCGTGACAATTGCCAAATTGACCATTAACGTTTAGGAGCCCAGCAGGCGAATTTTTCAACAACTCAGCAATTCTTTGTAGGTATGGAGTATAGTTAAGAGCAAGGTTTTTTAAGGAAAATGTTAGGTACTCGGTATGGACCTGTAGGGACCCGATTTCTCGGATTCTAGGGACTCGATTTTCTGGTATTCTAGGGACCCGATGATAATTTTGTCCGATTCTAGAGACCCGATATTCGATTCTAGGGACCCGAATCGGGTCCCTAAAACACCTAAAAAACCCTGGTTTAGAGTATACCTCAAGTATAGCAGGCATGAAGTTCCAAATATTTAGTCTTAAGTCTAAGAAATTGTTTTGATCTTGTTTTCGATGTCTCAGTAGAGTTGAGCTTTTGCTGATTGCTTTGTATTGTGATTATGCTTATCACGAACTATCTATTGATATTTTGCAATATAAAAAGGAGAATCTCTTTGTTGCTTAATTTAAACATATCCTTTCCAGGCTTATAGTGTTGTATTTGTTGTAATTCATTAAGTTTATTGTTTTGTGTTTTTTCAATACAGCGCTCACATTTCTGCATCTGTTAGTATATAGCCTACTGTGCAACGAACTTCTAGGTTATTTAACATGTTAAGTAATGCAGGGGGTTGCAGCCGGTCAAATCATCAGCACTATCACCATGGGCTGGATTGCAGTGAGCGGTTTTGTTTACGGTAAAACGCCAGAAAAGTATGCATTTTTACCTACTTCCGTCGACCAATGTGGAAGCGAAAATACAACGGTGTGGTCAAACTCTACACAATACACGTCCTCCATAGAACTTTCCACGAGATCACACGTTACTTCGACAACAGTAGAGGCGAGGTATACCTTATCTGGCAATAAGAACGCTCTGATATCACGGACATTGTCTGTTAGTTGAGTATTTTCTATTTTAAATAGTAGCAGACATCCGCCCTGATGGTAGCATAATGCATTTTTGTGAAATAGACTGAAATCCATGCAAATTTTAACGTTGCTTCTTTTCGTTTATCGCAACTTTCCTTTCATTTCGAACGTTTCTTGCTAAAGTGAAAGCATTTGCTCGTATTTGAATCCTTTCTAAGCCTGCAGCTTACTGTTTTGCAGGACAGCGATTCAAGACACGCTTTTCGAAATTTCTCACCAGTACTACGCCATGATGTCGTTTATCATAACGGTTGTCGTAGCTCTACCTGTTTCTTTACTTACAGGTGAGTTAAAACAACCATGCACAAGCAGCAGTAATTTGCGTACTTGACCGCTATGTGTGCAATAATATTTTTCGAAAAGAAAAACGGTGTTCCACAGCTTGAAAACAAGCGTTTTACCTCCGAGGTGATCCCACAGTGCCGGATGAATAATAGTAGCAAATGTGACAATTGCTGCGGGCCCCGCGGTTTTGGGGCGCCCGCGGTCATTTGTGCTAAATTTCACTGAAACCAAGTTACATTTTCATTTGTCTGGGAAATTGCTTCTGCGCAGTCCATTTAACACTGTAAATTTTCTGAAGTAATTTGATTTTGAAATGTTCTTTGTCTACAAATTAAAAAAGTTGTAAGGGGCCGTTTTTGGCATATTTGCACTTAATTTTTGCTATACGTTGACAAACATACGACTTGCTTCAAAGCTTATTAAACGTGGCTCCAGGAATAAGATTTAAAAAATGCAAAAACCAACTTCGAAGTTCTAAAAACTGGTGCTTTCACGGCATCTCTGAAAGTGGGGAGCTGGAGGCGACTGCCTCGTTTACCTCCCCTAATATCCACCCCTGATCATACGTATGGAATATCTTCAGTCCAAAAAGTCACTATTTTGCTATTGGTGACCAACTGCAGTGGAGAACCGTCGCTTTCTAAACGTAGGATGATAGAATGAACAAAAGAGCACCATTAGGACAAAACAAACTGAACTGCCTGATACCAAAGAGTACAGGGCATGAACTTCCATGTGAAATAGGCGCTACCAGTATAATAAACAAATTCGCTACGGCAAAATCTAGAAAATATAATCTTAAGCAATAGGCTTGCTGCTTTGAACAATCGAATGCGACACTTATACTGAGACTACACTGTCTAATACTGTCTAATAGCACTAATCAAATTTCTTGATGAGTCTGGAAGCAATAAGCATTGCTTCTGTACTGTACTTGTGAACTGTACAGTAACGTGTTGCTTCTTGTTGAAAAGATGCTGTTTTCGTTTTGGGTATAAAAACATGTCGCCCATAATGTCCACCTGTTGCTATTTAGGAACAGACTTTTCGTACTTACGAAATTTAATGTGCTTTAATGGCAGTTACATGGATTTCCACATTCACACAATCTATGATTTAACAGTGGTTCACTATTCAAGTGTTTTTTTAATTTAGGGGTCTGCACTGTTGATATGCTGCAGGTCCCTAGCCACTTTAATCCGGAACTGTGATCCAAGTGTTATGCGGAAATGTTTTTGTTTTTTTCTTTCACAAAGACGCCTAACCCTGTCTTGGTTTTACAAACCACCTGGCGACACACCTGTAGCGGCCCAGAAGTTTGTTACTTGTAAATGTTGCTTCGTTTATTTGTTTAAACGAGGCAAGGAATCGATTCTACCTTGAAAAGTAAATGTACACAGAATTGCACAACACGTCTGCATGTTTTCCGGTAGCTATTGCAGTTCTGATTAGAGAATAGCTAATATCATTGACGACATCATTCAAGTTCTCGGTTTTGATTGCCATACAGGACTCCAACGCTTTTCCGAATGATGTGGGAGTACCTGCGAAGTTACTAGAAAGAAAAAATATGCATATTGTTTTCACACCCGCTATTTGACAGAACGTTCTGGCAAAATACAAGAAACAGTTTTGTGAAAGATCACCCTTTTCAGACCGCATCCATCATAACACGCTTAAATACGATATGGGGAAGTAATTTGTGTCCGCAATTTTAGATCAATTTTCTGAGTACTCGGCAATTTGAAATTTACTTTTTGTTTACGTTTTTACACGTATGGAAGAGTTTTGACAGTGCACTGGCAGTCACGTGAAAGCCAAACAGTCCTGTGAACTTTTATGAAAAACGTGGCCTTAAATATTATTGACACCGTACATTTTTCAATAAGCCTCTCGAAAAAATCAAGTGTTTGTAGATCTGGGATTTTTAACGTTTTAGAAGAGTTTCCTATTTTGCAGTTATAATGCTTCGATTAAGTTTCCTATTTGCACCAATGGGGGTCAGTGATTGCAACAATGGTGCCCACTTAAAAATCAAGTGGAGAGCAGCTTATCTTGGCAGGACAAACTCTCCTGTCGTGAGGTTAGATACGTCATATCTTATTATCGTCAGAAGAGTATTCCCTTTTCTGTCTAACATTCATTTGCAGCAGGGATAGTTAGCGGTGAATTTCTGTATTTTACCTCCAGCCGAGCTTTCCAGCATCACAGTACATAAGGTTGAGTGCCATGAACTCAAGAAACTGTGCAAGGGGGCTAAAAAATGAACGTTAAAGAAGAACGACATAGATTTTCACAAAGTCTCCTCTTTTTTACCGCGCTTTGCACTGGTATAATGAACAGAGTGGCAAAGAGTGCTACAGCCTGGGTTTGACTCTAATATTTGCATGAAAAGCCAAATTTCTGGATTGCGCGTAAAATTACCAATACCCACAGTTCCAAATGGTACGTCTGCCCCGCACGGCCAGATTAAATTAACGCAAGGCCCGGGGAAAAGTCGTGACCGCGAGGCACCCTAAACGCTTCACGCAACTTCGTAGCGTTTCACATGTTCTCGTTTCAACTTTGCAGAAGCACCGGTCAACAACGTCAAAACTGATAGGATTTGTCAGCCTACACTTCAGAGACAATTGGGAGTGCCCGTGCACGGCGGTTTATTTATTTTCATGCCCGCTTTTCCTCTAGGGAGGGTCGCGAGGGCAGCAGCCCTAGGAGGACTTGAAATACGTCACGGTCAACAGCAATTTTAGGTCATTCTGCTGGCTCCAAACCAAGACAGGACCAAGAAAGGTCGGAAATGTAGCCACTCCAATTGGTACTTGGACGACCTTTGCGTCGCTTTCCCGTGGAATTAGCCAGCAGGACTTGCCTCGCCGTTTTTTCGTGGGGCATTCTGGACACATGGCCGATCCAATGCAGGTGGGATCTCTCGATTCGGAGAAGTGGTTAGACATTCTAGGCTCTGCAAATTTCACAGCTGCGCACTTCGTCGCGAAGTGTCACTTCGTGTACTCGTCGCAAAAATCCCATTTATGCTGCTTGCACTTGAGATAATATTTTTTCAGTCATAACCCAAGATTCATGACTATAGGTAAGGATCAAAACAAGACCGATTTAAAAACTGACAACTTTGCGATGTTTCAAAGCTCCCGTTTTGTGACCGCAGAGTGATGAAGCTCACGCAGAACTACATTAGCTTTATCAATCTGTGTATCAATCGTCTCGCCTCACTCCGCCTTCCGTCACTCGTAAATACCATCCCAAGGTATTTGAAATTTTCCACCTGTTGCAGTGTACTGCCGTTCACTTGCAGCGTACACTGCCTTGGATTTATAGAGAGACATAATACCTCGATCTTTTTCGTGCTAATTTTTGTTCCGGCTCAGTCACACGCAGCGGAAACCGATCGAGTGCATGCTGAAGACCATGTTGAGAAGATGCTAGCAGTACCAAATTGTCCGCAAAAAGTAAGCGGTTGATCCTGCAGCTCCCATCTGTGACACCCTCCTCGACTGTGACTGTCTCTCTATCCAATTCATGTAGACCAGGGGTGGGGAACCTATTTGCTATCACGGGCCGCATAAATTGTGGATTGTCGCTGGCGGACCGCCAACAACAAATGATTTATCCTAAAATTCTACCTTTATCTAACTATCAGAGATAGAGGCTTATTATGACATAATATCTTAAGTACCGGCTGATCATTGAACTTCGTTGTGACGCGATTTTGTACTCTAAATCGACTAACCAAAATTCTGATGCGGGCCATATCAAATGTCCACGCTGGCCGCAGGTTCCCCATCCCTTATGTAGATTATACCACCAAGAGGAGTGGTGACAGCACACACCCTTGTCGGAGTCCCAACAATAACGGTGAACGGTTGTGATTTAACACCCCCGACACGGACACGCACTCCTGAGTTGGAATACAGTGATTTGACGGCCAGTAACAGGAGGTCCGTATGTGGTTAATTTGTTCCAGACAGACAGTTGTATCACAAAAAAATTGATCTTTTTGCTACAGTGACACTATGCAACCGAATTTTTGTCATTAGACTATCTAACCATCTTCACTGTACAAATCGTCCATTCAAGTATGTATTGAGGGGAGATATGTCTCCACTCAGGGCCGGCCCTAGCAAGTGCGGATCTCCTCTAGGCAGTGGTGCATTGACGTCATTGTCTTCAGTCAACCGTGGTACGACCTTTTTGTGAAGATATTTTAGTAGATAATTATATGAATATCAGAATGACGGCAGCAAACAACATGCAACTGTGGTGGACATTAGACAGTGTATCGCTATACCAGTATCACTCGTAATTAGGCCATTAATTGTACAATGGTGAACCCAAAGAAGAGTGTAAATGCAGAGTTGCGACAATCAAACCGAACTGGCAAGCGAATTGAACTTGCAAAGTAATTACTACACTCTTGGTAAACGGCACTTTTGTTCGAAGAGCACCTGAGAACAAGAAATAATTACATTTCTCACTTGTGGTTACCACCAACGCGCAGACGCGTTTTTGGCAAAGTTTGGACGCACGATCAGTCTGCGTTTTGACGCAAAAACCAGATTTCGCAAGAGAGAAACCCGCCCGACGTTCCCCAAAATTCAATAGTTATTCTTAATGCATGGACTGGGAATGCAAACTGTTCTCTATGAATTAGAAATGCAATGCACAAAGTTTTTACAACTACCACGTCACAGATGTACAAACACTTATCAAACGCAATATAAAATTCGCATAATTGATTGATGAAATAGAATCCTATAGCCGCCCATTATAATGAAAAACTGGAACTAGTGTGCTTGATGACATTCACAATTTTTGCCTGGCCTAGTTAAGCTGCAGGGCAGCTTGAAGTGTTCTATACGCTCATGAACCTGGACTTTGAAGTGGTGGTTTTTCTACCTAGACTTTCGACTTTCGCTCGCAAATATGCAAAACAACCGACAAATAACGAGGAACAATTTTGTGGACAAAGAAATGAAGAAATTTTAAGTGCAAAGACTTCACAAAATTTTGCGCTGCTTTTTGTGAAATTTTTGCCTTCCACCGGTTCAATCTCTCATTTTTTGTCAATTGCTTCAATGTCGTGGAATTCATTTTGTTTTGACAAAATTTTAGTCAAGATGTAACCAATTCGATTGCTTGTCTGTCGTTTGCAAAAAAATTTGTATGCAGGCCAATATCCGCCCGAAACATTTTGACAAACTTATTCCAGAACCCGGCCCCGATCCGAAAAGCCCGGCCCGACTAACAACTCTGCCGCAGCCAACCAAAAACATTCCAAAACAGAAAGATCTTTCGAGAACTGAACAACGTTACGTTGGCAGAACTGCCGTCAAAGTTACTGTAAAGCAACAGCTACTCGTCTTGACCTGCTCATTGCGAGTTGAATCACTACATACTTTGTTTGAGCAATAGCTGTAGGCAGGGCTACCATACCGTCCTTATTTTTAAGGTTTGTCCTTGTTTTGCAGTACTACGTCTTTGAAAATGTTAATGTCCTTGTTTATAGGAAACGCCCTTATTGGTGACTTCCGTATTTATTTCTTCTTATTTCCGGTAGCTTAACAATTTTAAACAAGCAATATCTGATAGACATACAGACCATTTCTATCTCATCGTAAACATTTTGTAATCAAACGTTTTTGATATCATGAAAGTAGTATAATCTTGCAGCACAGAGAAGTAACGCACTATCAGGTATTGTTAGCACTGTAAGCTGTCTCCTGTAGTTAGGATTCTTAGGAAGGCTTGTTTTGTGGCGAAGGTTTAGTATTTAATTGATTCAAGAAATAAGCAAGCAAAAAAAGCGTTTTCCGTGGTTATTCCAAGAAGGAAGTCGAGGATAAGAAATTGCTGAAGCAAATGGTTTCTGGAGATAAATGGGCAAACATATGATCTAACATAAGTCATGCAAACAGAAACAATTGTTTTCCTTTTAGGTAATAAAATTAAATTTCCCTTAGCCGTCCTTATTTTTGGTTCTAGATCGATGGTAGCCCTGGCTGTAGGGCTACTGCAGTCTTAACTGGCACTTTTAACAACCAAGCTCCTTCCACAATGTGTGGGACGTGGTGGAGCACAGATATAACGCCTTATATAGCATGAGAATTGAGCATGTTTGATAAATGTTCGGTAGCGGAAATTCATGGTTCGTCCAAACGAGATAATTCTTTGCTAAAAATAAGATTTGTAAGCAGTTTCTAAGGAATTCTCCAGCTCAGAGATTATCTGGCAAGAATGAACAATCTTCCCAAACAACATGGCGCGGGGCACAATGCACCTGCATCGGTTACATCGGCTTAAGGCCGGCTTGGTCTACACTCTGTCGCAGATCAAAACGTACACAGTTTTTAACGAAATATCGCGCAAAAGCAACTTGATCCGTACTACTTCACTGAAGTTTTGCGATGGGAGCTTTGCAATAGTTACATCTATTAAGTGTTCCTTGATCTAGTAGATTCTAGTAGAACATAGTTTAAGAACATACGCTTAGTGACACAGACAGACGGACAAGACTGCCGGACATCGGGGACAATTCAATGTAACCGGCTTACATTCAAACATAACGACATCCGGACAACAGCGGTTTGTTTGATCTAGGACTGATACCGTCACGATGACGACAAGCACTTCGTAACTGATTGTTACATCAGCGCATTATAGGTAATTGCAAAGGCGTTAGATTGCGAAGAATACTTAATAATGAACTTATTGAAGTGACACTGGCCTCCGTCGCTCTGTCAATGTCATTTTTGAAAAAAGTCAGCTACGAAAAGTTTCATGACGCCGCATTTTTTGCTTGCGAAATCGTTGATGTTTGACTCCAGGTCCGTATCTTCAAGAATCGCATGCTCCATACGTCTTAATCGTTCAGGTTTAGTTCTGATTTCTTAGTGAGCACTAAGTGCTACGTCGTATTTCCTGTGGAGAGTTCTCGCAATTCATTTGTTTAGTTTCTTAAGCCTGCTTGGTGTCCTAACTAACTTTAGTAAGTTGTCCAATGGTCTTGTCAACATATAGCTCTCATTCTAGTCGCCACGGGGACTTTGGTGTGATTATCCACCCCAAAAAAATTCCAAACCCCCAAATTGAAATATGAAACGCTATAAATCAGTGGAGTTTTATCATTTTCAGAAAGTGAAGCCCCTCTGCAAAAACGTGAAGGCCCCTNTAAAAAATTCCTGCTGNCGAGGGTTTTGAAAGTTGTAGCGTACTTATCATTGCTTGAAACAGTTCTGCGAGAATGTCTAACTTTCTTGTTTTTTCAACGCTCATGTTGCTCTGGCCGTTGATTAGCCTATTCTTAAATTATGGCTTTTTTGTAGAAACTGCTCGAAAAATGGATATTAGGCAGATTAGAAAAATAAAAAGCATACCGGATAGCCGAAGTGCAGAAAACTTTTCAAGCAAAAGATTGAGACTTGAGGTTCAACCAGCACAGACCTAATGGGGTAGAAAGGATAAAGCGTTTTTTGGACGTCCATTTGCATTGCATCGTCAGCAACCTGAAGGGAATAAGCAAAATTTCGATGTTGCCCCCCTCTGGAAAAATTTCTGCGGACGCCAAGGAATGCAATAATTTTGATCTAATTCTTGCTTCATAAAGCGTGGTGCTGTTTGGCTCAATTCTTTCAAGTTACTCAAAAACGATAAATGCCACAGTTGTCAGTTTCCTTAACCTATATATTAAACGCAGTGATCAAAAAGCTCTACAATTTTGATGCGTGGTGAACAGCCTAAAAATATGAAAAACTAGTCAAGGAATGTTTTGAAATTTAAGCGCGATACCCCCAAAAGCGCAGGGCCTTGGGGATTTGCCCGGTTTGCCGAGGCCCTGCTGCCCCCATGTCTCTCAGCAAAAAGGTAGGAGGTCAGTGTTCCCGCGTTCCGGCTTCCCTGCTTAAGAGCAAATGTATATCTTGAACGTATAGTTTTTCAACACAGCTGAACGTTTCTACAGCCTATCGCCAACTACCTGTTGCAAAATATAAATTGAAAAATGCCACATTATTTTATTCTAGTTTTATAACATAAATGTTTACCTCTGCACAGGAACCAAGTTTAAGGGCGGGACGGGGCGACATGTCCCGCCAACTTCTGGAAGGGAGGGACACAATATCGTTTGTCTCCCCCAATATTTTGTAATCAAAACAATGTATTTGTACAAATTTCATGGTTACATTACTGTTGGAAGACCCCAGAATAAAGCCAGGAAATAAATAAAAAAAAGTGACATTGTCACTAGATTATCTATAGATACAATGTACACATTTACAATGTAAATTGAATTACCATGATTGTTGATAGCTGTGTTGATTAATTCGAATTAACCGGATCAGTGTGTACACGAATGTCGCTCAANNATGTGACTGATACGTGTCATGTTCTTGTGAGTCGAATTCCTGCGCTGGTCAGTAGCCTGCAATATACAGAACATGATTGCCAATGCTAGTACTTACCAAGAGATCTTGTCGTTTGTTTTTGATTTGATCTATGTGACTTAGCGGTTCTGGTGAGAATCTTGTGTTTTTTTAGTAGCACTGCACTTTATTTTGAAGCTAACCAAATTTGTATTGATTATCACAATTTTTGACCATAATTATGCCTATTTAAGCCAATTCTCAGTTTTAATGTGTTTTCACATTAAATGCAATACTAGGCATAGCACCACCAGCTGTACAGTACAAGCTACTATACCACCACCATGGGCGTAGCCAGGGGGCACTTGGGCCATAGTGCCCATATGCGGTTGCCAGATGGTCGGTATTTCGCCGGCCTGGAAGGTATTTTACTGCAAATTTAGCAAAGGCCTGCAAGAAGCCGGTATTTAAAAAATCAGTGCCTGAAGCCGCTATTTTGAAAACACATATCTTGCAGTAACTGCAAAAAGAACTAACGTATAACTTCTCAAAATATAATGCCTTTTGTAGAGAATCTTGTCAGGATAGTTCCTTCAGCAAAGTTTAATCCGGCCAAATACAGTATTTAAGGCTAAAATAAGGGCAATTGATTACTTGTCCCTTAGCACTACTCTATAGCCACTATCTCTCTATTTTCCCTGTTCTTTAGTGTACCCATATGAACCATCCTCTGCCCTCCAAACGTTATCTGTATCAGGATTTCTTTTGACAATTAATCGTGAAACCGTCGTCGATAGGGTTGTTGTCTGAACTACTGTGCTCAATGGCGTAGCGAGGCTAAGTGTCGCCCGGGGCCGACCACAATAATGCCGTCCTTTCCACCCCTCAAATGTGCTCACAGCAATTTAAAAAGAAATAAGATCATGTTTTGTGCTTGTTAAAGATACAAGGAGTAATACAGTATAACACTTTGAACATCAGAATCAAGCCGCCACAAGTAAATGGCTTAACTTTGTTACACTAAATTTTTGCAGTTTTTGCGTGTATTATAAACACTGGGTGATAAGTGGAGATGAAAATGTGAGGAAGAATGTGCTTTGATTCAGTGTTTCGTAAATTTCGTTTGATACAAAGCAGTTTTCATCGTTAAAGTAATTAAATGAAGAAAGATTATTCTCTCGGAGAAAGTGCTCGGCTCAATTATTGTTACCACCGCCAATGCCAAAGACTGTGTTTGAATAGGCAGTGTTTCAACAACAACAGTTTTGCGTACGCCTCATTTCTCTTAAGTTTTCGATGATATTAAGATTTTTGTCGCTTGCAGTGCTAACAGGGAATGTTAATCTTTTAAATAATAATGGCAATCACTTTACTTTCACAAATGCGCTAGCTGCATTGAAATAGACACACTATTTCGTCAGCGCACTATAATTAACTCAAAGGCCAGCGAATCAACCTGTAGCAGGGGCGTAACAAGGATAGATGGCGCCCGGGGCAAGAAGCAAGTTTTACGCCGCCATGTTCCAACCTGAGATCTTTCTGAAGCAAATTCAATGCGTTAAAGAAAGTACTTGCGACCTTGTTGGGACTTTCGGCGCCCAGGGAATTGTGCCCCCTTTGCCCACCCTTGTTACGCCCCTGCCCGGGAGGTCATTTCCCAGCCAGTCTTACCAGAAGGTACTGAGACATTTTTTGAAGAGTTCTACGTGAGCTAGAAAATATTTGTTGCAAACTGAAGTGAATGTTGCACGCAAGAACTTATTAAAAATCAATTCGAAAAAAGTGCTTTGTGTTCATACAAGCAATACTACCATAGAAAAGAATATAACGTCAAACTGTACGGAATGATGCTCGCATGTTCATTTCAAAAATTGATATGCAACATGTAAAAAAGGATTTTTGAGAGTAAAAAAATACCGGTTATTTTATTATTGTTTTTGCGTTGGGCTATAGACTCTGCTCACAAAGTATACGTTTATCCACTGTTTGAAAATTTTCAAACCAACTATTTTGGGAGCTTCATGGAATTGAAAAAATTACACGAAAAAGAAATGCAATTTCAAAAAAACGTTCCTTTTGCAAAACGTGTTTTGAGAATCCCGTACCATTTAATGTGCACTTACGAATTACAACACAGCCTACATCTGCCACTGTTAAGAAATATACTTTAACAAAACACATCTGGTACCCCTGTCCTCAAAATATATAATTACCATTATTTGCCCCCTATTTTGCCAATTATACAAAAAGGTCGTGCTATAGTTGAATGAACATGGTGGCGTCATCGAAACGCAAACAATGCAAACAAGTTTTGCCCCTCAAAGTTTTTTCGGTCTCCGTTACTATAGATTAATTTTTTACGTTCCGGGCGCTGCACAGCACAAACCTCAAAAAACATGTTTCTGACGTGGTAAAGACATTGACATTAACAAGTAAAAGAGAAAACTGATTTTTAAGGAAGTTTGCTGTCAATTATAAGATAGGTGGAGTCAAAGCTGCAAAAAACATTTTGTAACAGTAAAATATGCAGATGTTTTACAGTATTAAAAACCCTGAAAGGTCCACAATATTTGCCAGCGTATGACCGTTCCATCGAAATGTGCTTTATGTATGTAAAATCATTCAATGCTAAAATAAGGTTATCCTGCTTTATTTTTAAAGGGCCAAACAAGCCTGAGTCAATGGATCCAAAATTATTCCTTCCTTTTGTTGATCACAAGTGTTTACCAAACAAAGTGCGATCATTTTTTCGCTTTGGGGTTCCATTAAATGAAAAGAAGTGGGAACCCCGGAAATATGAAGAAGCGCCGGAAGAAAAAAGCGACCTCATCGTTTATTCTTACTCTGAACCTGCAATGGCCGTTGACATGAAAGCGTCAGTTGTATGAATTGGAGCTGCACCATTAATTGCTGCTGAATTTCGTTTGCAGACCGTAACGAAGACTGGAGAATGTGAGCAGAATATATTGTGGTGACAGGATTTCATTGAAAATACAGCATTGCTGATTTTGTAAATCATTCATTGTAACTCAAGGAAAGTAGCTGCAGTAAAGTCTTATGTGCCAAAAGGCCGAATGCCTAGTACACAAATTTATCACGCGAATGCACACAACGCAACCTGTGGTAACGTTTAGGAAATCAGTAACATAGCAAACAAACCCGTCTAACCTTCTTGCATTGAGCTTCCAACACGCAGCGGTGTCAAAGGTCCTTTTATTAGGGTGATAAAAACACGGCAATCCTAATTACAACAGAGACTCAAAACAACACATGATATAACACAGAGGTTGAAGGTGGAGCACAGCAAAAAATAACGTTTTATTTTATTTAACGACGACGAGCGGCAGGCCAGAGCCTGAATATGCTTGACCAGCCAAGAAAAGATCACAAGCACACGATAAGCGGGCCACCATACGGCAAACAGTCGATAAAATTTTTCAAGGACGCAAACTGTCAACAAAGAATTCGTTCAGAACGAATAATAAATTACTATGAAGGATATCCAGAGTTTTATGGAGAGGTGAAATGGTTCGTTCATTCTGAGACAGCATTATAAATATTTACAGTTGATTAATGGGCTTAAGGTTGAGCAAAGTCCAAACAACGGAAGTTGCAAGTCTTGCAAGATCGCACATTACACTTCGCATTATATTTTGCAGGCCTTTTTTCATCAACATAAATTTTACAGACAAAGAGTTCAGCACAAAATGCAGAATGAAGAGTACATCTCGTAGATTCTCTTTGGTACATTGGCACTACATGAGCACAAACGATAAGTGCACTTGGTCAGGTTCAGGACACTATGACCCAAGCGCATTCTGCACCGCAACGATGCACTACAGGGATTACTGTCACGTAGATGGCAACAGTTCTGTTTTGAGTCCTAGTAAAACGTTTCCAGACGTAATTTGAAAACCGAAAAACAAATAAAAGATTTGTCCACAACAGGCAATACGTTCCATAAACTAGTACTTTTCTGGAAAATTGAATCAAAACGCATGTGTTCTTTTTATTAGAATCTGAATAATTAAACTGTCACGAAGCATGTGCGTATGAGAGGTTACATGTTTGGTGACGCCATACCAAACATTACCTTATAGTACTGACGAGAGCTAGCGACAAATCGGTTTCGGCGTTTCTTGCTTTAATCTTCTAAATCTCAACTGCAAGTAACGAAGCGCAAATCAAACATGCAACGCCTGGACTCAGTTGCAATCCATACCCTTCACCATAACGGAATATGCGCGCGTTTATCGAATGCGCGGCACAGAATGCAGAAGGAGCAATGCACGAACACCGAAAACACGGTACAATCAATCACATCTTTACTCCCCAAACACAAACGAACAGAACCTAGAAACAGTAAGATGACATGCGAAGCACAGAAGAGACGTTCCCTGCACTGTCGCTTCCCCGTATCATTCCGCAGGTTTCCATTGTCGAGCTTATCGACGGACCTTCGGCGATGATTCTCATTGAAGCAATACCAGTGGCTCCGTTTAGCCCTCAGGTGGAAACTCTGGTGGTCTTCAATGCCCTCAGGTGGAACTCTCAGGAATTCCCGAAACATCAAGTAGCTGTTAGGTTCGGACGTCATCGTTTAACATCGATTCATTATTAGGGTTGCCAGATTACCGGTATGTCACCGGCCAGGCCGGTATTTTGCTGCTAATGTAGCAGAGGCCGGTAAAAGGCTGGTATTTTGAAAATCTGTGCCTGAAGCCAGTATTTCAAAAATAAATAAGTTTCCGTAACTTCAACAAGAAATAGCGCATAATTTCTCAACTTTTATTGACTCTAGTAGTGAAACTTTTGAGGAGAGTTCTTTCAGCGAAGTTTACTATACATATTGGCTGCTGTTGAGGCAATCCTTGGTGCGATTGTCACGTCACAAACACACCGAATTGCAATGAGCCAGCCAAAACACAGGGAAATAATAATTGTGGCTCAAAAATACTGATTGTCTTTCTGTTTTCCCTGTGCCGCTTACGAAATACGACGCAACTTAGATCTGGTACTGTTGACAAATCAAAATGGCCGGTACTTTTACAAAACGCATCTGGTAACCCTATTCATTATTTACTTGCCAAATCTCCGGAAAAAAATCACTGAAAATCTTTCGGAGAGCAGTGACGTGAAACTAGGTCAGATGATACGGTTTTCTCTTTTCCATTGGAATGATAAATAAAAGTGTATGACGGGGAAAGGTTGAGCAGCTTGACGGGATCACAAAGTGGTTCCCTCTCTGACCCCGAGAAACCTCGCAGCAGCACTAATCCACGCGTAAAAAAGCACGATGGAAGAGCCGTGCCTGTCACTGCTCGTCGGGAAAACCGGAAAAGACGTTCGTGAGGCGTTTCATTCGTGACTACGCAGATCAACAAGTGAAGGAATGCAGAGCCTCTGGCAGTACGTATTCCAACTTTTTGTCGGGTAGGGAACTGCTGCTAATAGACCGGGAGCCCAGAGGGTCTAAGTTAACTGGAAAAGTAACCAATTTCTACTGGTATCACATCATCTAGTATCGCTTGCTGTACAAGAAACTGGTGTTCTGCCGTGTCACAGCTGGTGGGTGTGGTCATGGGGGGTGTTTCACTGCACCCCCAAAATTGAGCTAGATCAGTTGGAAAGGTAACTACTTGAAACCTCTTGCAAAAGTTTCAGCATCATCCCAGGAACACTAAATGGCCAATGCCAGACGTTTTAAGTGGTGGGGCACCCCCGCCAGACGCCCCCAAAATGGCCACCCCAAAACGGAGCTAGATCAACTAGGAAAATAATCACTTGAAACCTGTTGCAAAATGTCCAGCAAAACCGAAAGAATCAGGGGTTCCAGATGCTTGAAGGGGTTCACAGCACCGATTACGCCGCCACGGGGAGCTGCTGGCGTCATAGAAACCCCCAACAAAGGTTTGAACCCCCTAAAATAGAAATGGAAGCACAAGAGCACAACTGATTTTCCCATCGACCCGTTTTTTGTTCTGTCGATTTTTCAACCTGTTTCTGCAATTGCGTTATCGCGATATCGTCGCGCTTTTTGCAGACAAAATTGAATGGAAGAGCAAAGCAGTGGCTTATAACATTTATTCACCCCAAGCTTCATACTTTCCTCTGTGACCAGGAATAACAATGCCTGACCATTTTTCTTTCGTTTGTGATGTAATAAACACGTTTGAGGACAAAGCGTCAGCATTCATTGTATCGAGTGTTTAACGTGAAGTTGCCTAGTTGTGGGCGTACAAAACTGCAACTTGTACTTTATCAACGCAGTGGCGATTATTAGGGGGCTGGGTGGGCCATGCCCCCCCAGCTTTTTGCTTAATTTCCTGTTGAAGTTCAATTGGTTGACATATAAAGTGGATAACTTTCGGACAGAAATATTTTAAACAATCATTTAGAAACCCTCTAGCTTGCATTCAGTATTTCCCAAATGCATGATAATTTATATTGTTGTTTTTTACGGTCGGTTAACAACAGTTGTTTATGACGACACACACTAGTGCTCATCATACACAAACCGTATACGTTGACCTGCATGTTGACCAGTGGCGTATCTAGGTTAATGCAGGAATGGCACGCGCCATGGGCGCCACTTTGACGGGGGGAGCAAAAATTAAAATCGTTCTGTATAGTTTCATCAACCTCTATTTTGCACCCCATGCCAGGGACGTAACAAAGTTAGATGGTGCCCGGAAACAATGAGCAAGTTTGGCGCCCCATGTTCGAACCTGAGGTTGTTCGGAAGCACTGTATTTATGAAAGTACTTGTAACATTGGTGGACCTTTTCGGCGCCCCACGCAGAGAATTGGCCCCCTCATGGTGANTCGACGCCCGAGGAATTGTGCCCTCCTCATTACGCCCCTGCACCATNCATTTATAAACTGCAAAGTTACATCAACACAGCGCCCTTACCTAATCATTTAGTCGGGCGTGTTACGCCAGCACCCCCAAGCAATATGATAAAACTGTGGTATTGTGACATGCCATAACACGAGGGTCAGACATTGTAACAGAACAAGAAAGCTCGCTTGCATATCTACGAGAACTTGTCCTTCTCGCGCTATTAGAAAGGATACGTCAGTCCGTACTGCTGCATTTCACGCGAGAAGATAGCAGGCCCGTAACCAGCTTGGGACACCAGGAGGGGCGAAGAGTTTTCCGAGAGGGGCCTAAATTTTTTCAACTGGGTCCAATATTTTTAAATTATGTCCAACACATTTTTCCACGGGGGGCAAAAAAATTTCTAGGGGGCCCTTCGCCCCCCTTGGTTACGGGCCTGGAAGATAGTCACAATCTGGCTGTGATGTGTTTAAGTCCGCGGCGATGAGAATTTGACTGCGACGCAAATAACTGTTGTTGAGGTCCTACATATTTACAAATTACTTAAAACCAAGGGTGGGGAACCTGGAACCGGCGTGAACATTTGATATGGCCCGCATCAGCGTTTTCGTTACACAAGTTAGACTACAATATCACGTCAAAACGAAGCTCCATGATTGGGACGTACTTAGAGAGTAAGTCAAGAGAAGCCACACTTCCTCATAGGTAGAGGAAGGTTGAATTTAAAGAAAAAATTTGATTTTGCGGTCAGCCAGCACTAATGCACGATTTATGCGACCCATGACAGTAAATGGGTTCCTCACCCCTGACTTAAACTAACGAGGCCCACTTCGACTTTATGAAACTTGTTCGACTGCCACTAGTGTCCGACAAATAGGCTAAATGCAATGCTCCAGTCCAAAGACTAAGGTAGAGAACATTAGTTAGTCCCTGAAAAATTAGCAGTTTGTCGTAGTAGTTGAGCAGAAATGTTANCTCATGCAACAGATCTGTTAGTCCTGNTTAGAGCTAGCGTTTTCTGTCCAAACNTGGCCTTCTGTTAGATGTCCAGGGCCTTGTGAAAAGGTCCTGGCTGTGAGAAGCTAAAATCTACGTGTGACAATTTANGAGCCGTGTAGAGTTCAGATTCAGATGGCAAGCAATTATACGAGAAGAGTCTAGATTGCAAAATACTGGTTTCAAATGCTGTACCTTAAAGTTATCGTGTCCTGAAGTCCTCCTGACATTCTTCGAATTGATTTTTGCAAATAATGCAGATAGTGGCTGTTATACATTACAGTATTTACTGCAAGCTGCGAACGTTCTTTCAGTAAACTGAAAGTGGCCCTTTCATATCTCTGGGCCTCATTGATTAAGAACAAGTCAGGGAAGGTTATGTGACATAGCTTTGATGAGAATAAAAAGGGATAAAACAGCAAAAGTTTGCTTTGATGAAATCATAGACGACTTTACATCGATAAAGGCACAGAAAGCGTTGCTTTGTTTTAATTAGCACTTTTGTGTAATTTAAACGGAAAAAGCTGGATATGTTTGTGTCTCGATAGAATCGTGTTTTTGGAACAGAAGTGACACATGACTTGCATTGAATAGTTTATTGCACAATTCAGATTGAATGTGTTTCGTTTTAAAAGAAATTGCCGTTTGCAGTTGCAATATGTTGTTTGATTTTTTGGTAAGATACACATCTTCATCAGGCAACGTTATGTAGACCTATAGACTACGATAACGTTATTATTTGAATGTTTTGATGTTCATCATAATAAAAATAAATGAGTATAGAAGTATGTTGTAGTCATTGTGGATAATTTATGATTTATTTGCTGAAAAGTTTAAAGCAAAAATAAACACAATATTTTCCGTTTTAAAAAATTTGTTTTCTTTATGGTTGATCTTTTTTAAAAATTGTGCCTATATTTAATATTTGAATTACACTGGCCAACACAATTTTGGTGCTCAAGGTTTTAGAGCTGATTTAGACTAACTTTGGGTCGTTAATTTCAAAAATGCAGTCCGTTATTTTCTATCAGGTCAACTTTTTAGGTTATTTGAAAATTTCGATTCTTGTGAAGGCCTTGGTGAATGGTTTAGCTCTACTCTTAGACTTCCCTGTGACATCGCAGATTTCAATTCATATGCTATCTGTGGCATGTCTTAATTATCCATTGTTTCTTTGTTTCTTTGTGACATCAAAAATGTTGAAGTAGGCTACTGTACATTATGTTTAATTGCTTGCACAATGCACGACTGCACGTCCTCTCTTTTATTCTAGTTTGTGACTTAAAACTCA
>JGI24158J21664_10001527_pt1 | contig 26291 bp, 15 predicted proteins | sample Ectturendosymbi3_FD_21664 | JGI IMG/M metagenome (IMG submission 21664) | reverse complement strand
CACAGGAATGAGTTATACACTGGTATTTCAAATTCTTGGTATTTATTTTCTGAAACTCTCGCCAAAAATTAAATGTAGAGTGGCACTGACTAACGTTTTTTTGAGCCAGATTTTCTTGTATTTCGGTCAGTTTTATTTTTACAGCAGACAAGTTTGTAACGAACGGTTAGCGAACTGGACAGCCATCACCGATACATTAACATTGAAGGAATTTACAAGGAATTCCAGGCGTGGTTTTAATTCTTGGAAATGATCAAATATGGCTTGGAACCCCTCCAATTTATTTTAGTATTCTTCCACTTTGTGGTCGGCAATTGCCTCTGCGAAAAACATTCGTCTTCATTCTGACATTGGGAAAATGACAGAATGCTTTTGACAATATGTGTCTTTGAAAATTTTAATTTTCTTCTGGGAACTTAAGTAGCCTAACTTGCGATTTAGGTTCACTGTCGTTGTTTTCGAATCGCGCAGACTCCCTGGTGACCATGAGTGTTCCCTCTAAGACTCCCTGGTGACCAGGTGTTCTGTGCAACTGCGCAGAACCACCAGATCATTTGAGCAGTGAAATCTCAGTCTTGCGCACTTACAAACATTCCAAATTTGATATCTTATGTACATCGCACAGCCCTGTCGAAACGTTTCACTGGTTGTGTGTCTACAATCTCCATGGTTGTGAAATTGCATGCGCACTGAAACAAACATTTGCTCAATGTAAAACGTTCGTACAGGGAACACTACACTGCTGGTGACAATCTCACGAACTTGTGTTAACACATTGATGAATGAAACAAATGTCAAATATGAAGCAACAACTCTGTAAATTTGAGATATTGCAGTTCATCTAGAAGAGCCACACAAAATATGTCGGTGACGCGCAATTCGCCCACCATTGGTATAAACTATAAACCTACCTGCCTTACCGCTATCAGCAGTCACTGTCTCGCTGCATTACCTGCCAAGATGTCTGCGTTCAATAGTTGCATGCGGCAAAACGCCTATCACCATGACTGGAAGTGCATCTTCGAAGATTTGTTGTCAAGTTATTGTTACGCAACAAAGGCCAATAGTAGAACAATTCGCTCCCGAGTTTCGCAACCTGCCTATGCAGGCAAAGAAGCGGATTTAGTGAAATGCAAGCTCATAACTGCATGCTACGAAAACAGTGAACCTGACTCTTGTGCTGTGTGAATGTCATATCGGCAAACAACTGCCATTGCAAGAATTAACCCAACTAATTAGAATTAAACTGCTGATTTCACGTATTAAAGAAACGTTTGCTTCTTAGTCCCAATTTCCAGGCGGGGACAAATGCCCGTTTTGCCCCCGCTGCGGACGCCCATGTATGGGGCATGGAAAATTGATTGCACCTGTTTTTTGCTACACATTTTTGCCTTTCTTTTTTCAAGAATATATTAATATGTTGTAGCCCTAGTTCACAGTGATGACAGGCAAGATCTGAGTTTTCATCGATAGAATTCGTCCCGAAAACCTTTTTTGAAAGTGTGCACTTCATTTTTCCCGAAGCCATATATCCTTGCAGAGATTTACATTTTTCAAAGTTTTTCTTCAAAGATGTCTTTGAGTTTAAACTTTTTTTCTTGCATTTTATTGCATTCCAACAATGGCTGGAGCAGAGGTGGAGTTTCATCAAACCTAGGATATTTGCATATGCAGTGTGTTATTTGAAGGTGATACTTTGCCAATGTGGAAACGAAAGTTTACTCCGATGACAAGTACGCCCACAAATTAACTGTACATTTTCCTTTACAGAAAATATGCAAATCACTTCCTTTAGACAATACGTAACCTACCTTTGTTTCAGCCGAATATGCAAAATGGCAAAATGGCTTTTCATCAACAGGATGAGAATCGTTTTATACTTTAGATAGACTAAATATGAACTTTCGTCGTAAAGTGCAGCAATAACTGAGAGACATATAGTATTGCACAATAGAACATTCAATCACTTTGTTTCCAGTGTAAGCCTCATTCATCAAGCATTAAAGTTGCTGAAATTACAGGACATATTAAATGTAAATAGGAGCTGGCCAAAAAAATGCACCGACTTTATGAACGGGTTCCTGCCTAATGCTAACAATAGTTTGTTACAGATATCACCTGGCATTCACAACTATTGCTCTATAAAGATACGCTAGCATTCAAAACTATTGTAGTTCTAGCGGCCACAGCAATATTAAAGAAAAGTGAATTTCTCACAAAAGAGCAGTGGCATGGAGAGAAGTATATCCGCGATACAAAAAGTTACCGTTCAACCTGGTTATAAATATATGTCAAACATTACACAAATAACGTTTCTATGCATTTACTCTAGGTCAATCTTGTCAAGGTCTAGTCAGGTTTCACCAGATTACAGCTGAACATTTTTCGCAAATTTCGTCCAAATCGTAAATGTTACTTTCCTGAAGTTTTGTTGTTTTTTTGCTGGACATGGTTGTTTTTCTTTCTTTGATGTTTTGTGTAATTCGTTGAGATCAAGGGTCTCCAAACCTTCCTTGCCCGAGAATCACATAAGCTGTCGAACAAAAGTTCGAGGGCCCGACATCTTACGTAATGTGATTGTTTCGAGATATTTTACATTCTACCAAATCAACAAACTTTCGCAAATATATCAACAAGCGTTCGTAAACATATTATGTTTCATTATTCAGAAAATGTTTTTGCTGGCCGCATTTGGCCGGCAGGCTATAGTTTGGAGACCTTGGTTTAGATGCATGAACGAGACTTCTGTGAAGGAAACATAGTTTATCGCTTCGCCTGTTATTCGCTCTGTATAATGCAACATTTATATACATTAGATGTACATGAGTTTTGTTTATTAACGCATAAGTGAAACTGTTCAAAAATAAACACCACATTTCCGTGCTAAGTGGCATCCAAATACACACCTCGTCTCGAAACCCTTCATTGGAGTTGGGCAAAATCACCTAAAGTTATTTTCAGTCTTGCAACTGCAAACTTATAAATACGTTCAGCTTTTTTATGTACTCAAAGAATTTTTTTCACTGTTTCAAACCCGGTTATTTTGGAGTAAGCATTATACCAAAAAGTACAGCAAATTTTTAATCTACTTTCGTCACCCATATTAGAAGTTGCATGTTAGCTGTCTTCACCACATGTTTTTCCAGTCGACTTGCTTGATTCGCGTTTGTTGTTAGCGTTGCGGGACGTCGCCGTTTCATTAACCCCCACAAACCCTATCGCTGATCCTGGTAAGCAGCATCTGCCCCGAATAGGTTGAGTGACGTGCTCACGACCCATCGGTTACACTCGCGCTAGACCAGGGCTCGGGAACCTATGGCTCACGAGACAGATGTGACTCTTTTGATGACGGCATCTGGCTCGCTTGATATTTTCTCAACACGATTGTTACGGGTGAAGCTTTTTCCACACTTTTCCTAAAAAGCCATCAGAAACACCATTCAGGACCAGAAGTCGCATTGACAGTAAGAAGCATGTTATTAAAGAGAAAATTCAGACATCCACCATTGTTCAAAATTGTTGATTTTGCTTAAAAATGCACACGTTAGTAAGTAAGTGTTGAAAAATATTGCTGTATGTGGCTCTCACGGAAATACAATTAAAAATATGTAGGTTTCATGGCTCCCTTAGCCAAAAAGGTTTCCGACCCCTGCGCTAGACTATCGCAATTCGCGACCCTACTTTAAACTGACCACTACTTTTCCTTTTAGCGCAGGTCATACCATAAGGAAATGCAGACTTTGACTCCGAAACCGGTTTCTTTCAAGATTTTTTCCAACGATTGTTTCGAAAAATGTGAGATAACGATCGTGAATTCGATACTTTCAGAGCGGGAGAAACAATGGTTGAATTATGGAGATTTAGCTTCAGAGTTCAAACACATTAGATGTAAATTTCGTCAGCATATATGAAATAAAACACACAACGATGAACTGGCAATTACGCTGTTACCAACCATCTCATGCTACAAGACTAGTCACGGATCAAACGCAAGTGAGTCTAGTGCAACATATAAATTGCTTCGGATTTCACCTACAACCTGTTGCCGCCAAGGACAGGCCTAAACAGGTGGACCGTAGGTGTTCCTGTTACATCTCAAAACCCGCAACACGTCAGTTGGACTACGAAACCCAATCCGAAAGTCGGCTTCTTGCGCAACGATGTTTAAAGCGGATTTCATGCGTCTCGCTGCGCTTTCACACAAATATTGGGTGACTTCATTTCAAGCGTTTCTGCATGCGTTCAAGTTTTTGCATGCGTTCCCTCGCGCTGTTGACGCGACAGTGAAATAAACGTGATCCTTGTTGACGCATTTTGCTTGTTAGTTTATCTTTTATAAAACAGGATGTACTGGTTAATATCTTAGGCACAACCTGGTGTCCGGCAGTGGCCAATGATTTACTAAATGTCGAGTTGTGCAGGTGCATCAGACTGTTGCCTGGGATAACCGAGATACCGTATCAGTGATGTCACAGCTAGAACTACAATTCGTTCGAAAGTCCAAAGTTCATGAGGTGTTCAGTATATGCTTCGTCCGACATTTGGAGACGTGACTTGTAAACTGGCGACATTTTCGTCTCAACATTGTTTACTTTCAAATTCAAACCTAAGAGAGAATAACCACTGCGATTGTCCATTTAGTTAAACACTACGATTGTCCATTTAGTACTTGCCCGTTCTGAAGTTCGCTTAAAGTTCCAACACCTTTGACGTTAAGATATAACAGTTTCGAAATGTATTTCGTTTACATATGATGTTTTTCTTGAGACTGTAAGACAGGCAAAAGTCAAACCACAAGTAAACGTGCAATGGACAACCGGTAATTTAAAAACTTTGTTTTATAACATGTGCATTGTGCACTAAATACTACAATATATCTTAAATTGTTCTTTTTCATCAATACAAAGAAGGTTTAGTGATGCTTGCGCTGAAGAAAAACAAAGAAACAAACATTTGCATGTCAACGATGTAGTTAGTGAAATCTGTGTGCGTTATTAAATAGCCTTTGTTGAAACGCAACATGCTGATAAATTGCATCAGGGTTTGAAAGCCTAACCATGATTACCGGCTGATGTTTTACAAGTACAATCATCATATTTTGCAACTCCTATAAAACAGAATTTAACACCTAAGAAAGTTTTTTTTCTTCTGGTTTCAATTGAGACATATGATATTCATCATTTTGGCGAAATGAAATGCTACATTTACAGTACATCACACTTTTGGAAAGAAAACATCAAAAATATTTTCAATGCTAATATCAAGACAGCGTGTTTTGATACGACTTCGTTTTCACGTTAACATCACATTTGTTACTCCTTATCAACATTTTACATTGTTTTCTGGTTATTCACACGGCACGTGCCGCATTTGCTCATAGGCAGCGCTCTACCGAAGCGTAAGAAAGCTTGAAATGCAAAAAAGTAATCAAGATGTGTCTAAAGAAGATGCTACAATTAAGTTTTCGGGATCTTCATATTGAGTGTTAGCAAAAGTTTTCAAAAAAATCAATTCAATACCAATAATCGCAATTTCCTATAAATTAACCGTTACCTTTGCAATCTTTGTTCGAGGTCCAACAAATTTTACTTTACCATAAGCACAAACGCCATCAATCTGCAACAAACGAACTTCATTAGATCAAATAAAAACATGTATCTGTGGGTTTAAAAATAAAAATCTGTATCAACAGTGATTTCGTAAAAACAATGTTAAAGTCTGAAGGTCTATATTTCAATGCTAATTTGTAAACATGTAGCTGAAACGAAAATGCGAATACTATTTCAAACAAAATTTGCCATTATTCACCACTACGGAAAGCATCATGTATTTCGTGTGTTATGGCAATATATTACAAGGATCAAAATGAATACACAAATGTAACTAGTGTGTTTGAAACTACAGTTTGCGTAGTTTCTCGAAGCATTGCTTCAGTTTTTTCATCATTCCACCCGTAAGCTTTTGCTTGCAATTTGTAAGGTTGGGGATGCGAAAAATGACGCGAAATCGATTTCCTAGTAAAACGTTTTTTTGAGCAGATTTAGCTGCGCCGCCAATGCGGTTTCTTGTAACTTCAATGCTTTTGATTGGCAGCAGTTTGTGTTATTTTTCAGGCAAGTCTTTGTAAACGTACCGTACCCTAAATTTTCTTACAACAAAAAGGCTGAGTAAAATCATAAAAAACACCGAATTTTTAATAGAACCTTTGAATTTTTAGAACACTGTATAAAGGCAGACTCCGTTTTTATGTCTCAAACTTAATTTGGTGCGACTGTACAATAAATGTACCCCCTCAGACAGGCAAATGTACCCCTAGGGCCTAGAGGCACAAGTAACCCAGGTTTTGTCTATCTGAAGGGCTGCATTTATTGTACAGCCGTAACAAATTAACACTGAAACATAAAACGGAGTCTACCTTTACAGTTCCAAAGATCTAAAAATTTTTTTAAAGTTCAATGGATTTTCGTTATTTTACTCAGCCTTTTTTTACTCAAAGAAGTCACAAGAAATTTTAGAGTTTTGTTACTCAAAAAAATCATTTTTTGTTTTATTTTACTCAAGAAAATCACAAGAAATTTTAGCAGTACATACTCATTTCTCGAAAGACTGAAGGGTTACATGGTCAGGGAAACTTTGGGAACCCCTGCCTTAAAGGCTACATATTAAGGGAAAGAAGAACACCTAGCGTCAGTTCAAGGCTTATTAAACTTCACAATTTGTCAAAACAACTTTCGGAAAGCCCAGTGACAAACTAGAAATATCAAAAATCAAAAGAATTGAGCTGCTAAAAATATGTTAAAGTAACGCATAAATTGTTCAAAAATATATGGCAGCATTTCTTTGTCGTCAACAGAAACAAGCAAAAAAACGGAAAATTTGCTTGATAGTGATAAGGGTTTCCGTTTGGCAGCATTCAAGAGATTGAAAACATGAAAATCTCTTTTAGGACATATTTTCAATGGTAGAACACCCGAGATATTTGAAAAGCTCTCTTCTATTATACCGGGTAAGCAAATCTTTGTATAAGCAAATCTTACTTTCTGGTATACAGCGTTCTATTGTAACTTGCGTTTAGTATTTGATTGTAGTATTTGTGTGTTTTTGCCAAACAAAACAGTAAAACAAAATGAAATATTCCATCTGTGTATTTCCAAGAAGTACGAAGCAATAAGAGAATTTCTGAAAAAGGGGGCATTGAAACAGATGCGCAAAATGCTCGAAAATATATCCAATTCTTCAAAAATCCATTGAAGGCTACGTAAATAACAACCTCAAGGGAACATTGTGATTAAACTCCAAAGGTTTGCATGGTTATGTAAGAAGCAATTGCTGACAAACCACTGTTTCGAAAGTAAACACATGCCTTTCGAAAAAATACTCATTTAGCAAAATATCAATTTAGTTCGAAACCCTCAAAAGATAACACTTTCCTCGACAGCTTCATATGCTGCAATGAAACCATCATGATGTACTATGACTTCTTCATTAGTTATAGCCTAACTCAATTAAGAATCATGCATTCTAACAAAGTGTGTTAAATAGGCTTTGAAGTTATTTCCTTAATTCCTTTCTTGTGAAAAGCTTTCTGCTTCCATTGGGCCCGTTTATGTTACCAGTACTTATGAAAGCGGTACCTACCAATACTAACCGTTTTCTGAAATTTGCGGCACATACTGTAGTTAACGAATTAAAATAAATATTTTGATCATCCAAATACTATTTCACTTTGATTGAAAAAATGCTACATTTTTATTTGTAATTTGTCATCATGTTGGACATTTTTGTGAGAACGACTTGATGTGAAAGTAAATTCTGCAAAGTAAGGTAGATTTAGCTGTTAAAGTACGATTACTATTTCAATGGTATATTGCTACTGCTTACTGGAAATACCTAATTTCTATTACAATTGTTTCTAGAAAAGCATTTTGGATATACAAGATAATAAATTCTGCCAAACCGTAACAAATTTAAAATACAACTATCAAGCATTTTGACAAACATGAATCTTGATGGTTGCATGTTATATCAGTGCCGTGCAACGGTCATGGAAACAGTTACAATCAACGGCCATGGACTCACAAAACATTTGCAGTCAATCTGATCATTCAAGATCCAAGCAATGTTGCGGCGACTTTTTGTCAAGAAAACATCTGTATTGCTGCTCAACATAATAATTGCTGGACGTAGCTCACTTTTACGTGGCGCTCCTTAGATCCATCCATATCCGACTTGGTCTTGTTTTGTTCTTGATATGGGAACTGATTGACGTTCACAAAATTTGTGGTAAAGTCAGGTTTATCAGCAAAACTCTCGGTTCAAGATTTGTACCTGAATTTTCTATAACTCTCATTTGGTATTTTGCATCAGAAACCTATAATAATAGCATCATTTTTTTAATTTGTTACTCATTTCAACGGGAAACTAAACTTAGGTAATACCATTCCTAAGATGCTAATGCCCACTATAATTCACTTAAAATAGTTAGTGGCAAATCGACATGTTATGATCTGCTTTGGAATGACTTTGAAAACAAAAGACAAATCCAGGTGAAACAAACCTTGAAATAGAAAAAGTAAAACTTCAGTACCATTATTATTTCTATCGTACTATTGTGAAACAAATGATTGTAAGTAAAAATTGATCACGTTACAGTTACAGCAATTTCACTCAATTAACTGTTTAAATATGAGAAAGCACTGGAAGCAGGAAGAACAAGTAAAAGCTGTGTGGGTCTGCTGCACGCTATCGTGGAACGATTCAACTGGGCTCTGCCTTCATGATTTTGCGATGTTTCAGTCTTAAAATATATTGCTGATAGATTCAACTGCGTCGAATTTATGGAAGCAGAATGGAGCAGAATCATTGAAATCTGTAAATCTACAGTTTCAAAACAAAGACCGCGAAAGCCCATTTTAATATGAATTTTGCAACCTACTTTGGCCAAGTAATGAAAAGAGGTGACAGAGCCATTTAACTCGTTTACTTCAAAAGTAATACCTCATCCATAAACTCAGTGTGATAAGAACAACTGACCAGTAATACAAACCAAAACAAAATGAGTTCCTTAAACTAAAGTACTACACAAAAACTGAAAGCTATTGAGTGATGGTGTTCGTAAATCTAATCAAGAAAAAATGTCACGGGCACAATTCTCGGCGTTTTCTTCGTCACGTTACTTTGTTTGGAAGCTCAGGTAACAGTTCCAGACTGTTCTTGTGTGGTTGCAGCAAGCGTCAGCGAACTTCAGGCAGAAGCTAAATCTGGGTCAGTGCGTCGTACAACCTACTTTGTATTCACAGACAAGGCGTCACAATATCCCAAGGTTGTTTCAAACCCTGGGGCTATAGGCACATTAAAATGCAAAAAATGCTCTTTTGAAAATTCTATTTCTTCCTGTTTCATCGTCGACTACGTTCTAAAGGAGTTTCTATTTTACAGGCATTGAAACTGTCATCTTGACGGCGAAGAAAGATTTCGTGCATCGTGCTTCATTGTTCTTATTTATGAGCAGGGCTACCATAACGTCCTTATTTCTAAGATTTGTCCTTATTTTGCAGTACTACGTCTTTGAAAATATTGCTGTCCTTATTTCTAAGAAATGTCCTCATTTGTGACTTGCGTCCTTATTTTTTTAATTTTCTGTAACGTAACAATTTTAAATATGAAATATCTGACAGACATACAAACTACTGTATTTCTGTCTCATCGTAAACATTGTGTAGTCAAGGTTTTGTGACGACATAAAATAGTATAATCTTGCAGCACAGAGACGTAACGCACTATCAGGCATTGTTAGCACCGCAAGTTGAGTAGTCTACTCTGGTTGGGTTTCATACGATAGTTGATTTTGTAGCGAAGGTTTAGCATTTAATTGATTCAAGAAATAAGCAAGCGAAAAAAACATTTTCCGTGGCTGTTAAAAGAAGGAAGTCGAGAATAAGGCATTGCCGAAGCAAATGGTTCCTGGAGATAAATAGAGAAAGGTATGGTCTGATGCGTAGATGCAGGGGCAGGCAAATTTTAGGGGTGCAAAGGATTTTTGGCCGAATTTCCCCAAACTTGCCCAAACAAATTTTGGGACCACTGTTTTTGAGAACATTTTCTCAAGCAAACGTTCTTTTGGGATCACAGCCAAGAAAAAAAAAGGTCTTCATGTGGTTCTGCAAACGTTGTGCGCCATTTTTCTCAAACCACGTTGGGTGCCATTTTTCTCAAACCACGTTGGGTGCCATTTTTCTCAAACCACGTTGGGTGCCATTTTTGCCCAGATATTTTCAGGGATTTTGCGAAGGTTTTCCAAGATTTTGCCCAGATTCCCATGATTTCGCCCTAATTTTCATGGATTTTGCCAGGATTTTCACCAAATCAAAACTTTTGGGGGTGCGCTTGCACCCCCTTAACCCTCGCCTCCTACGCCAATGATCTGACGTTGGTCGTGCAAACAAAAACAATGGTTTTCTTTTTAGGTAATAAAATCAAATTTTCCTCAGCCGTCCTTATTTTTGGTTCTAGGTCGATGGTAGCCCTGTTTATAAGACATAAAATGGTACGTTTGTTGCAAACAAATGAACAAAATGCCGTTCATAATTCAAACGGCGCAAGATCAAGTGGCTCTGCGAAATGGTGCCACCGGTCAAACTTTGCGTTTCGATCAATTCTTGTTCAAAATCACATTGCTGCCAGAATAAAATTCAGGGCAGACTAACCGCAGGGAGTCTCTTATTCATAGCCAGTGTGGTCCAACTACAGGCCCGAATGCCACATGTGGCTCGTGGACAAAATGTATAAGGCTTGCGACATTTCTCGGTATTGATTTGATGTTGTGGGAATGTTGCAGCAGGTAATTTTGGTAATTCTAATTAAAACAAGCATAACATCTTTTGATAAAAATGTACAACATTAACGGTTTTCGAGCTTTTGGAAATTAGTCAGCAACAATGGAATTCCCAAACTGAACGATTTCGCACTAAAAATGTACTCAATATTTGGGTGCACATACGTGTGTGAGAGTACGTACATTTTCTACCATGAAGCAAGTCAAATCTAAAGACAGAAGTCGAATGGGACACGAAATACTGGACGATAGTATGCGACTTGCTACCACTAACACTGGTATTCAAAAAGGAACGATTGAGTCAGAGAAGCCTCGACCACAGGCATCCCACTGATAGAGATTTGTAATAAACTGCGGTTCACTATAGTGTAATAATTTCAATGATACACTTATCTTCCTTTTGTTAGTTTTGAATCTTGTGAATATGTTGTTTTGTACTTCTGTATACATTACTTTGTTGGAAGTGGTCTGCAAGCTGTCACTTTATGCAAAATGGTCCTTTGATCAAGAACAGTTAGCCCACACTGTTCTAAGCGAACGTTGTTATAACAGAGCATAATTTTCATAACAAGTATTTTACGAGTTCTGCAAAGCTGTAAAGCAATAAGAATCGCCGGAAATTTTTCGTCACAGATCAGTCGTCAAGCGAAATGTCTTCATGTCACAATGCTTTCGCTGTGGTTTACACAAGTTCAGAGCGTACATAATAACGTCTCGAAGTTCACGCTGCACGGATTGGTTTGCCTACTTGCATTACTTTACCGAATAAAATTTTAACAAACCCCACTAGATTTATTGCATTTTGTGACCCTGAATCACAATAACGCTTCAGAATGTCATGACATCACTGCTCTTTTGACTCACACCTCCGCACCAGTTCAATCGCTTGACACATCTTTCTTGCCACAGACTCCTGCAGTTAACTGTGCGAAAATGACCAACACTCCGTCATCTCATGTTCCGTTGCATGCGCCAGATTTAGATGCTTTACATAGCCCCGCCGTATAGAGTTGTTAAGTGCCGACTCATCACACAAGTCCAGGCCTGTGTTTCGTCACACTTTCCAGTCGCAACGAGGATCAATCTGGTCTTCAATTGCAAAGTGCTGCTCGAGCCAATTCAACTGCTTGTGGTATTTACAACTTGTAGCCATCACAAGCGGTTGATCTCAACACGCCTGATGATACCGTTTGTTGACGTGTTTCCAAAACGCTGAATCAGGTGTTCTTAACACCGGTGTTTCTACTGAGGAAGGCCAATATAGGCCAATTTAACAGGATGCCTTAACTGGGAAACAAGCTATTGCTTGTGCAAAGTTTGGTTCTGATGCTGCCAAAACGTCTTCTCCATACACCCACGGGAAGCATGCATTTAATCAAGCCATATGAGCACCGTGCCAATCACTGATTGTTCAACATTCATAGCTCTTTGAAAGACGGAGAGTCTAACACTGTTTCAAAATTAGACTGATCACCGCGGCACGTCATGACTGGGTAACAAATCCCTTGAAGTGTAATGAAATTCGCACTGCGTTTTTACATATTTTACTACCAGAGCTGTTCTTGAAACTAACTTACTACAATTGGCTGCGGCCGCTGATGCTTCGATGTACATGATTCACATAAACACGCCGTGTATTAACAGAACGCAAGCTATGGTTCATTTCCTAAACTGTTTTCACAATCGCAACGTAAGCTTTCGCACAACGATGCTGGTGACGCATTTGCGAAACTCAAAGCTCAAATGCAAGCGATACAAACAAGCTTGTCTGGTGTGGAAACTGACAGCCAGAAGAGGTGGTTCAATAAACACAAACAGGGAGTCAGCACACAGCAGAGTTCGAATAAAGTTCAGAGCGCGTCTTTTAAATAGTAAAATACGACTGCAGCAAAATCCGAGGACAATCCAAAGCGGTGATATTATTATAACTAGGCATACCATATTTTTGTGATTGAAACCCGGGACGCTTCAGAAGAACGAGCCCTATCAGATAAATGTGGTTCATATCTTACTGAGCATGTAGCAATTTTTTATTCCTGTAGTTGAAGCACCAACAAAAACTAAAGTAATGCATTTTACTAAGAAACAAAACGATGTTTAAGCATTTGTACATTTACATATGTGGCCAATCATACTTGACTGTAGACATTACTTTCTTCAAGAAGTCTTTGTTCCATTTTATTTTCTCATAAAAATCACACGAGGAAAAGTCAGTATTAATTTTACTGGTTATAAAGACTTTTACAGTCTGCTTTTGTTATCAGACCGCATGTTATTCAAGATAGAACAAATTCTCTCAATGGGAGCTGATGTACTAAGTGTAGGACCAGTAGCGTAGCAAGGGAGGGGCCCAGGGCGGAACTTTCTGGGGTGCGGGAGTTTGTTGATTAAAAATGAATTTATGAAAGTAGTCTGATAGTTCCAACTCTTTATTACTTTACAGTGAATAAATTTTTGAAAGTTCTAACTCTTCAGTTTTTGTTTGCAGAAGCCCTAGACTGGTAGGCTAGCCTTAAAAAATAGCAAATGTGGCTGTGGAATGAGCAAACTGAATGAATGTTGCCTCAAAAGTATCGGTCAAATCCAGTTTGCTAAAGTGCCCCAATGTTTGTCTTTAAATCAGGGATTTTTTAACACACTTGGTGGCAAATTACCTCCAATCCCTCCACCTTCTTCTCCAGCCAAAGCCACTTCCCTCACCCCAGTCAAAATTCTTTGAACAAAGCAAAGAGATGACATTCAACCGTAGACTAGCAAAGGCCACTGATCCGGTAGTTCGAGGTTTACATTGCCCCTCCACTTAAAATTTAATACAAAAGGCCCTGCATGAAATCACGGTAAATAGTCAAAGCTAGCTTAATCTTTTTTCTCCTGACGTTCAATCCTTAGCAACATTCCAACGGCACATCATTACATCACCTGACAACTACGCATTGGCAACAAATATTTCTTGGCATGCGTCTAGTAGCGGACACAGGCTAATTTGGTTGGGGGGAATGCGATATTGATTTGCAGTGAACACAGTGGTTCACAGGACTATATTGTGTAAATCCATCACTTTCGCATACGTACATTTACGAGGAAGCAAATCTAAGCTTCGTTTAGATTCTAAAGTGGTTGTCAAAGTGGGCAGAATTGCTAGGTTAGGGCGATTTTGAGAGGGAAGGGGGCGAAAAAAACAATAGGAAGATAGGGGGGGAAAACAACACAACAGGGGCGAAAATCCTTAATTAAGAATCGATCACTGAGTTAACTTCAGCAGTCTACTAGTATGACTGTTAGTTTCTCGCAAATTTTACTTTACTGCGATATTTGTTTGAGATTGCTGCTAAAGCGATTTATCCATTAAATTTGTACTCTGGATTATCAATGTGCCCAGCTACAGTGTGGATTATTTTCACAAGAAGTCTGAACGTAATATAGTTGCTTAGTTCAGATATTGAATGTCCTGGTTCAACTGTTTAATACTTCCTTTAAATAAAATTCTTTAAATTTACTACCTTGTGTTTGCTTTATCAGGCTTGTGGGCCGAAAACGACGTGTCGAGGATGAAAAGGGGGCGATGGAATAAAAAAGTTTGAGAAACGCTAGTTCAGAAGAAACTTGAATGATGAAACTGGTCAAACTTTATCACTGCACCGCTACGGAACCAACAAGCAATGTGGCGCATAACAACGATCTGACGTTGCCAGCANACTGCAGTAGTGCTGTTTGACTTGTATGTTGCAGCAAGTGAGCGTAGTCACTTGGATGCAGTTCAGATTAGTGCTCTTCTTCAAATGGGAAACCTTACAGTTTTTAATTGTTTGGAATAGTCTACAACACGCGTAGTAATTTGTACATAACATTTGTTATTGCAGGTAATTTTGATGAAATAATAGCAAGAAGAACTGAAAGGGACGAACAATTCGTAATGTGTGGAACACGAAAGTAACCAAAAAACGAAAACGACAAAGCACGATCATTTATGGACGTCTGCAGTGTTCCCTCAAAGATAATTTTGGACTGAGCAAATAGCTAATATTCTTTCAGCGAGCAGCATTATTATTTTAGGACTGAATAAGTGGAATTTTCAATGAATTACAACTTTGTGAATTATATAATAAATATACAATCTTATCAAAATACGAACAATATTCCATTTCATTCAAATAGCTTCTTGTCTGCGTGCTTTTCCATTGCTCTGGAATGTTGCAAGTACGCGAGAATGAGATTTAACTGCGCAACAGTTCTGGTGGTTCTGAGTATTTGCGAACTCAGAGGGAACATTGCTGACGATGCAATGCAAATAGACGTTCACAAAACGCTTTATCCTTTCTACACCACAAAGGAAATGTCTCATGCTACGGTAACAATCACCGAAAAAAGCTTCGTTGGGAGCAAAAGGCAGGCATATTAGTATTAAGATACGACAATTTACACAGTAGGCTATCTGCAGATTTTCAACGCAGGACATTTCTTTTCAAGACTTTATTTACTTAGCAAGCAGAGCCGCACCCAGCTGACATATTCAACTGAACTAACAACTGAACATGTTTTTGAAAATATAGGGGGTATTGCCGGTTGCTCTCCTCCTAATTTCAGGATCAGCTGGCAAGACTTGTCAGTATCACTAAGAAACAAGAGCTGCAAAAGTCTGGGATCTTGTCCAAAGCGATCAATAAAACCTTGCTACACAAACCGGACAATTAAGTAGACTTGTATGTTGACACGACTACGGACAAATTACTAAAATGAGAACACCACGCAGGTTTTGCAAAATTGACTAGATGAATTATGAAAACTCGCCACGGCAAATGTAGCTTTGCCCTTAGTATTCACTCAGATGTCAGACCTTAGTCTTAACAATTAAGGCGTATTCTCACAAGCCTGCGTAGATGTACGTTATTCTAACAAGCCACGTAATTTTATACTGCATGAAAAGAAGGCTGCATAGGTGTAGTTTGACACTCAGGCACATTGGTCACACTAGCACTGATAATGGATTTTTCAAATTTGTTGAAGCATTGCTGTAGACTCACTCTTGCTTCTTTTCACTCGTGAACTTGTGCTTCAATGCACGAGTGCACTCACTCGTGCACTCGTGCTTCAAGTATAAATATACGTGGGTTACTGCTATCAGCATGTCACTGTCTCGCTGCCATACCTGCCAAGATGTGTGCGTTCAACAATCTCATGCAACAAAATGCCTGCTACCGTAATATAAAGTAAACCTTTGCAGGTTTGATGCCATGATATTGTTACGAAAGAAAAAACAACAATAGAAAAATCCGCTCGCGACTTTCGCAACCCGCTTCTGAAGGTAGAGGGACATGTGTGAACTGCAAGCTCATCACTGCATGACACTATAACTGTGAACCTGACTCTTGTGCAGTGTGAGTTTCATATCGGCAAAAAAATGTCATTGCAAGAATCAAATCAGTTGATCGGAATTTAAGATGCCGACTTCAGGTTTTTCCAGAAATATTTGGTTCTTAATCCCAATTTCCGTGGAGGACAAAAGCCCGTTTATTCCACCCTGCGGACGCCCATGCGATCATTGACTATTTCATATCAGGTTCCACAAACAAGGCCAGCTCATCTAATGAAACGAAGAAACGTTTTTGACTGATTGTTAGCATAAGTTAATTTTTAGTATCTTTAGCGATTAAGTAATGTGCAGTACAAAAATATTTTTGTTTTTGATTTTCAATGAAATCAAATTTCATGTCAATACCTTTTCAGGCCTGGTAGGGGGATATATCCCCTGCATCCCTCCCCTGTGACCGCGCCTGCATGCGTCGTACTATTTTTTAATGTTCAATGGGATATTTTGAATAAGTGCCACAAGCTATAGCCTGGTCATTAGGTGGGCTTACCAATATTAAATTTTGGCTTTTGAAATGAAGAACCGGGAAGAGTTAGCTTTACTCAGTTTCAATAGAACTGCTGTTTTTCTGTATAATGTAATCATGTGGGAAAATGACGTTCTTGAAGCGAGATGGCAAAGTTGCTGTTTTAGCTGATTTGCTGTCAAATCTAGCAGGACTTTCTCACTGTTAGCTGTAAAATTTTCAATCTAGCAGTGAGCTGATTTTCTAGCAGAATTTAGAAAACCGTTTGGTAGGTTTAGCAGGTAACAAATTCCTGGCAAAAAACGGGGCGACATTTCTTGGAGATGCAAACCTTACATCTTCATCATAAAATAATTAATCTTTTTCAAAACGCTTGAGATTGGGCAACACCAGGACCAAGCACAACCACCTGCCATCAATCATTTTGAATTTTTATTGTGACGCAACGAACCTGCTTCAAGCAGATTATTACGTCGTAATAATAAGTAATTAGATGGCTTGGTGATGCTTTAAATGATTTGCTTCTGTCACGTGCTTAGTGAGCGCGTTAAGTAAAAAGATTACATTGACAGGATATGATTTTATCCCCCGACACATATGATATGTCCAACTGGTTCAGTTTCGCCGGTGGCGGTAAGTAGTAATGTCTGGTAAAAAAAATTCCTTGGCAAGCCAAAGCAATACAGTATTGTCAAAAGCTTCGACATGTATGCTTGCAAGATTCAGAATTGGAAATATAGCCCGGTGCTTACCACTGCCTATCCTTCTGATTCAAAAAAAGCCTATTGCAAAGTTTGCAATAATGTAATCATAGATAGATGCTTCGCTTACAAATGTAAAAAAGATCAAAATAACAGAAAGTTTGTCAGAATGAACATCGTTCGGAGCTGTTAAAAAACTTCAGCACCAAGGAAGTGCGATACACTTCAAAATGTACCATGTTTTTTAGCAGAGCTCCAGCATCAGAAACGTTCTTCACTTTTTTTCTCGTCAAAAGTGCCATGCAAAATTAATTTCACAACGTTCAAGTGCCTTGCTATTGTTGCGTAACGTGGTACCAGACTCGGACAGCTTTTTTCACATCTTAATTCTCACCAAAGGTGAAGCGTTTGCCGCGTAATGCTTTTGCAAGGGTTTGGGCAGGTAGATTTGCTGTGCTTGTATTTTTACATCCATCAATATTAGAATTTGGTAGGGGGGGTTATACAATCAAGTAGTTGCCCCGGGTCCGGGCATCACAAGACCTCTGCACACCCCTGAACTAAACCAAGTTTACAGACCATGATGAAAGTTGCAAGCCAGCGCTTCCGAACAAGAGTAGGTTTTAGGCCTATTTTATCTGAATCAGTGGTCTTCAACATGGGCGAAATCGCCCCCCAGGGAACGATTTCATGCGTTGTGGGGTCGATTTTGTGGTTTACGATATTTGGGGGGCGATTTTGGTTCCCAGGGGGGCGATTTCTGCAGGTTGAAACATACTCAAATGTTAAATTGATTCCAAAAAATCAATATTTGTTACTTTGGAATCAAACCCTTTGATGGACGTTCGACTCCATGGTTCGTAACAAAGCTTATAAAACACATATCGGACTGGTCACGCATCAATCAAACTACTCTAACAGGGTTCTGTGAAACGCATCACTGCACCAACTATCCAAGACCACTGAGATTGTGACTGGTTGGGAGTCACGCATTTGAAGTTCTCACGAAGATCATAGCGGCGCTTTTGATCTAAAAACTTGAAATTTTGACTTGAAAATTTACAAATTTTAACTTTATTTTGGCTTAGCAACTTCCTGCTTTTGAAACTGCAAAATAATTCAGCCTTTGGTGTTGACGTTAACTCAAAAGCAAATTCGTTTCCTATACTTCAAACTTTTAAAGAATTTGGTTATTTAACCTTAGCCATGATATATTTGGTAAGTACATTAAAAGCTACAGCAGAGTCAGACCTGCGAACATCACAAAGGTAAAGCACTATATGCATAATAGACAGAGCATTTACCAAACTAAGAAAGTACTGTACTGCAAGACCACGTTTCTTGCCTTTACACGCCTAGCCTACTTAATATGCAAGCTTCTAGTAATGGGCAAAACAGTATTACTACATCGGAAGTCGCTACAAGCCATTTATTATTTCAGATTTGCATCTAAACCTGCTAAAGTATATCAATATCATTTGTTGTAGCTTTAATAAATATACTATGCATTAATTAGCTTTATTATACCGATAGTGGTCGAAAGCAACCAACACTGATATAGCTATCGGAAAATGCCCAATCGGTCAAACTCCATTTTTTCAGGAGGAAGACTTCAGCTTCTTTGAAGTTAGTAAAATTGGCCCAACAATCATAACATTGCTACCACTAAATCATCGCATCGACTTTTGCGGCGATAGCAAATTGCAAGTTGCCGTCAAGTTTGGCGCAGTTAATTTTCGTCATGAATTGTCACAAATCCCTCCAACCGTATGTGTTATTATTAGCAACATTGCCTTGAAACAAGTCTTCATGGCCTTCGGTAAAGCATTGCTGAACCACTGTTTCGCAGGCAAAAAAACATGGCAGTCCATTATGTATCATGTGTTTTATAAGCTTTAGGTAGTGCCTTGAGTGAAACAGCGCAGACCTACTGAATAGCGTTCTGTTGTAAAAATACTGGAAATATGACTATTCCAAGACAATTTACGTAGAAATTAATGGCTAGTAAAACTAGGAACAGCTAGCCGTAAGTTTAGGGTTGCCAGATGCGTTTTGTGAAAATACCGGCCATTTTGATTTGTCGACAGTGCCTGATCTAAGCCGTGTGGTATTTTGTAAGCGGCACATGGAAAACAGAGAGACAATCAGTATTGTCAAAGTCACAATTAATATTTGCCTGTATTTTGGCTGGCTCAATAGTCATTACATTTCGGTGTGTGCGTGACGCGAAAATCGCACCAAGAATTTCGTCAACAGCAGCAAATAAACTTCACTGAAAGAATTGTCCTGACAAGATTCATTACTAGAGTCATTATAATTTGAGAAATTAGGCGTTAGTTCTTTTTGAAGTTCGGCAAATATTTTTTATTTTGAAAATGCCGGCTTCAGGCACTGATTTTCAAAATACCGGTCTTTTACCGGCCCCTGCTAAATTAGCAGTAAAATACCGGCCAGGCCGGTGAAATGCCGACCACCTGGCAACCCTACGTAAGTTGTAAAATGTGCTTATCGTGTTTTTCAGTTACTTCGAGTGTTTTGGCGTCTGTGGATCTAGCTGTACTGTGTTCATCTGACTTCTGACCAGGTGTAGTGGGGTGGGAACGCGTGGGAACGGCGTTCCTACACCTTTTTCATGTTTTGACAGAGTGTAATGTGACAGAGTGTAACAGAACTGTTGGCTAGGAAAGGAGTAACATAGACCAGCAAGTAAGCCCAAGCACCCAATCTTGGCTAAACTAAAGACTCCAAAAAAATCCTTTTCACCACCTGTTGTTTGAGGCTTGCTATGAAGTCATTCTGTTGTGGAGATCACGCAGAAAGTTACACTGCGTGGAAAGTTATGGATGAAATAGCTTTTTGCCAGCTATCTAGCATAAGCGAATGCGATTCCACAATCCAGGAACGTCTCAACTTTCTGGAAAAGTGAAGCTAATATTACTGGGTTTTCCCACGACGCCACCATCCAGGAACGTCTCAACTTTCGGGAAAAGTGAAGCTAATACTACTGAGTTTTCCCACGACGTAATTTCCTGAGCAAGGTTTCCGCCAAGTACTGCACACGCGTATTTCTCGAGACTGCGTTGCCTCTGCGACTACGTGAACTTCTCAGTACAGTTTTTTCGTATACGTTTGTGCTGCATCATATAGGATAAAACAATTAACCAATCAATACTATGCTTCCGAAAACTCCCAATACGGAGACGGAGACAAGCTTTGAGGCGCAAGTTGTGAAGTGAAACGACCCGTTTCATGAAAGTGACCTTGTGGTTGTGAATGTGACCTCACAGAGCAGGAATCCATAAGCTGCCAATCGAGGCTGCTGCTGTACAGTGTTGCTCTTTTAGATGATTCTCTGGCAAATCTAGCAGGATTTTCCCACTGTTAGCAGTAAAATTTGCAATCTAGCAGTTAGCTGATTTCTAGCAGGATTTCACCAACCGTTTAGCAGGCAATATATTCCTGACCAAAATATGTTTCATCAGTTTTTCATAATGAAATATTTACACCTTCTTCATCAAAAAATATTTTCTCTATGACGCTTTAACTTGGGCAACACAAGAAGCAGGCGCATCCAGCAGCTGCCTTCAATCATGTGCAATCTTTTGGTTTGTATGAATGTTGTTCTCTGTGTTGTTTGTGTAATGTCTCATCAATTCTTCTGTGCTTTTTTATATTTACTGATGTCTAAGATTGATTGATTAATTGGTTTCACATCTGAAAACTTCAAAAAGGCTATTGTTACAAATATTAACAAAAAGCTGTTGGTGAAACAGTATGTGGGATTGATAATAATCGTGAGGAGCTTACGCTCTTCTGAATTTGTATCATTTCCTCTCTTAATTGATAAGCCGATCATAGCAAAACGGTTGTATCACAGTTGACTGCACATCGATGACGTCATAATTGTTACCAAAAGTGACTTCTGTCCCACCTTAAATTTTTCGCCGGTTGCGGCCCTGGCTTGCGGTACATGGGTGAAAAAACATTCTCTAGTGTTTGCGAGACCACAGATCGGAATCGGAGTTTCAGCTCTCAGTCGTCTTGGAAGAAACATGTTTCGGGTGATGGCAGCACAGCGTTGCTAATGAACGAGTGTTTAGTATGTCTGGGCTTCTCGTGAATAGCTAAAGAACAAATTCAAAGAGTTTGTCAGTGAACGACATACTCTGTTTCAACAGTGCTTTCAAAGCTAGGAAAAAAACGATGACCAAAAGGTTCGACATGTTTCCTTTGCAGCGTTTCTAAGAACTACTGTTGGCTTGGAAATGAACTAAATAAATTGACATTAACGATGAAACATGTTGAATAAGTTTTTAGTGGTTTTCAGACGCACAGTGACGGGTTCAGGTATGGAGTGGAAACAGTGCGAGTGGGGCGGGCGCGAGTTGGAGGGCGGGTGTGAGTTAAAATTCTGCAGGTACTGGACGGGTTTAAATTTGGCGGGTGCAGGGCTGGAGAAGTAAAAAAGGTTTCAACCCAAGCAGCACTCTAATTCAAACGATATGTTCAAATTGACATTAGTTTTAGTTCATAAGTTTGGTCCTATCACGTGTCACTCATTGCCCGCTTCTTGACACAGATTTTTTCAACAAAATTTCCCTTTTTGGAAGTTCGTTCTTGACGATGATAGACGCTAGCATCGTACAGTATTACAAACGATACGACAGATGCCTCCGTCATGGATGATCATGCTGGGCGGTGTATGTTGTCTGCTGTCAGAGTTTCTAATCAAGGCGTCATGATGTTTGGCTGCTCGGCACCCAACCTACTGGTGTGGCCCTGCCAAGAAAAGTGTGGGTCCGGCTTAAGCGCCTCTGCACCACTGTCGGACGTTTCCGCGCCTGCTTGTACAAATGGAGTATATGCCTCCTCTGCGGCCTGTGAGTGTCGCGCAGAGGACCATGCCGTTGACCATGTTGTCCTTCATTTCCCAGTCCATCGACCTCCCCACGGAGTGCATGGCCGGACGCTTCTGGTTGACGAGAAAATCGAATGCCTGCTCAATACCTACCCCGAGATCTAGTGCGACCTAGCAATGGATAAGAACTCGCTCAAACGACGAAGATATGTGTTTTATGTTTTGTGCATGGTTAATGTGTTATTTCTGGCTATTTCTATTCGTGATTCAATCTATTGCACTTGTTTTCGAACAGTCTAATCTAACACTTGAAATGGTATCCTGCTATGATGCAACAAGGCAATCGGTCGCAGTTTCAGGTCGCTCAGATGAACGCATCGTGCAATTGTTCGCAGTTATTCTGCACCGAACAATTTAACATTACATTGTTCTGACTTCACATTCAAGTGTTTTGAAGATTTTTTTAACTGAATGTAATCAATAGCGGTAAACGAACTTAAGGGTCTACTGGAGAGTTATATAGACAAAGTACTGCTAGCCTTTATTTCGATATTTCGCTATGCTCTGGCTTTGGCAACTTCAAAAGGTCAAGTCACTTACTTTCGGTGAACTGTGCTCCTGCAGCAACTAGGTTGACCCCTCAACTAGCAGGGATCTCCGGGGAATCGTGAACTACAACGCGTTTCTCATAGCCATCGAGTTCCTACAGACACCCAAACCTGGTAGCTGCACTAGATTTCAAAAGTCGTTTGAAACAACAAACATTTTTTGTCAAAATCGCGAGTTGGTGATGTGTTGTACAAACAGTCAAGGACCGAGTTTCCTAGAAAACTTTGGGGGGACAAACCTCTATTGTTTGCGTTTTGATGACGTCACCGTGTTCACTCAACCGCAGTGCGATCTTTTTGTAAAATTGGCAAAACATGGCGCAAATGAAGAAATGATATATTTTGGGGACCATAGCCTAAGTTCCCCCCTGGCTACGCTCATGATGGTGGTATAGCAACTATTGCTGTACAATGGTGTTATATCTAGCACTACATTTAATATGAAAACAACATTAATTCTGAGAGTTGGGTTTAAATTACGGTAGCCAGGTAACTTGAAATTTCTCAAGGACATTTTGTCGTTTTGTGATTATTGAAATTTTACTTCATGCCTACTTTGAATACTTTTCAGATATAGTGGTGTATCACACTTTTTCAAAGAAACATTGCTGAATAAAAATGGGTACTTTTTACTGTGTGAGATGGAACAAATCTACACGTTATTCTGTTCAATTACCTCATTTAATATTGATTCTCTGAATGACCAATGTAATCAACTTCAATAGTTTAACAATGAACAATTTCACAAATTCAAGAACTTTCAAGGACGCCAAAAAATATTCATGGACAACAAAATGTTTTTCAAGAATCAAGGACATGGCCAGGTTTCACAGCAAATTCAAGAAAAGTCTTTGGCGCTCAAGGACGTCTGGCAACCTTAGTTCAAATAGATATAACCATGTGTGGTAATTGCGTTACGCCCGTCGGCTAATTGTTATGATTGCTTTCCCGCTGCGCCGAATGCAATCCCTTACTACGCGCAACGACCTGCTTTGGGCGATTACGATAGCAAGCCTGTACTGCAGTGTGTTGAAGGTTCATTTTGGTTACTTGCTGCATCCGCTTGCGAACGGTACTGGGCAGAGCTGCTTATTTCTTTGCTTGGAAGTTCGTACTTCGTTTTTAATTATGTTAAAGCTAATTAAACTTGCCACACCATGCTCAAAAACTGTGATGATCAATTCAAATTTGATTAGTTACGAAATAAAAAATGTACTGCTACTCAGAGCGGGATTAAAGAGCAGGGGGCCCGGGGCAATTTTCACAGGGGGCCCGAGGCAATTTTCACTGGAGGGCTCCTACGACGAATATCATGACGTCAACGTTTGTAAAATTTCTTTTCGCAGATTTGCAACGTTCTCGTTTGCTTTTTCCGATAGTCGATTATGTGCCTGCCGAATTCACTCGATTGCTAGACGCCTTTGATTGTAAGCCGCACGAAGTGATGTTCAAAATTAATGTAAGCTGCCCTTGATTGTAAACCGCACTTAAACATAGGTTACCTCTGAGGTGCATTCGCGACGTTCGCGTACTCGTGTGTTACCCGTTTAATTGGCAACCCCAGTATTAATGATGCTTACACCACTACAACTGCCTTCTGTTTGTCATAATCCGTCCTGTGACGGATGTGCACGTGATGCTGATGAAAAGCGAATGCGAAAGAAGAGTTTGTTCGACAAAACTTAATCAAGGAAAGACTGAGCGTCGTCTATACCTTTCGCTAAAGTAAAGAAATAAAAATGTAAAAAAAATGTTTCAGTCGCGAACTTTTACCTAGCACTGCCAGACCGTCGCGTTTTTTCTCCTAAGAAACTTCGCCATTTTAAGCTGCTGATGGCTTGCACATTTCGGCATCACGCTAGCTAAACACTTCAATCTCGTTTACTGCTCTTTCGTTCTACAAATTGACTGATCAAAAACCTTTACTGACAGACCACGCAGTAACATGTCGTGTAAATGGCTTGACTAGCTTCATATGTTTAAGATTAATAGCCATTGGAGGAATAGTACGTCTCCACCATACGTTACCCTTTATGACGAAATAAAAGTCGTAGTTCGGCTGCGGCTAACTCCAGACCGCACAAGAAATTACGGAATCATTGATACCAAACAGCAACCACAGCAGAACTAACTTTTCTGCTTAAGCACGCAAATAGTATCGTATCCGCAACATTTGTGCAGTAGGCGTGATGCACGAGCAGATAAACCCAGGCCAAAAAAACGATTATTAGGAAAAGTTACAAGCAAAACTCAAATATATTTGCATTGAACAAAACCTAAAATTTTTATATTCAGCAGTGATTACCAAAACTGGCAAAAGTGGCAACTTGCAGAACAATAATTAATGATACTCAAAGCAACATCGGAATATAGAGTTTGTATTCTTGAATCTGTTTTGAATCACGGCAAATTTTTCAAACGAATATTTTATTACAAATAAATGTCATCACGGGGGCCCCCTTGGAGCGGAAGGCCCAGGGCAATTGCCCCCGTTGCTCCCCCTTTAATCCGGCTCAGCTGCTACTAAAAACCACAAGATTCGCACTAGTTCTCACTAGAACCACTAACCCACATAGATCAAATCAAAAACAAACCTCAAGATCTTTTGGTAAATACTGGCAGTGGCAACCGTGTTCTGTGTATATTGCCGGCTACAGGTCAGCGCAGGAATTCGACTAGCAGGAAGACGATGCGAATCAGTCACATCATACTGCGACGTTTATGTACACACTGAATTGGTTAATTTAAATTAACCAACACAATTATCAACAATCATGATAATTCAGTTTAAGTAGTAAATCTATACGCTGTGTTTATAGGTAATCCAGTGATGATGTCCAATCTTCTTATTTATTCCCTGGCTTTGTGCTGGGGGTTTCCAGCAGTAATGTAACCATGAAAATTGCACAACCACATTATTTTCATCACAAAAATTGGGGGACAAAGGATATTGTGTCCCCCTATCCAAAAGTAGGGTGGCATGTCTCCCCGTCTTCCCTTCAAACTCGGTCCCTGCAACCAACTATTTGCTCATAAAAGAGAAGCTTCAAAATAAAAGTGGAAGAAGAAATCTAAAAGTAGAAAGGCAATTTTCCACCATCCACAAAGAACAAACAATATTGTTCAAGTGGCAAAACTGCAGAAAGCTTTGTCCGAAAGCCGTTTGCGAAACTGAACATTTCTGCCATTCAGTGGCTCCATTGCAGACTTAACAAAACATCAAAGCGCTCATTGCAGACTTAACAAAACCATTGCAGACTTAACAAAACACCAAAGCGCTCATTGCAGACTTAACAAAACCATTGCAGACTTAACAAAACACCAATGTGTCGGAAGGGTTACGAGATTTGAAGTAAACTAACCGTATGACACGAGTCAAAGAAAAAAGCATGACCTTGCCGAGTTCCTGTGAGCTGTAGCTAGCAAGGGACAAATGCATCAAATTCTACCAGTAGG
>JGI24158J21664_10001526_pt1 | contig 26301 bp, 14 predicted proteins | sample Ectturendosymbi3_FD_21664 | JGI IMG/M metagenome (IMG submission 21664) | reverse complement strand
GATTTCTCGAAGTGAGAGAGTGTTATTTTGCATTGTTGATTCTCAGCAAATGGGAGTTTTGTTAAGAATATGTACAGACCATAATGTGTCTGCTACAGCAGCAATGTTTTCATCCAAGTGCGAAACATTTGCTTTACAGGTAGCCTACGCATGGGTGGCGGAACTATTTTCAAAGTGGGGGGAACAAGTGCACGTCAAAAAATTTAGAACATTTTTATGATTTGAATTGGCAACAGTGACGCCACAAGCACTGAACAATGACGTCATTAACTTTTGTCAGCATGTTTAAGCAATTTTATTCAAAATTTGATAAGCCCTCAACGACCCCTATCTACACAACACCCTATCTGTCATACACTACGCTGTGTTGAGCACATAATTGTAACTACTAGTTGTTCTTAGTCTTACATAAAAACAATTTACTTTAACAATGGACCCAATACGAATTGTGTCATTTAAACTTATTTAGGCAAAAATCGAAATTTAAAAGTGGGAGGGCCAGGCCGTCCAAGAAAAATAAGTGAGGGAGCCTAGACCCATGCGCCCTTCAGGTTCCGCCACCTATGAGCCTACGTAACACCTAGTTTTGCTGGACATTATTTTCGTGTTATTTCATGTGAAAGGTGGTACCATTTGCCAATTCACCCTTGTTCATTTTGATTTATTTTTAATTTCAAATATATTTTCGTGTCGTTATGCATGTATAATTCTAGAATAAAACTTTTGACATTAATTTCGCCTATTAAAATATGATGTTAAACCTGAAAAATTTGATTGTGAAAAGACTGAAATGAGTGGCGTAACTGACAGAAGTTACAAGGCAACAGTCACCAGAAGACCCGTAACCAGCTTGGGACACCAGGGGGAACGAACAGTTTTCTGAGGGAGGCCCAAATTTTACGTTGATTGCACGGAACAATGCGTTACATAGCATGTAACAACGAAAACAATGGTTATGCATACAATGTCCAAGACATTTTTTCATGGGGGAGAAAGTTTTTCCATAGGGGCGAAGCCCTCCGCTCACTTGCGGGCCTGGTCAGTGGTCACCAGATGATTAGGTGTGCAGAAATGACATTGTAGGCTAGATTGGTATGTGGGTATCGGTATGTATTCAGAAAGACTTCTGGTTCGTTTTCTTTTGGAAATCTTGAAATCTTCTCTAGTTGGCTTGGATAATTCTGCTTGGGAGTTTGATGTTGGGAAAGGTATTAGACAAACGATTTGTGGACAATCGAAAGGGTACCCAACAGCATCCAGGGGCTGACAAGGGGAAATTGAAAGGATACATCCTCCACCCATCAGCAGTTAAAATAAATTGTAGCCTAAATCATTTTGTGAACTACGTCAATTTTGGCCAAGCATTTTTTGCTACTGTTAGAGGATATCAATGGATATTTGGCTAGGAGTGGGACTGCATGTATGATGCCCAGTATCCAAAGATTTGTAGCATTTTAAGAGCAGAAATGCGCAAGAAAAATATTTAGCTACCATACCTTGCAATATATATATCGTACCTTGCAATTTATCGTCTTTTTAAGATTAAGCAACTTAAACAAGACATCAAATCGTGCTGCAACCCACACATAAAATGCATGAAAATCGATGTGTTCTACTTAAGAGTGATATGCACGTGCGACCAATGCGATTCACCGTTTTGTGCACTCCATCTAACAGCTCTGATAAAACCCAATTGATGTGTTCTACTATATTGCTTTGCTTGTTTTTATCATAGTCTGCTAGTAGTGTAACCAAGCTGAACTACAGTACCATGCCCAACAACAAAATTACGTTTATTAATTTCTAAATCATTTGTAGGGATAAAGCAAAGCGTGATTAGTGTTGCTTTGAAAACATCTCTAAAAACAAGATTGGGAATCTGCATTTACATAATTTCACTTCCGCATAGGCCCGATGACTATATTGGTTTTATATCAAGCTGTCCCCCCACGTTTTATAACAAAATTGCGCCCATGATTTCATTTGTGTGCATTTTAATTGTACACTGAGGTAATCGAGTTTGCTGCATGGCACGTACTTCATATTAGCAGAATCCATCCCAGGCAAGTTCAGAAAAGTGTTTGTTTTTAATTTTAACTACATGTGTTTGGATGAACACATTTGTCCATACTGTTTGCTGCACATATGTGAAGCTGAACAGACAGTGTTATGAGACTCACGGCACAGTCATTGTATAAATAATATGATACATGCTATAAAAGTACTCGAAGTGTTGGCCGACGCCTCCCTTGTTTCAGTGATGTTGTAAAACATATCTGCGGTAGCTGAAAGTCTTGTCCTGCGACTGGGAAACGTGCACCCAAAATCGTCTGTCGTGCACTCCTTCGCCAAGGCCAACTGGAACTCGACTATCCTCATCCTTGCCAAAACAATTATCCTCTCTCGTAGAGGTTCTGGAACACTACTACTGCATTTAAATAAAAACGCTTGTCAACAAAGTAAGCTTAAACTTGAATATAGTGAGGCTGAAACTAATGTGACAGACAAATATGTAAAAAAAGGAGTTACAGCAGTTGAATCAAGCAGAAAGGAATTATAACTTCAAGGCTTTTAAACTTCGAAAAAGTTGAAAACTCAACAATTTATAATCTCAATTCAAGTCGAAAACATTTCAGAATCTTCGAGCAATGACGTTGCTTCACATGCAATTTTCCAAATTGCAACAAGTTGTATTGCTGCATTTACCGGTACGATGGCAAGAAACTTGCGTCTACCTTGGCTAATTTATTTTGTTGAGTATCATGAGGGCATTTTTCGGCTGTGTTTGTTAGAATAGTAAATGCGTTTCTGTTCGTCTTTTTCAATTTTTCTCCGAGTGCAATACCTGTATTTTTTCAGAATCGCTGGAGATCTAGAGTATTTCCCAACAAGTAAAGAGACAACCTCTGGGGTCAGTCACTGCAACGAAAAGCGCTCAAACTTGACCAACTTTCAGCAACCAGACAAAAACCTAAAGAGTTACCTCTTCTCGAAACGCGAAGAGCTGAAGTTGCAACCAAAGAGACGAAAATCATTAGAGGTTGTTGTTACTGCTCCTCCTCCACCGCCAATTGATGGTAAGCACAACATTACAGATAAATAAAAATACGTAAATTGCAAACCCAAAATAGAAAGTATTTCTTGTCCAGCCTATTTTTATATTCTGAATGTACAAAGATATATGATGCTCAGCATTAACTTCCACTGCTGTTAAGCGGTTGGCATTAGTTTTTCAAACGAATTGTCTCTGTGTGCGCTTGCAGATTATTATTTATTAAAAGAGACCATGGTTAAATAGCAGAAGAGATTTTGATGGCAAAATAATTTCCGAGTAAAATTTAATCAAGTTAATTGTATGTCCATCGCTAGTACTTGCACTTTGATTTCTTTTTATACGTATTCTAGGTGATGCAGAATACATCTTCGGGGGTCTATAGTTCTTCGGATCATTTTTACTTTCATAGGTTTTGTACTCAAAACCTGTATTACTGAAATGAATGTTACTGCTTACTTGAGAAACAGAGCTTTATTGTGTGAATAGTCGTCTTAGATTATTTTTAACTTTAACCTGTTTTTCAATGGAGCAGCAAAAAATCGTTTGTAATAAAAAACATATTTTATGCTAAAAGACAACATTAAGCGTAGGACTTGCAATTGTTAAGTGACCCGAGAGGGAGAGATGAAGCACTGCCATCGTTATCTTAAAGCCTTACACCCTATCTCCCTTACCCCTTTGTAGGCTGGATAATTCCTGCTAACCTGTTGCAAATTTGCAACTTGCAGTCTTCAACATGTCTCTCCATTCTCAACAGAGCCTGCGGATTCTTAAAGTGAGGGGCGTGAAAGCAGGGCCCGATCCAGCGAAGCGATTGGGGCGATCGCCTCCCCTAAACCTGACGAAAGTAACTTTATTCACTATGACTTTTTACAATTCGGAAAACAACATTCGCGATATACGGCCATTTTGTCGTACATTGTCGTTTGTCACAGCAGTGTTGTGAAGTATGCTTCATCTCTGTTACTGTAGCGAAGCTGTTATGAGCCTTGACTCCCCGTTAACCTTACTGGCTGGATCCACCCCTGTGTGAAAGTCTCGCAAATGGGGCGTGGGCATGGCAGCGTCTATTGTTGAAAAATACTAAATGCATTGTTTTTATCATTCATAAATTTATTATCATTTCACCATAAGCGCCATAATCAAACCAACGCGGACACTACAATGAACAAAACCGAAACCTCTTAATGTTTTAAACTTGCTTGTTCAAAGTTGGGTTTATGAGTAAAGAACGCTTCATGGTAAGATGTGTCTTTTCTGCTTAGTTTCATTTTTAGTGGCAATACGAATTGTGTCACAGGGCTATATCATGTGTGACGATTTGGCGATAGATTCTTCACTTTCAATTGTTGTACAGTAAAAAAGATCTTGGCTTTAATCAGCATTGAAAGAGAATTCCTTTCAGTCGATGTAAAAAATGAGGTAGTGCAAATATTTTTCCGATAGGAGAGTTCATTTGCGAAAGAGAAATTAATAAGTGTAAGCACGTAACTACTTTTTTCACATGTTCTAGTTAAATAAAGAGTTACTCCTTCATCCGTTTTTACTGAACAATAGCCTTAGCAATTTGTTAATGGTTCAGAAAAACATAAAGGGCAGAAATGCATCAAACTACATGTTTGTACCAATTCAGATACTATTTATAATAGAAAAAATAGACAACTCTATCTTTTATCATGCTTCACAAGTGCTATCTTTTTCTTGGCCGTATCTGATACTTATTTTCATGCATAAATGCAACATCTAGTTCAGGCCTGCACAACATAGGGGCCACATGCGGCACGCGCGAGCTTTCTCCATTGCAGAAAATGTTGCAAAAGTCCGACTTCTGATAATTAACAACAGAACCACCTCTAGCCTCGCGGCAAGCTTCTGAAGAATCTGCCTGCTTCCATACTTCTGCGATGATTTGAACTTGCACGTATCTATTTTCCATAGTTGTAAGCCACAAACGAGAACGCCGTCCCACAGGGATCCGTCCTGGCACCCTTTCTCTTCAACATCTACATCTCCGACCTGCCAAACACCGTCTACAGAAAGTATGCATATGCTGACGATGTAGCAATCATGCTGAGCTTCGTCGCAAAAGAGCCACATTGTCTCGAGCATAGGCGTAGCCAGGTGGGTGGGCGAAGGGGCCATGCCCTCCCCAAATTTTTAGAAAATATAGTCATTTTGTGCTTTGAGAGGTGTTTTTCCAAACAAAATAGTGTTATTCGCCTAAAATCAAACATTTTGCCCCCCAAAATTTCTGGGCTGGCTACGCCACTGGTCTCAAGCATGTAGTTCCACGGCGCCTGGACATCTGCTCCACTGCTCACCTGTCCATCGAGTGGGAATACGCGGCGTCTCAAATCGGCACACCCGTTTGCACCCGCTGCACAACTCATCAGTTCAACTGACAACAACAAAAGTGCGGCGCACTGGGCGGATCACCGATGGAATGCGGAATGGACGGACAACCCTACAAGACTCCGCACTTTCATCCCCGACACCGGCACCAACCCTCACGGAATGACCCTTCCAAGATTAGTGTGGGTCCGGCTTAACCACCTCTACACCGGTGTCGGACGTTCCCGCTCCTGGTTACACAAATAGGACATGGTCCCTTCTGTGGCCTGTGAGTGTGGCGCAGAAGAACAAACCATCGACCATGTTGTTCTCCAATGTCGAATCCATCGACCTGCCCATGGACTGCACGGCCTGACAGTTCTGGATGATGAGACAATTGAATGGCAGCTCAATGCCTACCCCGAGATCTGGCGTGGCCAAGCAATAGATAGTAACAACTGGCTCAAACGACGAAGTCACAAAAATAGCGAAAGTAAATCGATCACAGTTTATATCACAAGGAAACTAGTTGCGCATTTTTATGCGCCAAATGCAGAACTAGTTTCCCTGTGAAATGAACTGTGATCAACTTACTTTCGTTATTTTTGTGGCTTATAACTTCGGATAATTAAATGTCGCTTCAGAATTTCTTCCAAACTACAAACATATGCCTCAGGGCCAAATAGCCTTTTGCGGCCCGCGCGAAATTTATATTGGTCAATTTGACCCTTCGAGCTTTCTGAGTCGTGCAGGCCTGATCTAGTTGCTCATTGCATACCCATTACTAGAAGAATTTCGCTTATAAACATATGCCTCAGGACCACAGAATACATAAATTATGAAGGACTAATACATTAAAACAAATCAAAAATTTTTAATTTCAATTTTCGAAACTTGTTTTTTGTCAACACTGTTTTTTACGCATTTCAAATCCCTGCATTTCTCACATTTCTCAATACAAGACTAGAATTTGGTAGGAGGGCATGCAATCAAGCAGTTGCCCCGCGCAACACCAGACCTCTGCACGCTCCAGACCTGGTGATTGCAAGTTCTTATGCTCATAGATTTCAAATTTCCCCTCTGCTTTCAAATTTTAATTTTAATATAGTTTCTCTAACGAGCAGATAAATCGATCTTCTGGTGATTATTTTACTATTTGCAGCAACATGAGTAGCAAAAGGAACAGCGTTTCTCTAACGTCTTTTTTCAAGTGGGGCAAATTAACTAAATGCAGATGCACCCCTATCAATGAAGAAGTCATTGCCGTTTGTTATTGTTCTTAGCGCTGCCCAAAAACAATCCGAAACAAAACGCGTCCGATCTCGAGGCAAGTTCGGCGTATCTGCTGATGACTGGAAATCAAAATGGTAAGTTGACATGGGGAGAAAACTCCTGAATTACAAACGTATAGACAAGAATATTACTCGTATCGTAACTTTGCTTTGTTCTCACATGCAAGTCAAAAAGCAACGATCGGCGTCATCGGCTGCGAACCAAGGATTTGTCGACATACAGCGATCAAGAAATGCAAGGTACCTTGTTGATTCAATAAAAGTCGTGGCTCCATGCCACGTATGGATCAGTTTTAATCAGGCCCGTAACCAAGGGGGCGAATCCCCCCTACAAAATTTTTCGTCCCCCCTGGAGAAATGTGTTGGACATAGTTTAAAACTATTGGACATAATTTAAAAGTTGGGCCCCTCTCAGAAGACTCTTCGCTTCCTCTGGTGTCCCAAGCTGGTTATGGGCCTGGTTGTATTTTATAAAAACTGCGCGTGTTTGAATTACGTAGGAGAGAATAACAGATGCTGTGCAGTAGATCCGCGGTCTGACCGACTGCTCAGAAAGGTTTTGAAATCTCAATCACTGCGAAAACAAACGTTAAATTAAGGCATTTCTTTTGAAGTGCGTACCGCACTACATTTAGACATTAGCCTTTTTCGCTGGTTTTGAGTTCATGTGTTGAAGTAGCTCTACAAAGTGGTTAAAAATATTACTGAAAACGACACCATATCAATGTAAAAATTGCAATGACACCTATTCGTCGTTTTTGAAATGTTTCTTTACCTATCCAAGCTATTTGAGCAACAACCTACGTCGCTAAGAGTGAATGGAAAAAATAATTTGGAGGATGTTCGCTAAAAGCTGGTATTGAAAATGATATATTCAATTTAATGAATTTGGTCAATATGTTAGTGATACTCATGGCATCACCAACATACTCCCCTGATGTACCCATGACATCACTAACATACAAACATACTCAAGTGCATCTACATCAAATTTTTTTATCCAATTACTTCAATGGTCTGGTGCTTTTTACAAATCTTCATTTTTCATCCACTAATTAATGCCCCCGTATAAACTCTGTGTTAGGGACTATTTAACTTTAGCCTAAAGGGAACCACTTACTATCACAACAAAAGTTTTACCCAGAAACGAGGGTGATGGGACACGGTTTTCTAAGTTCCACTGCAAAAGAATACTACTAAGTGGTGAAGGGGTAGACTGTACATGGCTAATATACTCGGCATCGAAAGCATAATCTGTTGCTACTGCAGCAAACTGTGTAGCTCTGGATGTGCAGTCACACTGTACCCAATACCTCATCTCTGGAGGTACTGAGAGTAGTATCTCACGGATTTATTGGGTGTCACGGCGTTGTCCATTGAAGTCTCTGCTGGAGAGGTGAAACTGAGGTCATGCCGCCGGCCTTCCTAGCTTGGCATCGCTCTTTCGGCCCTCGCTCTTTCACATCAACGATTTTTATCATTATGGCTTGATGACCCCTCAGAAACTTCTGCACACGCTACTGAGTGGGGCCCCGCAAAAGTGCTTCCAATCGGCCCCCGCACTTGCTAAGACCGGCCCTGCTTCCAGGTGCTTCGTGGCGTCACGCTCTGTATTTTCTTGTGATTCCTCTATCAACCCCAGCATGTCGACGATGTGTACAAGCGAAACACGTAAAAATGTGAACATATAAAACTCGCAAACTAACTACCGCCAAATATTGCTTTAAATTTAGTGAAAATAAATGGTTGTCAGCATCAAGCTAAATATCTAGCAAAAACATTGAAATCTTGATCAAAACAATTTACACAAATAATGATATTAGAATGTCTTCATTTCTCTCCCACTGCAGGATTCCTGTATGACGATCAGTGAATGCAGGAATGGTTGATGCCCTGTTACAATGTTTTGCTCCTCTCTCAGTGTTGACTGTGCTTATCAACAACACCTACTCTGTAATGTGTTATTACTAACCATTTTGTGTTCTTGTGTTATTCGATTACCTTTGTGACATGGACCACAAGTCTGGATCAAATGCGCAAATAAATATAAATAAAATATGAGGTATAGCTATATCATCTTTGGTTGTTTTCTTGACTTTAGAAAGCTTCTTACTGAAATCTTACTCTAAGGCACATTGGTTAAAATTTTTCATTTCGCAAGATAAAAACAATTGAACGTACACTTTCTGTACATCGCACAATAAAATAAAAAATGATTGAAAACTGTTTGCAAAAACGGTAATTCTTGTAATTCTTTGCATTTTAGTGTACCGCAAACGCCTATGGAAAACAAGAAAGAAGACATTGATCCCACATATGTCGTAATGATGCACAGTCACGCATCGGGGAAGACTTCCATAAAACTTTGATGTCCTGACTTACACGCACCGATAACGGTCGACGGATTTCTTTTGTTGACTTACCGATTGAAAAATCAACAGTCAACTTGGTGAATGAAAAAAATAAAATTTGCTGATTTTGCGGGATGTGTCATGCAACCCTGATATCCATCTTGTGAAAAAAATAATAAGTGTGAATCGCGGTAATTTAAACGTTGGTGACGCAGTGAATCCTCATTAATCTGATACTCGAGTTAATCAATAAATAAAAAATCCCGTATTTGTGACGTTGAACGTTTGCAAATAAATAAGTATCTGTAGTAATTGAGCATCACTGTTTGTTTGAAGAAAACCTGCTGATATTGTCAACTATGAAATCTGTTCTTTTGTAGTCCTGGCTAGAATTGCAAAGAATTAGTCATGGAAAAATGCTTTGACAAACTAGTGCATCGAAACCAAAAGTAGCACCTAACAAAGGTATCACGAGAAAATAAAAGATTACATCAAGTGCGGTTTTGTTGCTCCTGGACATAATAATTGCCAACAACCTTTGTGCATTAACCGCAATGCATTAACCGCAACCGCAAAGAAACTTGTGAAGTACCTCAGGTTGGCGAAAAGATTTTCTTGCAAGTTAAAAAGTCGCTCAATTACTGGCTAGACCAGGGGTGGCCAACCTTTTGATTCCGTGCGTCAATCTTGTTAATGCTTAATTCAGATGCGCTACACAAACATTCACTTCCTTTCAGTCCTTGGAACCGTGTGGTAATATGGGCATATTTTAAAGTTATAATAACATATATCTATTTGAAAAATATATGATTTATGTTATATAACAAATGCATAAACAAGCATTGCCCAATTTATTTAATAATGATGACAGATGTCGCAGTTGTAGAGGAAAGGATCTCACAACACTTTTTAATTTCCATTGATCATTCTAATTGATTATTTCAGAAAGTACTAATAGTAATATATGAACACAATTAGCAGTTTTAAATAAAAATAATTTTATACACAGGCATAACAAACATGAATGACTCTTATGTGACTTTTGACACCGCTTTGCTTTCACCAAACCAGTAATATTAGGAGGCAAATTGGTAACTGAAAGCAACAGGCAGTTCTTCATGTTGGAATCGGACAGTCGTGACCAGGGCAGCAACCAACTGATATGTAACGTGTTGCTGCACCTAACAAATACATACATTTGTGAAAATTTCAGGGGCGGGCAATTGCCCGATTGCCCCCCTCTGGTTGCGGGCCTGGTCGTGACCTTAGTTTGTTTTTGATCATTTTCATGGAAGAAATGACAGCTCGCATCTGAACATAGTTCCGAAGAGACAGGCATAACTCTGGGCAAATTTTCTCATTTCTGTGAAATATTCACATGGTAATGATCGCCAAAAACCAATCTCTTCCGACGCACTTGGGAATGAGGAAAGTTCTTCAATACTGAATTTGCTTTTAGTTCAGTAAGTTCTATTTGCATATTACAGTGACATGCAGTGAGTTTCGTGGCTGGGGAGGCACTGTCTCTTTCAAAACCAATTTTGCGAGTATATGAATTAAATGGAGTAGCATGAATTCACCACTCAACTGGCTGCTTGCAGAATGGCTACTGCTTATGATTTCTATCCCATAGCATCATTTTTTACACAAACATAGGTACAGAGGCGATTCTCGATTTGAAAAAAGGGAAAATATATGACCTATCACCTGGTTGTTTAACGGCTTTATTAAAAAGTTGAAACAGTCTTATAACTTAAGCATACGTCTACAATGCATACAGTGATCCAATCGAGAATGCAGACCATCGGTATGATCGGCAGCTGCAGAAAGCTTCAATGAAATTTGTAAATTAAAACACGGCTGCGCGCAGCACCGCAGGTTAACGCCACTCACTAGCGCGCAACAACACACACCAATTCACTTCATCCTCCCCCACCTGAAATTAAATCTAACCGGAGGTACGCACTGGCGAAAGAAGTACAAAACACGATCGATACGAAGCACACAATGCGACCGACTCACTACAAGGATATGATGCGGCCACAACAAGCAATTAGAAGCAACACGGAGCACATTTGCACGACTATGTTCATCCGTAGCCGTATCTTAAGGGTCCTCTCCCTTTGTTACTACAAGATGACCGCCTCAGACGGACAGCATCACCGGGTGTTTCATTCGCCCCCAGGCGCATACCCAAACTGGGAAGCTTTAATGAACCAACTAAAAGCACGACTGCACACAGCGCCGCACGTTAACGCCGCGCACAAGTACGCAACAACACGAAACAATTCACTTCATAAACACACCAAATAATACTGGCTGTACACCATGTAAAATAAACAAACATAATTAAATGAAAAAGGGAGGACAACTAAAAAAATATTGCAGCGGGTCGTCTGTCATTACTCACATCATCAAATCCCATGAACACTTCCTTCACTTCACAAGCACGACACGCAGCCAGGGGGAACGGGGGCATTTTCCTCCCCCACATTCCAAAAGTTGCACCAAAAATTTTCAGGTTATAAAAGCTTTCAATGTGTAAGCCAGAGAAACACTTCAGTGCAAATCTACGCAACTGCTTAAAGAACCTATCCTACTTCAGTTTTAGTTGAACCTGATCAAAGCAATGTGGTTTACCAATTGCCCATGATTAATCAAACGTGTACCGTGTAAATGCTGGAGAAGTCAGTGTATCTAAGCGCTTACAATCACTAACCGAAAGCAAAACAAGGAGTAACGCTCGCAGGTGTTTCTGACGCACCAGTTTGCTGTATCCCACCTGATGGTGATGTAAAATTCAGACTAGCGCAAAATTCCTCTCTGACAACGTTGACGTGCTAAAAACATTGTATTCCCACAGTGAGGAAAACCATACTTATATCTTTTAACTACTGTAAAGCCAGATTGATCTAAAAGAAACATAGCATTGCTGGAAAAGACGTACAAGAAAAATAAAATCACTAAAATTAATGAGCAGGAGTGGCCTACATTTTTGTCATCAAAAGGACGCAATGCGCCAGAAGTGACGCATGCGCCATAGGTTGGCCATCCTTGAGCTAGACGAAAAAAGCGCCTACAGACGCTGACGCAGGATTACTTACTGCACCGAGAGCAGGGGTGTTTTGCTAAAAAAGAAAGTGTGGGAACTCACCCAAAAAATCTAGCCATTTTCAACAGCACTTCAAACTCATTTTTAAATCAGTATATGAAGCCTTCACTTTCATTGCACTACAAATGAAAACATGAAAAAAGTGTGGAAACGCGTTCCCACACCCAAAAAATTGTGGAAACGCCGTTCCATCGTGTTCCCACCCCACTACACCCCTGACCAAGAATAGCCATTATTGTTGAAACTATGATTGGAACTGATTCCGCAAAGAAAGTGAGCAAAGTTCATTATCAAGTGATGCAATTTCGGGAAGAATTGAAGAGTTTTCTTCGGCATAAAAGACCACGTTCGTGAAGAATTTGATACAGAAGACCAATTGTCTTTGCTGTGCTCTCTGTCTCTACAAGTGGATGAATCTACCTACAGGCCCGTCGCCAGGATTTAGCAGCAGGGGGGCCAAAAACCAGAAGGAGGGCACATTTTAAAAATACAGTATTGGATGTATGTAGCAACTGGGGGCCAAACGTGAAATGGGGGGGGCGGGCACCACTGGCCCCCCCGCTGGCGAAGGCCCTGTCTACCTATAGTACTGGAAAAGCTCACCTTCTTGCGTACATTCAATTCATAAAAAATGCACAGTTTGTAAAGCAATGCTTGTTGTGCAAAGACTTTAAAACCACAACTCGGGGGAAGGATCTATTTGAGTTGGTGAATGAAAACATTTTGTTTTAAAGTTTCAGTGGAAGAATTGTGTCAGTGTCGGAGCACATGTAGTGTATTGAAAGAAGTAACCTACTTGTGACATTGCTGAGACTTTTCGACCCCCCCCCGCAGTGATATGGCGCCCCCATAGTAATTCGGTGCCCGGGAAATTGTGCCGCCCTTCCACCCCCTCGTTAAGTCCCTGGTTTCCTACTGTCGTTGAAAATAAGGATTATTCCAGAAATATTGAACATACTGACTGATCCACTGTTACCGTTACAAAATTACTTTCCAGAATTCGCTGTAAATGACTATAAATGCGGGTATTAATCCACTCGGAAAAAAACGAAACTACCAGTCTATCTACCGAAGAAGAACATCTCACTGGTTTACGAAACGCCATTTTCTATCAATCAACATTTTCCCCAAAAGAGCATAGATGAGTTTTTGTTGTCCACAAGGGAATCTTATCCAATGATCAACTCGAAAGCTATCAACATAATCCTCACATTGGCATCTTCATGCATTTGCGAGCAGGGCCGTCGCCAGTGGAGGGGTCAGTGGTGCCCGGACCCCCCATTTGAAATCTGTGCCTCCCCATTTCACGTTTGACCCCCTGGTTGCTGCATACATCTAATAGAGTATTTTTAAAATGTTCCCCCCCCCTTCTCGTTTTTGGCCCCTCCTTCTGGTTTTTGGCCTCCCCTTCTGCTATATCCTGGCGAACGGCCTGTTTGCGAGTATGGATTTTCAGCATTGTGAGGGAATCTTATCCAATGATCTTATCAGCATTGTGAGGCAATCTTATCCAATGATTTTCAGCATTGTGACGGAATCTTATCCAATGATCTTATCCAATTGCGAGTATGGATTTTCAGCACAACTTGAAGTAGGCAAGAGAGAGATTTGTTGGCAGGCCCGTAACTAGGGAGGAGCAGGGGGAAAATGATTGTAACTGGTTGTTGCACTAATGGTTGTAACTTGTTGTACCAAACAATTAAATATGATTTTGAAAATTTTGGGGAGGGGCAATTGCCCGGTTGCCCATACCTGGTTTCGGGCCTGGTTCTGAATATTTGCAAAATACATGGAAATCCAGCCAATTTAAAGCAAGCTTGAAAAGATTACAGCGGCACTTCAGGGCTACTTCAGCCAGCAGTACAAACAGTCACGTCGCCACGGGGGGGCTTTGGTAGGCTAAAACCCCAAACAAAGCTCCAAGACCCCACCTTGAAATAGGAAACTCTATAAATAATGGAGTTTTTGTCAAACTTTGGAATGTCAATCCCCCCTGCACAAACGTAAAGCCCACCCATTGAAGACTTTCTGGCGGCATTTCTTAGTAGAAAGTGCGGCGAGTCATCAGTTGCTTGGTATTAGGAAACAACGTCTGGTAGGAATTGAAAAGTCAAGAAAACTAACTCTTACTTGCAAAACCTTAGATCAATCTCTACACGAATTCTGAATTTCTTTTCGTCAAACTCGTAATCAACCGTCTATGCCAAAGATAGGTGCGTTCAAATGTCTTTCAAAGAGAGCGAACATCCACCATGTGAAGGCGTTCGCAGGCCAGCAGTCCTTTCCGACTTTTGTTAACCGCAAAACTTGTGCGAAGTTGAAACGCTCCTTTGCAAAGGTTTTCATGCTCGCTCTCAGCAAATCAAAACACAACGAGGAGTGTCTTTTGCAACTACAAACCACCGTCGCTCCGACAAAGAAGCGTAATCCAGACTTTGGTGGGCTGCGTGAATACACTCTGAAGCCAAAGCCGCTGGCCACATGAAATTCGCCTGCGCGCTCCGCACTTTGGACACCCCTGACGTATGCAGTACAGGCACATTTGCTTAACATTAGGGAACAGATTTATTGACCGGCATGGATGAAATTCGCTCCTGGTTTACCAAATTGTCCTGCAAAATAATCAAGCAGTGGGATTAAAACAAATTATCGAAGCTGTAGAAATGATAGTACAAATTTGCTGGCAAAGGTGATAACGAAGTCGTGGTTGTCATGTGGTTTAAGTCGATCTTTTCACATGCCACACAACCAACGTGCCACACAACCAACTTACACTTCAGGGCATACATTGAGCAACAGTTTTCGGTTTCAATTTTGGTCAATTTCTTGATGCATTTTCTGTGCTCCCTCTGGTAGTGTCACGAGTGGTCAGCGGCGCCCACATCCGGTTGCTTGCGCATTTGTGGCAGATCGTGGCAGCCGCGCGTGAAACTTTTTTGCTCCCACCCAGTACTAGTTTTTCAAGTCTTCAGCATGAGCTGACCGGAATCGAACCCAACCTACTAGTTTGTTTTTTGTTTGCACCAGGCCGAATGACCAATACAATCAATTTTCTGCGGTAGATACGGCACATAACACGAACAGGTGTTTTGAGCGCGCACAGGGTAGCAGTTGGTGTTCACTGCTGACATTATATAGTAGAGAAGCTAGGCTTACTATTCTCAAAAAGTGCTCTTCATGGAAGACTGACAGCAACAGAGTTTTTAGGTTGGCTAAATTTCAGCAGAGTCGTCAAGCATGGAGTTGTCTGTTTTTAAACCGCATGTAATTTTTCAAATGATTGCTTTTGCGTAATCGTAAACGTACACCCTATTTCGTCACATAAATATGAGCAGTGTAATATTCTCACAAACATCTCAGGAAAATTGCTTGCTTGCAATATGCTGTCGAAAACGCAGTTTAACAAGTCCATGGTTCAAACTTGGTTTCCTACAGGAAAGACCAGCCATAAATAACATATTGGATTGCCTAAATTGTCGATTAAGCCTGCTGTTCTTGTTACCGCCGCGGAAATATGATTTTACTCTTTTGTTCCTCGGTGAAATTTTTCCTAGCCAAATATTTCCGATGGAGCAAAAGAAAAGAGCATTAGTGTTTACGTAGCCTAAAAGCCGTTGCAAAGATCTTTGACACCTTTGGCGTGATGAAGATATACGTATGCTTGTATGCTTATAATGGACAGCCATTCTTCATCAACAAGCGAGCGGAAATGCCGGGAACAATGCTGCGTGAAAGACTCTACGGTTTGTAGTCCGCCTTGCCATCATCCTGTCAGGTTCAACACTTGTAGTGAAAGCATGTGAGTTGCAACATGCGCATGAAGTAGCAACAGCTAATTATAGCTCTGCTTAAAATTCCATTTAACAGAAGTACGTCAGTCAAAGTGATTATTTTCTGGGTAAATGCGTTCGGGAATTTCTGTGCGACAAGAACGGAAAGAAAAAAAGGAAATTGTACTGAAAGACACTGTCTACGGATCAATGCAAACTCGTCCGGTTTTCAAGAGTTTATCAAAAACAGTACAAAAAATAAGCCAATAGTTTTACCATTACGTTTACACCAGTTTACCTACATTATAGTGGCTATAGGTATGTACGCAGTGGTGTGTTTAAGGGGAGGCGAGCGAGGCACTTGCCTCGGGCCCCCCCTTTTTGGGGCCCCCCTTCAGGTGTTACGCGTATACATTTCATTTAATTTTGGTGAAAAACTTATTATTCACTAATATAATGTGCTACGAACAGACCATAAGCAAGTACTCTACTTTCAAAGGGCCCCCCTTCAGAAACTGTAATGTGTAGGTACTTTGCTTTCAAAGGGGCCCCCAAAAGTCGCTGAAATGTGTATGTACTCTGCTTTTAAACTTCACCGAAGTGTCCAAAAAGAAATTGTAGTGTGTAAGTACTCTGATTTCAATGGGGCCCCCAACACCAACTGTAATGTGTAAGTAGCTTGCTTTCAGAGGGGCCCCAAACAGCAAATATAATGTGTATCTTGATTTCACAGGAGCCCCAACAGTAATTGTAATGTAAAATTATTTGCTTTCGAAGAGGCTCCCATCAGCAATTGTAATGTGTAAGTACTATGCTTTCAAAGGGGCCCCCAACAGCAACTGTAATGTAAAATTCCTTGCTTAAAGAGGCGGCCAACACCCATTGTAATGTAGTCAGTAACTTGCTCGCAAAGGGGCCCCCAAAATTAATTGTAATGTGTAAGTACCTTGTACCTTGCTCTCAAAGTTTTATGAATATGCCACATTTGAACAGAAAGTATCCGGGTGGAGCAGCAAAAAGAAGGATGAAATTTAAAGCAAATTTAGTGTTTCAAATCTTCTTGGTTGTTGTTTATGGTTTCATGCATTCCCATAAAGACATGAATGTGAACAAATTCAGTTTACCAACCACCAAGCATTTTATCAAAGGGGAAGTGCGAAACTTTCAAAGGGGTAAACCGTGTAGTTCATTGATGGTGAATGCAGAAATTGGGCGTGAAAATAAAGTGGAGGCGATGTCAACTTGCTGTTGCCCAACTTCTGTGTGTTGCCAGCCTTGTCTTTCCACCTTTCAGTGTTTTCAAAGTTGTGTATCATGAACACTCCGTTGCATTTTCTCCTTCTGCTATGTCACTCATGCCGTTGTCTCAGGAACGCATCCTTCGGTGGCCATATCTTAGGCTTGATCAAAAGTGCTTATCACGGTTGGCTGAGTATGATGACGTCATCAGAGGGGCACCTTTTTGGTCTTGCCTCGGGCCCCCCCAACCTTAAACACACCACTGTATGTACGGCAGGTGGTGACACTGGAGAGAGTATTTCAACTATCTTTTGAACCCAGTCACTCTCACACCACCGGATAGACAGGAGGTCGCATTTAGGGGAGGATCTGTCACTGCGACAAAAGTGTTCCTTGCTGTCAAAACACTGAAGGATGCAGGTTGTGATGAAATCCGACCTGAAACCCTCAAAACTCTGAATCGAGGAATTCTTTGGCGGACTCGTGTGTATCGCTTAATGTGTGGTATGGCCTTCTGGAAGGACACTGAAAGGTTGACAAACTGGAGTGGTCATCCCAATACACAAGAAGGGAGACAAGAAGAAATGCACTAACTACCGCGGCATCTCTTTCAGCCTCCCTGGAAAAGTGTGTGCCAATGACTAGAAAAAAGATGCCGCGAAATAGCAGAACTAAGCTAGAAGATACCTAAAGCGTGGTTTTCATCCTGGCCGTAGTAATATAGACGAAATTTTCGCACAACCAAATTTTTCGAGAAATCTTGCGAGTATGCCATTGATGTCTGCACATGTTTGTCGACCTCGAGAAAGCATGCGACTGAAATCCTCTATAAGAACTTTGGGAAGTTTTGGTAGAGTACAGCGTTGATGGTCGCCTTTTGCTGGCGCTGAATTCATTGTATTCCTGCTCAGAAATTTGTGTCCGTGCTGGCGAAATTAAATTACAAGTTTTCACTGTGGGTGTTGGACTCCGACAAGGGTGTGTGTGCTGTCACCATAGGCTGTCACTGTTGGAAGCTGAAGGATAAACCGTTTGCTTTTTGTGGACGTTTTGGTGCTGGTTGCATTCTCTGAACAGGAACTTCCTGCAATGTGCATTTGATCGGTTTTTAGCTGCGTGGGACCAAGGGAATGAAGCACTAACAACACGTTTTTTCTCTCTGAAAACCCAACCCAGTGCGTACTGAAAGTAAGTGGCAATACATTGCAGCAGGTCGAGAAGCTCAAGTATATGGGTGGCATTCACGTGTGACGAATGGCGGAACAAGGAGATTGATACCAGGGGCGTAACGAGGTGAGATGTCGCCCGGGGCAAGAAGCAAGTTTGGCGCCCCCATGTTCGAATTTGAGGTTTTTAGGAAGCAAATGTACTGTATTGAAGAAAGTATACTTGTGACATTGTTGGGAGTTTTCGACGCCCCCATAACGATTCAGCACCCGGGGAATTGTGCCCCCTTCCCCCCCCTCGTTACACCCCTGATTGATACACGGATTGGTGAAGCAAACGCAGTTCTGCGTGAGCTTTTTCGCTCTGTGGTCACAAAACGGGAGGTGTTAACCATCGCAAAGATGTAAGTTTTTGAATCGGCCTTTGTTCCGATCCTCACCTATGGTGATGAATTTTGGGTAATGGCTGAAAGAGTTTTATCTCAAGTACAAGCGGCAGGCATGGTATTTACGAAGAGCTCCACGGCGTGACACTTCGCGACAAAGTGGGCAGCTGTGAGATCCATAAAGCCTTGAATGTCAAGCCTCTTTTCCGAATAGAGAGATCTCCGGTACGATCGTTGGGCCATGTGTTCAGAATGTCCCAGGAAAGATTGTCAAGGCGAGTCTTGTTGGCTACACCCACGGGAAAACGGCCAAGAAGTGGACCAAAAGCAGGTGGCGCGATGCATCTCCAACTTTGTCTGTTCCCGTCTTGGTATGGGGCTAGCAGAAATATCTGAGATTGCTGAAAACCGCGAGGTATTTCGAGTCCTCCTTATAGGGCTGCTGTCCCCGCGACCCTCCCCAGATTGAAGGCGGATGTGAAAAACATTGACTGAATAGGTATTTACGATTAAAGTGTTCAATTAACTCTTGCAGGAAACCACAAATTGCAAAGATGTATTTGCAAGAATTGCATTGAATAAAGTTGATTATGCACATTGTTTTGCAGCAAATGAATGGCGGTTTAGAAAACGTCAATCCTTTGTTGTTATTTCACAAAGTTTGAAGAAGTTCAGTAAGCACTCATCATCTACAAATACAGCTTCCAAGTTACATTTTTTCAAGAATAGGTTAAACTGTGAAAAATGTTTCTTTTTAAGATTCTTTTGATTGCTTTGATCTTGAAATCGTTTTATGTTTCTCGGAATTTTGCTCGCTCTGGATTTCATCACGGACGCGTGTTGCCAGAGGCGAAATCAACAGTGTAAGTAAAAGTAACGTTTTATCGATGCATACAGTATGTACTTTTTTCTGAGGTTTAGTAAGTACAACTAAATTTTTTTCATGCATTTGTGGAACAAAAATTTTGCGACAGGATGTTTCTTATTCGGCCTATATTCACTGCAATCACAGTCACCTTATAGGTTATTAATCAGGTGTCGATCAATGGTTTATTGGTTAATATTGCTTTTCAATGAAAAAAATAACTTCTTGCAAATAATTCACGTTTCATCAGAGTTAAGGTGATGCACGTTGCTGAATAATAAGTTGTATTTGAAAGCGATCTGTTTACAATGCGGATGTTTCAAAATTACATATAGCCTTTTTCTCACGGAACTTTGATCACAAGTACTGAGAAAGTGTCTGCATCAGTAATGCAAGGGCAACCCAGATACGTGAAGTTTCCGCTGTTAAATTCAGCTACAAAATACACGTGTGTATTGTTTGAATGAAGTACCTCGCTGGGATGATATTTACGGACAATGACGTGGTGCAAGACAAAATTGCGGCGAACCCATAATTTTTAAAGTGCATTGAAAAATGCATTTGTTGCAATTTACAGTCTGTCACACAGTAAGTATTTGTTCAGTTTAGGGTCATGATAAAGTTACGGTTGTGAAGAAAGACTACCGACTGTGGGGGCGCAAACGCTTGAAATAACCCTGTGGGGTCCCGTGCTCTTGAAACCTTCCCAGGGCTGCATGAAAACTCTTTTCAATATTTGCAAGCCAGAGCTAAAGGAATCTGATTCGGTATTGCCGATTTTGCGTTTATCCTCGGCTCACCAGCAAGCGTGTGTTCAAAAAACGCATGAAGGCGACCAGAATATTTATCGAAGGCGGCGTTTATGGAAAGACATATTTTAATCTGATAAATGTTAGATCTAGCACCCTCACATCCAACACTTGTAACCGTTTGAGGTGGTGAGGCAAGGAGAGCATTGTCCTCACGAAGCTAAAAAATGCTGTACATAAAGGCAAAAATTTTTAAATTCGGGCAAGTTCACTCAAAGTGGACAAAACGTGATTAAGATGTTTCAAGGTTTTTGGAGATTTTTAAAGAAACGGAAATCCTGAAAAGAACTGGACGAGAAGTAATATGATAATCGATATAAAAGTTGCGCAATAATGCAAAAGTCACTCAAAACGTTTTTATCCTGTCAAAGAGTGCCTTGACTTGCCAGCGGTTACGAACTAAGCAGCAGTCGTTTGGTTTCGAAGTTATCATGAATGCTTTGTTTGAAATTGCAACTTCCAACGATAAACAATTGTGCTTCCCAGACAGTTTCTTTTGATATACCAGATTAGGGCAACTAGTTGATATTTTTGGGAGGGGGGCAAAATGATTGTAACCTGATGTTGTACTTAGCAAATAAACATGTTTTTGAACATTTTGGGGGTAAATTACCCGGTTGCCCCCTGGTTACGGCCAGTACCAGATAATGCAAATTCACATGATCAATCAAAACACGAGTTCCACAAAATATCTAGAATGTCTGTTCATAACTTCAGACATTATTCATCTTTCTCTCTCCATCCTGCATTTATCGTCAACAAAAATTTACCAGGAACTGCATTTCTGCTGGTCACGAAAAGCAAAAGTGATGTAGAAGACTGCTTGATTGTTTTCAGCAACGTCAGTAAGTTCAATGGATTTAACAGTTTTTCGCCTAAACTCTAGCATTGTGCAAATCCTTATGATTGATATTCTTTGTAGGAAATCTTTGTGCTTTAACCACAGGTGTAGGAGCAAGCAAAGTTTTGGTGTTGCGATGGATTTTTGCCCAAATTTCCCCAAACTTGCCCGAAAAAATTTTGTGCGGCTTCTTTTTCTGTCACGAACTCTCACAAAAATTATTTCTCACGAAATAATATTTTTGGAGTGCAAAAGTCCAATTCAGACGTTTTTAATCAGTCAGTCTCATTGATCAGTGATCACATAAATAGGAAAAAGGTGTCAAAGCATCTATGCCAAAATTTCCAGGGATTTTGCCTGGATTTTTGACAAATCAAAACTTTTGAGGGTGCACTTGTACCCCTGCACTCACAGCTCCTACACCAATGGCTTCAACATTAACTATTTTATTCAGATATAGAACTCCAAACCTGGGTCATCCATAAAAGTAGTTTCCAGTTCAGGTAGAGTCATCTCAATGACAGTTTTAGAAGGAATTTGGGGGTCAAACCTCCCCTTGAAGACTCTTTGGGAATAGCCAATTACGCAATAATTCAAAATAAAAAGAATTTTCAAGGCACCTCTCATTGCTTGGTCAGTTTCTTGCTACATCGTTTAACAACCCTTTCCAACATTGGCGTTAATGTTCTCAACGGCACAAGAAAAGCATAAATACGCCCGCGCCGTCCCTTTAACGTCCGCGCAGGCCACTATGATGCCCGGGACTTTTTGGGCCATAACTCGCCAGCCGCTAGAGACCTGTTTCAATCCTCCACGGATTCGGGAAGTCTTCTAGTTTCGAAGAAAAATTTGATTTGGGTTTGGGGTTCTCTGTGGGTGACGTCATAAGCGTTTTTTTGGCAAACTTTACCTGGCCCTGGGCGCCAACGCAATGAGCCATTTTTTTGACTCATGTTTTTTCGGAATCTAGGTTTTCATCCGAGTCTTTAGAGCCCTTGATTGGCTTTCTAGCATATCTGGAGCCAAAATTATGGCTCAAAAATCAAAATTGTGTAAATACTTCACTCCCACAAACGCTGACCCTGGGTGCATTACACCCATGGCCATAACTGGCCATAACTCGCCGGCAAATTGAGCTAGAGAGCTGTTCAAACCCTGGGAAAAGCCTTGTAGTTTGCAATAAAAAAAACTGTTTCATTTTTGGATGTCGTTTTTCTGTTTATGTTTACATGATGGCCCGATGTTTATGCATATCCTGTTTACATTCCTATGACGTCATCATCCCCTGGGAGCCGACCAAACGATCCGGTTTTGTGGCTCAAAGTTTTTTTGGATTCTAGGCTTTAATACAAGTCTTTAGAGCTCTTGATCGACTTTCTAGTGTTTCTGGTTCCAAAATTATGACCAAACTTCCGGAAATTAATTAGGGAATCCCGAAAATTACTCAGCAAATTCCTGAAATATTTGGAATTTTTTGGCATAACTTTAGAACCAGAAACGCTAGAACAGGGGTTCCCAAACTTTCTCTGGCTATGTATCCCTTCAGCATTTCGATAGATGGACATGTACCCCTAACAATATTTATAACAGAAGGGCGAGGAATATGACCAAAAATTATAATCAGCAAGCATATGATCATTTTAGAAAATGGCAATCATGTTCAACTGGTGTTCTTTTTGGTACAATGTAAAGAATGAATGTCCGTCAGCTCGGATATCGTTAACAGATGTGTGATGACGCAACCGGAGTGGAAAAATATCTCATTACACAATGAACAAGGGTAAAAATACAATAGAAAAATTTGTCGGTGCAATTTAATACAATTTTACCCTGAACACGTAATGCTGAAAAGTTACGATGTTTTAATTTTTTATAATTTCACAATTGTTGAAATCCAAATGTCAGTCCCACTGGAGCTTGTCAAGAATTGAATAATCTTGTTGCGAGAGGGATGGTGATTGAAAGTAAGCGTAGGCCAGCAACAAATAATATTTTTGGTAACGTTGTGGTGTACTACTCACCGCAAAATATCGGTTTTCACAACTCCGGTTACGTCATTTTATATCCGCAACCAAGATCCGCTACTGACGGATATCCATCTGCTACAGGGCACCTTCTTTTTGCCCCAAAAATTAGGAACAGCCTGCTCTACCAAATGTTTTTCTGAGAAAAAACGTACAATTTTTGTACAGTGTACGTGTACTATTGTTTGACCGTGTACACTGTACGTGTACAATTTTTTGACCAAGTGAAATACCTTGGTGTGTTGCTAAATGCCTCACTGAAGGATGATGATGATTTTAAGAGACAAGTGAAATCACCATACTGCGCAACAAATATGCTTCGAGGCACATTCGATCAGTGTTCTTCTGCAGTAAAAAACACTTAATTCGTGCCAATATATTCTTGCCAATGGTGGAGCAAATACAATCTAGTATGAAGCACGTACGCGCTGCATACAGTAAAGCCTTCCGAATCATTGCATACCCAGAAATGTAAGAGTTTGCCCACACCAAATTATCCATCATATCACGACTTTTGATACCTTGTTGAGAAATGATGTGTACCGCTTTTCACGTTGTGCATCTTCATCTAACTTTTTCATCCGATCTCTTCATATCTCCGATGCTTTTTACAAATATTTGTTTTTCCTCTATTATTTAAGGCTCCTGTATGACGGTGACCAACTGATATAACTGTTGGTGCGTTGTACCAGTGCACGCGTCTCCTCAGAATTGTTTTTGCATAACAACAAAAACTTTCCTTGTGTTTCATGGCGCTCTAGGATTTCTTCATTGGCTTATTCCAGTATGCAGACAATATGTGCCAACCAAGCACACAAAAAGCAAGACAAAACGTTAATCGCCAAAAGCTGCTTTAAAATTCAGGAAAATTAATTGGCTGTCGATCCCATGACAAAGAATTTGAAACCTTGATCGGAACAGTTTTCGTGCCTCTGTGCGGGAATGTGCACCCCCATCTGACTAATTCTCTACTTTTTTCTTTTTCTCGGTGAGTTGTTTACCTCAAAGTTTTGATGTTAGAATGCCTTCATTTCTCTCCCACTACTGGATCCCTCGATTATGATGGGTGAATGACGCTACACTTGGGGCGCTGTAAAAATGTTTTGCTAATATCAGGGTTGGTCTTCAGCAAACACCGCCTATTCTGTAATACGCTGTGAGTAACTGTTTCTTGTGCTCTTGCGTTGTTTGATTGTGCTTGTGATATGGACCATGAGTCTGTAATAAACGAATAATTATTTCAATATTCACTGAAATATGTGTAAATAATTCGAAATTAATCATATATAAACATCTCCCCCTTCTCTTCCTAACTTAAAATGTACCCCTTCAGATAGGCAAATGTACCCCTAGGGGTAGATTACCCCAGTTTGGGAACCCCTGCGCTAGAAAGTTAATCAAAGGCTCTAAAGACTCGTATTATAGCGTAGAATCCAATCATACTTTGTGCCACAATATCGGTTCATTGGATCGGCCGTTGACGTCATCGAAATAACCGCAAAACATACCCCAATCATGACGCCATCGACCAGAAACCTCAAACTTAAAATTTTTTTATTATAAACTGCAAGACTTCGCGAGTCTTAAGGGGGTTTGAACAGCTCTCTAGCTCGATCTACTGCCGAGTTAAGGCTGGCCAAAGTTTGGCCTGAAATGACTAATGATACCTTTTGTGTAACGTTTATATTTTTGTCAAAAATTAGGGTTTTTGAGCCATAATTTTGGCTTCAGATATGCTAGAAAGCCAATCAAGGGCTCCAAAGACGCGGATTTTAGCCTAGTTTCCAAAAAAAACACGAGCGAAAAAATGACTCATTAGGTTGGCGCCAAGGACCAGATAAAGTTGGCCAAAAATTCGAAAACACTCCCACTTGTGACGTCCCCCACAGAGAATCCCAAACCCAAAACTGAATTTTTTTTTCAACCGAAAATAAAGACGTCCCAAATCCGTTGAGGGTTTGAACAGCTCTCTAGCTTTAGCGGCTGGCGATTTATGGCCAACAAAGTGCCGGCCATCATAGTGGCCGGCGCGGCGAAGGGTTGGCAAATTACTTCCACCCAACGCGGACGTAAACGCTTTCGCTCTTGAGTGGTGTGACGGTTTCTACAAGTGGACTGGGATATCAAACCTAGCATTTCTAGCGCAACGTTTCCGCAACTGCTGGCCCTATTCCGATTTTCTTAATTTATTACTTGTTTAAACCTCACTGTTAACATGAAATCAAAATGGTGGTTTTGTTGAATTTGTTGTTTAGGACTTGCCAATGCTTATGTTTTGCGAATTAAAAACTTTATTGAAACTTTAAAATCAAAATGGGACAGTCCACATTTTCTGTAAAATGGCTGCCACTGCTGCACCGAAGCAATAGATTTTTTTGATTTTAAACACAGGCCAGTTAACAGGATTTTTATGTTCAAATTATCTCTAATTTGTAGAATTAGTAGATACTCAATCCATCCAAAGCAAAGCAATGTATAAGTGTAAAATGTAACCTTGGAAGGATATGCGTTGAGCGTGAGATACAATAATATCTGTTGAAAACATTTCGTCCGTCGTGTCGCATCAGATAAAAGCGAAATACAGTGTGTACTGCATTGAGTTTACTGATGATTCTAATTTCTAACCATCGCTTTATTTGAATTTTCCTGGAGGTGGCACAAGCAAGTTATATTTGAAAGTTTATCTTCTTAAATCCTTGCTATACCAACCATTCATCTCAATTTCGCGTAGTTCTAGCTTCTATGGAAAACACTGTCCTATTTAACAATATATAGGCCGCGAAATTGACGCACAATGAAACAATGGGTTCCCGTGCTTGAGATTTTTTCTCAGGTGTTATTTGTAGACGAAAACTTCCGGGTGTGATTGCTTTTCAAACATGACTCGTTCTACGCCAGGGGTTCCCAACCTTGTTTGCTGCTCGTATCCCTTTGTCAGGTCAGAGCATTCTTAGTACCACCCAAAAAATTTTGAGATATATATTGCTCTATAAGAGATATATAAGCTGCTCTGTGACCCAAGGATCTTCGTACCCCTTGATGTTCAATCTCGTACCCCTT
>JGI24158J21664_10001523_pt1 | contig 26344 bp, 20 predicted proteins | sample Ectturendosymbi3_FD_21664 | JGI IMG/M metagenome (IMG submission 21664) | reverse complement strand
TCATTAAGCTCCAAAATAAAGCTATAAAAATAATAAATCCAACTAACATGGGATCACTAGAAGAACATTTCCAGCACTTAAACATCTTGTGCCTTCCCAAACTAGATAGCTTTTCAGTAGGCAAATTCATGCACTCTTATCATAACAAACTGCTCCCAAATCATTTTGATGAATAATTTGTTCCACTCAGCTCAATCCATTATCATTTCACAAGACTAGCAACCTCTAAAAACCTGTTTTTACCTAGAGTTAACTCTTCCTCAGAAAATGTTCTCTTAAATTCATAAGCCCAAAAGTATGGTCTTCAATACCAGACGATATTAAATTTTCAACCACCTTCACCTATAAATGGAAACTTAAGAAACACCTCCTACATGAAAAAAATTCCCAATTATGAACTTTAGCAACAATTCCCTTGTCCAGAACAAAATACTGTGTATTCTAGTATTCTGTAACTCTGCTTATTTTTTGAGGATATTTACTTTTTCATGTTTTCTGTGTGCACATTCTATGCTTCTCGGCATATAAGTACACCTTTTGTTTTTTCTGTTTTGCTTTTTTTTCTTTTGTACGTCTTTAATTAGTTTTCGTAATTTTTTTACTTTTTTATTAGTGCTATTTTTAAATTTTTTTATATTGCTAAAATATTCTAACCACACCAAAATCCTTCACTTAAATTCGATTCACTCATCTGTGTACATAGGCATGCGGTTTCACCTGTANATTTTCTTCACCATGTTCTGCATTCATTCGTTTTTTGTTTTTGTTTTCTTTTCATTATGCTTATTTGATGTCCAACTGTTGTTTCTCAACANTTGTCAAAAAATGATAAACGGGGTTGGTTGACTAGATGACCACCATGGTCTTTCGCCAATCCTATATGACACAGCGCCCCTCTTTGTTTGCACTGATCAACTATTGTGCCATTGTGTTTCCATTTGTTCTAATGTTCGCTAATGGTTGGTTTACTGCATGCGATGGCTTTTATGATGCTTCTGCTTGTTGGCTGAGTCATATGAAACAATAAACCATAAACCATAAGAAGCTGTTAACTGCTTGCCAGCCCTGAAGCCATTACAACACTTGTCCATGCATGTGGGACCTGAGCTGTTGTAGATGTCACGGTCCACTAAGTAGGACATGCGTTGCAAACTTTCATGTGACTACTTCGGCCAATCGTGTTCAGCTAAAGGCAAAATAACTCGAGCAGTTATTTTACCTCATGAGGCAAAATAGACACTACACAAAAATGTACGTTGTGCATTGCAATACACTTTCGGATAGTTTTCGGATACGGATAGTATGATTTTAACCAAAACAGGATTCGGATCGGATACGGATACCATTTTTCAAAAACAGGATAGGATCGGATAGCAAAAATCCACTATCCGTCATCTCTGTTATGTAGCCAATACCACACTGTAATGCAGAAATGGACCAAGTATCCGACCAGGTAAACATGGTAAAATTAAAATTGAACAACAGAATGAGTGTAGAACTGGTAAATGCAATGTTGAATATCAGGTCTGGATAGAAAAGAGACCATTTTATAAAACGTGTTACAATTGTGACAGTTTTGAGAAGCAGTGACAATGTGGAGTTTTATTGGTACTTGGTTGGTATGCAGTGAAGACTATATTTCTGAAAGTTGTGTTAATGTAGATAATTGTGACTGTTTTTGCAGAATGAGGTTGCCATTTGCATACTTTTATCATTATGTTTTGTTTTTTTATGTGTTTAGTTTGTTTCTGCTTCAGTTTGGTTTATTCTAGTCTTTTTTTCAGGCTCATCTAGATTGTTGTAAGGAAACCGAGGCGGCAACACTGCTTTCATGCTTTCAGATTTACAGATTCATTCAGGACAGGTCAGCTCAGACAGGTTACTCTTCAGCATATCATATGCTTGCTACTGTGTAACAAGAATGTTGGCCTCAAAAATTACAAAAGAAACTGTAGAAAATGCATTGCAATTCGATCGTGATAAACCATAAAATTACCTATGATGATGTTATGAAAAAGACACGTTTGTCCCCGTTGTCCCTCTTTTGAAAGGTCAGGGGGAAAGCCACCGCTCTCAGGCGTCCCTGCTTACCGTTGTCAGCAGTCATTGTCTCGTTGCATCACCTACCGAGATGTCTGCATTTAGCAGTCACATGCGGTAAACCACCTAATATCTTAACTTGAAATAAACGTTAGAAGATTTGTTGCCATGTTATTGTTACACAATAAAAGACCAAAAGTAAAACAATCCGCTCGCAAGTTTGGGAGCTAGCTAAGTAGCTGCTCCTAGGGCAAAGGAGCGGCCATGAGTGAACTGCAAGCTCACCACTGCATGACACCAGAACAGTGAACCTGGATCTTGTGCATACATACTAGGGTCTACCAGAGGGGTTGCAAGAGGTACATCGTACTCAGGCCCGGGAGGATAAAAGTACTCACGCAAAGTTTTTTCTAATCATAATCAAGCCCAAAATTGATGGTCACTTCCTTTGACAGCAGGGCTGGTAGCTGTATTTGAAACTCTTAGCATGGTGGCTGTTTTATCTATGTTCTGATTACTATATACAAACAGGCTATACAAGTTTCAAAGAGTACCCAGAAGGTAGGGGGCCCTGTATTGGTTTTTGTAACCCTGGTAGAATTTTTTTCAGAGGTCCTGCATTGTGCAGTTTGATTTGTTGTATCGGCTAATAAACAGTCACTGCAAGATGAAGATATAAATCAATCTGAATTGAGCTGCTGACGTCATGTTTTCTAGAAAATTTTGGTTCTTAGTCCCAATTTCCAGGGAGGAGAAAATGCCAGTTTTTGCCACCCTGCAGACTCCCATGGTTTTGATGTACCACGAGTTCAAAACTGTTTGCTTGAGTTCAGTGCAAAAGCGCACCCATAATGTAATTCGTTTCATATTTGATTTACATGTCCAGTAACAATGTTGACCTGTAACAAATTACGGAAAACCATTTTGAATTTTATGTGTTCACGAATAGCAGCAATAAATTTGTTTGAAGTCGATGTTGATAATTCATGAAATTACTTATGATACTGTTAATGTAACGGCACCTATGCCCNCTAACGGATGTATGATGACGTAACTGCAGTAAAAAAATACCTTGTTACACAATGTGAATAAAAGTTCATATGCAATAGAAAAAAATTTTTGTTATTGCAATTTGATACCATTTTCCCCCAAGCACGTAATGCTAAAAAGTTGCGATGTTTTAATTTTTTATATTGCCACTATTGTTGAAACCTAAATTTTGATCCCACTGGAGCTTGTTGTAAAGAAGAATGGAATAATCTTGTTGCGAGTAAGTGTAGGCTAGCAACAAATCATATTTTTAGTAATGTTCTAGTGCCACTCATCATTGTAAAATATTGATTTCCCAACTGCAGTTACATCATTTTATATCCACAACCATGATCCGTTACTGGCAGATATCCATCTTTTATAGGGCACCAAAATTAGTAGCAAGTGTTGATGAAAAAGATATTTGTCGTGCATGTCTTCATCCAGACTTTGTAAATGATTCATTGCTTTGTGTACATAGGAGGCAAAATAGCTCTAGTGGTGTCTGTTTTGCCTTATGAGAAAAAATAGGCTAAACACTGCCATTTTATGGGCCGAGCAAAAAAAAGCATGAAATAATGTATGGCAAAAGCACATAGGTTATGAATAATACAAACAAGGATAATACACCATTGGGTCTAATTACTTTTTCAGACAACAGGAGACAATATATATATAAGAGGTGACTACTTGTCTGTGATCACAATACAGTACTGATTGCAAATAGCCTTTGTTGTTGATTTTATTTAAGCTGTGCTTGTGTCAAGTAGGCTTGAAATATAGGCTTTAAAGAAAATTAGTTTTGGTGGCAAAATTGATATAAAATCATAATAATTTTTACTGTACGCATTTGATTTTCAATTTTAATGTCATAAAATAGTTCGGCACATTTCTTGTTTAGCCTATACTAATCCTGTTCTAACTTGATTTGCAGTTTTGAACATTTGCAAGAGGGTGTGAATGGAAAGTTTTTCATTTTTGAATCATGACTGAAAGCTCTAAAAATACTCCAAAACAATATGTAAAAATGGAGCCAGGAGGTAAGACTTGCATGAAGAATCATTTTGGTGTCACAAGACATTATTCTACTGATTCTGTGTTGTATGAAAAGACTTACAATAGCCTATTTTTATGAATTTTGCTATTGCTAGAAATAGATGGGGATATATTTGTCCTTTACCTGAAAATCTGAAAAGTTTCAAAACATAAATTGCAGCTATTTAGATTTATTTCATTTTTGATCATGATATTTCCTGTGTTTGAGCAATGCAAGCAATTTGTATAAAAGTCATTATGCTGTTGTTTTGACTGAAGCAAAGATCTAGTGTAGGGTTCAAATGCTGTTTCAACCTAAAGTCATTTTCATCGACAATAACATAAAATGCCACAAAGTTTTGACTTAAACTGGCAGATCACATGGAAATTGGTAAATCACATGTAAAAGGAAAAATAACATTTTTCAGGTGTAAAGTATTAGCAGCTACCAATTTTGGGGCTATTATTCTTTTGTTTGAGCGAGTTCTTTTATCCACTGCTTGGCTGCGTTAGATTTTGGGGCAGGTGTTGAGCAACCATTTGGTTGTCTCATCATCCAGAAACGTCAGGCCGTGCAGTCCATGGGGAGGTCGGTGGATTGGACAACATTTTCAACAGTCTGTTCTACACCATACTGACAAGCCAGGGAAGGGGTCATACCCCGTGTAGGTAGGAATGGAAACGTCCAACACTGGTGTGGGGGCGGTTAAGCCTGTTCTTGCAGAGCCACTCCCAGAGGGTGGGTGCCGATGTCAGGGATGGAATGTACAGTCTTGCAGTGTTCTCTAACCACTCCACATTTCGTCACTGATCTACCCAGAGCACCATACTTCTGTTGTTGTTGTCAGATGAACTGATGTGTTGTTGTGCAGCGGGTACAAATGGGTGTCTTAATTTTTGAGAGGCTGTCTGTTCACACCAAGTGAAAGGCTGAGAGTTGAGTGAAGCAGATGTCGAGGCTCCATAGCATGGCATGCTAGAGACAGTGTGGCTCCTTTGTGAAAGCTCAGCAGGTTGAATGTCTGCAAGGATAGGAAAATCTTTTGCTGGTGTAGGATGCAGGCATCCAGTCACAGTTCACATTTAGTGTCGTTGATGATAGGGTCAGTGAGGTGGGTATGAGCGCAGTACCTTATTTATGTTCACTGTCATGCAGATTTTTGTTGCCTATCTTATAATTGTTGTTTATGGGCCTGAAAACTTAAAATAAATCACTTGCATTGAAAAATTGTATACATCTTTTCAGATCCGTCACAAGTGCCTTTGCCTGGTCGTTCCAAGCCTGCTTCTAGAAGCTCTTCTCAACATACACCTAATCGGTTACCATCTTTGAGAGGACCAAGAGACCTGACACTTGGCGGCATAAAAAAGGTTATTGTTTACTTGTCTGTTTTCAGGGTTTTTATGTTAGTCCTTTCCTTACCTTTTTGTTTTGCTGAAAACATTTTCATCTAATCATATAGTTTAATCTGAATTAACCAAACTGTTTTCAGAAAATTACGAAGTTATAGTTTACATGTTCCTATAAATAGCTTCAGGTTTGTGAAGGTGAAGTGCTACGAATTAATTTTTAACATGCTATTGTACTGCATAAAACCACTATTTTATAGTGCAGGTAAAAGACAACATTCAGCAGTCAATGGCATGATCTTAGTAAACTCTGTATGGATTGATATTTCAGTGATCTTGCAATTTATTGATGTTAAGCTGTCAATAATGTGACTTTAATAGTATGTTGTCTGCAGAAAACATTTTCTCCCAACATACCTGTGCGAAAGGAAAGGGTCAAGACAGAGTAAGTGCCCACATTCCTGTAGTTGCTTTTGATGCTTTTTATTGAAACATCCTCTTGGGCCCTTGCAAGTTATTTTTAAACCTGTAGAACTCGATTAAGTGGCATTCATCTTAAACATTTGTCAGTATTTCATTGACATTTGTAAATATATGGTATTGATTATGCGATGGTTGCAATGTGTGTGTCCCTCTTAACAATGCCCTTGTAACACATAGCCAGGGTGAAAAGGGTATAGTTGCTCATGCTGCTAAAAGTTTTGAAAAAAAACTTGTCAAGAAGTTGCTGCAATGCAGAAGAGCTAACTTCAGAAAAAAGTTTTTAGCAGGTTATGTTGGGTTATTTTTCTTCTTTTGACATATGAGAAACCGTTGATTTCAGGAAAATTTGTCATTGTCAAACTGTGAGTGACTCCATGATTCACAGTAGGTTAACTTGTCCTCTAGTTTTTTGCCTATATTCCGCTTCTTATGCTTGCTAGTGGTGCCATGAATACGTAGGTTACTCAAAGCATTACCGTTTCTCTTTTATTTTGAACGATTACACCATAAACTCCTTAAATGCTAATTTTAAGGATTCTTTGTTGATAATATATTTTCTTCGGTAATTCTTGCAAAAGTTATGCAAAGATATTATCAACTTACATGACAATTTATGCGTGTCACATTACCAACCTATTCTTATGTTAAGTGTTGACTCAGGCTTGATACTGTGTTCAAAAATTCTGAAAAATGACAAGAGTACAATTTCTGGAGGTTATAGCACGCGCATATCATGTTTGCAAGTTCCGATCATGTACGGTAGTCCAGTGATTTAGGGCAAGATGTAGTTGACAACAACAAAACTCAATGATAGTGAAATTTCTTGCTCCTCTCAGTATTTCAGTGACCCAACTTATCTGCACCCTCGAGTGGCAGACGAAAAGCATTTATGATATTGGTTGTTAAATCCACGTTTCGCAGACATGCACCTGATCTCATGAATCGCTTTGTCGTAGACAAAGAATAACAATAGAAAAATATTCTTAAAACGTCAGAAGGAACGCAAGATGCACTTGAAACACGCGACAACAAGCAAGTTTTTCGCAACTGTACAAGCAGATATATTGGTACCGGGCTGATTTTATTCCTGTGTAAAATATGAAATGGTTCAAGTTCTTCAGTCATAAATAGTATTGTAATTTGCGGTAGCATAAATCGTAAATTCTTTTGTTTTATTTTGAAACATTTTGTAACGCTGTTGTGAATCACGCAAGCAAGAAAGAGTAGGCTTGAACATAGGCGAAAACTCCGAAACTCTCTGTGCTAAAATAGTTTACGAGCTATTAAGAGACATATCAAAAACGATTCTTCTTGCTTTCTAGGCACACATATTTCGTTTTGTTAGCAACCAAAGCATTTCCCTCCAATATTCGCGCAGCAGAAAAGTTTTCCAAAACCAAAGTTTAAATTTGGTGAAGCCAACTGCGCAGTGTGATAGGTGCGAAGTACTGGATGTTGCTTTGTTGATAACAGAGTGCAATGGAAATGCTCAGAAAACAAGTTTTGTCATTGTCCCATCTCTATCCCATTGCGGATATTTGAAAGCGCCATGAGTTGGCATAGTGTTAGCCAGTTGTACAAAGGGCAGATTTATAATTGTAGTGGATAATGGCGTGCTTCAGTTTTTCATGCATTATTAATGCGTAATTTCAGGTGATCTCTGGTCATGATTGGATACAACGTACTTGTTTGTGAACAGTCTAGCAGCTGACATGGTAGCCTCTTGCAAACCTAAATCACGACAATCGGTCTTTTTTCCGGTCGCTCCTGTGAACGTAAACGCTGTTGCTCGCTGTTGTTCTACACCAGGCATATGCAACCCCCGGTGCGGCCCGTTGCGTTGTTTCGTGCGGCCTTCGTGGTATTATTCATGATCTTGAAATGGTGTTTCAACTGAATTGTATTCCTCAATTTTTCGTCCTACTGATTTCACAATCATTTGCCACAAGCTTTTGCACTTGATCAAAGGTTTGCAGCCCTTGGAGTTCACGAAAAAAGACCTGTAACATTTTTTAATTACTTGGGAACTATATACCACGAAGCGAATATAAATTTTCACGCCATTTGTAAATGTCACGCTATAGAATGTTACGCTATAGCCCAGATTAACCTCTTTATGGTGTATAAATATTTCTTTGCGATTGATATGCGAGGATTACAGAGGCTTTGCTGTGTCAAATTGTCCGAACAATTCGTGAAGACTTGGCAGGCAGTTGATCGTGCGAACTGAGCACTATTAATTTTGAATTGATTCGCCATACATTAACTCGATTTGTGATGCTGATGTTGTTTGGGCGTTGCAAGTGTTGGGATTAGGAAAGTAGGTGAAAATTCGCAGCAGGACAAAGGGAAAGAGGACGTTGAAAAGGTTGGCAATCAATGATAGTAATACTGTTTGTTTTGCAGTTCATAAAAGCAGAAGTTTTAACTGTAATTTAATCTCAAAGATCGGCAATTTTATGCGAAGCACGCCGTGTTCGAAAAAACGAAAAATTCTTAATAAAGGGCGGGCGTGGTTTGTGAAGTATTTTGTTGTTCAACAAAATGAAAGGGCTCTTTGCTTGATTTGCCGCAACAACATTGCTTGTCCGTAAGAATTCAATATCAAGCAGCACTACAATTCCAAGCATTCAGAACAATACGAGGGAATTTTAGGTCAGTTGCGGGTGGATAAAGCCCATCAGTTGATGATGTTCTCGTTGGGGCAACAGAAAATGGTATCCTTTTTACAAAAACGACACTCAGCTTGGGACTGAATTGATATTCAAGTTTAGTGAAGCAATAGCAGAGAAAGGAATAGCTTTCGGTGACGGCGAAATAATTTTACAAAATGCTCTGATGTCCAGAAGTTTGCCAGTTAGCAAATTACGTTTCAACTTGAGACAATGTGCATGTCCTGTTAAGATGAAAGTGTCAACTTTTACTTCTTTGGCTCCTTGCAGCGTCTACAATAATTTAGCATGAATAGTGATAGTGATGCTGTTTTGCGGTGGATTGGTAGTTGCAAAAACATACAAAAATTCAGTATAGCGCTTGTTTGTTGTCGCGAAAAGTAGCCATTGAGACTGTCAGGAATTTTGCTTCTGCATATGGTAATTCTATTATGTCTCATCTAACTCACAGTTGAAAAACTGTAAGCCTGTCACGGGCACGTGTTTGGTAGTTTGAAACGTATGAAATTGGACCATATACTCCATATGTGTTGAGTGACCACTTTAAACTAATTTTTTAAGGGAATGATTGAAGTTTCATCCAATAAAAATTGGTCCGGCTTGCTAAACATTTCAAAATTCGAACGTGGCCCGCCACTGAAAAAGGTTGCACATGCTTGGTCTACACCAAACCGGTTTGCGTGGCGTTATTCTGACGTCACAGTCGAATGTATTTAAGTGTTTGTGTTACTGTATTTCTGAATTTAATCAGGAAAGCAATAAAACAGTTTGCTGCTGGAGAATATTAGCGGACAAAGTGGGGAGAGCTTTTAATCCGCCTTGCTTCAGCTTGGCAACTGCAAGACGTCAGGTCGCTTACTTGGGAGACAGATCCACTCTCCTGCAACAACTAGGTTGACTCCTCCACTCTCCTACAACAACGGTTGACTCCTCAGCCTAAACTACAGTAGTAAGGATCTGGGTGGAATTGTAAGCTACAACGCGTTCTTTACGAACTTCAAGTCCGTGCTTAAGCGCCTGAGTGAACTGTGCGCAGTGTTAAATGTGTCTTCACACAGAATCCGATTTACGTGTCCGAATATTTACGGTTTTAACGGTCAATTATGAGAAACGGTTTCATTATTACAGAATACTACAACACAAGATGCGGACCTCTTACCGCGAAGGGCATGCCTTGTGTAGCTGGTTCTGTTACGTGCGCTGAACTGAAAAAAACTGCTATTGACAATCCTTCACTGCAGAGCTGGGTGCCAGAAAATTTTGTAGAATGCTGCAGACCAATTAGTTTTTAATTGCACCAGCAAGAGTGCTATTTGTAGAATGAAGGGAATACTTTCATAACTTAGGAACAAGAAATTGAAAATGCCGTACACATGATCATTATACGGAGCTGTTATTACTATAAAATAAATTGTTTCTGTCCTGACAGGTTTGACACTCAGTACAGACTTTTTTTGTCTGTGGTCGTAAAGATCTAAGCACTCGCACATCTGCACTGGTTCAAGATAGTTTGGAAGCTTTAGACTGCTGTTAGACTAAGATATATACAAAAACACTTCCACATGTTCCAACTAACATAATTTATTTCCATTGAAACTAGATCAAAACACCAGCTGTAAAGTATTTTACCATTGATCCCAGTGCACAGGCTAATTTCTTGCCATGCTTTTCTCATCTTTTCTCTGTCTGTGTACCCAGAATTTGTATCTGTTAACTATTTCAAATAACTACTCTGGTCATTTGAAATTCATGTTGCAATACCTCAGACACTATATAGCTACAATTGGATACATAATGTCAAAGAGTACAAATGAAGTGTTGTAAGTGCGTGCATACACTGAAGTCAATTGAAGACAGGATTGCAACGGAACTCTGTACAAGATTCTTCAAATCAAATTGCTTATTGTTGCTGACCTACAGAAAAAATATCAAACTGAAGTTCTGCACTTATTGGATTTTACAACTTTGTAAGTGCGATATGATTCGAGTCCAAGAGTTTTTGTATTCGTGCTATCCTCATTACAACAAATTTTCCTTATCTTCGTGATAACAACAAGTTCAGCAAGCCTAAATTTCAATTCACTATATGTTATGTATACTTGCGTGTAACTGGAACAAAGTGATACGGACTTAAACTTTTTTTGAACAAAGAAAGAAGACAATCAAATTGTGTAAATATAGTATTGACCCTAAAAATTATTAAAACTTTTAAGTGCACACTGTTACTGGATTTCAGTAGTTGCAAGTGTGACAGGGTAAACATTGTACACCTTAGTGCAGATAACACTATCCGTAAACACTGGTACAGGATTTCCATGATATTTCCTTAGGCACTGTGCACTAAACCACCCGAAAGGATAGTTCGGTACTGTGCAAGTCTGCGCCATTCGCATGTGCAGGTTTCGTGGAACCTGAAAACTCGCTTGGCTGAAGGAGAAGAATTAGGCTTCACCTGCAGCAGCCAGCATGAATACCAGCACTGTTGTCCACGGATAACCGGCAACAAATTTTAAGTAAGCCGTAAGATCTGAGAAGCGGAGAAAATCATTCCGGATACGGCTAACGGCGCATATGTAAACACCGCCGTTGGCCACACGCAGGTCCCCAAACTGCATCCGGATGCTGTATGAAGACACCTTTATGGATGTGTCCATCCAAACTGCATCCGGATCCTGTGTGATGACATCTTTATGGATGTATCTATTAAAGACACAACATACACATGTGATTCACCGTATATGTCAACCAGTAACAAGCCTGCGACACGTCCCCGTAACGATTTCAATGTTTTTTAAGTGAAGTGAAAGCGTTACTGCTGCGGTATTTTTTACTTTAGTTTCCGGTAGTGCAACACCACAAGAAATATCTGTGGGCATTTCTCGAGGTCTTCTACCATGCTTGGGTTTCGTAAAATAGACGTTCTGTTTTTGTGAGTTGTGTCAGTAGTAATATTGTTAATGTTGATAAATATAAGCGAATCGAGGTGTTCGTGGTGTGCAAGGAGGCTGTGCGTTGCATTTTGCAAGCTATCGTTTGAATACTATGGAAAGCGTTTTGGTAATGTATGGAAAATATGTTATGATGGCTTTTGTTGTTGTCTGGCAAGATAACTGAGGCTCATCGCTGCTTCCTGTCATGCGACCACTGCAGACTTTTTCGCTGTGACTGTTCGTCGCATTTATTTATTATATTCACTCCCCCCTAAAAACCTTATTCATAATGCATTAGAGTGAAACAAGAAGCAGCGCCATCCACAACGAAAAAGCTTGGAAGACAAAAGTCGGGAAGACAAGACAGAGGAAGAGGTCGCGGGCGTTTCAAACCCAAAGATGTTTGTAATAATTTTGTAATTATGGATGGTTCACATTTCTGCTCTCATAAGATCGTATGGTAGTGCTGTTTCCACAAATATGCTGCTATGAAAATCTGCAACTTCGAAAGTTGTGAATGTTACACGATTCCACGTGTTAACTTTGCTGCACTGTTGGGCGTACTGGGCCAAGCTGTCCTTGGACTTTTTCTTTGGCTACGATTGGCAAAATGGTGCGCTTAGCTGAACACGTTTTAGTAATTATACAGAGTACTTGTGTTGTTTAGTAACATCTCCACGTAAACCGCGAAAATGTTGTTGAAAACGGTCAACGATCTAAATTTTTATGCGGTACCTTTGTCCTCGTAACAACCCGATCTTGTTTCAGGTGACGTGCAACCTAGTCACATGCTTTGTCGTATAGTCTTTTACGTTGTTTGGGTAAAAAATCGTTGTAGGCCAATGCCTGAACAGTATTTTGCCTCTGTATGCTTGGTAGCGAGTTGCACGGAGACGCGCATGGATTTTCTCCTCGTGGTAGGAAAACGCAGGTGGTCTCTGTGTATTTTTTCAGGTTATTCAGTCGCACTCCATTTTTGAGTCTGGCCCTTCGATGGATCTCAAGAAAAGCGGGGGAGAGTCTTCTTATGCTGAACCAGCTTTGCCTGCTCAAAAACCTACAATCAAAAAAGAAAGGTTAGTTGTTGAGTTTTTATGCACATTCGTATGTGTTGGAAATCAGGTCTTGTTTGACATTAAGATGTTGGTTCACGAGCAGTAACTAGCAATGCTAAGAAATTTGCTCCACAGTGCGGAGACAGTATAGTTGCAACTTAATTGTCTATGTTTGATGAAACAAAGCAAGTCATTTCTAGTTACGACGCTGCTGTGGAGAAAGCGGAATCCGAAGCTGTAATGAAAAAGCTGGATGAAGGCAGTGTATCGGTAATATCTTCATTTCGCTGTCGCATGTTTATGTCACTGCCGTATGAATTATTATCAAAATAACATGACGTTTCGGTGCGTTACGCTAAACCTATGCATAAGAGGTAGCTGTTTATTTTAAAACTTGATAGATATCCTTAACCGTGGAGAGCGATCTATTCTATAGAGAGGGTAGAAGTGTAGAAGTAATTCGAACTTCTGTCCAGTCGTAAAATTTCTCTATATTCTGCTTTGCTTTATGTGCGTTAGGTAGATTTAATTTTAAACAGTTTTGAGATTGTTGCGCAACGAGCTAAACTTCTAACTTTTAAAAAAGGCCAGACATGTTTCATGAATTAAACTCTAAAATAGACGACACTTAATCTTGAGGAATTGGAAGCAATCTGCTTCAATATTTCGATGTTGTCTCTCATGTGCCAATCTATCCTGCGTCTGAGCAACTAGCAAAAGAGAGTCAATAGTTCACTGGCGTATCCAGGAATTTTGTTCGGGAGGGACCAACCACTCCAAAGTCGACGAAGATGTTGTACTCTTAGCTGTTTGCACGAAGGTGATTATTGTTAAGCAGTTGTTGACTAATCAGCTTCGACGAACGTTGAGCAACGGAAAGGAAGGCCCCAAGTGCCGCGAACCACGAGACGGACAACGAGAAAGTTACGGAATATGCCTATTGATCAAGTCACCTAAAAAGTACTTACTACCTAAATTCATAAACACAAAACATAGCTATTTTTAAAAGAAAACTATGCGAATGATCACAAGATAAATTTCAGTATGCGTTTCTTCTTGGGCAACTCGTCGATAAACCAGCTCAACAGTAATCGTGACATCACGATCAATTGTCAAACGGGCCACTCCATTGAGATGGTCTTGCCCCATAGTGCAGCATAAATAGAAAACGTGAAAATGAACATTCGCTTGTGACTGGTAACGTTGCGAATAAGCGCAACAACGTGTTAATGTTTGCAAATGAGAAGGAATCACAAACGGATAGTGTTTCCATAACATTCTCTGGCAATTCAGTCTTTAGGAGACTGGACCACTTAAACATCCATCTGTCATATTCTGCTTTTAAGACTGACGAAGAATAGTCAAATGTCTCAGCTGTGATATCCCAGCACCTCTTGAAAAGCAGGAACCGAATACTGCAGCTTTGAACAGAATCGTTCCGTAGGATGAAACCGACCTCCATCTGGTGAATCATGTTCTCCACATGACGATGTAAACGGTTCTTCTGAAGAATTCTTCATGGCAAGCGATATTGTAATGATATTTGGCCCACAGTGCGCCTTAGTTCCAAATTGATATCCAGTTGATCAACTGTGGTCGAAACTAAATCTGTAAAAGTCGAATTCTTTTGTTTCTTAGAATATCTCAAAACTTCTACCAACGATGTGCATTTTACCAAATCAATATCTGAGGTTTGAAGAGCCTTAGATAATGGTGATTGCGATCGGAAAGCCCGAGCGGCATGTACGCGAAGCTTCACACTGTGGCAGCAAACAACAACAGAGATCATGCGCCGCAATAACTCTCTGCGTACGCTAGGCATTACGTTCAGTCGTTCACATATTAGTATCGGCAGAGCTCACACGCCACGATCCCTCTATTATTGCTTGTTCGGGCCACGTATATATGGGTGTTATTCTTTGCGCACATCCCGTTCGTGGTGAATCGCACATTCAACGCAACGTTACCCGAGAGGTTGCAACAATGGCAGAAACAAAGCAGCTATTTCATTCATGACTTAAGAGCAATGATAAATTTGCTGCACTGAGCTGAATCTTAGAGTCATCCCTTTACACAGAACTTTTCTCCAAAGCTCGAAACAACAGACTCCATCAATTCTGTTAAAACGTACAATCGACGTATCACGTACGACCCGACGGGCCAAACAAACCTTTTTAATTCCCCTCCTGAAATGGAGACACACTTGCAGTACTGTCGTTTGTTCTGTGGAGCAACTAAAGGACACTGCTATTTCTCTCACTTGACGTAGACAGTTACGAATTGACAATATGATCAGCTGCTTGCAGAGCAAGGTTCAACTCGTGACTGCTACAATGGACATAATGTGCAACTGGAGTGACTTTCTTCACTTCTGCCTGAACGTCTTTCCATAGGCCACTCACTATTTGCGCCATCATATCCCTGACCACGACTCAGTTCTATTCAGACCGCTACCCCTCAACATATAGCTGTAGCCGTGATGCAGTCATGTCTGTATTAACATCACAAAATGACAAAATATTTCACAAACTTTGGCCTATTTGACATACCTCACTGTAAAGGAAGGCGCAAAGTGCCAGAGCACCGGTCTCTTGTCGCTACGTCTGTTATATCAAACAAAGCAAACTAAAAAATTGGCTGCTGTAATGTTTTCGACAAGTTTTGCCGTATTGACACATAAGCTGTATTGACCTTGTTCTCCATCAGCTTCCTTCTGTGTGGAATCATCACCTTTTCGTTTCTTGACAAAATATGACTCAATACCAACTTGGGAACTTAACAGTTTTCATTTGTTTGACAACGCCGATAACAAAAACATTTCTCACTTAACTGAACTCAAGTTATCTTATGCTACCTATGTATCAAGTGACTGCGATAGCTTCCACATGAGTCCACCACCGTTGATTGACAACTACTGATGCTTGCCTGCTGATAGTTGACGTAAACTTAAACTCTAAAACTGCAAGCGTAATAAATAACAAACTTTTTCTGTTGCACTGACCGATATCAAGCGAAATTTCTGACTTCACGCCATGTGCGCATGCACGGAGTAATATTCTACATATCAAATATGCTTAGAAAACTGATGATTAGGGCTTAGGGTATGGTGTTTAGGTGAGTGTGTCGCGTTAGGGTTTGGGTTAGAAAAAGAAATATAATTGAGGTCTAGAACTAAGTCCAATAGTTTTCAGTGGCTATAGTTTTTCCCGTACTGTAGCTTGTTGTGGGTATCTGACATCTAACCAAAATGTTATAATTTACACAACACACATCAAAAAAGTAATCGCTGAACTTTATTCCTTTACTCTGAGAAGCAAAATAACTGACAAGCAATAATAGGTCAGATATTTCGCTTGACACCGGGGCTTGCGGTGTATTTCAAAACTGTGACCACTATCCTACTGTCCTACCTTGCATATTTTCACCCACAATGCCAACCGTTGTAAACACTGCGTTGTTTCATACCGTTGTGTTGTGTACTTGGGCTAGGTAGTGTCCTTACTAAGGCGTTCCTTCCTATTTGGTTCCACAATACCTCACACAAGTAATCCGCCAAAAATGATAAAAACTACTCTGAGAAAGGTCCGGGCTCTTGCCTTTTAGTCTGCTGCATCTCTGGTGGTGTTGTCACAAAATACTACAATTGGGCAAATAACGCGGCATGCTTTAATCGAGTGTTGTCAAGATAAGCGCTAATTACTGAGGACACGCCAGATTTACTGTATATTGGTCGCTAATTAAGTCCATCATTTTCGTTATTGTTAAAACACTTGCTACAAACAATCCGATATAAAATTTGTGAAACGTACTTCAGGGGAGACGTGACCTCTTCGCCCTCAGACTGGCTGTGCTAGTGCAACATTTCCTTGTTAAAAATCCATTTCTACCTGTCGAAATTCTGTCTAGGAAATCATCGTGATCAATAACTTGTGTGACGTCACGTCACACAGCGCCAATAGGAAGTCATCTAGTTATAGAAGGCGCAGTGCAGCACAGGCAATAAGAGTAAAAATGGTCGAGCAGAGAATCTCTTCTTGCTTGTACTGCTGAAACATCACGGTACCTGCATGCATGGTTCGCGTCTCCAAAAAGAGACCGCTACACTTATCAGTGAAAGTATCCTATGTCTGTAAAATTAAGTGATACACCATCTGAAAGTATCAAATGTTACAAATCGTAAGCACAGGTGAACACACATGAACTGTCTTATATCCTGGTTCGATCGATTGCCTCACAATATTTGATCTTACATGCTTGTGGAAGTTGAGTGCGCAAAAGTTACTCCGGACAGTACAAACAATTTTTCAAGCCGAAAGTATCAAACCAAAGATTAACCAATGCATCACTTTTTAAATGCATTGGAGCCTCACTTCCATTAGATTATTCAGTCAGTCCCAAATGATTTAAAAACACTGCTATCCGCTTGTCACCCTTTCCCAGTATCGGAAGTTAGATTAGCCGGCATCGACAAGTCGTAAAAATCGGTATTTTCCAATGAACATTGCGTATTTTTCCTTGAATCATCATTTTACTTTCTTACAACTTATCGAAAGTAGATATCATCTGGGATTATTGCCTTTGAGTATATCGTCTGGTGCATGTAAAAGATTTGGTATTACTCGTAATGAGTGTTTTGATGTAAGCTAAGCCTATGATCATCGGTACTTGGTGAAAGCATCTCTACCTTTATCTTTCTGCAGATTATTGCAGGCCTGCAAAACGACGAGAAAATGAAACCAATAACTCTTCCAATGCAGCACAACAACAAAACTGACCACAAGCACATTAAAAGTGAACCAGGTGAAATTATTTTAACACGTTCACGAATTTGTGTGAAGTATGAAATGATATCTTAAGCTTCAGAACTACTTGTTTTTTCAATCAGGTTTAGAAAGATCATTTTCTTTTGTGTACCACTTTATTTGAACTCATTTGTAGCATGCTTCTTGCTGCAACCCATGCATGTCTATCAGCAGACTTCAGTTTTACGAATGCACGTTAGGTTAATCCCTTATTAGCTACGTCATTCACCAAAAGAAATTAAGCTCAACATCAAATCATGAGAGATCGTTTTGTGGCATGATTTAAGAAAAAAGAAAACGTTACTTAGACTTTTTTTAACGGTTAGTGTTTGTAGTACATTTCCAGCTGGTGCTGCACGTCTGGAATTGCAAATGCTGCTGACATTCTTATCCTTTGATTTTTCTGTGCAGGTTTACCTGTTACGCCGCTGTTATCATCACACTGCGCTCATGTTTTCAAGTAAGCCGTAGAAGTACACTTGTTTGTTGAGTAGTTTTGCATGCTGTAGTGACTCATTTGTGTGCACTCAGTTTAAAACGTCATACAGCCAAATTGCTGTGCAACTTAACCGTAAGACTAGCCACGAAGTCACGCATTCTGCTAAAATATAGTTAGTGAGCCTTTTAATTTGCAACCGTTAGAAGGTTTCGTTCGTGCACATGGTGTTGTTCTGAGATTAGATTTTCCTTACCATTAGAGCCTATTTTTAACACAAAACCAAATTTTAACCACTTTACGCCGGTTATTTCGCAAAAGGCTTGACGAAGTAAAGTTGGGACCTGCCAGGCTCATTGTTAGATGTTCTCCTCTGCTAAGCGGCAAAACTTGCAAACTTCTGGCGATTACAAGTTAAGTTTATACCCTGTTTTGGCGATTCCCATTGCAGTGTAGAAATATTCCATGATATTGCAAACTCGTCCCGAAGGCAGATCAAAATATTTTATAAACGGAAAGCACTGGAGAGATGAGGTGTGTCATATTCGTGAGATATCATGTCACATGCGATTGTACATTGATCGTTGTAGAAAGTGTAAAAAATTGCCAGACAGGCTTTAGGTTAAAATCGGCTCCACCGTTTTCTTTATGGAAAGCTCCCATTTGTTAGGAATTTTTCAGTTTGAAGATGCGAGTATTATCTTGCTTTATTGGTCTGATTGCAACTTAAACTTAACAGAAAATAAGAGGTACAATGTGTGCGGAGCTCGAGCTGCGTTTGCTAGATGCCCGGCATGTTCACCCACCTAACTACAGCGATCATTCACTGGACAACCAGCCGTGGCCTGACTGGAACGCGGAAATAGCTAAGCCTATATTTTAAATGTGGAACGAAAAAATCCTGCAAAATAAAGTCGTATTAATTATCTTCTAAGGCTGGCCAGCGTATGCAAGTGATGTAAACGAATGTCAAAATAAGTACAGTTCTCATGCAGCAATACAATTTCTGTTCTACCCCAGCAGGTCACTTTGAACGAAGCGTGCTGCTGTATTTTCGTCTCCCACTTTCAAGAAGCTGTTTGATTCTAATCAATCAATTTTAAACTATTTATGCAAACGCTTTTGCAGAAACCATCGGCACGATAAAGCAAGAGAACTTTGTCCACGCAGCTCAACTTTTTCAAACTGCAGTTCTCAGAGAGATTGGCCCAGTCAGTTCCTTCCCCACAGTTTTGGTGAAAACTTTAAAATCAGTCCTTCACGGCGGGGCTGAAAGCTGCAACTGGCAGCTTCATGAATAGAAGCGACTGGGCTGCACTTTATGCTAACTTGCAAACTTCTGAAGCGAACGCAGTTTCATTACCACTTTACGATCATCTTGAGGAGTTTGTTATTTTCATGTTGTATGTATGACTAGTTCTTTGCGTTATTTATGTGAGAAGAATATTCCACGTCACAAGGTGTAGCATATGAAAACTGAAAAATAAGAAGAAAACGCGCTACACAAAATCTACTGGAAGCGTACATTCATTATAAAAGAAGAGGTCGGAAATGCGATTGCAAATACGCGGACAGCGTAATCAACATCTAAGAAAAACGAAGGAGATTGATATCTCACAAAATGCTTCAACAGCTACGTGTATCTTGTGATTATTGCTTAATAACCTGGCGTGGGATTACAAGGGTTGAACTAAAAGATCAAAATATCTGAGAGGGGCGAATCAGCCGTTCGCGAAAAAATCACGTCGCAGTATTCGCGGTATCAGTTGCTTTAACCACATACGTCACGTGAAGCGCCGTGCGACTTTGCGGTGTGATGCAATAAACTCTTCCTATTGCTGGCTGCGTTGAATCATTTGAAGCAAACGCTTCGCAGATTTCCACAAAAATAAAACTCGATTTATATCGACGTTTTGTCAAATACACGCACGAAAGGTTAATTCTAAGTATAGGTACGTGTAATTCTGTCACGTTCTTGTGAACAGAATCACTACTCAAAATATGCATTCGATTATAAATGTTTCACTTTATCGAGAACCGTCTTACTTTTCTATGCCTGAGGTGGCGTTTCCATGTCTTATGTTTTTGGGAACAGTTTTGTATTTCAAGAATACCGAAAGGGCGCATTGCGTGAACTTTTCGATTTGGGTTTACCAGCTGGGAAATGCGGTGGTCGTGTGTGTTGACCTACCAGCGGTTTCGTTTCGTAATGCTGATGCAAAGGTCCTTTTCGTGCAGCGAAGCCGCCAATGGGCAACTGCTTTTGTTTCAATTGCCCGACGTTCTGCCGGGACTACCTCCGTCCGACGATGACGATCGTCAACAAGGAGCACAACACTCTACTAAAGGAACTTCGGAACGGTCGCCGTCAGAGCAAAAGGTGCAACTTGAGAGATTCTTGTTATCGTCCATGTCTGTGTTGATCTATAATTGCAATGACGATATTGTTTGCAGCGAATGGACATCTTTTCCCTTCCAGGTTCCTTTTTTGTTTTCGTACTTGTTATTGCAACCGTTGGCGTCCAAGTTATTGTACACGTATTTTGCTTGGCTTCCCTGTAGTTGGTGTATCAAATTGGACCAAGAAACGTTGTCTTTCAAAAATCGTTCAAATTTATGTAATCACTTTGCTGGATGACACTTGTTTCAACAGCGATTGCTGGCTTCTATCGGTATATGAATTCATTTATATATTGTTGCCTTCCCAAACACCGTAATTTTACTTTTTAGTGGCTGGGGTATTTTTAGCATATGCACCCACGCTCAAACTTCTAAGGAGCTGCTCCACAATTTTCTGCTGCATGTGGATGATAATAGAAAAAATAGCATAACAGAATCAAGTGTAAATCAGAGATGAGCGGAGTCATATTTTTTAGATTCCGACTCCGCTCCTCTTTCTGGCTTAAAGACTCCTGCTCCTGTTTCTGGCTTGAAGACTCCTGCTCCGACATATTTTAAGCCATCAACTCCGACTCCTGTTAACACTCCGAAAACTTCCAACTAATTCATATCAAAAAGATTGTGTCTATTTTGCCTCTTGAGGCAAAATATATGTCGGGACTATTTTGCCTTTGGTCGAACACAAATGGTTGAAGTGGTCACGTGACAAGCACAATACAGAGAAGAGAGACACAACATGTTGAAGTTGAAGAGTTATGGTTTAGCCTATAATTAAGGCAACGTAGACAAAAAGCCACTGAAAGCTTGCCTGCACTTACATTAAATGTGACGGTCAGCTAAGTAGGCCATGCATTCCAAACTTGTCATTTGACCACTTGAAACAGTTGTGTGCAGCTGCTGACAAAATACGGTAACTGCAGAAAAGGTTTTGCCTCAAGAGGCAAATCAGACGCTGTTGATCAAATATACATCTTTAACACCACTGTATTGTGTATAGGTTCTAATTTAAGTTAAGTGTTAACTGTTTAAACACTAGTTCAAGCTTCAATAATTAAATGGATATCTGACAATTATGAATTGAGCACTGATTTTCAATTCTACAATAGACTCATTTTAAATCTCCAAGGCTAGCAGCTGATCACCTGTTTCACAAATATTGATTTCTACTTTAAACATGTGCTCAGACAAAACTCTGAACTATGACTGCGCCAATTTAAACCATTAACATGAATGTGCAAGCAAATCCTGCAGCGTATATCCACCAATGCCTGACAAAAAATTGCTATTTTTGATGGTTGTGAGATACTTCAGAGCTTTGAATAAGACCTTTCTAAGAGAAATATAACCGGGGTGCAGTTTTGGGTTACAGCACAGGTTTTTCCTCATATCTCTAGAAAGGTGTTTTTGCTTACACCAGGCTTTTCCTCGTTTCCCTAGAAAGATTTTGTTTCGAATAAAGGTTTGAAACATCGCCATTTAGAAAAATTCACGATCTGAACTAAGTTATAATTGCGAAGAGGCTGCAATTGATAGAAAAATTAATGCTGCAGTCAAAATCCTCATCACGCGTTTTTTCACAGAATGGAAAATGCACCTTGGAAAACCTGTCTGAAGGACGGATAGGGAAAATTCAAATCATGCGATCAGGGAAATGTCGTCTTGTTCTGGGAAATGTTCGTTTCGATCTTAAATTGGGCACCCCCTGCTGTTTTAATGAGGTGAAGTTACGTGAAATCGATTTCCTACTTTAAAAGATTTTGCTGATGGATTCGACTGCGTCGCTGTTGTGGAGACGAGTTACTTGAAAAAACATGTCTAAGTCTGAGTCGTCGCAGTCATGAAAACAAAGCCCGGCTGATTCCTCAAAAGCTTACAGTTGATCTAGAGCAGTGGTTCTCAACCTTTTTTTTTAACCAGGCCCCACTTTAACCTTCAAAAAACTCTCAGACCCCACCAAAACTACTACATGTCAAAAGTATTTGTTTTTGCTCCGTCACTACACTGCTTACTACCTGATATGAATTGTAAATGCACATATAGCAAAGTTTACTCAAATTCATTGCGATACTCAGTCACATTGATATTAGCTCTGCGCTTGATGCTAGTTACATATCTGTTTGATTCGAGGTTCCATTTTAGTCAGTTTCAGTCTTATATCACCAACTTTCGTGATTTGTACTGTAGTTGATTTCTCTTAGCACGCAGCAGTCTGCAACAACGCTAAACCCACATTCGACCAAACAAGATGACGGAAAACTTATCAGTTTTTGCCGGACACCTGTAAATACCACTAGATCACTAAGATTCCCAAGACAAGATCACTAACATCGCTGAAACAAGATCACTAAGATCGCTAAAATCACTAAGATTGCTAAGATCACCGTGATCACTAAGATCGTCAATAATGCGAAGATCAGAAATTAATCTTAGTTATCTTACTAGTCACAAATCCAAATATCTTTGCTTTTGCATCGCCAAGCGTTGCTGCATTGGCTTATTGGAGCTGCTTCTTTGAAGAACAAACTTTCTCAAATATCCGCTAACTCACAGAAGCTTTGCCATCTGTGGTCATCAGTAGCACTTGCATCATTTCAGATTTATCCTTCAAAAGTGGTTCAAATAGTTCCATAAATCTTTCCAGGCAGTTACCCTGTGATAGCCACCTTACTTCGGTGTGGAGCAACAATCGTCTGTGATCAGTGACGTAAATGACGAGGTACAGGGGTGCGAACCGTTCCCCTGGCAATATAGCCTAAATCTAAAATGCAGGCCTCCACTTGACTAATATTTCGGTATTATTGTTCTTTTGGTTTTCAGTAGATTGTTGTTTTTTTCGTTCTTCGGAAATTTTCGGAGTGTTTTCCGTTGATTTTGGATTAACCGTTTTAGTATAGACATTCTTCACATCCAGATTCACTATCATTTCTCAATTTTTTACTGAGTGTGGGTCGGTGGGCCGCCTTCACCTAAATTCCCCCTTGGCTCAAACCTCTAGTTAAACGCCACTGGCTATGATATGCATGATTAGCCTGACAAAACCTCTGGAACAGACGTTCTGCTTTGGCATTGGCTTTGATCACGGAATGTAGTATTTCGTGCAGTTTAGGAGCAACATTTTCCAACTAAATTTTCCCTGTGGATAATACAATGCACAGCTGACGTGCTTAGATTGTCATCCTGTAGTAGTAAACAAGCGAAACAGCTTTACATCTACCAATCAGTTTGATTGTGAACAAGTGCCTTTTCATTTTGCATTCCCACCAAAGTTGTTTCAAAATGTCTTCATCCTCCACGCCCCACCGGTGGGGTGCAAGCTCCATGTTGAGAACCACTGATACAGAGCTTTTAATTGCGGTGCAAATTAATTCTAATTTTTTGTGTCCCAATTGATGCGCGAGCTGTAGTGGTATTTTCTAATGTGTTCCATTGTATTTAGATCTCTGGGTCTTTTTATTTGCATGAGAAATTAAATTTTGCAATCGGCACAACGGAATTCTTTATCTGAAATTAAACATTTTTAAAGTGTGTTATTCCTCACGTAGAGCTGAAGTATTGCCTTAACTGAGCAGTTACTCGAAAAAAATTGTTTCAGGAATTGGTATCTATAACACTACCTCCAGAAGAGAGTCCCGATTCGGCAAAAGGTCATGTCAGCGTGCTGGGAAATCTTAATCACAAGCTAGTGTGTGTTCCGGACATGGAAACCTTGCTTGGAGCATCATAGCACGGACTCTCGGGGATTGTGTTATTGTTCCGCATCAAAGATCAGCATTTGTTGAATGCGGCAATTGCGTAAAAGAGATTGGCGCGAGTCGGCGGGGGACTGAGCCGCTCACCACGAATGAGACGAAGTTGCTTTGCTGATGTCAAAGTGGTCGTTACGTGGTGACTGTTGAAGTGGTGAACACGATGTGGTTTATTCTACACAATGCTTACCGTGGCATTTGACTTCGAAATTTAATAAACTTTCAAGAATTCTCGATGCATCTCAGTAAAAAAACTCATATGCTAGAAGGGTATGTTCATTGCGTGGGAAGACGAACATAACGTAAATTGAATAAGCTTGGTTGCTAATGTGTTTTTGACCATTTACTACAGCAAAAGAATCCTGCGTGGGTTGAATATTTTCGTCCGCTTGCGCAGAAATTTGAGAGATCTTGCCTGCACCCTCCCAACACGCCCCCACTGTTTGCACATGTCACTGTGTGTCTGAAGACCTTAAAAACTCAAACATGTTTCATCGCTATTGGCAAGTTATTCTATGATTCATTTCAAAGCCAACAGAACTAAAAAATAAGAGCACTGTTTAAAAAGATTGTTGTCAAATTTGTTCTTGTACTATTCAAGAGATGCCCAACCGTACTAAACACTTCTTCCCTAGCATCGTTAGTTACCATCACGCGAAACCATAGGCGTAGCCAGGAAACATGCCCCCCCAAAATTTTTAGAACAATTAATCATTTTGTGTTTTGAGAGGCGGTATCCCAAATAAAACAGTGTTATTCGCCTAAAATCAAACATTTTGGCACCCCTATTTTTTGGGCTGGCTACTGCGCGAAACCCATTTCCTGCAAGATCACAAATTTTGAGATTCCGATCTGTGCTCCCATCACCACTGGAAAGTTGCTACACACATGCACCGCAAGCTCTCTGTAGCATTGAATTTTTGCTCATGTCTATTTCACATGCATTGCGCCTACATTCAGTTACCCGCACAAAGAATTTCTTATCCCGCCCTGCGGGTTCTGAGTAGCCAATAATTTTGTCAAAGGTTTATTTAGGACAGCGTTTGTTCGGCGGTCTTAACGTAACCTTTGAGATAGCTACATAACAAGACGAGAGTTCAAAACTCGAAATATAGCAATAAGCTCGCTAAATCTCGACACTATACTCGGTTCAAGCACGAACGCAGTAAACAGTTGGGTGCATTCCATTATAATTCAACAAATGAGTTGATTTGTTGTATAACCCATACTCTCCAATTTGCATTATTTTAAGGTACTGTATCTTATTCTCTGCAAAAATCTGAGCAAAACAAAAATCACAAAAAATCTTTTGAAAGGCCGTTTCAGACAGGTTTTTGGACATTATTATAGCAATTAAATTTTTACAGTGGCCATAATTTTTGGTGACAATATTACATTAAAAACATCTTATTTGAATTCAGCATGTCCTAAAATGGTGAAGTTGACCCTTTGGTCACATCTATAGGCAGTGGTGTGTTTAAGGGGAGGCGAGCGAGGCAATTGCCTTGGGCCCCCCTTGAGGTGATACCTGCGTAAATTTTCCTGATTTTTGATGAAAAACTTGTTATTCACTCATACAATTTACTACAAAGCAGATCATAAGTAAGTACTCTGCTTTCAAAGGGTCCCCCTGCAGACAGTGTAATGTGCAGATATTTTACTTTGAAAGGGACCCCAACAGCAACTTAAGGTAATTTGCTTTCAAAGGGGCCCCAACAGCCACTGAAATGTGTAAGTACTCTGCTTTTAAACTTCATTGAAGGGGCCCCAAAAAGAAACTGCAATGTGTAAGTACTCTACTTTCAAAGGCCCCCCTACAGAAACTGTAATGTGAAGGTACTTTGCTTTCAAAGTGGCCCCAGCAGCAACTGCAATTTGAAGGTAATCTGCTTTCAAAGAGGCCCCAAACAGCCACTGAAATGTGTAAGTACTCTGCTTGCACAGAGCCCCCAACAGCAATTGTAATGTTTAAGTACCTTGCTTTCAAAGGGACCCCCAGCAGCAGCTTTAATGTGAGGGTACCTTTCTTTCAGAGTGGCCATCAACAGCAACCGTAATGTGTAAGTAATATGCTTTCAAAGGGGACCCAAAAGCAATTGCAATGTGCACGTAGGCTACTATGCTGTCAAAGGGGCCCCCAACAGCAACTGAAATGTGTAAATACCGTCCTTTCAAAGCGACCCACCACCATCTTCAATGAGCAAATAAAGAAAAGCTTCAAACCAACTTCTATACCTAAAAAATTGTAGAATGTCGGTTAAAATTTCTTCCACAAAGTTCTGAAAAGACCCTATCAAATAACAGCAAATAGGCCTACTTGTACCAAATAATAACTTTTTATACCAAATTGTAATATTTTATACCAA
>JGI24158J21664_10001522_pt1 | contig 26344 bp, 19 predicted proteins | sample Ectturendosymbi3_FD_21664 | JGI IMG/M metagenome (IMG submission 21664) | reverse complement strand
ACCCGCCTCATCGACCCCGCCATCAACGACGCCTTGCGAATTGTGACTAGATGCCTGCGTCCTACACCAGCGGACAACCTTCCAATCCTCGCAGGTATTTAACCTGCTGAGCTTCGTCGCAAAGGAGCCACCCTGTCTCTACCACGCGTGCCATGGAGTCTGGACATCTGCTCCACTCAGCGCTCACCCGTCCATCGAGTGCAAACGCATGGCATCTCAAATCGAGACACCTTTTTGTACCCACCGCACATCTCATCACTTCATCTGACAACAACATACGTGCGGCGGAGTGAGAGGATCACCAATGGAATGCGGAGTGGGCAGACAGTACCACACGACTCCGCATTTCCATCCCCGACATCGGCACCCACCACCCCGGAATGACCCTCCCAAGAAGAGCCTGGGTCCAGCTTAACCGCCTCCGCACTGTTGTCGGACGTTTCCACTCCTGCTTGTACAAATGGGGTATGGCCTCCTCTGCGGCCTGTCAGTGTGGCGCAGAAGAACAAACCGTCGACCACGTTGTCCTCCAAGGTCCAATCCATCGACCTCCCCATGAACTGCATGGCCGGACGGTTCTGGATGATGAAACAACCGAATTGCTGCTCAACATCTGCCCCGAGATCTAGTGCGGCCAAGCAGTGGTTTTATCAACTAGCTCAAAAAAAAGAACTTAGGTCCCGTGCTCTATGCTACAGGCCCTACACTACCTCCATCCGGCACTGGTGATATCTACCCAAAATTGAAAATCGCTGTCGAAACTTCATGATTCGTAAACGATATTTCCGAACAAGGTTTTNTACTCATGTACNTTTACACTNCACTCTCGCTGAAGACGTAGACTAGTTAAAGTGCTGCAACTCGTCAGGGTCTTAGTACAAATCTATTGCAACAGTTAGGAGAAGCGCTGTGGCGACCTTGGTCAATTAGTTTTCTAAGCTTTTATTGGCCTTGAAATGTGGGTGGTTCTTATATGCAAGAGAAACTATTTGCTTGTTGGAATCCTGTTCTGCGTACAACTGGAAAATTTATCAGAATGAAAGAGCTAGAAGAAACCATTGATGTTTTCTTTGTATATTCCAATGTTTGCTAAAAACTTTGTGTTTGTTCGGAAAAGGACTAGAACTTGCCATAGATTGTGTATTTTATACAGCGTCACTTTTTGACAAATATTGTTTGCAAGCAGACGTCGACGTTACCTGTCAAACGCTGACAAAGTATTCCGTAGGGGTATCCGGATATAAGGGTTTCGCATGGTAAAGTGGTCCAAACATCCGAAGTAGTTAAAAATGCAACACACTGTTCGTGATCACTAATGCCTACTTCCCCCTGAGAAAAGGAAATGTTGTTTTCATTTAGTGTCACCAACATTCCTCCTTTTTCTGTAATACCCAGCCATATCAATGTTTTGTCTTGAGGAACGGATAGAACAAGTCTTCGCAAATAACTGAAAAATAAAGAATCGTAACATGCGTGACCCAAGTTTACAATAAATAACTATAAAATAAAACTATATAATACTTAACATTCGAAAAAACTTGTCTTGCTTAACTGCGTGGGCGTGCGCTCAAATCTTTGTTTAAGTTACCAGGAATCTTTTGATTGACAGCACAAAAANTGTATTGAACAGGTCTACTAAATTCAAATAACGTTATGTANCTACAGTTTTTCAAGCAAAATCAACTTAGGCATCGCTGTGTTCTGTATAGTTCAGCTGTGGAATGCCGGTGCAATGCATGGGCAGATTCTGCATGCCTTTTATTTTGCAGGATTCGTTTGTAGCGTGGATAATGTGTGCAGGTTTGTATCTAGGTAATTTTACTTTTGATGGAAAAAGTTTACGTTTTGTTTTTAAACTGGCACAAAGTCCACGGAAAGCTAAAAACCGAAGTTAGCTGTTTTACGTTTTGGTTGGTGAACGTTCTGTGTTGCTTTATTAATTTGTTTAGTTTTTGTTGACCTCTTTCATAAACATTGATAAAAGCGTGATAAGTAGTATTCTTGCAAAACGTAATTTTTCCAAGCAAACACAGCTCGAGGACCGATGTCCAGAATTACGCAAAATCACATCAGCCTCCATAAAATACAGTGAAAATGCTACTAAAAAATTCCTATTGAAAGAGTTTTGAAAACCTTTTGAGCAGAACAAAAATTATTTTCAATCGGATCATACTTTGAATGTTAAAGGGTTAAATGCTTTATTATCTCTTGAAATAAACATAAATTATTTGTTATTGTGTGTTGCGGTCACCATGGTGTTGCGCAGCACTGAACATCGCATTGTAAGAGGCATCTCCGACAACACGTCGTCGCTACTTATTTGGTCATCATGAGGGACCAGAAAAGTTTTGTGTTTATAATTACTTTCATTTGTCATCCAGCTGGTTATCTGGTGCAATTTGGAAATGACTCAGTTTTTAGCAGGTGATGAACTCTACAGAGGTTCCAAACGTAGTTTATGTATTTTCATTACTTGCATTACTTGCTTTTGATAATACTTTCAGTTGGTATTAAACACGCATTTGAAGTATGATTCTAAAAAGGGGTATACCACACTTGGCACAGTTAATCTTTCAGTTTCTTTAAAATTTTTCATACTTTTTATATTTCCTGGAGNAAACCAAGTTAAGAAATATTATGTTGCTTTCCACGCTTAAAAACATATTATATGAAAAACGTTAGATAAAACGCTGTTNTAAAGCATTCAAGCATACTACCAAGAGATTGCGTCTGGACAAAAAAGGATCAGCACATCTTTAAAAAAATAATTTTGCCCAACATTTGTTTTTACGTCCATAAACAATCACTTTTTGCATGGAAAGCAGAATATGACCGGTCTAAACAAGCTTTTTCAGCACAGTCAACATATGCTATGAATAAAAACATCAACATTGCATCTGTTCAGGTATTGTGGAACCTCTGAGCTAAGATTGCTCGAAATATTTCATTTCAATATATTAAGTTCCGAATGTTTTGATGAAACCATTGCCACATTTATTGTCGTAACTATTCCCTTTTGAGACCGCATTAAATAAAATTTCTTGGGCTTCTCATCATNTTCTCACTGTGTTTTATATAGCACTTNGAAGTAGCAACAAGGCGCAAAACACGTTTTTCACCCAACAATTATATTCTACACTTTGCTTCCAATTCAAGAGACCATAAACGCGTACGAGGAGGCANTTCATGAAACGTAAAGAATTTATCNTTATTCACCCTCACAACTCCTCTTCATTCCGATTTTGAAAACCTTCGTATCACTGAGATTTTNACAAGTTTTCTAAAGTAAAAACAGGCATTGTAACTTTAGCAAATTTTTGTGCTTGCGTTCTGTGTGTTATGCGCAATAAGCGTGCTTCGACGGGTATTTACACAACAGATTTGTATGTTTTGCTTCCTGCAAAATGTCTGAGTGCTTCCATGATAGCAAATGCACTCTCCTTTAAATACGGCGTTCATATTTGTTCAATGCAGCAGCAAAAAACTCCCAACCAACCTGTACTCGGTTTCAGTATCATATCCAACGTAAGCAACGTCCCCACCAATCGATTGACATTCATTTCGAGCTTGCTCGAAAGAGGAAATCGTCGTCGGAATTTCAAACAACAACAAAGCATATTCATAACTGCTGTAAACTGATTTGCGCCAACCGTCATCTGTGTTCATCGAACCTATAAATGAAACATTTCTCATTTAACTTCAACAAAATCAAGTCAAGAAGGAGTTCCTGCAATATCAGACTATTCAAAGGCACAGTAGACCTACTGATGCTAAAACTACAGTAGTTAACAAAATTTAATTATTTTTATGTAAAAATTCCGAACGAAAATTTTAATTCTGTTGTTGATTTGTGAAGCTTCATGGAGAAAATGTTTATAGTGAATTCTGAAAATGTGGTTCTGCAATAAAGTTTCTAAACACTAACAAATAAGCTTCTCCATGCCTGTAACAACACCTAAATGGAACAGCCTCATGATTAGAGTTGTCAAAGTTTTATTATTACCAAAATGGAGATGAACGTGCTTGTACAAAAAATCAGTATTTATATTTGCGCAGCATATTGATGCAGAATCAAAGTTTTGTTTGCAATTGGTTGAACTATGTGTCGCACGCAGTACAGCGCATAGAGTTCCTGTGTCACCAATAACACGAAACCATCGTTGTTTTTAGGAGCTGTCAACCCACAATGACTGTTCTACATGTTCAGCAACATCCTTTTAGCAAATAGCGTTTGGAAGGTTTTAACTCTTAGGTGTTGAATATAGATTACAGTGCTCTTCAACCGGGGTTCCGCAAAACATGTAGTGGAGTTCCGTGAGTTTTAAGGGTTCCATGAGGGTTCCTCGTTTAAAGGAAATGATTTCTTGCTTCAGTATGTTGATGCGTCATTATGTAATTTTAGATCACTGTGCCGCATTCAGACTCCACGTGGGCCAGTTAGTTGTATAGGAGGTTGAGTGCAAATAGCGGAACAAGAAATATTAAGAGTTGTTGCGTTACATGTTATTCATTGTTGTGCAATTTGTTGCATCACAGTTATACGATGTTGCCGATGTACAGTTCACAGTACTGTACATCGGAGCAGGTCCGCAAGCAGCTTGGGGCACCGGGAGAGGTGGAGAGCTTTCTGAGAGGGGCCCAAATTTTTAAACTATGTCCAATAGTTTTAAAACTATTTCCAACGCAATTTTTCAGGTGGGGCAAAAAATTTGGGGGGTTCTTCCCTCAATTTTTTTACGGGCCTGCATCGGAGTAGCAGAGAGTAGACAGTGGACTAGAGCTGCTCTTCAGCCTTTGTGGTAGTAAAGTAAAAACAGTGCGAAACTCAACTTTTTATATTTATTCAAGCGAAGCAAAATAACATATTTTCTTATGTGAAGCGAAAAAATAGCGAAGGTGTGGACGGTAATGAGCAATGTAGTTCAAATGTAAAAGAGGCACCTGATCCGAAGCGGACCCAATAGCGAAAAATGTGATTTTCTTACAAGTAATTCGTGTTTTTTAAATTTTTGTTAATGGGGGTTCCATGACAAACGCCAAAGTGTATCAGGGGTTCCACGATGACAAAAAGGTTGAAGAGCACTGATGTAGAACGTGTAGTAGACGATCTTTCAGTTTTGAAAAGGTGTTTTTCTGGGACATTTCATTACTCGTGCAGTCTTCGTAGGCTTGAATATGGACATAACAATCATGGCATAAGTGAAAGGTGAGCATTGTTATGTTTACAAGCGTTATGCCTGGGTGTGTCGTGGTACTAGCAAGCCAAAAATGTCACTTTTGATTTGAAAAATCACTGTTTGAAATAGAGTGAAGCTTCAAAATCTTACAAAATGGTACGAAAAATTATAACAAAGCAATTGCCCAGTGGTTTACAGTACTGTGTTGTTAATCTTTGCTGACGATGAACACAGGCATTTTTCGAAACATTCAATGCAACTTCATTTATAAAAATTATACAATCGATTGTACTGTAATTACAGGGTGGTCCAAAAGGTGATTTTAAAATCACAGTTCATTTATAAATTTTGTAAAAGCAACCTCCTAGAACCGGTTTTGGTATAGCTGAGGAAAAGAGTGAGTTTACCAATTTCAAAAAAATATTTTTCATTGTGTTCATGCAATAGCCGAAGCACATTAAAACGCAAATTCAAATGATTATGCCATCACACGACTTCTAAAGTTGTAGAAGATATAAAAGACCGATATTTTGGAAACTTTAAATTCATTTAGCATGACTACTTAATTCACGAACAAGCACATCAGGATATTCTGCTCAGTAAAAAAGTTTTGTCAGAATTCAAACTCTTAAAACGGAACCACAGAATGCTTACCTAAAGGTTCGTGAAATATATGTTTTTGACATAACAGCAGAGGCACAATGCCGCTCCACGGGTTACAATAAATGTCGTACCACTTTGGGAAAGATCTTCTTGCAACTGCACAATCCTCATCTAGACGTCCGTTCGGTTCTCCGGAATCCCAATTAGTCCATCCGTGTTTGCCATCAGGACCAACAAAATGATTAGTACCTGTCTTTCGCGTCAGTCCGAACAAAATCCATTCGGCGGGGGCATCAGCAAAATGCGACTGAATGTCTCTGCGTGGTTTGATCATTAGATGGTTATCAGTTATAGACAGAAACCCATCGGAGTATTTTTCTAATTGTTTCTTTTTTGTGCATGTTGCAAAGCAACACAACACCATACCACATTCACAACGGGGCATGAGTGTACAAACGTCAAGGTGAGACGGTAGAACATAGAATTCGTTGAAAGTATAGCTACGTTCAACACCACAGTATTTCGCAAACAAACAAACCACACGTCATTAAAAAGAAATTCGCCAAAAAGATGCAAAAATGATGCGTTTGCCATTTCGCAGAGCAAAAATATATCTTTTGCGCGACAAAATAAACGTGAGAACAGCAGGCAGGGCAGCGAAAGTTGAAGAATCGAACGTAGGTTTGAAAAATAATGAAGACGGTACTTTGAAAATGGTGTAGGTGGTATTTTGAAAATGGTGCAGACGGTACTTTGAAAATGGTGTAGGCGGTACTTTGAACATGGAGATCTTGACTGTACGAGATCATGACGATATGTTTTTCATACGTGAGAACAGTTGCTCACAGGTGTATATGCTATCCAAGAGAGAAATATATTTTTTGCACCTTTTTGACAGATTTGGACAAATATCTGAAAACACAGAGCAACGGAAGAATGTTTCTCTGAAATTTTGCGTTCAACTCAGCCAAATATTTTGTCATATAAACTAAAAACCGCAAATAACTCAAACATATGTCATCACCCAGGAATCTGACTTCTTTACTTTCGCTGGTCATTGAATGTTTTGATTCCATCATGACGTGACCAACATCTGGATAATGTCGCTGCTGCACTGAGCCACCTAACTTCGCTCAAATAAATGACATCAACATAATCCAATCCAATTGCTTCCAGAAAAGATTGAATTGCCTGTTACTTAAGACCCTTTGATCGTATAAAGTTGACAGCTGAAACAACTTTTTCCACCACATGTTTCATGTCCAGAGTCTTGGCACACAGTCGTGGAAGAGTGTTGGCACACAGTCTCTGGAAGTCTTGGCTTTTAGAGTCTTCTTTTGCAGGGAAAATGCGCCAGAAAGATTCTTCTCCATCATATGCAGCAGGCTGGTGCTTTTGGAGGATTTCTACACTACGATGAACTGCTTCTGCACACCTTGGAAAGCTTTGTACACTACAGTGCGCCCCTCACGCGGCTGGCCTTTGCGGAAGTTGGAGAATTGACCTCTTCTTGGCACCAAAATACGAACTGTTGCAGAGCAACAGTTTTCTGCTTGGATGCAAAACGGTCATGGAAACCCGGGACGAGTTTCATATAAGCTGGGTTTACACTTTCTTTGCCATGCTCAGCTCCTTGCGGAGCTAAGCAAACCACGATAGATACCGGTTGCGACCCAGCACTCCCGCGCAACTGTGTTGATCATCCAGCAGACCGCAACCTCTTAAAAAATATAACCCTATGAAGTTCCCACTAATTCCGCCATTATCTTTAAAACCATAATAAAAATTTATTAAACTGTCGAGGGGTGCCCGACGAGACAACCTGTTAACAAGTTTTTTCGGTGTCTCTGCGCCTTAACCTTAATTTGCTTGAAACTGTTCCGCGTTTGCGCCAATAAACTTGACTCAACACAGGTCTTCCTGGGGAATAACGTAGTGGTGTGCCATAAATGCGTGAGGAACTGCCTTCATCATCAGTTCTGCAAATCCGTTTTGCTTCCCTATCATAGATAGTACACCTTCAGTTGTTAAGTCAACAAGTTTACTCTCACAAAGGTTAACTTTCTGTAACACTGGCATGGGCTTCGGAAGGATTTTTCCCAGCGGGGGGGGGCCACTTGGGATTTTTCCTGAATTTTTCCAGGGTGGGGCAAAAAGTGGTGGAATTTGATTTTTCCCCTCGAAACTAAAAATACAACTTTTTTTTGCTGAAAATTTCAAAATCCAGGGGGTGGCAAGAACCCCCCTTCCGACGCCCATGAACACTGGTACAGAGGCACTTCTTCGTCGACATGTCATCCTGTTTTTTTGCCCATCACAAAGCACATGTCCAATAGTTATTCATTAACAACAAATGTTTTCGTAACACCACTTACAAATATGCAAATTGATCTGTGTCTAGATGCAAAACCACAAGCACCTTGCTTTAAGTAAGGCAGAAATTTAAACCGAAAGTGCGTCAGGGCCATGCAAGCACTGTGCACTTTGTGGTTACCATGGAAGGGACAACAAATCGATGGTCCAACTGTTTTACAAATAATGACAAAAAATAAAATTTTCCAGCTGAACCAAAACCTGACATGTGTAAATCATAGTATTTACGTGGCAAATTGTGTCAAAGTTTGCTGGCCTAACAATAAACAACTATTCCACGAGATGGCCAGCGCACCGAGGTACTTGGAACAAGCCAGATAATACGGATGACAGCGACCAAGTGGCCTTATCGCGGTACTATTCATTGTTCCTTGGCATAAAAATAAATCACCTATCGATGAAGCTTGCACTGTTCTTTTTGTGGAACGCTCTGGTGTTTATTCCATATATGGACACCTGTGAAGATGAATGGCTTAACAAACGTAACGCGTTAAATAGCATTCAAAGCATGATCCCGCTCGTGTCAAATAATTCTTGTACCCTTTGCGTTGTTCGTTCGTTTCGTTCATTTTTCCCCATTCGGCTTTGTCCACAAGTTTGACCTTTTTTATCACAAATTTAGATTTTATTCACCGATTTTGGTAACTCCTTTTCATAATGCTTAGCAAGTGTGGTGGTCAATCTTTTGCATACCATACGCCAATTTTTTCAAACGCGAGTACCGATGCGCCATTCTACCGACTATTTCGTGTAATATGTTATTACCAATGGTTCACCAGATAATATTGTAAAATGCAAATGGAATATACGGTAATGGAGAAAATAAACTTCACATTTACTAAAATTTAATGAGACATTTGAGTTTCTTTTTGTTTCAGCAATTTTTCAATGTTTGAAATTAAAAATATTCCCGAGAACAGCAGAGAATTATCCAAATTTGAATCAGTCAGTGGAGACCTCGTTTTGCTTTCACTAAATTTCATGGACGAAATTGCTTGTTCTCATGTACGTCGTTCCAAGACCGCAGATATACCTCTAAGAGGATATTTTAAGTTTTGGGAAATTTTCACAAGGTGAGAATTGCCAGAAATTAATCACGTCAGAAGCACCAGGGACTGAAAAAAGCCCCTCATCAAATCTCGTTTGCAATATTGACTACGTTTTCAAGTCACTCAGTTCCATCTGTGCGTCACTTGGAATTTTCATTACTTATTGTTCACTAAGTGAGAATGTGCTTATAATTGCCAAAATGCAGTCTTCCTCTTTAGCAAAATCACGAAAGCGAAATTCATGAACAGCTTGTTTCAAGATGACAACAGGTAACTTATGAGGATTTGTAGAAAAGAGTTGAAAACATTGGAGGCGTTTACTATCTATGCGGTCGCAGGGATGCAGTGCGCCACTTCAAATCATCCAATGCGCCAAAGTTGCCGCATGCGCCATTGGTTGGTCACTCCTGGTTTAGCATTTAATTTTAACAACTCAGTAGAATATGTCTTCCAACCTTACGACCGCAATTGGGATTACATATTCTACCAACGCTTTGTTTAGAGTCATCGCGGCATGATTCCGTCAATGTGATTTTGTTCAGTAATTAGCGTCGGATAGTTTTTCAGTTTCAGTGAAAGCAATTATTGAGAACGACGTATTTTCCAGTTTTTTGCTTGCCGCAGCCTGTATTTTTATTCAATCGGTTTAATCTTGATTTTGTTTGCTTTCTTTGCTTCTTGCTTCAGCCTTTCAACTTTTCACCCGTAAGCATTGCTTGCACATTTTAGAACTGGGGATGCAGTGTTACGTGAAATCGATTTCCTATTTTAAAAACTTGCTATGTGGTGAGACTTTGTCGCCGCTGTGGAGACTAATTAAACTGGGCTGTGTCCTTTATGCCCGTACTCTCATCGCAAACAAGCCTGTAAAACCGACAGGAGTCAAGTCTTTCCACAAGATTATCTTGGATGTTTAGAGCCACTGTAAATCATCGTTTCTGAAGGCAATGGTCTGATGAGGAAGACACTGATTTTGTCCACGGCCGTCGTTTTATTTGGACTTGCCACAGTCTTAAAATTTTTTACGAACAGTCTTTTACGATTTTTCCACAAGAAAAAAGATTTCCTTTTTTGGCAATTGCTTCCGTTTTAAAGCTAAGCTTAGTAGCTGTCACTGACGTTTGCCTGACCATCAGAAAAAAATCGGATTGCTGATCTCGAACGTTTTGTTTCAGGGCGGAGCTGCCCCACCACACTGTAGAATTCACCCCCTTGCTTCGTCATATAATGTAGTTTGGTGTTATATTCTTTCGCAACGGAAATAATTTCTTGGTCGTTCAGACATAATCTGGCACCAAACTGCTTAACAACGACACGTTTTTAGCCCACGAACTCTTGGAACTCTACCTTCAACATCAGTTTTCGTTTCTTAATCTTACTTCCACTCGCTGACGAGGTCATTGCTTTTAACTAAGGCTGAAGCAATGACTTGTCCTTGCCTGACATCGTTAAGTTGTTACTCCGGCAACACAATGCTACGCAATTTAACTGGTTGGAGTATCAGTGGAAAACAAGCCTTGGGTGATCATAATGGCATTAAAATTCAAAATGTTTGGCCTACTTACACAGATCACACGTGCATAGCAAGTAGAAAACTTTGCGTACAGATCACGTTGTGCAAGTTTGTCGGAAGAATGAAAGACATATACCATTTTGTGATAAAACCTTTAACGAAAGTTTTACAAATTTTTGATTAATGCTTTATCTGTCAGGTACAGTCTATTCTATTTTTTCTCTTCATGGCCACACACGTGCGTGTGCCGCTGGCGATAAACAACAAACTTTAAAAAAGAGAAGCCGAACAAACATCACAACCAAACCTGTATGTTTCTTCATGGATGATTTCGGAATAAGCCAATTCCGCACCATGTTTCCGGCATGCCGCACGAGCATCTTCAATGTTGCTGCCGCTTTCTTGACTGAAAAAGTACTTGAAATGACCTGCGGTTGTAGTGAACCACTCCATACCGGGATCGGAGCCTCCAACCGAAGTAGTGCCTGTCAACAGCACCATATAAAATTCATCGAAAAGTTTCCAAACATATGTAGCCTCTATAGAATCAGAAAATGTTCTTTTTTCATACCTTCTTTAGGAAAGCGGAAGCAGAACGAACCGGTTCCCGACTCCTTATAGCAACAACCACGTGACAAACACACGTTCTTGTCTGTACTTTCCTCCCATGTTTTTCCGCAAGGCATGATTGGCTTCTTCTTTTGATTACATTTGTCTTCGAAAACAAGATCGAGTTTCGATAGAATCCGTTTCGTAGTGCAATAAAATAGTTTTGAAAAAAACTATGTGCATATCTCTTTGGCGTAGCTATATTTTTTTCAGAAAGACGAAGGTTATTGTCATCTCCGAAAATGTTCCTAAATTCATTTTGCAGAAATGAACTCGTGGATCATATCTTTACTTATGACGCTTGATTGAGAAAGCAGTCAGTTTTCTTTGTAGTATTCCGTATACGGCAATTTCCGTGCATGGGATCTTGAAACATGTCCCTGGTTGGGGTGTTACGGAGCGCTACTACAATTGAGTTAAATGTGGTGTTTTAATGGGGGCATTTTAGGGTATTTAGGGGTAAAAAATCAAACAAACCTTTTATTGATAATAGTATAACATTGTATAGAATATATCGACGGCTATTCCGTGATTACAAAAATGTGTTTTCAGCTCGATGACTGTTTGCAAATATTACGACTAGTACACACTGGATGTGTAACTAAATTTTTGTGTGGGTGAATCTGGTAGTCGTCATATCTCCTTTAGTGAGTTTGCTCAAAGTAGTTTTATACCTTCAAAGACATTTATGTCAACCCCTTGTGTCTTGTCATTGCATAAGTCGCTTGAGCGTTCAGCGCTGAACACAAATGTGGTCATTCTTGGGAGACTTTTGGGTAAGCAGGGCTTGGTAAATGGTTGCATTGTCAATTCTTATTGCTACTTTGCCCATAAACCACCTTGGTATTATAAGTAAGAGTTCCATTGCCAAGTAATCTGTGCAACAAACCACGTTTCTGCTTTCTGGTCAACATGGTTGTTTATGACTTTTCCGGTTTCATAAAAATGTTTTGCAGAGTTTTGTTGATAATACTGCTTTTTACCTGAAAACTCGTTAATGTGTTTCAATTGTTTAACTGTAACTACACCACACCTGTTTCAGTCTTATCGAATAAAAGTGTTTCAAGCAGACCTTCGGCTCCTTGTTGAAGTGACTGAAAGATGCCAACATCACTGTGAGTTTTATTTTCCAAAATTCCAATACGATATACGTTGCTGGCCCACACACCACCTTGTCCATTAACCGAGCAAGATGTACTTGGACCGTATTTCAAGTAGGTCTCCCCGGCTTCTGCAGAACTTGCACACCACCGGCCGCCATCCTGGAAAAAAGCTTTTTAACACTTTGTGACTACACTTTTATTTCGCTGCTTACGTTTATCTGAATTTGCAACAGTAACTATTTCTTTTCGTTTTTTTACGTTTGGACGCCCAACAGAAAACCAGCGGGACGACATAGACGTAGCCAGGGGGGAGCCAAAGGGGTCACGGCTCCTCCAAAATTTTAGAAAATATAGTCATTTTATGCTTTGAGAAGCGTTTTTCCAAACAAAATAGTGTTATTCGCCAAAAATCAAACATTTTGGCCCCCCCAAATTATTTCCCCTCCCCCAAACGTATGGGCTGGCTACGCCATTGCGGGACGAAAGCTCTTAGCTTCGTAGACAAGGTAGACAAGACAGATGCGGATACTTTTGCCAAGTTGTAAGTAGCATTGCTGTTTCAACTCCTGCACAACACCTACCATCAACTGCGACTCGAAAAGTTAATTAAACATGCTTCCCTGAGCACCAGTGGCTTAACCAGCCCATAAATTTGGGGAGAGCAAAAAAAGTGGGGGGGTCAAAATGTTTGATTTTAGGCGAATAACACTATTTTGTTTGGAAAAACGCCTCTCAAAGCACAAAATGACTATATTTTCTAAACATTTTGGGGGGGCATGGCCATTTTGCCCCCCTGGCTACGCCTATGCTGAGAGATCAAATTTGTCAAATAGGATCAAACATTAGAATGATTTTGAATATTTTACAGTAAACACACCACTAGAAGAAATCAAGTCTCCCCTTACTGTAAATTACCAAACCCTGGTAAACGACTTCGGCGAAGTCAAATATGAAGAATACTGATTGTATTTCTACTTATTCAATTTTCGAACTGTTTCGCATCGCTGTGGACTGTCTGTGTTCTGCAAAAATGATGTGACGTCATAATTAACTTAGAATCGGCAGAAATGCTCAAAAGAACAGCTGTATGATGATCTGCGGTTAGAAATAGAATCTTTGAAATTAGATTCAAGAACTTCAGTTTATGAGCAATAGGGTTTTCCAAACTTTCTAGCGACTGTCAGAAAACCACCAGTTTGTATGCAGGGACAAGCCACTAGATTTTTTCCAAACTTTCTAGCGACTGTCAGAAAACCACCAGTTTGTATGCAGGGACAAGCCACTAGATTAGGGGTGCGCAACCTTTTCTTGGAGCTGAGCCGACCATCAGCAAATTGTAGTAAAAGCTAAGTGATTAATAACTAAAAGTTAATCTTTTGCCATTTGAACTTCAAAGCTATATAACCGGTAGCTTTCACGTAGATTTCTCTCTGCTTTTTTGATAAGACAAGGTGAACCTCCATCCATTGGCTGGAGCTGTCGACACACCACTGCCATGCAACACCAATCACCACAAGCAGGGTGCAACGTTTACCACCGCAACCTGCCTGTGCAACAGATGCATGGAGGCAAGCAGCAAGTAACAACGACTGGATGATTTTCATACGTTTGGTCATCTCCATAGCACTGCTTGGTCGGCTTAGTAGACTAAGATCAGACCAAAAAAATTTTTTTTATATGACTTGTTTGTCATCCCCTGGAGTTGGAAACTTCAGTAGGAACGCGAGAATGATGGCTGCACTCGTGAGTTTCAAAGGCAATGAAATGATTTTTCCAAAGCAAAAGGAAAAAAATCACAACATTCAGGGTAACGGCAGTTGGAGAAATTAAATGTAAAATTTCGGCCACAGTCCACGTTTGAAAAGTGGTGAAGCGCAGGTTGCTTTTGTTTTGCACTGTATTTTCAGGGAAAATATGTGGAATTTTCTGCCAAATCGTAAAAGTTTCAGCCAGAATCAGAAATCCTGACAGTGAGAAATTTATAATGGGAACTGGTTTATGTCTCTCAGACCAATTGAAAATCCTTTCCTATTCACCTATTTACAGTGCTAATCAGGCCTGGAACCAGTATGGGCAACCGGGCCATCGCCCCCCTCGAAATTTTCAAAAGCATTGTCAAGGCGTCAATAAGTTTTTAGTTGTTTGATACAACAACAAGTTACAATCAGTTTGCCTCCAACCCCGAAAAAATCAGCTGGTTGCCGCCATGGTGCTGTCATCATCAAAAATCCTGAAAACGTACCTGAACTGCAAATACGGAAAAACCTCTTTGGCGAGCTGCCAGCGCGCATTGCTCGATTGGGTTTAATCGAATCCAGTAGTCAGGGCAATTTGGGAATTGCCAACCTTCAACTAACGGTATAGCTCTGTCAGCAGCGTCTTGCCAGCAACCCAGGCTGGTATAGTTGATGGGTGAAGCTCCTAAATGTAGAACAGTTTGCATCAACGCGATCAGAAATAAATGCAAAACAATCGTCAATCGCACGAGTATACAGTAATTGCCTGTATGCATAAGGCAGATGGATAGCATGTATTTTTAACATTTTAAAGGCTGCATTGGTGAAAAGCATTTCAACGTTTTAATACGATTTGTCACAGATAAATTGACGACCTGGTTTTAAAGGCATAATTGATATTTTAAGGTTTTGCAGAGGTAACAAGTTTTTTACTTTCTTCAAAGAAAAGTGAGCTTGCATGGGAAGAGCCAGCTGGAGCGCATGGCTGCCCTCTGCCGCTTGAACTGTTTTCGTCAATTTTTCCGGATGTCAAGTTCCAGTTTTTCGACCCCAAACACTCGTACATCGCCGACGGCCTACAAACGGAAGCCAGAAATTAAATTTATTTTCCATCGCTTCAAAAGTCAAAAGTCAGATTCATTTGTTATTACAATAAAAACAAAATTTGAATCGAACAATTTCAAACCAAGAATGGCATTGATGTTATTCCCGTGATGCCGCAAAGTTAATGCGAACCCTGCGTTTGGTGTTTACCGGCAATTGCAGTAGTGCCTGGGTCGAATCCGCTGAGTTTCAGTCACAGGACCTCGCTCTCAACAACGTTCAATCGGTTCTGGTTTTTGTTAGTATCTGAGCAACGTGAATGAAGCCTTTTTCGAACCAATAAGACATTGGAAAAGCAATATTTAACGCTTCGCCAGAGCTCCACAATGCGGTAATTTTTCGGGAAACGTGTTTCTACAAACATGCTTCTGCAGCCCTATCGTTGTGTATCCACGCACTTGATATTCTTTGAGTTCAACATCGGATTGCAGGTCAACAAGCTCCTCTTGCAGGGTAACAAGGGAGCCAATTGTCGTATCAACCGAAAATTGTTGAGTAACTCCTTCAGGCACTTCAAGGACACCCAAACAGGCCTCCAAGCAGGTTGGATGACAGATAATGCTCAAAATCTCGTCTTCAGCACACTCATCATGGGTGAACGGAACGTAAGCTATAAAAAGCGCTTCATTGTCGCGAACTGTCGACTCGTCGAGTTGCAGTGAGAAATCATTTTTCGCAAGAACTTGAGTTAATGAGCTACTTTTTTGTATCTTTGCTCAGTGATTTCCCAACGGAAATTGTCACTGAAAAGAATCAATGGGTTATTGCTTTGGCCTGCATCATTGTTTGACAAAACACGGTTAGTAGCTTTTCTTCCAAGACAGATAACAACACTTTCTCACCGATGTGTGGAGAAACACTATTAGCAATATTTTTACTCATATTGTGCGAAGCTATACATGACCTCCATTCTTCAGCTTGCCACCTTTTTTAAAACAAAGAAATGTTTTAAATCTGGAAATAACTTGTCTAGTTTCTTGGGAGACAAATTTTTTCCAGAATTTAAATAATTTGTCTACTTTTTTGGATGTTCCTTAGCCTTTCTCTTGTCTGGGTGTTCTTTATCATTATCTACTATCTCTGGGTGCTGTATTTCAAAACGCTCTTTCAAACAGCACTGTTTCGTGGCTTATTTTACATGGTCTTTTGGCAAATATGACACACTAGTAACCTGCTATCGACTGGGCTGAAATCCATACTTTTAGTGGCCGACGGAATGTCTGCATTTCGTTGATGAAACAGTTGTTTGCATGGAAAAATCTACTTGCTATTGAAACAAGCTTGCTGCAAATGCATGGCCAATTAGCATTTACCCTTCACAAGCAAACTACCCGCAAGCCTTTCAAAAGCAGGCAGTGGTAACTGTGAAGTCAGAATACGATCTTCGTTACGTTGGTAATTACTGTATGACGAAGATCAGAATCTCACTTGTGCACGTTAAGCTCATGTGATTAGTGCAAGAAACGGGATACTCTTTTCCTGACCGCTTTCGGTGTCTACGACTCATCGATTGTGAGTGCAAAGATCAACCATTTTGCACTCTGCAACGCTCCTTTTTTAAAACGCCATGGAATGGATAGCTATGCATGGAAATGCCGCCTGGGGGCGATAGAGATCACGATGAAAAAACTTGCTTTAGGCGAATAAGCCAGTACGTTGTAGGCAAATAAACCGCCTAAGAAGGCTGGAACTGTGTTGTCGCTCTCACAGCAGCCTACGACACTGCATGGCATCGCGGCTCCACCTGCAAGTCACTGCGATTGTTACGTGACCGACACATGATTCGTATGATCATTGAGATGGTTGGCAATCGCAGCTTCACTATTGCTACCGGCAACGGCAAACGGAGCAGGTTACGACGCCTCAAAAACGGAGTCCCACAGAGATCCGTTCTGGCACCGCTTTTATTCAACATCTACATCTCTGACCTGCCAAACACCGTCTCCAGAAAGTATGGATACGCTGATGACCTAGCAATCATGCATGCTGATGGAAACTGGAAGGCAGTGGGAGGGGGTGCTGAGCAAAGACATGGCAACCGTAAATGAAAACCTCCAAATTTGAAAGCTAAAGCTCAGCACTACAAAAACGGTGTCGGCAATCTTCCACCTCAACAACAAGGAAGCCAAACGTGAGCTGAAAGTCATCCACAACAACGAAACCCTGCCCTTTTGTTCCGAACCCAATTACCTCCGAGTAACTCTGGACAGGTCGCTCACGTACCGCCGACACCTCGAGTCATTTCGCAAAAAGCTAACATCACGCGTCGCACTCTTGAGGTGGCGCAGTGGCTGTGGTTGGGGTGTTGGAGCAACAACGTGTTGTTGCTAAAGCCACCTTAGCCCTGGTCCACGCAACAGCAGAGTACGGCGCGCCTGTCTGGTGCCGCAGTGCTCACACGCGAATTGTGACTGGATCCCTGTTTCCTTCACCAGCGTACAACCTTCTTATCCTCGCAGGCATCCAACCTGCTGAGCTTCGTCGCAATGGTGCCCCACTGTCTCTAGCACGCCGTACCATGGAACCTGGACATCTGCTCCACTCAGCGCTTACCTGTCCATCGAGTGCAAATGCACGGCGCCTCAAATTGAGACACTCATTTCTCATCAGTTCATCTGACAACAACAGAAGTGCGGCACTCTGGGCGGATCGCCGATGGAATGCGGAGTGGTTGGACAACACTGCGGGACTCCGTGCTTTCATCCCCGACATCGCCACTCACCCTCCTGGAATGGTCCTGCCAAGAACAACGTGGGTCCGGCTTAACCGTCTCCACACCGGTGTCGGACGTTTCCGCTCCTGCTTTCACAAATGAAATGTGACCCCTTCTACGGCCTGTGAGTATGGTACAGAGGAACAAACCGTCGATCCTGTGGTCCTCCAATGTCCAATCCATCGACATCCCCATGGACTGCACGGCCTGACGATTCTGGACGATGAGACAATATATTGGCTGCTCAACACCTGTCCCGACATCTAGTGCGGCCAAGTAGTGGATTGTAACAACTGGCACACACGACGAAGCAGAAGCCAGTAAGTGCACGAGCAAAACGCACATAAAACTAAAGAGCACAAACAACCGTACTTGCCTTCACAGCTTACCTGTTGAAAAGTAGGGTGTAAGCATTGCAGGTTGGATAGGAATGCTTTTGACATAATATTGCGCATTTTTCAGAAGAGATCGGATGCGACGACAAAATTAAGGAAAATGAAGAAGAGGAGTCGTCAGAAAATGCATTCACATTAGGAAAATGATCCCAACAAATTTTATCTGAGGTAAAATAAAGAAAAGTTGCTCTCGCTTGCCTTTCAAAGATGATAAGAAATGTGCTGACGAAGAAAAGACTAAAACTTGTCAAGAAATTTACCCAGATTCTATATTTCAATTTTCTATGTTTCATCCACTATCTGATTGCTTTTCGCGGTGCAAGTTAACTACTATATACGATAAGCAACTTTATAGAGGTAAATTTGTTTGTTGCTTTGAATCGTGACTTGTCAATCATCAAAGCACAATATGTATGATTTTTGTGCGAGCCAAAATAGCAGGTTTCTTTATTTCTTTTGGCGTTTCATGGCTTCACAAAGAAAAGTTATTTTTAACTACAAATTATACAATTTCAATATTTTTAAACCGTGTTGCATGTGAAGACAAACGCTGTGTACTATGTCAATCATACATCGTTCGCAAACGTAGAAAGCTTTGAAGGAACAATTCCTTGAACGCCAAGAAAAATCAGACGAGTTTGCAAATTCGTTCCCGATCACCATGCACCGGTCTGGACCAGAGGGTTCTCTGATGACGTCACCGCTGGGTGACGAAACATAACCCCAGAAGTGAATCAGTTCATCAGAGGTCACTGCGGTGCTTGTTTCAACAGACGCAGTGGTTGTGGATTGTTTTTCATATTCGCCACTTCCGCTTCCGCTTCCTGAAGGAGTGGTAGCTTGAGTGTAGGATTCTGTAAAATAGTAAGTGAAAGTCAGTATCGAGCTGCTATGATAGCTTGACCTACTTTTTAAATAGCGATAGCGGTATTGCCTCTTATTTTTGTCAAAATATTGGAAACAGTGTCGAGTTTCTAACTTGGGTCACTTCCCGCTGTGCGCTGCTTTTTTCGGTCAAGGTGAAATAAAAAATTCAACAAAGAGTTGCAATCAAACAAAATTGGGATCAGAATTTGTTCATGCAGTTGCTTCGTTGTGCAACCCGATTTTCACATGGCTTCGAAAAACAATTTTTGCAGCAATGAAATTATTCAAAACCGCAGAAATCAAAGACAAAGAAGATACTAATTGCTGATTAACTTTGCTTCCAACCATGTTGATCTGGAATTTTTTCGTGTTTACAAATACACCTACATATTTCACCCTGACGCAACTTATACGAGGAAGTCTACCCTACGAAACCTAGCAGTTGTTTGTCTATATTGTTTTCCTATATTTAACCAGAACTGTTACGGGACGGTAATTTGATTTCTGTCCGAAATAAAATACCTGCAATTAGACTTTTCCTAAAGTACATGAAATAGAGTTTATGCTGCCTTGTTAGCTCTTGGGCTGCATATCTTTCTTGTACGTTTCGAAAAGATGCTCTCACGAGCGTGGAGCCAAGAGGTACAGTAATGCGAGGGTCGAATCATCTTGCATTCAATAATTTGAAAATATTTTAAGTGGCAGTTCATTTGGTTTGCAAAATCTTTGACCTGCTAGAACATCTGCCAGCAGAAGGTCGGTTTCATAGATTGATGCAATGTGAGCCTACAACAAAAAGCTAAAAAATCGAAATTTGCAAATTTGCAGCACGAGTGTTTAGGGTCTTCCCCGTTTTCTAGAAGGGCGTTTTGAGCTGGATCACTCTTTCCTTCAACAATGAATTGCTCACAAACAACGTTGCGCAACATAGAAAATCATAATGAAGCAAAAGAAAAATTTAAAAGATAAAATCGTTTTGAGCTATAAAGAAAGTCACGCGGGGTTTTTCAGGCAATGACAGCAGTGGGTTTTCACATATTTTTACTATTGTTTTGTGTTCGCTAAAATAGTTTTCTGCCAACGCACTGATACTCGTTGAAGTTTCACAATTGCAAAACTACGTAATGCTAACGTTCATTTCTACGTTTGGTCCCACAATGCGTAGATTCGAAAGGCTGTTTGTTAATTTGTCAATTCAAAAATTTTAATAGAAATTTTCTTCGTTTCTGTTATATATAACGATGCTCTACACAAAATTAATTTGAACATGTTGAAATTTGATCCAAATTTCCAAACGACCTGTTGAGAAAGACCGGATATGCATATTGCCACCGACTTTTCTACTGTGAAAAGTTCCAGCTTTCTTTTTAAGTCAAAAAAGATTTACGTGCAATGCCAAATCATCTATAAAACCACTAAACATTCTTACACATTCCTTGTCATTGTTTTGTTTTGCTTGGACGGACATTTGTGTGATATGTGTGTAGCAAATATCTTCGAGACTGGATGATCGCTCTGAGAAAATTCCAAACCGAGACCTGGCAAGGATCACAGTCACTGAGTTGCCCAGTCATCAGTAGATCACACATGCATCCCAAAAAGAGAACCAGGGAAGACGTGGCCTGTCGGTCGGGTCCGGGTTCATCTGCATTTGTGTGAGAGTGGAGAAATATACTCCACCTGCCTATCGGTTGCCTATACCCAGGGCCGGCCCTGGCAGGTGCGGGGCCCAATGCAAGACCTAGACGCGGGGCCCCTCTGAGCAGTGATTTTATGACGTCATCGTGTTCAGTCAACCGTGCTATACGACCATGGTAGAGCGTAGATATAAAGCTTTACCACAAGAATTGAGCAGGTTTGCTAACGTTCGATGATATAAGAGGAAATTCATCGCTGGTTCTAACGAGAGCGTTGTTTGTTAACAATGAGATTTATAAACCGTTTCTACTGAATTCTCGAGCGCAAGGAGTATCTGGAAGAAATGAACAATCTACCTAAACACCATGGCGCGGGGCCCAATGTAGCTGCATCGGTTGCATCGGCTTGGGGCCGGCCCTACCTATACCTAGACTAATTTCCTTGCACAGCTGAAGAGCTCAGTCTGCCCTTCCAAATAGACCAATTGGTACATAGCTGGATACATAGCTGGAGCCCTGCCAGGCGTCACCACTTTTGGCAAGATAGGACGTGGAAATAACGATGGTTCAAAGATATTTTTTGGACTTTCTTACAAAACTGCAAAAATACTGAACAGCAACCCCATCGCCGGTAGCATTTCAGCGACAGTCCCAGCGCTGTGCACTGCCGCGCACATTTTGAATTTCATCAAAAACTCAACAACTGTTAAAAAATGGATAACTACTTTTGCGTAATGCGATGATTAGATTTTTAGCGCAAAATTACAACTTCTTTTGTTTGCAATTGTTTACCACCGATATCGTGATTATATCAAGCAAAGACCTTATATCGGTCTATGTTTTGATTCGACACGTTTGGGTTGTGTTTTTTGGTAAATTATTAGGGTAGTAAAGTTTCGCCAAGGATGGCTATTTCACAGAAAAATATGGCTGATATTAAGGCATTTTGAAGTAGTTTAATGCAACTCAAAGTTGTCAAATTTGCAATAAAACAACTTTTAGTTCTAGCACTTCATAAATGAATTGCCACCTTGGACACAATTGACCCACTCCGATCAATATAAAATGAATATACAATTTCAGTAGCAACCAACTTTGTGTTACACCTTGATTTATTCAGGAAAACTAGCTTCGATTTGATGTGTTTACAAACACAATTTCCTAACATGATTGAAACACAGTGTTGTAGAAGCTGAAAAAGGGTTGGTATGAGCGATGAACATTTGAAATGCTCGTGTTCTTAAAAGGCAGCACCACTTATTTCGGCTCAATCATTTCATGAAAAGCTCTTCTTTATTGATTGATTCAGGTACATTTGTGCAATATGGAATTTGTAAGAGTTTTTATGCAATGTTTTTATAGACTCTAGTTTATTCTTTGAAACGTTACTGTAATTTAGGTTCACAATCTTTAACTGCATAGGTGAAGCAGCTGATTTTCCGCAAACTTGACCTCCAAAAACGTCTTCACTCTCATTTTGGGTATCATTTTCGTAAAATAAACGTACATAAAGCAATTTTGCGAAGGTTGGCACAGATTTTGCCCGAATTTCCTCACATTTTGCCCGGATTTTAGGGGATTTTGACCGGATTTTCACCAATTCAAGACTTTTGGGGTGCGGTTGCACCCCCTGCACCCCTGCCTGGTTGACTGCATACAATCAGGGGTTCTCAAACATTTCCCGATATGTACCCCCGAGTCATAAAACAATCAACCCGAAATCCCAGGTTAGCTGGCAAAGCCGTGGATTTCACATTGTTGCCTCGCATCAACGCAAGATCAAGCAAAATCTACACGGAGTTTTCAACCGGCACGCATTTTCCTCTTGTATAGGATATTAAAAAATAGCAATAGATGAAAACTCAACTGCCATCCAAGTACACCTGGAAATCTTCCCGTGAACCCCTGGGGGGTTCGCAAACCCCGGGATAAGAACCCCTGTAGATGCACAATCAGTGAAGCCCATTTCAAGCAGTTTACGTCATTTTAACTTGACAGCACATGCAAATTTTGTCAAACAAGGATCGCCGTTGAAATTCATTGAGCGAAAGATGGCTGTTTGTTCAGAAATCTACAAAAGTGGTTTCTGAAAATAGCCAGGAAAAGAAAATCATATATCACATCGAAAAAAAATTGTATCTGGAGGAGCCGATTAGGTTTGAGATCATACTTGCAAAAATGTTCCTCGGTAGAACTACTATGCATCGAAAATAAAAGTCAACAAGTTGGTGTCAGTTTTACTGTCCGTGAAACGGTTTTGTTCTGTACCCATCTAATTAAGTCATTTTCAACGAATCAGTGGAGATTGGATATTTAGCACGTTTTTGTGGATTTATCCGGGTGAAGAAATATTTGCCCTGCTTTTATGGAATAAAATTAGTTTCGGAAGTAGCGATAGCGCCGCTACTATGATTAGGAATGAGCGATAGCACCGCTACTTTCTAAATAGCGGTTGCCCACCTTCGGTAATAGTCTCAGGTACATTGACTGGTCGTCCATCTGTCCACTGCCACTGTCCATCCGTATTGGCATCGGCGCCAATCCACAGCTCAATCAATGGTATTGGTGAGACCAAAGAGTTGGTAATCGCTTCCGAAACAAAATGATGAAGATCCGCTGTGTCAATGACAGCAAGGCGAGCTTTTTCAAATTTGTTGCTAAAAGAACTGCACCTGGCACTTGCTTCAGCGTAAGAGGCTTTTTCTTGACCAATGTAGAAGCTTTTGCTGTCTGTCGACGTTATCCAGACTGCACAAATAATCGGATTACAAGATTTAGCGAATATTTATTTCTTAGACATGCGACATCACATGAGGCAGATTGAAATGTCCATGAAGTGGCGATTAAAGCAAGTCGTATTGTAAAGTTTATCTTCCCACACTTTTGCAATACCACCTATTCTTCGCCTTTTGGCCTAATTCTGAAAATCAGCAAATTCAGTCACAATTAATGACGCAAATAAGCTGCGATTACTACGTTAGTAGAGGCAATAGACGCATTCTCTCTTTCTTTCGGTATCATGGCTGATCCAGCCATCTACGTATTATGATGTTTTCCCATTGTGTTCTGTTACGTGCAGTCTCCCATAATTTCTGAGGACATAAACCTTTAGAAGTAAAACGCTGGGCACCCCTTACATGTTTTCCTGGGATAGTACTACTTAGAGCAAGATCTTCAGGTTCTCCTTTGCGTATAACATGGCCCAAAAATTTGAGCTGTCTTTGTTTTACAGAACAAATACAGCTCAAATTTTTGTTTACGCTCTTGTCTCATTCTTTGAAGGACTGACAGATTAGTCTTTTTTTTTAAATCGAAATTATTTGAGGATTTTATTCAACATTTTTTAAAAATTCCTTGTTCAGTAGAAGCGAACAACCAGATTCCAACTTGGGCAATGCCATTGGTATTATTTGATACCTATTTTTCAGAATGAACGACAGATTTGGAGCGCTACATCTGTAGATTCATGAGCTAAATGCCAAGATATATAGCACGTATTGCTATCCATCTTTTGTTGTTGGTTTTTAACAATGTTCTTATGCATTTGTTCACCATATCAACATAACGATTACAGAATTTCCAGAGTATAACGTTTGATCCCCACGCTTGCTTTACAGCAGCATTAACTCTTTCGTAAACCTGAAATCGCTGTCAAGCTCCCAAAGCGCGAGCATCCTATACCTAACTAAATGTTGAAGGAAACTTCCGTTTGAATCTGAATGAGTTGGAACCTGTAATAGTATTGCCCAGACCCGCCAACTGATGTTATTTAACAACAGCAAGAGCAAATTAATTCCACAAACAAGCTTTCAATTTATCGATGTATGTCAGCAGCTAGCTAAGAGCCACGTTGTGGGCATCAAGATGCTGTTTAGGATACCAATACCTAATTGGCTGACAAAAAGGATGCGTGGGCAAATTTTCATTGTTTTACTATAAAAGCTATTTGGTTGAAATAAAACATATGTGAAGTGGCACATTTCGTCTTTTAAGTGTCAGGTAAGTGAACCAAGCTGTTACAGGAAAAATATACAAACCTGCTTTCTGAATAATACGTTTATCTGCAGCAGTAATCGTGCTTTTGTTTTTCAGGTTTATATCGCTGCATATATCTTCAATCTGGTTGCAAGGAAGATATTTACTGGCACGCTGAATATTTAAGCAATCTCCCGATGACAGAAACATACCCTCGCCACAAAAAGAGTTGGACAAAACAGTATCTGAGAAGCAAATTTATTGTAAGAAACAACGGGCATAATAAAAAATAGTATCATCAACAAAAACCACTTTACTGAAACTATTGTGAAAGAGCATTTTTCACTAAAAATAGATCTGGTTGAAATGTTTATTTTGCAGTCAGTAAACAATGCATACCGGTTGAACACAAAAATATTGCGAATTTTTCAAAGTTCGTATTTTCTATCTTTTAAGAACGTCAAGTTGCTTTTACTTACACGCTTGCATTGCTTAGCAGCCGCGTATCATTGGATTTCTTTGAGTCAGATGAACAAAATACTTCTCTAAGTTACATCAATTTACCTTCTTCTAATGATTCTGACGAAGTAAATGGTATTTAAAGATTTTCCAAAAATAAGCTACTGTGCATACTGTTTACTGTTTACAATCCTCGACTACATTTTTTATATAAACTGTGAAAAGCTCATCGTATGTTTTGCCTAGCTACACGATAACGTGTGCACTTTCCGACAACATTTGACTGTTTATCTAAAGACAATCTACAAAAAATAATTGGTAATTCTAGACGCATTTATTTCAGAAGATTTAGTTTGATCTGAAAAAAAGCATTTAGATCATTCATTTGGAGAATTCAACAACTGCAAAGCTCTGAAAAAATCACCTATATAGCATGGGTTGAAAAATTTGATTTTTCGAAAGATAGCCAAATAGTTCAATTTTTCCGTGTCTTTACATCACATGAATGTCGGAATGCTTAAAACTGCAATGGCTTTGAGGCAGTTTCAACTATAACTCGCCGACAGATCGCGATAGAGAGTCAATGAAAATATCATAAGATCAAGAATGTTATGTACTTTCTGATAAACGATAAGCAAGTATTGAAATTTTGCCTGGCTGTGTGACGTCACCACGGCGTCACTGTGACGTGTGGAAAATTTTCAAACGCAAAGGTAACTATTCTTTGTCTATCAGGAAGTACACGAAAAGCATCTTATGATCTCTGCACAAAAGCCTTTGCAACCAACAATGCGCTGAAATGAACAAAATGAGAATGAAGGGTCATGTTGCAGTTGACTGCATCGCCGTGAACTACTGAGGCAAGCACAAGAAAAAGATGGCAATTTGGGGCATTAACTAACAGGAAAGCAACCAGCAGCAATAGAGCTCCTTTGACAAGTTCACTCTACTACTACTAGGTTGCACTATCATTATATAGGGATAAGAGAATTACGATAATTCGCTTGTGGTGACTATCACAGTGACTTGTT
>JGI24158J21664_10001519_pt1 | contig 26352 bp, 12 predicted proteins | sample Ectturendosymbi3_FD_21664 | JGI IMG/M metagenome (IMG submission 21664) | reverse complement strand
AAAAAAAAAACGGATGTGAAAACGTCTAAAAGTCTTAACATTTTTGTTTACAAAACATTAGCAACGCCAAAAACTACCAAACGTTCTAAATTTGTCTTCCCAAATACATTTCAAATAATGCAAAGAAACGTGGCTAGCGTAAGTTTAGGAAAACCATAGAAAAAAAGTTGCGTTTGTAGTTTCATTATGCTTTTGCAATATTAAAAAATTTTTGATGGAAAAAAATATGAAATTCTTACCAGCACAAAACAAACTACCAGTTCAAAATATTTCAGATAAAACTTTTTCATTCATGAAAGTATGAACAGTTACAAACCTTACCATGTTTAAAGCTTAAACGTTGTGATAAAACATTGCAGTTTCCGTCAATTATTAAGACTTTTTCAGGGCCGTTTCTCTTCTTCATATGCTACCATCACATATTCATTCACAGTTCGCAATGACCATTTTGAAAAAGAAGCTACCCCATACATACAATTTAATTCATGTTAAAAGCAAAGTTTTTACCGATAAAACTTGGTCTCGATTTTTTGCTGAATGAAAATTAATGTTTGGAACTACTTGCTGTAAGCCTAAAAGACGAATATAAAGTTGTTTTTTTTAATGAAAACAAACTTGCAACTGGTGCTAATTATCCCCAGTGAAAGATTGACGCACATACTTTTGACACGAGCTTTCTCAGCTTTGTCTTCGTCAAGTGGATAGAGGTATTTTTTGATCAAGTATTTCCAGAATTCACGTTCCTCGTCGTCAAGATATCTGCAATAAGCGACGCAACCGTTAGATATTGTTTATTAAAGGCAGAGAAACCATTCGAAGCAGTACATACGAAATGCTGGACCATCGTGAGCCAGCAGGACGCCATGTAATAAAATAGGAATTGCAGCAAAGCTTACTTAGCAAACAATACTTATGTGAGTGTCCAGCAAGGTTTTTATGGATCATGTTCGAAGGGGCTAGGCAGCTTCTAGATATTCTAGATACTGCAATATTTTTTATGATTCCAGAATTTTGTTTGAATAGGTAATGTGATTATCTGATGTTGCAAACGTTGAATGTGATTGCATAAAGTTAAGACAAGGAATGTCTTTCCACATCTTCAGCTGGTTTGTGCTGGTATGTCTTTAAAATTGATTTTTAAAAATGATATTTTTTAAAAATAACACGCGGCCATTTTTGAAAATAAAGACAGGTTAGAAAAATAAATTTAAAATTAAAACTTTTTCAAAAATCGTCTTTCCTTCAACAACGACGTCACTATGCAGCGTACACCATCCTCGTTTTTGGTCGATATCTCTCTCAGCGGCTTAAGCAAAGCCAACAAAAAATGAAAGACGCAGATAAACATCATTTAATGGCATATGAAAAAATCACGAGTTGCTGTTTTCATATAAAATGTGACTGTTCTTGCAGTATGTCGTCTTCATCACAGTTAAAAGAAAAGAATTGTATAAAGGTGTGAGATAGGACCCTCATGAAAATATGATGCGTAGCGCAATACATAAATTTACTGTGGATTTTTACGTCATGGTCATTAATACTAGCTGATTTTTATGATAATCTTCATTCTGGCTTATTTTATGACAATCATGATTGTTACCAGTAAATTAGATCTGAATTCGCATTGTGATGTAACACGACCTCTGCGCGCGACGGCAGGTAGAACAGGAAACGAGCTAAAAATAACACAAAAATAGGTGTAATGGCATCGGCATCAGTTGAGTGGCCTCGGTCGTGCAGGTTTTTCGCGCAGACTTTGAGTTAGTACTTCAAAAAAACTTTTAATAAATTTGGCAAGAATTTAATTGTTTGACGAGTGTCATGATTCGATCGGCACAGAAACTTCGGTGCTGATTCACAACTGCTCTTACTCAATCACTCCATCTTCTAGAGATCCTTCAATGACCCAATAAAGCATTTCTTCTCCTTCTTCTTGATTCCTGTCTTCACTAATCATGTCATCATTATCATCATCATAAAAATCACTGAAGTCATCTTCATCCTGCGTGAAACACGTATTGAGATCAAATAGCTTCACACATGAAAAAGGCCGTGTAACATGGATGTTAGCAAGGCGTAAGAGACTTACGAAATTTGAATTGCTACAGCGTCTTGCCGGAAAAGGATGTTCACATCCAAAAAGCAGATTTTCAACGAAATTACCTTTTTTACTCTGTAAGCAATATAAAGGCACATTTGGTGGAATTTTTGCCCCACTGATACGGGAAAAATGTTGAATTGACAAATGTTTTCAAAAAAGATTAAGATTCTATGCAAAAACTTCTCAATGCTTGAGATGATTTTGGCCTGAAAACGAAGTGGGGTTACAACCCTCCACGCATCCTCCCTCCGTCAATGGATGTATGTGACCACATACATAATCGTTTCACAACATAGTTTGCAGTGGTTGTGCATTCTTCGTCAACTGAATGAAAACAAGAGCTCTCTTGCAGCATAACAGAATAATCACAGCAATTCCAGCTCATCTTCACCTGTTCCATATTTTCAGTTAACTCTCGAGACAGTTCCTGCGCAAGCTCACGAGTGACGTTGGGACCCGGCTGCTGGCTGATTCTTTGAGAAGTCCGTCTATGCTGTCTGTAATACGCATCACACGGAACTGATCAAATGCACACCAGATTTTGCCACAGGGTTGAGGTACAAATTACACAGTCATTACTTTTTGATGCAAAACAACACGGTGCATTGCTTGGATTCAGTTGGTTGCGTAGTAGATGAAATTAATGCTATCTTCCTATAATGATATGAGGTTTGCTTTCAACTACTGTAGAGAAGTTAAAAACTTGTGCTATATAATTTTAAAATGTATAGCAAAAAGATAAGAATACAATCCTTTTCAATTCAGGTTATTTCTCTGCACTGCTTTCTTTCGGAACGCATTTTGTGAACCACTATTAACCAATAGGCAGGCAACGGACCTTCAATCTGATATTCAAAAAATATAAAATTGAGTAACAATTACCGGCTGAATGATACAGTGGGTTCAGCACGCGTTACTAATTTGGGTGGCCGGGTTCGATTACATGTCGGGTCATTTCAAACAATATAAAAACGACACAAGCGGTTTGCCCAGCCGTGATGGGTGTTAACTTGTAAGGAAAAGCTCCGTAAGCCGTGCTACCATTGACTTGCCTCTAATGAATTCACTGTACCACAGTGGTTCTTGGCACAGAGCAGTCGGTGACCACAGATATTTTTGAATCTCCAAAGAGAGTACAACGAAGTATAATGAAAGTCTACAAATGGAGAAAAACCGAGCAACTTCACTTATTACACCTTCTTTGTACAGAAATTTAATAAACTTTTGTTTTGTGGTTTTACTTCAAAATGTTTATTTTTTTAATTATCTTGTTGACAGCTACTAACGACGGTGCTTTGTTTTGACTGATGTATTCCATAACCTTATTTTCCACAAAAATTTGCAAACGTTTGGTGCATGAAACAGAACCGTCGCCAAAACGTTTTCAATAGGGGGGCTTTGCGTTTGTGCGGGGGGCTTGACATTCTAAAATTGACATAAACTCCACTGATTTATAGTGTTTCACGTTTCAATTTGGGAGGATTTGAAGCTTTGTTTGGGGAGCTAGGCTCACCAAAGACCCCCGTAGTGACGGGACTGGCATGAAACCACCCTTGAAATTGGACTGGCTATAAAATGTCGCAGTTATTAACAACTGACAAGACCAAATGCGATCTCCAGAAACAGGTAAATATCTATTTTCCGAAATTATTCTAAACAAACACTTCCACTCAGCAAATTTCTGCTTTTTTTGGCTTTTCCCACTAGAGCTTACTGTTTGTTCACAGACTGAAAGTTTTAATGACAGTTTGCGTTGCAGTTTACAAAAACGTTCAAATCCAACCCCAGGATTAAACGGATTGATAAAAACGACGGTTCAAACTCATGTTTTCAACATTATATATCTCAACCTCAATAATGAACATTGTTGCAAGCGGTGAAAAACTGTCTCATCGCTTTTGTAGCCTCGACTTCAGGGTTAAAATTTTCGTTTAGGAAACAGATGCAGATAGCTTAGGTGTTCAATAGTTTGAGTAATTTTGCTCTAATAGCGGAATTATCCGCAAACCTGGATCATGTTTTCAAAGAACTGCATTTTTGCAGATACGTCAGTTCTCTCAGCTCGTGCTACTTACGTGGAAAGTTTTCTCACTCTCGCAGTGGTCATCGCATCATCAGGAACTCGCTCACTGAATCGTCGCAACTGGGCGAGAGACATTCGCTTGCTCAAACGACGCCGGAAAGCTTCTTGATCGATACCTGTGTTACAAGTTTTTTCTTTACGTTTGCTTCATTTTGCGAATAAAAAACGATATCGAGATGTTGCTGGTAACCACGGATGAATATTATAATTTGGAGGCCCGAGGCAAACTCTAAGAAAGAGGCCTCAAAACATCGCCACTGCGAAAGGTATATGTTATGGGACTAAGTAGATAAGAATAAAATTTGTTTCACATTTCAATTTATGAACCAAATTCAAGAACATAATGTACATACAAAAAGCGCCAAAAATATGTAACATTTGAAGCTGTACACCGGAAAGCCAACCCCTTTGACACATTTGTACATAATATTTGCTTTATTTTGGATAACGCATGACTTGCTTCAGAGCTTGAGCTTAACACGACGTTTTTGCCATAGATGACCTATCAGGTGATGATGAAATCTGCTAAAATCGTTGCTATTGAACACCCAGTGGAAAACAAAGAACTTAAACCAAAGCAATGTGGGTTTTTTACTCAAAAATTTTTCTCAAGAAAATCTGAAAGAAACACTTTTAGACATAGATTTCTACGTTATTATTTGATATCCAAATCGGTAGGAGCAATTGTTCCCTGCCTGTGATCTGTTGTCCTTTCGCCTCTGTATATCGCCTGATTGCTGAAGCCGAAAACGTTGTCCTCCTGCGTTGGACTTGGCTCGTGCGATTCGAAGGTTGTGCAGTTTTCGGATCGTTTGTCGGAACGGCGCTGTATTGTGGGGGCTTGGGTGTGATGCAAAGAGCACACTGACACAGGTTTCCCAATCCGCAACTGTAGTAACCTTCCGATGACGCAGAGTCGTAAATCGATCCTGAATTAGGTCCAACTTGAAGAGATTTTCCTGTTGACTTGTTCACTACTTGCTGCATAAAGACGCGAAAGGAGCAATCAGTAAACGCCATTTCGAGTTGACATGTCTCTAACTGGATAAAGTTTTCGCTGCGAAGAGTTATACATAATGTGAACATGACCGTAAACAAAATGGTGTTTCTGCATCGTTACAACTTTTTTTAACTGTGGCGTTGCCGCCGATTCTTCCATGTCTGCATAAAATTGTGCCCATGTTGGATTTTCCTTTTGTCTGTGTGGTGGACTGTGTCTGTGTTTATTTAAGTTGCTATAGTGCTGTTTAACGAACGGCTATTTTCTTGCGCACCCTGAGCAGGCCGTTGAGATTTTTGTTTGTTACCAGTCTATCCACTCGCTATGAACAACTAAGACCACAGAGGAACTATGCAAAAGACATGACAATTTTCCCAAGCACTCGGACATTTATTTCATCCTGCTTTTGCATCTTTCGTAAATAAATATGGAAAGCCACCATAATGCATGAGGATTTTGATGTACTTTCGGATAAAAAAGAATGTATATGTATATACTGTATGTATATACCTTTACATTTGAAAATTTTTATAAAAGTGTATATTTTCTGTTTTGTTAAAGTTTTTTAAATGATTTTTGGTCGTTGGCTAAGATTTGGTATCATGCGTACATGGAAACAGGTTTAAAAACGTTTTTGGCTAGGGATATTGCAAGGACTCCAACCGCTCATATGAATTTAAAAAATACATGTGGGTATGATTTGCCCCACGTTGGCAAATTTGTTCCCCCCTAAACAAAGCTTACGCAAAAGTTTTAGGGGCACGGGCACGTGTTTGAACAACTCCGAAACGCTTCCCAAGCTCATCTCACCCTAAAAAAAGTTGTTGCATGTGGGAAAAATTTTGTCTTTTCAAAACCAAACACATGTTCCTCCCTAAAAAATGCGCGTAGTACAGTTCCAAACGGCACGACGAATACGATTAAACACCCGAAATTCCGCTAGTAACCTCTATTGGTGGTCTGCACAAGACCCACAGCGTGATGTGTTCGAACCCCCAAAAAGGAAAACAAAGTGATTTCAAACATGTGTTGGTGGCAACGCTTGTTTTGAGTCAACACATTTTTCACAAAGTCACGACAGGGTCAAGAGAATCTTTATGTGAATTCTTGCCCGTAAGGTGTGTTTGGCCCAAATTGGACAAACTCCTTTACGATGATATCTGGCAATCTGCTGCACAGAATCGATCAAAAAAAGGAGAAACAAAGTGACTTCAAAGATGAAGTAGCGGCAACATTTGTTTTCAATCAACGCACCTTTTACAAAGTAACAACAAGCTTTTTATTGATAGACTCTTAAATTCGTTCGCAAGCGTAACTGGTCTTAGTACTTGTACGCACAACTACAACGCTCGTACGCACAACTACAACGCTTGCAGACAAACTTCGTTCACACAATAGCAACGTTGATATGTGCTATACAATAAAAACCCAAAACCAAAGTGCATGCAACGCTTTTCTTTCAGCAGTTTGGACAGAAGATTTGAAAGTGTTCCTTACCCACAGGGGCTCCACACTTCTGGCGCGTGAACCTTGTTTGGTTTCGGTGCAATGAAATGGACCGCAAATTTGATAGCTTTTTCTTGCCTCAGTGGTTCATGGGCTTGCGCAGGTTATCACTGATGTCTATTCATGAAATGTAGGTCTACCGTGGTGGACCGCATGGCGGGAGGCAACATGCTTTGGTACGCCATGTTGCTTTGGTCACAGCGAAATATTTCATTTAATTTTCAAGAATGAAAGCTCCAGGGCAGACCTTTACGTTAGAAAAACTTTGGAAAAGTAGCAAAACGCAGATCTGGCGTTTTTCAAAATTCCGGGCGTTGAACGACAATAACTGAAACAAAGTTCGCTTACAAATAGAACATCACAAGCTTTGCAGTGAAAACTTAGGTCGCCTATTCCCAAGGGAAAATACTGAAAAGAAAGGTTTCTGATGCTTGGAAAGCACTTGCCGAACGTTGAAATGAGTTAGCCTACACGGATCGACTCTGCTTCTCATCAAAATGTTTTGATTGATTTGCCAAACGAACACGCCTGGTACCACATGAGCATTCCCGCATTACTGGCAGTTGGCTTTGACTAGCGTCTTGTTAGAATATTTCGTGTGTACTTTGCCTACTCCTGGCAAAAATCCCCCGTAACTTGATATATACAAAACTTATGCAGATTTTGAGAATGCTACTCGAAAGGCCACATAAAAATCAGCTACTAGAAGGCTCACTTTGAAACAGTCGTTTTTAGTATGCTGCATCAACCCTCAAGTTCGTTTGCCTTATACGAGCAAAGTATACCTGAGCAAGGTTTTAAAGAGAATTTCACTGATTCACGGATTGTTTGGGACAAGTGGATCTTGTACTACCGCTTCAGGGAACAAGCTTGTCACAATAGTGACGCATTGGACATAGCGTGTAAAGGGCAAATCAGAATAAGACTTGAGAAAAAAGTGCAGCTTGGCGTGAAAATTAATCCAGACGACTGCGCTTGATTTGCCATGTTTTGAAACTTTGTTGAAAATTTGCACACATACTATTCTTTCGTTGCTTTTGTATTTGGTTCTCGTCGGTCATGACGCAAGATTTTCGTTTATCAACCACTTGTGTTAATACTGTCTATCAAAAGGAATCCTTTCGCAGCAAAGTATCAAGCACTAAGATCTTACAGAGTATATATTTTGCTTACGAGGTAAGCATCATCAGCTCTCATTCAAATAGAACTTACTTGTGTTAATTGCGAAAAGATACAGGTGACCAATGTGACTAACAAAAGAAACTGTTATTGCTTGCCAGAGTGCAAGAGATGTCGTCATACAAATGTGGCAATTCAGCCATTAGCGCTGAACAACATGTTTAGAACAAGCCAGACTATAGCGCAAGTGCTAGATCGTATAAGGCTTTACCAGATGCTGACAAGGTCGATGTAATAAAGAACGAAATTCTGACGCAATGAGCACCTGATTTCTCACTACTCACTGATTTAAACCAGCCTTTCTAGCGGTCAGACGCATTATAAGGCATTGCTATTGCTTTTCTGCCAATCAGATGCTTTGTATTAAACAAAAGCTATGCAGTTACCAGTGCATCGAAGCTTCTTGACTTCCGCGATTTCCCGGTTTACAGGTGTAAGCTAAGCGAACTTTTCTTTGTGCCACGCTATTGTCGCGAATGTTCGATATTTGTATATCGGTTTATGTTATCACGCACAGGGCACCCGGAAAAACGAAGAGAAAAATAATTATATGTGCTAAAGTAGTAGTTCCCAAACTGTGATACGCGTACCACAGGCCTCCAAGGTGGTACGTGAATAGACCTATACTTTCTGTTTTTCTTCAAAAAAAAAATATATATATATATATTCACTGCGTTGGTTTTTACTTATCGTGTTCTGTTAATAAATTCCTGAATTTTTGTGAACTTCCCTCGTTGGTTTTTAAAAATGGCCATTATAATTTCTCATAGCCATTTTCTTCAGGTCGCATTTGTGTCAATTCTGGTTTGCCAAACTTTTGATCGAATGATATTGGGTAGATTGAGTTTTCCTGGAACAAGGTGGTACGTGGTGACAGCAAGCAACCCACAAATGCTACGCAATCAGAAAAAGTGTGGGAACCACTGTGCTAAAGCTTATAAAATCCATAGTTTCATTATAGAAAAGGTTAATTGGTTCAAAGTTTACTTTGAAAGTAAAAGTACAAGCCTAACGATTAACTTGTACTGACTCTGACTTGTGCTGTCTTTGGGCGTTGCAACTCAGTAGCAGGGCAGTGGAGTCAGAAGCCCCAACATCCGACACCAACTCCGACTCCGGGAAATTTCAATTAATTATCCGACTCCAACTCCGACTCGGAGCTTTAGCTGTATCAGTTACTTAAAGTGATAATTATTTTCAGATGAGTTTATAAACCCTACTTGCACTTTCCAAGATTACGGAAACTTGTTTTAAAACGATGTGCATGCAAGTTAATGTCTCACTTTTGCAAAATGTGATCAAGCAGTGGTTAGTCTTTTAATTTTACAGAAAAAATACTCACCTAAACTGGCCATAATTCAAATTATTAGAAAACATTGATAACTGATTAAAGCAGATACCTTGCAAACAATATCAGTAAACAAGGAATTCTGGAAAAACTGTGCATCCTACAGGTGTGCATGTGCACATAATGCCCAATGCTGTTGAAAAACGCGCTCGGGCACACCATCTAAAACAGGGGTCACTAGCCTTTTTGAAAATGAGAGCTACTTTTTGGGTACTTATGTAGTGCGAAGGGCTACCAGTTTGATGCACACTTCTGAAATAAAAAGTTTACTCAAATCAAATTTCATGTAAAAACCTTGATTATTATGTTAATGCTATTTTTAGAATAGGTCCGAGGGCGATAAACGTGGTCCTTGCGGGCGACATGATGCCCGCGGGCACCACGCCGGTGACCCCAGATCTAAAATGACTTTATTGACACAATTTTTACGGTCGAACGCTGCCAACAAAGCTTCAGCTTTATTGAACGCACATGTGTCGCTATCTTTTTTCCTACATGGCCAAATGAACATGTTAAAGTCAGCTATTGTACAGGTCAAAATCCACAAATTACCAAGAAAGAAACTAAAGCAAATTAATCAGATTTTTAGCTTAATACCACTTGGGAGCATTCAATTTATTCTTCTTTATCTAAACACTTAATATTAGTTTGCCTGCGATTAGATACAACAAACGTGCATGGTTTAAGAATCAGTCAACCTGGATTTTTAATACAAAAAGTTGCGATAGAACGGCAGAACCTGACATGAATTACTGTTACTTAAAGCACAACAGTTCACTTTCAAAGGGACTACGATTGGAATTTTATGAAAAAAGAATCGAAACGTATTTCTACGTTTTAAGGAATATCTGTTCGTTTTAAGAAACTCATTTGTATTGCAAGTTTAACATTTTAGGAAGTTTGCCACGGTACCTAGAAGATGCTGCGAAGCAACTGTGTTATTTTCAATTAATTGGATCAAAGCTTTGCAAACCAGTAGAAGTATGACCAGAAACCAAAAGTCGTGATTATCGTTTGCGGTCAGACAGTTGCAAGCCTTAATCATTGCACGAAGATGGGAGCAGAACCAGGCAGGAGATTCCTCAAACAGCGTGCTGCAAAGTTAGAGCCTGTAATTGTTGTCTAGGTTATCCTTCAAGTGGTCGCACAGAAAAATCTCTTTTGAAATGGTTCGCAGAACAAAAAAGTTTGAGAAGCCCTGATCTAGGTAAGAGATAGCCGGAACGTCTACAGTCCATATCGTGTTGAATAGCATTGCAGTTTTGCTTGACTGTGATCAGAACACAAAAATGAAAAATGTTACGAAAAAAATATTTTGGTTGCAGTATGCTGTGTATTGCTTAAAAGGCTAAGCTAGTGTATTGTTTATGCATTCAGAAAATTGTTTTTCTTCTACTGACTTTTCGCATAAAATTACCGAACCTGTTCTGTTCACCCTGTAATCTCTTAATTCTTTTTCACAATCAAACAACCACCTACCATTGATCTCACATTTTACGTACAGTCAACAGTCATATAAACACTTTAGAAGATAAACGCAAAAAATTAGGTTAAACATCTTGAACGCTTTCAGATTTTTGCAAAATTTACGAAGCAGTTATAAAAGTGTTCGTGTAATTATACTTTCACAAAATATCGGCACAAAAGTATTTCTTTATCGTTTTTTTCTGGTCATATCGCTTCAATTTCTATAATTACGGTAGACCAAATTTGTTGAAAATCGCAAAATTTAAGAAAAAAGTTGATATTCTTATTACATTGTATGAGTAATATAAAACTAAAAAGTTGAATTACTTGCAATGCTTCTTCTGCAGCTTGCTCTTCCACAGGTTTTCGCACTTCACGAGTTCCCCACGAGACGTTATTCATGTTATTTAAGCTAAAAACCAATACATTTTGATACTTTTCTATTTACATTAAGACAACTTTTGTCAAACATGAAATATTGCTTGCTACAAAAAACTCAGCCGCCATTAAAGCCACAAAAATAGTTTGCTGAGTATTTAAAAATATTTTAAAAAACAACGAAATAATTTTCTGATTTCATCAGAAAACCTTGCAGACAAAAATATTTTCGTTAAATTTAGGTTCAAGCAAGTTTGCAATATTTGAAATTATTGGAATTTCCATTTCAGTGCTTAATAGTACTTTTACCAGCAAAACGAGCTACGGCTACTTAATTACCTGTAGACCATCAACAAAATGAAAGCAGATGGAACGCATAAGTAGTAGAGAATTCCGTGAATAAGGCACATGATTTCTTGTGGATGCAGGAAACCAGTGAACGCGTACAGGCCCACAAGCATGATCATGAACAATGAATTGGGATCCAAAATCACTGAGCAATTCGTGAAGAAAAATTACAGCTGCGGTTTTTATGCTTAGCTTTTTAAAAGAACAGTTTTTGTACCAGGTAGCACCACGATAACGCATTTATAGCTTTGACACAAGGCAGTCTTCGCAGAAATTTGAAACATACCAAGGCAAGGCCAATAAATGTCATAGGGGCAAATCTCTACAATATTGCAGAGCAACAGTCTTTTCATGAGATCACTCGTCAGTCACAAAAATGTTTAAAATTTCAAAAGGAAACCTCTACCTGAAGTGACCAGTGTTCCTACCACTCCGACAATTACAGCCATCATGACCAAAGCGTAGATAATGGTAAGAATGCCTGCCACAGCTACCTGCATATAAAAACATAAATCGCTACAAACATTCGGGTGATTTCCACTACCAAGTTTGTGACACACGGCGTTTTAGAATGGTATTTCCCACCAAAGCCTATAGTCCCCATAGTCAAAGGACTTGGTTTACTTTCTAGAAGCCATTCTGTATATACGCAGACTTTCCCAAATTGTTCATGCAGGTGAAACGCTCGCAGCATTTGATTTTTCTTAATCCACTAGATTGCGCTTGCTATTTGGTAAACAAACATCGTTAACCCTTTTATTTTGCAGATGTTTCTACTGGAGATGGAGAAAAACTTGCTGTTTTCAAAAAAAGCAAATGATCGTCAAAGTTCAACCAGATCCATATTTGTATTCGTGACCTTTGAGGTACTTGATTCCGCCGAGTACAACACAAAACTTTGTTGTGGTGTTCCTCACTTGAAAATAGCATATCCATGAGACAAGATTTTATGCTTGATCAAATTTGATACTATAATAAACAACTGCAACAACCGACAAGCTTCACTTACGCTCTGCTCGTTTTTTCGAGTTGCTATACATGGCGACATTATCAACTTAGGGAGATAGCAGCAGTGCACAAAGCAGAAAACATCTTGCTTTCAAAATTGTGCGACCCCACGGAATATAACGCTGCAAGTTTGCAGTGCACTTGTTCGCAATGCAGTTCAATCGCTTGATTGTTCACCGAACAAATGGTCTGGTTTTGTTTGCAAGACTTGAGCACGCAGTTGCGTTGGAATGATTCATTAACAGCCTTGCGATTTGTTTGCCGAAGGACACGCTTTATCCAAACGCTGTCAGCTGACGTCACAAGTCGTGACCATTCCACGCGGCCAACTTTTCAGACTAGAGGTCATTAAACTACACTTGGAGTTAGATCACGCCAGCCTGTCATCGAGGGATACACACAACACCTATTCGGAAAATCTTGGAAGGTCCCTCTTAAAACCAAATGTTGATAGAAGTGATAACAAGAGCATCCTCTTGTTTCTTCCCATATCAATTGACGTTACCTGAGCCACCCAGCAACGCTTTCATAAATATTTTAGCTGGTTCCAAGTCCAGTTTACTTTGTTGGACAAAGTATTTATAACACTTGATCACGTCGGGCTGTTACGCAACGCATCTCGTTTTCGTTTGGATGACACAAGGTAACACTGACTTCAAATCGCAGCCATCTCTTTCATGTGGACTAGAATTTTTGACGGCTTGCATAACGTTTGATTCCCTCATCCCTTCGCAAAAAAATGGTTTTCACAAAGGTGTTTGGTTTGCACGGAAAAAATTATAGGCGATATCAATTCAGTGGGTTTGGTTGATTAGATGACATCCATATGTTCCTTCACCTATCCAAAATGACACAGTGACAACCGTTGTTTACATTGATCAGTTCGTTTGCCCTTGTGTTTTCATTTATTCTACTTTCCACTGACAATTGGTTGCTTCTTTGCAAAACGTGTTTTTTGCGTTGTTTCTACGTTTTAGCTGAGTCTTATGAAACAATAAATAAAACAATCAATCAGTAAAACTCTTATAATTCCAGTTTATACATTTAAGATTAAAAGCAAAAAAGTGCAGACATCAGCTTCGGTTTGATTCCTCAACTGGTTGCACAACTTCAAACCAAAAGCCAGTGGAAAATTTGAAAAGGGAAAAATGTAACATAAAGGTGCCAAGCATCTGAAATCAAATATATGCGCGTTTGCCAACTTTTAGATGAAATGTCGTGCAGTATGGATTTGGAGACGGTAAGACAAGCTGAAGTAACCAACCAGTACGTAAATGAAAAATAAATCGTCTGTATTTTTTTACGTTAAACATGACGAAGATTCAAACTTCAAGATAGCTGTTTTCAAGTTCTGTGCTTTTTGAATAAACACATCGTAATGAAATATTAAGTTACAATATTTGGAAGTCGGTACAAAATATTATTTGTGATCACCAATTTTTTGACCAGATCTTAAGCTCAATGCTACCAGCATTTTTGATGTGGTATTGCGTAGATAACGTTTCATTCTCAAAGTATCAATTCATAATTACTTGGCTTAACAAATGGACGAAAACGCTGATTGCTTGCAGATTATCTCTACAATCGATGCTAAGCAACTGATGTCAATTCAGTTCCGCTCTAATCCACCTTTGCGTTTGAAAAGTACTTGGACTTAGGCTGATAGTACTGAGATAAAACTCAAGCTATGAAAAAAAGTGAGATTAACAAAAAACAAACACGCAGCTTCTTCCAAGTAAAACTAGTGTTTTTTTAGCTCGCACGTTTTTATTGGAATCAATTTCTAAGCAGATTGAGGGCAATTTATAGTTTGTAAAAAATACTAATAGGGATTTCTTTTACGTCAAAGTTCGAAACTGCTCTTACACAAAACGTTATTTTTAAAGATGCAAGACGGTGAAAGCTATTCTTTGGTGAAAGCTATTCTTTGGAAGCGGGCTGAAACGTCAAATGCAAACATGACGCGAATTTCAGCAGAACGTTTTTCAGTTTCCCGCTGTTCGCTTTACCTGGGTATCTTGAGAGACTGTGTAACATAAAATGATGAAGATGACGACAGGAATCAGAGAAAGGATAAGAGAAAGAGTTGCACTCCAACTGAAGACGTATTGAAACGCTCCCTGGACAACCATGACCACAGTTGCTGGACCCAGGATGCTCGAAACCATCAAACCAAGCTAAAATTTCAAAGTTAACAGTTGTGATAAATAATGTTAAGTTTTCTTAAAAATGTAATGCGAGTAGGTAGCTAAATCATAATCTTTTCAAGGTTTAAAAACATTATTTCTACTTTGGAAAACTTTCTATTGAAGGAACGGCGGTTACGAATCTTATTAGGTTAACCGTTTACCTTAGGGATTTTCGAATATGAAAAAAATTAGTTTATGAGCGTAGATACAACAAAATATTACAACTAATTCACAAACACGCATACTATATCACCTATGTATGTGGTGCAAAACGACGCGTTATGAGGTTGTGTTTCAGTTGTAACCAGTGAATATGTATCTCTTATTTGGTCCATTCTCAAATGCACCACCAAATAAATGCAAAACCAATCATAACACTCAATTTAATGGCACGAAATAGTTTGCTAGATCCTTTCTAGAAACAATCCAATGTCAGATAAATTAACCTGGTAAGTCACATATCCCCACGAAATGTAAGTGTTGTTCTTGACTGTGATACCCGCATCAAGAAGTATGTCAAATATGTTTGCCATGGTAGATGGACCCCACCTTCAAACAAAACAAGTAAAACTGTTTAAAGTTCATTTTGCCACAGTCCAGAAATTGTGATAAAAAATGTCAAGACTGGTTTAAAGAATAAGCAAATGAAAAGAACTAAGGCGAGTTATCCATATCCAAAAAACTTTATAGCAAGATATTGGAACAGAGCTTCCAACAAACCTATCGAAAAACTACGATCAATGCCGTTTCAATTAACAGTATGTCCTATTGTACTTCTGTGTTGTTATGCGTTCCTGGCCAAACGCTCAGAATCATAACGTTCACATTTATAAAAAAGACTCAAGCAGGTGAAGGTTAATGATGCATAACTTGCCCATACGTTTACGGCACCTTACCTTCTGCGTTGATTGTAGAACTCTTTGAAGTCTTCTGGAGCGAATGTGTAAGAGTCAGATGCTGCACTGTATTCAATTCTCCATCCTCGCTTGAGAAGAAGAGTACATAGCCATCGGTCCTCGCCTAAATAACCGAGTTAAGATGTTTATATAGACATAGTCATGTTAAAAACAAGTCATTAATTTTGTTGCTTCTCGACTACATTTCAGATTTGGAAGCAGAAAAACGTGAACTATTTTACATGTGGTTTTCAACCAATCAAATATTCAATTTATTTTGCTTCTGATGCGCAACGCAGTGTTGGGCAAGTGGCTTCTCAAGCAAATATTTTTATTGTGATTGGAAATATCATTGGCCTTTTTTTAGAAAGAAGAAAAACGAATGTTCGAATTTAGGTAATCCTTTTGCCTTTTTAAACGCTACCCCGTGGCGGTTACTGCCGAAGGAACGTTTTGTATATAGTGCCATAGTTTGAATTTCAAAAAAACACCAAACTATCTAAAAATCGTCTCATACCCTAACGTGCTAAAAGCAAAAAAATGATAATTTGAATGTTCTTGCTCCTGGTCAATATGCTGGATGCTCCGCCTAAAAAACGTGTCAAGAAAAATACATTATTTGTAAATTTTGTCTTTTAAAAACGCTAAAGCGAATATCGCATGCAAAATTTTATTCCAGATTATATACCTCTTAACACAATCGGCTATGAACAAAACGTATCTGCTTCTCAATGAAAACGTATGGTATAAAAACGAGCATTTTTGTGTTTTTCGCTCCAAACAATTTGCACTCAACGCAAAAGAAGTACTCTCTACGCAGACCAACCTTGATCCCATTGCACGTAGTGTATAGCTTCGGTAGCTTTTGTAGTGTACATGTTCATTACGTTCACATCAACAAGTGCTGATCCTCGGAACATGCTGAAGCAACCAGGGCTACAAAGCACACAACCAAGAACATGCTCGGCCGTTTTCTGAAGCCAGTGACCAACAGCGTACTCGAATTTTTGGAACCACACCACTGGACCATTACCTTCAAAAAGCAAACATGTAACTTTGGACGTTTCAGCTTCTGCTTTGTGGCGATAGAAAAATTCCCATAAACCTGTATGCATTCCTTTTTATTCCCAGTAAATATTATAGTGGAATAATGTTGTTTTTGCATCCATTTTTAAAAATACGATGTTATATATATAATAACTGAAACTTTGCAACGAAACAACCTTTACGACTCAAAAAATAAGTTTTGGTAAGATTACATAAAAGTTTGAATAAGAGCTGATGATGCCTACATTGTAGGCGAAATATATACTCTGTAAGATCTTAAAGTGTCTGATTCTTTGCTGAGAAAGGATTTCTTTCCATAGACAGTACAGTACATAAAAGTTACTTTTATCTGACCTGTTGGGTGAATTCTGCCACAAGCTGCCCCAACGTCAGGATTTCTTTTCATTCGATCAAGAAGTAAAAGCACGGCGTTCGGTTGAAAATCAACATCTCCATCAAGCGCTAACAAGAACACGTCGTCGAGTTTGTATGCTTTTTTGGTGGCTTGTAAATAACCAAGGATGTAATACATGTACATGCACTGGGACCAACGCTTTCTGTGCCTGAAATTGCACGTGAGAGAAGTTTCAGAAATGTACTTTTCTCGCAAAACAAGATAATCATTTTTCGATAAAACACGGCACTAAATTTTATGATGAATTCCTAACCTATCGCTTTGCAGTACTTAACAAAAGCAGTGCTGCATTGACTAATGCTACCTATATCTCGACTTTAAAGCCACACAGCTTTAAAATTAGAGTCGTTCCAGACAAGTTGGAACGGAATTTAAACAAAAAAATGCGCTGCGAATTCCATGTTTTCTGAGCTTCACTGACGTCTATCAACAGGTTTTGTTTCTAACAGCGCCTCTGCATCTGTGGAGCTTTCGGAGATGTCCACAAAATTACATCAAATAGCCTAAAAGTTCTGAAAAGTTAAGTTACAATGAGCATGCGTGTTCTTTAGACCATTAAATTTTCTAGTTTTTGCAATTGCTGTTTGTGCGAATAAAAGTTGGTTAATTAATGAGAGCAAAGATCTAAGCCAAAGGTTTTTTGATAACCATTCTGGGTGTAAAATATCTTTGCAAGAAGCAAAATAAAACACCTAGGCTGAGGTAACACCTTGATTTTCACCTGATTTTTTCTTTGTCTTTTAAATGAACCACCATAAGATTGCCGTGAGGTAAAATAAATTCTAGTCTGCCTCCATACGGTGTGGGGTATATCACCGGTGGTGGTAGGTCGTAGCCTTTTCCCAACTCAACTTTGCTGCAGAAAAACAACGCAGTGAACGAAAAACCTGCGCAGCGAATTTCGAAGTTTTTCGCTGGTTTTAAAACACGTTTTATTCGGGATGTGACCAAAAAGGAGTTTAAACTTTGATTACGAAATGTTTTGCTTAATATAGTGAAGAATGCGTTCAAATAGCAAATAAGACAGAGTTCTTAAACATCATAAGGATTAATACGACGCAAAATGTTTCTGCAGAAACTCGTAACGTAAAGTACTCACAATGGGTTAGTTAGGTCATTTTTGACGACATACGATTAAATGGCACTTTTCTTTAATTCACAAGATCAAATAAACATTAATGTAAACTTACTTAGCTGCCAAAGCAATAAGCTTGCACAGCTGGTGCACAAATTTATTGGTTTTGATTTCACCTCCTTTGCTTTTTTCCATGGCATCATCGAAAAGAATGTGAATCTGAAAATTGTAATAATCCGGATCAGCAGTGGCATTCCCTCTCCTGCTTCCTTGATCTCTATCCAGTCTAAAACAAAGACACAAAAACTGCAGACGAATTTTACTTTTGATATGATGGGTAACTTGTGATAAGTACTGCAAGTGGAATGGAATTCTACGTGTAGCTTGCTTACACGATGAATTGAAAAAGGTACAGCCGTTCCATAGTTGCCTAATTGAAAAAATAGTTTAAAAAATTTTTGGCGTGTTACCTCATCATTGACGTCAGAATCTGAGTCATTTCCTGTTCTGTTTCGTGCCACATGGTAGCGCAAAGGAATAGCTGGGGAGTAAATTTATGATTCTTGGACAAAGTCAAACGTCTTGACCGCCGCCTCGATCCTCTGGAACTGCTGCTAAGAGAACAAAATACAAATGCTTGAAACAATTAGCAAAACCTTGATCAATAATAAATTTCTGCTCGTTAAACTTCTTAACCTGAACAACGAACCGTTTCCAAATAATTTTTATAAAACCAACGCATTTTTCATTCTCCTTGCAATGTCCACATATCCACAGTATAATGCCCACTCCAGACCAGTTGCTCTTTTTCAATGCACACAAGAAATAGAAAGTAATGGGGTTTTGGATTTTCTTGACGTGAAACTAATGCGTGAATGTACCGGTTGTTTAGAGTTTAGACTACACTGTCTACAGAAAACCAAAACACACAGACAGATACCTCAAGATTCATTCAGACCATCTTTTACAAATTAAACAAGCAGTTACAAAGACACTATGTAAAGTAAAACTTTTGACATCTAATGAAAACAGCCACCAAGAAAACAAAAAACGTATTTGGCAAGACCTCAAGAACATTGTTTATCCGCACGCATTGACGGTTTGTTCACAGAATTAGACCAACACTAAGGAACTGACAGTATGAGCATTGCTGAGCTCGACTGACAGAGAGACGATTTTCAGTGGTGCTACCATACTATCGTGGCTTGCCCGAAAAACCTCAAAGATGCTTCAAACGACCATAAAATCAAATCGTTTTTAAAAATCTAAACAAACGGTTGGTAACATGTTGCGAAATGGGAAAGATCCTGTTCACCCTTTTGATGGCCAAGGCGCGGTATACTGCGAACCGTATGAGGACTGATAAGCAGAATTGCTTCGGCGAAACAAAAAGGTCCTTTAACATACGTAGAAAGAACACGTCAGCTATATCCTGACAAAAGTGCGCTTGCAACACACGCATTGGAATTGAAACACCGCATAGACTAGCCGCAAACTTAAGTTTTTACGTTTGAAAGTGATTTTAGAAAGCAACGATTTGCCGAATCGTTTTGCATCAGTTCGACACCCAACGTTATAAATGGAAAACCTTCAGGTCTTTTTCCACAAGTATACAAAGTAGTGGCCATACTTGATTTAATAGCAGGTTGCATACTTTTACTTTGTTCTTTTTTTAGTTCAGTTCAGAGTTTATATTTTTATCGCTCTTACATTCTTTTATTTCACACCCTGTTCACCATTATCTTCTTTGCCTTTTCCAATTGTCATTATCACCACGTCATGTAATCACGCAGGTTCGGTGATTTCTATTGCTCTCCTGTTCTCGTTACCTTTCGCCCTGATCAAAGCCCACTGTTAGTTGCCTAAAACGCCGGTGTCGTTTCAAAATTTACAACAGTTGAGCAAAGCTTTTATTGCAGTTGGCCTTTGTTGAAGCGCGGTGTATTACTGGGCTCCTCGTTTTCACTTTGCTCTTCACCACAGTGCGGTTTCGCAACAATGGATCTATGTGAGACTCAAGTCAGCAGAGGCGATTTTTGTAAAACGACAAGCTTTAAAATTTACAACAGTTGAGCAAAGCTTTTATTGCAGTTGGCCTTTGTTGAAGCGCGGTGTATTACTGGGCTCCGCGTTTTCACTTTGCTCTTCACCACAGTGCGGTTTCGCAACAATGGATCTCTGTGAGACTCAAGTGTGCAGAGGCGATTTTTGTAAAACGACAAGAATTAATAGCACCTTGCTGTACATTGGCGTGCAATACTTTTAAAAGCAAGTTCTTTTGTCAAGGTGAGTGGAACGAAGAAAATTGTGGACAGAGTTGGTCGAGTGTTGAAAAAACGGGTGGACAGCAAAGCAATTCATTGAAGTCATGTCAAAGGTTTTTTGAAAGTAGCGGCACAAAAAATCCTGTTCAACTCCTAAATTTTATCCGAATGACTGACGATAATTTTGAGATAACGTCAGAGCTTCCGAACGCAGAATCGCCGAAAAAAAACTCGGAGATATGACTCACATGTTCGGCAGTCTGCTGTCATGGAGAATTTTATGCTGTCTTGGAGTAAACTTGTCAGTGTCACAAGGGATTGATCTCCAAATTTAAGTTGAAAATGTCAAGCTGTTATAAACAATCCATGGATAAAGTGCAAGAGGAAAATATCGACCAGGATGTTATTTACCTTCAACGCATCATTCACCAGACGTCTCTGTCAGTCTGTACTAGAGCTTAAACATATCGTGAATACTTTCGCAATGCTTGTTAACTTTCTACGAGCAAGGGATTTCACCAAGGTCAGTTCATTATATTTGTGGATGGAACCGATGAGCATGACCAAGGCTCACTTTGTTACACTCATGTCCGTTCATTATGTTTTTGCAAAGTGTTTCAAGAAACGTNGGATCTCCAACAAGAAATTCATGCGTGTTTAGAAATAATGTGAAAGCCTATGCATTTCCTGATGTGAAAAATAAAAACTAGCTGTGTGACTTGGCTCTTTTGCAGACATATTTTCACCACACCCGTAGCCAGGCTTTAGTAATTAAGGGTGCTAAATCATTTTTAGGGGCGAAATATTATTGTTTTTATTGTGTTTAAAACAATTTTTTTGGGGACAACAAAATTTGTGGAGCACAAAAAAGTAAGGGGCACTGCCTCTGAATTCCCACCGTGGTTACGGGCCTGATTTTCACGCATGAATGAGCTAAAAGTGAGGCTGCAAGATAGAGATTTTTGTGAACGACATATGCGCAAATGCAAGAGCCTTTAAATTCAGCTAGCTTATTCAACAGGTAAAATGCAAACAGGTCATTTCCTTTGCTCATTTTCCCACACCACTAACATTGAAGAATAACACTGAAACGCAAAGATATACAGCAAGTCACTGCACAACCTACACAGAGAAATACACTGTTGGTTATGAAATTTAGAAAAATTGGCATGTCGCTTTCACCGGTGGCCAGTCCCATGTCAAAAAACTTTAAAACAGCCTCATGAGCTCCAATTTGAATTGATCGACTGTAAATCTGATCCTTTTTTAACCCTTCAACGCCCGCGTCGAAGTGCAATTCTGTGCAAAGCAGGGGCGGATCCAGGGGGGCAATTGGGGCAGTCTCCCCCCAAAATGTACGTAAGTAAGGTTATTCACCACAATGTTGTACAATTCGGAAAACAATATTCGCGATATAAGGCCATTTTGTTCTGTGCAATGTTTTTTCACAGCAGTGTTGTGAAGTAAACTTCATCTCTCTTTGCAGTAGTGAACCCGTAATGAGACCTGACTACCAAATATTACTGAAATCGCCCCCTTAACCTTACTGGCTGAATTCGCCCCTGGTGCGAAGTGCGAAATGCGATTCTAAAGAAGTGCGATTCTTTTAAAAAACGAATGATTTTTATGCTTCATTGAAAAAAATTAGATTACGAAATCTCCAAGGTATGGCACATTAAACGTGAGCATTGTTTGGCTCGATGGACGAATATAAGCAGACATTCAGCGTCATAAATATCAACAGACATCTTCACAGTTCAAACTTGGCTGACCTAGCGCTCATGTTTATGTTGAAAATTGCGACAACGAAACTTACTAGAGACTTTGGCAAAGTGGTTGAAAAGGAATACCAACAACATTGTTCCCACAAATTAAAAGAGTGACTCTATTTGCTGTGTTGCAAAATACAATTGCATAATAATATATGCAGTAATATTAAGCTTTACATCATCATGCTTTGCTACTTGTATAAGTACAAAACAGTTTTATTTGATGGCGTTTATATCTCATTTATATTAGCCCCCACAAAAAATCTATCCATCTACTCCCTATCCATCTAGCTGTCTAATTTCAAAACCTAATGGATCCCGCAAGTCGAAACTTTTGTCCACCCCTGACCTAAATTCTATAAACACGTGAACATTTATAATATAATGTTGGGTGAAAGATATAAAGCCTTGTAGTGCAAAAACAACATTTGTTAATGTAGTTGGACAAAATCTTTTATCTTCCATAAACGATGGCTAGAAACACATGGTAAACACTCTACTTCGTTAATATTTTTCGCAAATTGTGAAAATCAGACAATAAACGGGACGAAATAGTTTATAAAAACAAAGTTTTACAAAAAGCAATACAAAACATTCTTTTAAAATGTTTTGCAGTTTATTTTTAATGTTTTGCAGTTAGCTTTGGCTTCCAAGCATACAACATCTTGGCCAACTTCTCTCACAGTTGCGTCAAGGGATGTCAACAATTCTTTTCTGGAAACGTATACATGGTCATATGAGCCACTTTGAAGCTTTGTATCGGGGAATTTGTGATAAAACCGATGTTTTTAAAAAGTTCTAAAAAACTAGTCTTTTTCAGCAGATAGCTTCACGAATTGCTCTCCTGTGCAATGTCAGTTTACACTATTTTTTTCGCAATTTCCTGAACATCCACAAAAACTAAGGAATGAACTTTGGTAATTACCACCATATGTCCCATTGCCACTTATATCAAGCAGCAATTAACAAAGACAAAGCAAGCAGGAAATATCAGACCTCCTTCGTATTTCGCTTCGCTTTTTCTCTTCTTGTTCCTCAATCTTCCTTTTGTGCTTTGAGTATGCTTTCTCAAACTGTCTTCTGTTTAGGATAAGCGTCTGATCAATGAGAGGGCCACTGTATATGGCCTTGACGAAAATCACTTCCGTTCTGCAAACATTTAAACAAAATTGATGCAGCATAAAAACATTGCACGTGTTGAAAGCCTACCGGCAGATAGCTACACTTTCATAAAAAAAAAAAATTAATTCTTTGAAGTCATCTGCACGTAAAACGTTAAGCTTGGCTTTGGGATTTTTGAAGATTTTCCTTTGGATATTATGAATCAGTCGTAAACTGCCATCAGTAACGTTTTCCTGTTGGCGTGGAAACACCAGTATTATATACCATGCATTTGCCACGTCCACAGTCTCTTGTGATCAGCATGAAAATAATAATTCAAGTTGCTCTCATCAGAAAATGTTTCGAGGTCAATCGTAAATCAGTGATTCACAAGCTTTCTTATGTCTGCCTCACTTAGGAACAGGCGAAGATTGTTCGGAAGTAGGGCAATGCACAAGCTTTCTCAAGCTTTGCCTCACCATCAAACGACGGCTTAGGTAAGATAAAAACCTAATAATTTCAATCCACAATCATAAATCAATTACTTATGCAAATACATGTTAGACTTTTAATTTGTAATAAATAATACTCATCCAAACAAAAAGTACAGATAAACTACATCGAAATATGCAGCACATTCCTCGTCCTATATTGGAAAAGTTTCTACACAAAATACGTGAAGGCGTTACGTACTTCCAAGCTCACTCGCATTGTTTCTAAGTACAAGCAAAATCAAGATGTGCTGCATGATCATGGACTAATAGTAGGGATGGGGGTGAACGTGTTAAAAATCTTTCCTCGTACCGCAAGGGCGTTTTTTGATAACAAACAAGTTCCTTTTGTGCTTTTTTGTTCAAAATAACCTAAATTCAGAACTTCAATTTCGCTTGAACACTTGTGTACCCATTAGGATTTGCAACAATTCTTCATACATGTGTACGTCAGAGGTTGATTTCACCTTCCACTTGGTATTTGCCTAAAAAAACTCGCCTACACAAATAAGTCGATGTCAGGAGATGGAATTGTTTTAGAATATACACCCACATATTTTTTGGATGAGAAAAAATGTTTAAGTTTTTTATAAATATTTACTTATTAAATGATAACACAAGCACATCCAAAGTACCTCAAACCGACCCCTTACAAAAATAATAGTCTGATAATAACTGGAGGTAGTAGGCACTATAGATCTTCAGCAATACATTGAAATTGAGCGGCACAATCGGCCACTTTGTTGATCAGCCAATTCCTTGTTACATAGTAATACGAGGAAATTAGATAAATGCTTCATTGTTTGTTTGTGGTTAAGAGAATATAAATTTGTTGGACAAAACACGCTTTTATTATTCAAGCCGGAGAAATATGAAACGACCCTGGTTACACTGACGGCTGTGCAATAGCGGTTATTTTCATTCTACAGGACTTTACTGTATACCCTTTCGCTTATCAACCGGATGTTTGGGAGCATGTTTCAGATAAGTGTATGTATGTGAAAAGAAAGCTATGGGGTTTTGGTTTCATAGTTTGGCTAAAAGTGGCAACAAAATCGTGCCTTTAAACTGTCATTAATTTGCACTGAAAGAAGAATGACCTCACAAACAACCAGTTTCAGTGATTTCAAGATCTTGTAACGTTGAGTGCTCTGTTTTAAATAAAAAGCAAATTAATTGTTTTCATTATTTCTGGCTACGGAACCTCGCTGACAAATCTCTCGTTAACTGTGCAGGCTTTATACTGATATATGTATCAGAATAAAGTTACTCTAAAATCTAATTTCTTGAAAACCGTTCGTTCAGTTATAAACAGCATGTGTGTTTACTTCTTTGCGAAATTGCCCCCCCAAAAAATAAAAGGTAATAACGAAACATGTTTTCGTGAAAAACACGTGCCCAAAGCAATCAAAGTAGTGTATTGCTGTCAGCCTATGCATAATTTTAGTGCAAATTCCATTTTTTGTAACTGACCATCAAAACCTTAATTTCTACAACATTTCTATATTCTATATCTGCTTTCTGTTAGCGAATACGCAAAACTGATATCTTTTAAAGCAATTTTTGAAACGCGAAAAAACAGAAGCAAGTAGCATATTTGGCTTTCGATGCAGCAATATTGCAAAAAAATATCGCTTAATTTGAACAGAAATCTTTATTTCTGTTTCGGCGTGAGAATTATCTGCCACAGTTGTTAATTAACAATAATTACATTTTTTCTGCTCCACAAATTTCCTACCTAACTCAGGTTTCTCACGCCTTGCTCTAAAAAGGTCAATTGCGAGTGAAAGTGATTTGTTCCATTGATATTTTCCCAGTTTTTAAAATGAAAGATAAACATAAAATTTAGGATTTCATTTTGTGCAAAGAATTCTTTTGTTCGATTACTGGGCCCAGTTGCTTTGAAAGTTTTTAAAAGAAACCTAGGAAGGCAAGTTTTTATGTGACGCAAATTTGAAGATATGATTTTTATCCATGCCTACTGTAAAAATCACAAACTGTTTAGGTTCATTCTCATTATGGAAGTATTTTTAATCCGGTGTCTGAGCAAAAGTTGAAAGATATGCCCAATTCAATTACAAGCAACAAAAAAAGGAAAGGTTCGAGCTAATTGCAGTTAAATCCACGTTTTTCGCCTGTTTTGTAACTCTTCTGAAACTTATTGAACAAAATACCTCAAATGTATTGTTAAGGAATTTGACATATCCATTGCACAAAATGGCAAATCCATCTACAAAACAATAAAAGATACCTTTCCAGTCGATTCTCTGGAGGATACCAGACAAATGCAGACACCAAGAGCATGGCCAACCAGCCGAGAATCAGCCCAACCATTACCACCCCTACCATAATCAAGGTTTTCCATTCTCCCTGTGGTATTATGTGATTGTTCCAGTCCACGTATTCCCTTAGATATGGGTATCGGCTTGACAAACCTGAAAAAGATGAAATGTTATCAAGTTGATGAAAACTTATCACAGGCAAGCAACTGTCAGATACCACAGGGAGAATAGAAAACCTTAATTATGGTAGGGGTGGTAATGGTTGGTTATCACAGGCAAGCAACTGTATTATGACGTTTAGTCATAATTAGGGCAAGTTTTTGTTGCAGTAAAAAAGTGAGAAAGTTGCATTCATTTTCAACGAAAGTTGCATTTATGCGCAGGAAGTTGCATTTATGCGCACAT
>JGI24158J21664_10001518_pt1 | contig 26353 bp, 12 predicted proteins | sample Ectturendosymbi3_FD_21664 | JGI IMG/M metagenome (IMG submission 21664) | reverse complement strand
AATAAAGGAAAACACGAGGCCATGTTTTAAGCCAACTTACTGTTGTTAGAAAGACCACAAAATATTAGAATTTTTTGCAGCATCAAAAGAAAGATCGCCTCAAGGTTGTTTTATATCAAAAAAGTATACACATGCTTTAAAGCCTGATTTCAGCTGCCAAAAGAATAGTGATATCATGCTCTACGACAATTGGTTTCTCAATAGTGATGGATTTTCATCAATAAATTAACTTTTATATTCAGTTCACAGACGTCTGCTGTTAATGTCATATTGTCATATCGCCACTTTAACTTTCTAAACTTCAGGCAGGAGCAGATACTCAAAAAATGCCTTAAATGAAAACAAAACGGTTGAAAGGTATATCCGTGTAATATCTGATCCTGGTCATTCTACGAATCATTCTCACGTTTTGGCCTAGAATTTCATCTTCATTTCTGCTTTGAAAAAATGTGTCATTCATCTCCCTTTGTACCGATCAGGTGTTAGGAGTGATTTGCACTGTGTAGTTGTGTTTTGAACGAAGAAAAAAATGTACATGCAAGTGAGTTTTTGAGTATATCGACGTGACAAACTGTTTTTGATTTTTGGATCTTGGAGCAAACCGACGGTTTAAGGCAAACCATATTTATTATACCCAAGACGCATCCACTGAACAAAACAGGATGGCACTTAGACTGGTTTTGACTACGACGAAGGCCGACTCAAAATGGCGGAGAATCCGCTTGAGAAATATTCATAACACAGTGCGAGGATTAGATGAACATGCTGTTGATATTCAAGCTTTAGACAAAACGCTAATACTTTGAAGAACAAAATGTAGTTTGTTTAATAAAACATAGGATAATATACCAGCCGTAAATTGCGTTGCATTGTAGTATATGAAGTTAAATGGCAAAAGCAGTAGGAGACCTTTCTGGTTGACAACATTGACATCATTTTTACAATTCTTCTCAATCAAAGTAAAAAGAGTGTGGAAAAGAGAATACACTGTGCCCAAGTTTGTCTTGCATATGCGTTGGCTCAAAAGCCACTGCAAGATGCTACTCTGTTAAATGATTTCATTATGAAATGCTCCCTAACGAAGTATTCGAACTCTTGATCGCTGGTAAGCAAGATAGTATGCAAGATAGCTATGCTGTACGTTTAACGTGTGAGGAACAACATAGTTTTTTGCCTTTCTATTTCAAGGACGTACATTTGAGAAAGGAACTTACAGTGAAAAAATGCAGCTAGCTGTAAGACTTCATAAGATAGGTATGCTGATATAGTCTATCATAAAAATTTTAATCTCAGTAATTAATTCAGATGTGTGGTAACAAAAACAGCCTCTTGCTCGCTGTTCTGTAAACTAAACGTAAATGTAAAGGCTAGAGAAACAAGCGCGTTTGTGTAGGAACTTTAAAGACACGCACGTTTATTTACCTTTATTGACAAACTGTTCAAACGATTCAAGACAATTCTAAGAATGAGTAAGATTGTGAGCCAGCAGTTAGTCATGTATGGACTCCTTCAGATTCTCCCACGCTGTCTCCTCAGCCAGGTTATCGAGAGGTGACAAGCCGTGAAAAGCGCTCGTGCGTTCTGCAATGCTCAATTTAATTTCCACAAACAAGAAGCACCAGGTTCAAAGACGCTGGCCAGGACAGAGACAAAAATCCGCTGAGCCACGTAAACATACAAAGCGAAAAAACATCCAATTTAGTGAAAGCTACCGCCTTCCACACAAACGCGTGGCCGTTTTCCGCTACACGCTAGCGCGAGTTTGCCAGTTTCAGTTGGATGGACATGGAGTCAGCAATGGACAACTACTCACAAGCTGTAAGCGAATTCCTGAATCAACGAATTGTTTTCTTTCCGGTTAAGTGCTGCCGTTGATCATAAAGTAAGCAAGCGTGGAAAGGTAGCAGAAGGCAAGGGACTACAGTCACTCAGCCAGGAAAATACAGTGACCATTGTCACCAGCGTTGTGCGCTGGACATCTATCATCACGTTTCTCGTTCCCGATGGAGCTGGTGCACAGGACTGTCACCCGGGTCTCATAATGTGGTAATCACAGGCATAAAAGCATGACGGATTAAGTGGAAAATTTGACCGATGGCAGTGATAACAAAAGACAACCCCTTTGCATCTTGCGCCTCATACCTTGCACACGCATGCCGAAACGGTCCCAACTCCATAGAGCGATGATGTGGCAACAATGGATAGTTCACGTCGTCGCGGTGATCGACGTCTAGCCCTGTTTTCCATGCCGATACATTTGAGTAAGTTCGCTGAATTTACATGGTACCCAACGGCGAACGCATGCCCCGGGATATAGCTGCTTGTTAGTGTGGAACTCGAACAATGGGTGTGTGGGACTCATTTACAGCAAATTGAAGATTGGATGTATTACACTTGGAGAAAGACGAACAGCCATGTTATCGAACGTGCCTGCCGGCATACACAGTGTTTTGCTGATTTGTTCGCCAGTTGTGAGCAGAGTGGTGAAGCAGGTGGGATTGGGGTTGACAGGGAATGAAGTAAGAAGATGACTTTAAAAAACGCTCTGAGCCTGCAGCACAACGTTTCTGCTTTAGGGACAGGGCATGGAATAACAACTAACATCAAATCAACGACTTGAAGAGGTTCTGTACAAGTGTAGAAACAGATCGTAATCTACCACAGGTTTGCATGCCCTGCGCCATCGGGGATATTAACTGTTTAACAGATGTGCATGTTATATGTTTGAAAAGCACTCTCAAGGTGAAAATTTCTCGCTGAATATAAACAATCGAAACAACACACAGTTGTAAAACTCTAGGAAATCTCTAGAATGATTTTAATACTACAGCATCAAATTATTTTTATTGGAATGGAAATAGTTTGGAATACCTTTGCTAACTTTCATGACATTTGCCCTTGAAAATGTTTTGACCCTCTGACATTTACCCANATCTGCAAGGCAATATAGGAACATAAATGAAGCANAACAATAGGAAAATTCGTCATTTTTTTGCCAAAAACCATCCCCTCGCATTCACTGCTCTGGTTCTTTTTTTAATTTGATTCTAGCGTTGCTAAACCGATTAATGTGGTAAAATCGCAACGTCACGCATCGTCTCCGGAACCGAATTGTAAAAAAATGATCAGCACAGTTTCAAAGATTGAACAAACAAGTGCCCAGCGCGTGCTTATTGAAAGTTTGTCTACTATAAAAAGATATATAAACATGAAAAACTTTGAAATTGACATCGGAAGTATGATTCACCTCATTCTGTTAGTTGTTTTGAAATCGATGTTTACACACAGCTGTTTCACAGCTGCTTCAAAGTCGAATGAACGGTGCACTGTCCGTTCTGTCTCTTAGAACGAAGAGCAACTGGGCAGAAAAGCCTTCAGCAGATATGATGGCACATTTTGTTGCACTTCTGGCAAAATTTCATCATAAACAATCTCAACTCTTTTGATTGTAGCATTGCCAGTCATTTTTAAAGCAAGCGTTTACCCAGTTGTGTTTTTGGCACAAAAAACTGTGGAACCTCTTTGTACGGCAAGCAAGTCTTTTCTTTTAGCTGCACACTACTTCAATTTGTGCTGCTAGCACGTGCAGCAATTTTCCCTTTCATCGTTCCAGCGTCAATACTCGGCCTTAGCGTTAAAAGCATTCGTTGTTTTTGGCAGGCATAGAATTTGCGAGGTTTGAGCGTCCTGAGAACAAACTGTAAAAACGTTAATTTTCAAACCGTAAACGTGGTCATACTTTTACAAGTACATGTCATGAAAAATAGAATTGACAAACAGATGAACTGGATGCACATTTGGTACAGAAGTGCATTGGGGGAAATTTACAGCTGCAGCTGGAAAAGTATTCGCAGAAGCAGCGCTGTTAAGTGAAATTCTTGCTTATTTGATTGCGGCGTTGCTTCTCGTCGAACTTTGGAACCACTGGCATGGCCCGAAAAACTCCGCTGAGAGTGACGGAATACCGGATCGATCATGTCTAACGCTTGATGGTGTCTGAAGCTGTTGCTCTATGTATTTCCGCACTTAAGAAATAAGCAAAGCAAACAGACGCATCGTGAATATTCTCATAAGGCCAGAAGCATGGAAAAGGCGAAAGGAACGATGCCGCCAACTTTTCCTAGTTACGAAAGTGCTTCCGAGAGTGCGCAATAAAGTTCCACTCGGTCACGATTGTTGATCGTCGATAGTTCTCCGACAAACAGGTCCCTCAATCACGCGCCAGGTAAGACAAACGCGTGCCGCGCTTTCTGACCCTACAGTGAGGCTACTTCTCGATAGGCTTGACTTTGTTGACGCCTTAGCATCGAAACTCGGGAGCCAAACACTAAAATAACACAAAGCGTACAGTGGCACAAAGAACTATATTCAGAGTGACAGTGAAGCGTGAGTTGGATTGAATGAACCTGTTCAGCAGCTTTCAAGTGCAAATGGCACTAAAACTTCAACTGCATTACAATATTCTGTTTATAATTTTTAATCAACTTATCATTTTAGCGTTTCAACCAACTACTGTATATTATGCTGCATTTATAATCACGAAAACCAGATATGCTGCGTGGTAACCAACGAAACACTGGAAATTATGTTGAAGTTTGAACACTGGGTGCAAACTGCGAATACTATAGTTAATCATTTCTTTGCAATTTTGGACAGAGAAGTTTTTATAACGGAACATGATAAAGTTTTTGCTGAACGATGGTGCTACAAGAGCGCTATTCCCGGTTACCAACTCTTTTCTGCTTCAAGGCCAGGTATTACGTTGAACTTTGCCGCATGCAGCTGGTAGAGGGCGACATAATACAAAAAGAACCTTTCGTTGAATGAAAAAGAGATAGAAACAAGACATAGTAGACGATGACGTCAAAATTTTGGAAAACATCATTCTAGTCAGGGGCGGATCTAGGAGGGGGCGATTGAGGCGATCCCCCCCTAAAACAAACGAATGTAACTTTATTCACCATGATTTTTTACAATTCGGAAAACAGAATTCGAGATATAAGGCCATTTTGTCGTCCATTGTCTTGTCACAGCAGTGTTGTGAAGTATAAGTCATCTCTCTTACAGAAGCGAAGCCGTTATGAGACCTGACCACCAAATATTACTGAAATCGGCCCCCTAAAGTTACTGGCTGGATCCGCCTCTGATTCTAGCGTTGGGAATAGATAGTCAAAATGATTGCACGTAACAGAAGGCGCAGCAATCAAGACTGTTGCATATGACCAGGGTCGAATCCAGGGGGGAGCAATTGGGGCGAGTGCCCCCCCTAAAACATATGAAAGAAAATTTTTCACCATGATTTTGAACAATTCGAAAAACAGCATTCGCGATACAAGGCCATTTTGCCGTCCATTGTTTTGTTACAGCAGTGTCGTGAAGTATACTTCATCTCTTTTACATTAGTGAACCCGTAATGAGACTTGACTGTCAAATATCACTGAAATCGCCCCCCTGAACTCACTGGCTGGATCCGCCCTTACATATGACTGTGAATCAGTCAGTGACAGTGCTTTTTTGTGGTACGCAGCGGTGTGGAGGCAAACGGTGTATTCGTGCCAGGCCCGCAACCAGGAGGGAACCGGGCAATTGCTCTTTGCGCCCGCCCCGAAATTTACAAAAACATTGTGAAATCGCCAATGCGTTTTTTAGCTATTAGATACAGCAACAAGTTACAATGACTTTGAACCCCCTCCGAAAATTTCAGCTGGTTGTGGCACTGATTCGAGCACATCACAGAAACTATAGATGCCTCAAAAACATTCGCAAAGCACTTGACAAACATTTCTAATTTGTTTGAACTACTCTGCTGCTAATGAGAGCTCACCACCACATCGTTAAAAAACAACCAGTCACGGCTAAGTGATTGGTTGTCAGCTTAAGCAAGGTTATACCGACAAGGTTGTAGGTCAGTCAGGTTTACGCATTGCTTTATCCATGTTGTACCGATTCATCGGTTCCTTATCTAGTGCTCCTGTTAGTATTTTTATGTCTGCATTCTCTATTTTTTAATGTGAAGAGACTGAGTGGATAAAAGTGATTCAATTTCAACAGAGAGAGTCATAAGCTTGATAAATCCAATGGATTATATGTAATTCAAAAAAAATTTTTGAAGGTCGTGGCAAACATACACGAGTTTGCTAGAGCCGCTTTGCGAAGCTCATGCTGCAGCCTCATGTTTTAACACAAGTCGTTGGGCCATTTCAAACAACACATTGGATGGTTTTTAGCTGCTTTATGCGTGGTCATTTTGGGTAGAAAAATACAAGTAACTGCAGTTTAGTGAAGACAAACCAAACGTGTGATAAAATCACTGTACGAGTTTCGAAAAATGATCCAGCATCACTGTGACCCCATTGCCGCTTGGTAGCACAAAAGATGCGTTACGCAGAAGTACACCAAATTGTCGCAATGTGGCGCCTTTGGTAGGTTTGTGAGATATTGCGTTGCGACTACCGGGTCCCACGTGATATGCTGTACAAAGTCGTCAGCCACATTCACTTCAACACACGCACTGGAATGAAAGCTCGTGTAATTTAATGCGGAAATAATAGGAATCAACGATCTAGCTCGACAACTATAATAAGGCAAAAAATTGAGAAATCTAAACACAAACGTTAATGCAAGCTCAGATTGATTAAGATAGAAATTGCTGATTCTATGTAATCACTTACGCTGGTTGTAATAACAGTTATATTTATTTGGACGTTTTCGTAAAAATCATGAATTACAACTGAAAATAACATTGTTTGCCCGTTAGAATATATGACTGTTCTACTAACAATGACTACCGACTTCATGTCAAGCATTTGTTTGTTGACAGAACAAAGATATGATTTTGTACTAAAGGGAAACCATTTAGCAACAGTTAAAACATCACTGCATCCCAATGATCCACCATAACGCATCAACCAACAGCAAGCTTGCAACAGAAGAAAGCTTCCATGCTGCTACCGTAGATGCATTTCACAGGTCCTTCAAGACCTTCACCCGCATCTGAACGTATAGAACCTATGAGGTATTCATGATGAGATGCCTTCTGTTTCGTAATTCCATCACTTCACTATGCAATGCTCAAGGCTCGCGTTCTCAAAAAGACGAGCGGCTTGGCTTGCCTAAGCAACCCGGCACAAGAGCCGCCTGAAGAAACAGTGCTGGTGTACTTTCTGACGTTAAAATCACAAGAGTTTTACGTCGATAGGCGGAGTGTATTAGCTTCATGGGACAGAAGTGGAGAGCACATCTGTTTTGTGCAATAATTTACAACACTTAACAAATTTACGAGAGGCAGCAATCGCGTTGAATACAAATGCATGTTTTCAAACTTAACGTCTCCCCGGAATTATAGAAAGTGTTAGAAAATGCTCGAATTGTTTCTTTGAAACTCTACGTAGGGACAAGCCGAAATAACGTTGGCACCTATCGCAGAAAAACTTGGTTGTTTATACTTGAAGCGGGAAAATCTTCACCTTGCAAAAAATATTCTCCATTTTTCAAACAGCTCTCTGATTAAAGATCTTGTTTGATAAACTTTTCGTCAATCGAAATTATTCGCTTCCGGCCAATCGCAATCACCGCAGTTCCAGGCCAGTCATCAACCAGCCCGGTGTACGCTATCTGTACAAACATGTTTGTTTTGCCGCAGCTCGCAGAAGTCTATCCACCTGCGGAGAAGCTGCGGCTTTGTCGGATGCCTAAAGCGCGCGAATATGCTCAGATTGTGACACACATTTTCTTCCAGCTGTGACCAGAGCAGCATCATAGCCTTTCATAGGCCACAATGAAAAGCTCACGATGCGTTTGATGCTTGCCCACGCCCACAATTCTTTCAACAACCGATAACCCCACACACGTAATTTTAAGAAATCAGGTGAAGTAAAGATGTCAAAATGAAAAAAACGATTTATGTCCTTGAGTAATCGCCTTATTTTCATGTCCAAGGATTTCTGCGCAATTTTCTGTGGTTTGCAATGTATTTTTTGTGTTTTTTGAAGCACTTGGCGAAGTAACAGCTTTTCAGTTTCTGAGCAAACTAAAGAATACACAATACAAACTTGTAGCCTGTATAAAAATCAGCTTTTGACCTGTTTGGATGGCACTTTTGCACTGTTTGGATGTGCACAAATATTATCATGGCAAAAAATATTACAGCACCACAAAGAAGACACCCCAAACCTCGTCTGGTCAGGTTTGGTGAGATAATCAAGCTAATGTTTGGTTCGTGCTTAGTCTAACGCAAAATGTGGTTTCCCTTCGAGTCTGAAATCTGCCCTACTTCGCATAGTCGTAGACGTTTTGGCAACAAAGTAACGAAATCTGTCAAAAATCCTGTTTCCCAATGTTTGCTTCAGAACGGAGAAACGCTTGTTATTTCTTTGCTAGTTGCTGCTCGAAGCTCGCGATTGCGGTTTCACACTTCAAAGTAATCGAACACAAAACAAAACATTATTCATCGTCAAAGCGTCTATTCTTTTCGGTGAGCGTGAACAACGTTTTGCAGTTATGCTGCTTTCAAATTTAAAACCGCATTTTTTATAAAATCGTTAAGCCAGTGTTGGCACTAAGCTTGAGAGTTGTTCAAACGCTTTAAATCAATGCCTTTAAATATCAGAAGACTCAGTGTATGCGTGACTTACTGAAGTTGCATGACCAAACGTTTACAGCTATTGTTACGAACATTGGAGCATGGTGGGGCCTGGGTTGGCCCAGTTTCAAAATTGGCCGATCGGTGAAATTTTTTGTTGGTAAGAACTTTGTAAACTTAGAATAAAACTTGTGGCTCTTGTGACCAATAAGAATTTAAATCTGACTTGGCTTTTATCTTCTTACGTTAAATGAGCTTCTGTACAAGAAACAAAACTTTAATAGCAAGGCAGGAATATTGACAACTTTAATTTCCTGAACCGAACTACCAAGTGTCATAAATGTCCGGCCGCGAACCACCACGTTTGCTTTAGCATCAGACTCTGAGGAAAAGGTTTTCAAAATTGATTGCATTAAAACGCCCTTCAGAGTTTGCCGATGTTTTCTAAAAATTTTAAACGCTTACACATGCTGATAAAATCATTGTCATTCCTTGGCACAAGAAGTAGCTTTTGCCTCTCAGTGCCACTTTGTAAAACTACAAGAAATAACCTCACCAGCATCCCAATCCGCTATTTTGAAGTTATGCCGAAGGCTATCTGAAAGTGGCACAAGCACAAAGTAAAAAGCTTGAAGGTGACTTACAGATGGCTTAGCTTCAAATGTCGTGTATCTACTTGTACTACCACTCGATACAGTGGCAAACAAGTGGTCAGTGAGAGACAAGAGCTCGTGCAGCCCAGTTCTTGGGACACAGACGTGGCTTATCAGAAAACTGTATTTGTAAGTTAAAAGCCGATCTCGCAAGCGTTCACATTAACTTTTACCTATACATCTTTTGTGAACAAGTTCTTGTTTTGCAACACACTAATTTCCTACCAACTGCTGCAGATTTTAGTCGCTGTCAGTACTTTCAAATGGTACGAACTGTTATAAAATTCTTTGGGTTACGTATAAGGACATCTTTAGAATCCTCAATAGAAAGTGTTTGCCGATGCTTCTAGAGCGCTTAGTAACAAGAGAGAGGTTGTTAATTAGCTCAGGAACAAAGAAACCTGCTTTGCTAGTATCTCTTAACCGCTGTCTCGTCACAGTAACAACAACTCTTTAACCATTTGTAACAACTTAACACAGGATCAAGACAGTTGCAGCACTCGTCAGCACGAAGATTTCGCAGCTGACTCATCCTAACGATCGGCCCGAAGTTTCAACTTACTGGATAAATCATGCCTGTATCCAGGTTCTTTCTATTTGGCCAGCAACCAGTTTTATTCGAAAAGCAGAGCACCTGCTTTAGCGAATACCTTGTTGCCACTGCAAGCGTTCCGAAACGGAATTACAAATTTGAAAATGGACGCAAACGTTTTTACGTAGATAACATCGTTTCGTAGCAAAAGCACTAGCAACTTGCTTTTGCATAAATTTCCGTCAAACGTCTTTTCTTCTAAAGTACCGGTGCAGAACTCTCAAACCGAAGTTTCTTGGAAAAAGCAGCTTAATTTCAGTTCTGAGGCTTGAGATTTCTGAGGCAAGCTATGCAAGCGTCAGAACAATGTATTTTTTCAAGTATGCATGATGCATTGCATTCCGCAACAACTCCAGCAATCCATCGGACGATTAAACGATTCAGTAAGATGCTAGTTTTTCGTTGTGCAGTAATGCTGGTTTATGGTGGTTTTTCGTTGTGTAGTAACGGCGTAGCACCATTTCGACTGAACAAAGACATGAGAATGAAAAGAACTTGAACTTAGGATCTTTTCACTTTTTAGTTTGATTTAACACGAAACGAAACGCAAAGGCGATGAATATTAAATGTCGATGCAGTTTTCTGAAAAGCAAAATAACTTCACCAGCTAAGGGAAACAGATTTAGTGGATTCCGTTTTCGCAGTAGATCCCTCTTGACAAGCTGTTAGCGCTACGATGTTTGGTTGATAGTCTCCTATGGTGACGAGACTATTAAATAATTAAGTGTTTTTAGTTCAAGCGCTTGTATTGATGCATCAGGTGAATCAGTCTAAAACAGTGGTTCCCAAAGTGGGCGGTGGAAAACTCTAGGGGGGCGGTGAAGCAGAAATGGGCGGTTGGGGGGTGACAGGAGACCCAGTTAATAATTACAATTCTGTTGTCTTACTAACTTTGAGTGACCAAATGTCATAAAAAGCAGTATCATCAACAAACATGTATGCATGTAATTTGTAAACAAAAACTTAGCGTTTTACTAAATTAAGTTTTATAGTGACATGCACTAAAAAGTGTGTTGATATGTGTGCTAGGCATGGTAGGGGGCGATAGAAATTTGTTTGTCAGAAAAGGGGGCGCTAGCTAAAAAAGATTGGGAAACACTGGTCTAAAACTTCTTTTAACTAAACCATGCTGCATTTTTGTTTCGAAAATCGCGACCAGCTATTAGAAATTTTTGTTAAGGTAATGTCAGCTCTGTTTGGTACATATTTAATTTTTATGGAAAATAGATTTTCAGACAATGTTCAAAACTTCCCTCGTGCCAAGAGATCAGTCAGTTGACAAAGTGTAGTCAGTCTGTAAAAATTCGTTGGCCGCAGATAACTCGTAGGCTTCTTTGTACGTCAGTTTTAAAAGTACAGCGTATTTTATTGTAATATTATACCTACATTTACATTACATGCACCGGCTCTTGTGCCAGATGATGGATTGATGTGAAACATAACTGTTATCGACTGAATTGTGCTCAGATACGATTTTTTATGATAACATGCAAGATAGTGACAAACGTGACGCGAGTTGACACAGATTTGTACATTATGTGGTTAAGAATATCTGGTAATAGCATCAGAGAAAAGCCCCTCCCGCAACTAGTTGCGACCATGAAAGCAATTCGCATTCTGACGTCATCACCGCTGTTCGCCTTCCCTTGTGACGACGCTCGCAAGGAAGTGGGAAAGTCGAACCCCGCGAAGACATCACCAGCGTTTTCTAAATAACATTAACGCAACCGCAGTACAATATAACCCCGTGCTGAGAAGTTTGAGATCGCAGCGTAGAACGAATGGTGCTGGGAGCAACTGTGAAGAACGTTTGCCAACACCCGCGACAACAAAACTGCAGCAAGAATCCCAGCACACGCGCTGTGGCCTTGGAAAAAAGCTGTGTCTAAATTACGGATAAACAGCTGTCGCCGCCAAGTCTGACTTCGTCTAACCCACATTGCAGCACCGTTACAAAATTGGCTCCACCTACATCTTTCGGGCGTTCTTTTAATTTCGAACTTAATTGAGAAAATCCGAGAAGCTGTAAAATTGCCCAAACGAGGTTATTTCGTTGCGTTCCGGTAATTTCGACATGAACCATCGTTTTAAATCAGCTTCAAAGGATCAGATTTCCTGTACCTAGTTTCCGCGCTCTTGTGCGAGCTGGTGTTATAGTCGGGAGTGCGGTTTCTGGGAGGAAAAGAACTGTTTGTCACCAAAAAAACTGTGTTTGCTGTGGTGGCGGAAAACAGACGCGATTAGCTCGTGTCGTTCTGTCCGCGCAACAGGTAAACGTTTAAATTTGGCTGCATGTAGGCTTGGCCTTTTATCGGTTGGCACGCTAGAGCCTATGGCTTTGCAGGGCTATGAGCAAGACCGACAGCAACGCAGTCGGTGGTGTTAATTAATCTCCTTGACGCACTTGGTGCGAATTTTTGTTTTGGCAAGAATTACCTTGCCGAATCTGAAGACATCACTTTTTTTCGTGAATCGGACAAAGGACGGTACGGTCAACACCAGCGTCATAACGTTGGTGATATCACGCTTCTTAACGTCACCCTACCTTCAAAGAGACTGGCAAAGCGCGACGAAACGAACCTTTGTGTTTTTCGTCATGCCACTGTCACCTTACACTTCCTATTTTCAATAGCAAACGCATTGTTTGATCAATTTAGTCCACACCTACAAGTGACGAAGCAGCAGCAGCAGCAGACAGTTTACTACGTTCTCATTCATGTAATTACCGCAACGCTCGCTTTATAGTTGTTTTACTACAGGACTAAAAAATGACTTCATTGGGCAAAACATCTGAAGTAAAACGGTTATGTTTGATCTCTGGGATTGGTAAGCACAGCAGCTACCCCACATGCGAACAAGTAATTTTACGTGTTAAGGTTTCGGAGATACATACATCACTGCCTATTGAATTTCTGTGGGGTACGTCCGTCAGTACAACAGCGTCCTAAAGCAGCCTTCTAAACGGGAGGTCTCAGCGTGAAACTTTCAAATCGAGCACGTTGCATCAGATCTAGTTGGCAATGCTTTCACACATCGAAATCGCCCGAAGCCAGGATGTTGCGATGCGAGTCTAGTGAACAGTAACGCGGCTGTGTTTCATGAAACCGCCTTAGGCCATCCTTCTTGTTGTAATCTACATGTTTTGTGGATCAGTGTAAAAAGATACACACTGGTTAAAAACTGTTTATGAAATAGTGTCCGTTAGCGATTCAACGTAGTTTAGACAGTACCTGGTGCAAACTGCTACTGGTGTGTTGTTTTGTATCCGTGGCGTAGACGCCGTAGGGAAATAGTGTCAGATAGATTGGTGCAAGGTATTTCAAATGGCACCAGCGCAATTTGTAGGTTCCCGTTGTGGAAGCTGAGATGACAATCAGCAGTTTTAATACTTTCAGCCAAATTTTAGGCGCGTGGGATATTTTCCGATTAAATTGGTTTGCGATTCACTACTAAGCAGCCGGAAAGTCACGTGCATAATTTAAAACGTACACTGATGCTTTTCGATCAATCTTCAATAACGTTTTGTTGTTAAGGAAAAGCTGATCATTCTCAATTTTTTAGAAAAGCACTTGCTATTTCACTCGACAACGTTATTTGCTTTTAGAAGTAATTTGCATTAACTATGCGACGAGCATCAAAGTACATTACCAGAAAGCACCACCTTTTCTGAGGCTTCAAAGTACATAGGGCGAGTGCGCTGCTGCAATTACGACGCTATTAGTGCCAGCGCCATCACCACAAAAATGCTTGTTGATCCCCAATTTATGCGTAGTTTTCAAATTCAAGAATACATTTATGTCTTCACTTCTGGGTGTCCACGGCTTCTGCTGGGTAAGTTGAAGTTCCCATATGAGTTTTCAAAGAACAATTGTTGTCCTTGCTGAAAGCATAGGTTTGCCTTTAAGTTTTTTTTTCCATGGAGTAAGTAAAAACTTCAATTTTGCGCTTATCCGATTTTCACTGTTATTGTAGACAACCCAAAATTGCGCAGGGACGTGAGAATGCAAGACAAAAGCATGTTACAAATAGGCATCGCTGAAACATATACTTGCATCATACCCCAAAGTATGACAAGGCACCACCACACTTCCTGGTAACAGCTGACATATACTTTTTTAAATACTTTTTACAAAGAACAGTAATCGTTACCACGAGACCAAGACAGCGAACGATTAGAGGAAGGGAAGTGAAAAACGATTGTCATCTCGAAGTAGATGCACAAGCGTGAAGTGCGGGAGGGGACCTGTCTTGATGGCCCTTCACATCTAAGGCGCGGTTTGAAGCAGTATACGTTCATCGACGCGATATATCAGCGTTAGTATCGCGCGTAAGTTAAAACAACACAAGTCATTTTCAATTCTCTCCCTGCTAAAGTTCGTACTGTTTAATAGTTCAGCCGGATAGTTAGCCTTGTTTAGCTCCACCAATACTTTGAAAGCTAGGGGTTTTCAGAGCAAAACATTTTGTGAAGTAAATTTACCAAACTTCTTTCAATTTAAAGCACGCCAACACACAAAATGAGCGTATCACTCAACTTTTTCAGCGAGTGAAATAATTCATGAAACATTTTCCCACAAATTCTACACCGTTGCACAGAAAGTCTTTGATAGCGCACATTCTATTGGAGAATAGGCACAGAGCTGTAGTGAAGGCGATTTGATCTGATGCAGAGTTCTGTTTTGTTGCCTCGCGAGATTACATTTGTTTTTTTTACATAAACTGTCTGTAATGATACTCCAAAGGAACGCTAAACTTCAAATTAGTGTGACATGTTTTTCCTTGCAAAATGGACTAAATGACGAGAAGCAATAACGCTGTGCGTGAAGAAAGTACGGTAAAATCGTGCTTCCGCTATACGTTTGACTACTGTTTGCATCTCATAAGCACTGTAACCTTGGGCAGTTTTCAATGTAGCAAATTTGATCACCTATTGTGACTATGGCAAAATGAATAACCTGCTGTCGTTCAATTGAACGCACCAAGACCGTGTAAAGAGGACAGAAACTCCATGAACCTCAGCACATAATGGAAAATCTCTCTGCTTAGCTGAGTGCTCTTAATTGTGGAATCAAAGCTATATTAATATCTGAAACTTCGGCGGGACACCCGCGCTCCCCAAAATCCGCTGAGTGGCTGTCCGCAAAATGGCGCCGAACTCCCAACAGCACGACGCGGCGACTGTGCCCTTGCGACCTTCCATTAATCGCTCCCCGCAGAGCTATCAAATAGGGAAACAATTATATGGTCTTCTCCAGCAGATAAAACGGCAATTACACTTTCGATTTTAACACCAAAGAACTTCGATTTTCTGCGAAAGCTTGTTGCTGGATGTTTCATGGACTCACCGCAGTATGTGAGCAAAGGTGGGTTTGGAGGTTTACCAGGCTTGCTTTCTATGAAAGGTGTCGTACTTCGAAACAAGCCATTTTACCAAGGTTCTTTCTTTTATCGTAACGACATGAAAACAGCTGAAAAACCCGTGTAGCAATGTTCTTGTCACGGCGTTATAAAAACAGAAGAATTTTAATTTGAACCATTGTGGGAAAGGTGTTACTTTTTTCTATGTTTTCCTGTACATGTCAGACTCTGTCAGAATCGCTTGCTTATTTTTACTCGACGCAGCCGAAGAATAGAGTTCAAAAACCTAACACGAATCGAACTGATTTATTTGTTGCTGAAAGAGAAACCGACATAATTCAGAACCAGTTGTTAAGGTGTGTTTTGATGCCCAGCCGGTCAGCGCAAAAGTCCCACGTACCTGATCGGGTGTGTGGGAGGTTGTTCATTGAGGGAGAGCTTCCGACTCCTGCAACGAATGGATGAGCCATGTTTGGTGGTCCGACAGTCATTGCCGCACTCCAGTTCATAATTTTCCTACTCAATAAGAGCAAATCCTGTTTTTTCTTCGCAGTCACTTCAGCGATCACCAGGCTTGAGAGGTTTATTAACCCGAAATAGAACTAGATCTGGCTGTATACAAAGGCATTGACAGCGATTAAACAACACACAGATAAGTTATTGCAAAAACAAAAATCGGAGTCAAACAAAAATGCAGAGTCTACAGTGTAAAGTACTGCAGCTTNTCACGAAACCTCCTTCGGTGCAACATTCTAGATCCGGGGTGTTCAACTCGAATGGCGATGCGTGCCAAAATTTTTTATATAAGTTGGATGCGAACGATAGCATTGCAAACAAATTTCTTGTCGTAAAACAAAATGTTTAATCAGACAGCAGCACTACAGTGAGCTATTTAGTTCCTCTGTTGCTAGTTTGTGACAAGAGTTAGCCGCATGTGAATAAGCTTGCTGATTTAAATTACTGCAACATACACGTGATTTTCGCCAAATAGAAAAATCACCTTTTATTTAAACGTAATCACTCGCGTGCCATTTACGAACCTAAGGCATGCCACATAGGGCACACATTCCCTGTGTTATGCACTCCTGTTCCAGATAAACCGTTTGTTTCGTACGATTCTGTAGCCGATTGTCGGGATATGCAATGAAATACACAGTTTGGACTAAGCTGTGACAAGCATTTGCACCTCGCAGCAATAAAAACTTAATTATCTAAAAGAAAAAAGAAAGTAACCGAATCCTCGGAAGAAATAACCAACTAATCTCGTTGGACTATTTGGGTGTTCGTGGACTGACCGTCATCCCATCTGATTTTGGTGCTTCACGTTGTTAAACTCAAGTTCCATGTTGCTAGGAACTGACAACCATTTGTTGCTTAGTGTACCATTCTGTATACTACAACCTTTACTGAAACGTTCCTATCCCACACTTTGAANTTACATTGTTGATCGCATCACCGTAGCATTAAACCTTGTTGCTCACTTAATGTAAAACAGAGCATCCAAATTGATAAACGTTTTTGTTTTTTCGNATCTTTTGGTTTTGACTTGTACCATGCAAGTCTTTTAATTGTTGCATAGCGGCCAAAAACAGCTGAGCTCTGAATGTTTTCAAGCGGAACAAAGAAAGATCAGTCCTTCACATTTATTACTTGACGAAGCTGACTTGTCAAAACAGTATCCTCGCTTACGACCGCGGCAAAGAACCCGTTGCGTCTAAATATTTCTGGTGTTTCGTACGAAGCTTCATCCTCTCCTCGCTCTCTCGCGTGGCGATCTTTCGAAATTGCGAAGTAATCGTCGTCAAAGACCAGGCTTTCGTTGCGGGTCGAGTGGCGAAAAAGTGCGAAGCGAATCCGACGCTCCTTCCGAGCACTTTGACTGACGTCATGCTGGAATCGATGAATTTTACGAGAACTCGCTGTGGGTTGAATGCTCACACGACATAAAAGACAAACACGAAACACTCTGTCGCCGATTGTCCGCCAATCTGATGTTCAGGAAAGCGGGGTTTACCTTGATGTGTTCTCCTCGCATTTCCTAATGACGTGGACGACCAATGGAAAAACTTTTACTGTACTTGCTGCATTCAAAAAACAGTACGTTTTTAGTTTGCTCCCCAAAATTCGAAATCTGCATGAAAATCAAGCAAGAATGCAAAGGGCAATTGTTTTCAGTCCAGGTTTTGTCTCGTCCACTGCCGGTTCTGAGCAGCACTGGGCTTTCACACCTCTTGTTGCTGGTGAAATGCAAAGGTGTGAAACCAATTGCTGGTTTCACCTTCGGTATTTTTTGGTATGCAAGCAACCTTTGGTGTGAGCAGAGAAATCGCACGTAACTCTGATTTATAGCGTTTTACGCCCTTTTTGCCTATGTTTACATGTCTACAAACAAAGCAATTTTATCGACAAGGCGACACCGCCTGGACACAGAGATTACAGGCTTGGTTTAAATTAAAAATTTGTTGATGCTATTAATTATTATCCACCTGCAGGTCTTGAGGTTTAATAGATAGACACTGCAAGAGCTTTAGGTCGTTGATTGATTTTTGCGAAGTATTTTCCCAGTCTGGCAAAAAATATTGTATTGGATTAAAAAGCGTAGAAAAGAACTATTGCATCTTTTTGCCATCCAGTATTTTCCTATTCGCATGAACGTACAGAGCAGCGCTTGCGTCTGCGATCAGGCTCTTGGATGGAAGTGGTCGTGGGAGTGTCCTGAGGAAAACAACAGTAACAGTTGATGAATGCCTTTCAAAAGCATGGAGGTTATTGGCATTTCTTTCAAATTTAACGTCGCTAATACAGCATATAAAAAAGGTGTAAATTGGGCAACACGATTTCGATTTAGGTAATATTACTTCCATGCTTTGCCAGAGACGGACAATAAAGAATAAACATTTGATACTTGTCTGTGGCCCAATCGTCCTGACATCTGGCGATGTTGCGCAATGCTTGGGACGCTAACATGATCCAGCCGCTATCCCGGAAGATAAGAATTGTTTTTACCAAAATGAAGAAATATTTTCAAAACAAACTGGTAACTTCGTATCGCGTGATCGTAAGGTATCTTTTTCAACCATGCACACACGTTCTTATCCGGAAACAAATAGAGGAAAATGACAGCATGAAAAAACGGACCACGTATTATTAATGCAAAGCATGCTTTTGGAAAAAATCTATTATGCAAAAGAAAATTCCTTATCCAGCAAGCCAGCTGAGCGCTAAATACTAAAACTATGTCGCAAGTGCTAAGGATATCATAGATTTTGCTTTTCGTTAAGATCAAATCGTTTTCTCTTGTTTATCAATCCATAAAAATTGGTGTACCATTAGTCATTCCGAACAGCCACAGCAGGTGGGTAACTTGGCCTCCTAAGCATGCATTTGGGTGCTTCGTTCAAGGGCCCGTCCAACTGGCCCCTCAGAAGCAATGTTAAACGTGCAAATCTTGGCATCAAAGGTTGCACTTCAGGTCAAACGTTTCAGTTACGCTGGGGCGGATCCAGGGGGTTGATTAGGGGGATCACCCCCCTAAACCATATGAAAGTAACTTTATTCACGATGATTTTGTGCAATTCGGAAAATAGCATTCACGATATAAGGCTATTTTGCCGTCCGTTCTTTTGTCACAGCAGTGTTGTGAAAGTATACTTCATCTCTTTTACAGTAGTGAACCCGTCATGAGACTTGACTGCCAAGTATTACTGAAATCGCCCCCCTAACCTTACTGGCTGGATCCGCCCCTGCAGTTACGTAACAGTGTCTTGCAGAAGGCATGCTCCCGAAAGATATTTCCGGAATTTATTTCATCGTTGATCCTGATGACAGAATAAAACATTAACGTTGTTTTCATTAGTTCCATGAAGTGCTATTTCCAATTGCATGAAATGTTCCCAAAAAATAAACAGGCTGTTTATTGTCGGAGAAATCAAGTTGAATTGGAGATAGATGTTTTGAAAAAAACGCCAAAACAAATGACCAGCAGCATTTCACTAAGACTTAAAAATGTAAGCTTTTTTTCTACACAGTCAGTGCTAAGAGTAAAACAATAAATGAATTAACCACAAAAGACAGCATGTCAGCATTATCTGAAACGTATGACGTATTAAACATAGTCTTTAATCCGTTTGTTGAGGATTTTATGTGAATTTACTTTTTCTTTGAACTTTTTATCAAAACATGTCTGATGACACTGCTAGTTGAAACTTTAGTTTAAACGCTTGTGAAAATTCCATGTTTACAAGCACGTGTTCAGAGATATTAAATCGCTTTTAGGTTTTAAAAGATTTGAAAGCAATAACGCATGGTTTCTAACTTTTCAAGCTTTTCAGCAAGCCAATCTTTGATTGTAGACAACGCAATCAGAAACAGTTTGAGGGCCCCAGATTTCACATCCAACACGAAGGTCTGAGGAACCGCAGGTATCTTGGAAAAGTTTGTTGTGAACATTTTGAGTGCGTGTTGCAATTAAATACATTTAAACTGTGATCTTAACAATGTATAGAATTAATGAACAAACAGAAAAAATCCGTTGCTTTGCAGTATATAAAATTGCATGCATGTTGCTCTAATAGAATATGCAAATCTGTTTGCCAATTTCTAAAACAACATTGCATTTGCTGTGTTGGTTATGAATTAATTTAGGAAACTTATGAGTTTATGTTGTTCACGAAAATTAAATGTAAGTGTGTTGTTGAAAATAATTCATCATATTTTTATACCTGCAAAAATTCCTTGAATTTTATAAAATGAAATAGTCCTATCATGATTGTCTTTTCTTACAAGGATTTGAGGAAATTGTTTATTGCTCTTGTATCGGCAATTCTTTTGGAATGTTGCCAAAGATTAGACCACCGTTGTTATTGTTTTGATTTAGAAAACGTACAGCAGCGGTTTTCAAACTTTCTACCGCGACCCATTGCAGCAACCCTCTAATAACCCAACGACCCCCATCTGACATTCGAATAAAGCAAATGTAATAATGTTATGTACATAAAATATCTGCTCGTGACCTCTCCAAAATGGTTCACGACCCCTCTGGGGGCCGCAACCCCAGGTTGAAAACCATTGATGTGCAGCAATTACCAAACTGTGTAAGTGCCCGTGGTGAATTGACAATCTCAAATAAGTTTTGATCAGTTTCAGCCTAGGAAAAAATTATAATGTAGATGCCACAGCCACTGCAGTTGTCAAGTTTTCTGTAAATACTACACGATGAGGTATTTTGATTCTCATTTAAGCGACAACAGTTAGTAGAAGCAAAAGTGAGTTAGCCGGACTTTGCATTGTACGATTTATTGCCAAAAAAAGGATGGGTACATGTAACTGATGTGACAGTAGTGCTATATAACCTATGGAAGGCAAGCGCAGTGTTTAAACATGGATATAACCTCCTGCCTTTGTACTGTTGCAGTATAGAGAGTTTCCACACTGCGCATAGGCAAACGCCATGCACATGCATAGCGTAATTGGCCAAGATGTCATCGGGTTTTAAGCCAGTTTGAACAAATGCGAAATGAAGCAACTGGTGCGCTGAACTTAGCGTACAGTCCTACACTAATTTATAGCCCTGCAGTGCAGGGAATTTCACAGTCTGCTTGTATTGTAAACCGTTGTTTTTCTTCTTGATATTACGGTCTTTGCTCTATCCAAGGGTCTCATCAGTCCCAAATATCATATAAAGACGGTGTCGTTGATGCAAGTGGATGATTACTGCGCAATTAGGTAATCAAGTACAGTAAAATAAGCCTAAAGACAAGGACAACCGCAAGAAAACTGCACTTTTATGAAAACTTTTTAAATTTTGTTATCACTAATATTCCCGTAAAGTAGTACCTGGACTGCGATGTTGCATACAAATAGTGTAACGTGCTGGCGTGCATGACCAACCAAGATTCGATAACTCTTTAGCGCTGCTGGGCCTTCATAACCTCGGAATCCAGCTGGGAGCGATCGGTGCAAACGTTTGAAGTCGGCTTAAAGCCATCCCCTTCTGCCAATATAAAATGAACCTTTCCATGATGAACACATTTCCTACACATTTTATCCTGCAATAAATTAAAAATTTTCAATGGTGAAGTGAAAATGCTTTGGATCCAGTCCGGGAATACGGCTTTACACGCTTAAGTTTTGCAAGAGTTACAGCAGGCAACAAAGACTCCAAAAAAGCGGTTTTGCAAAGCTCCATTAAACACAAAATAGCAGGAAAGAGTGATTGTGAAATGAGAATCAGATTACAACATAATCTGGTTTGATGACTGTCAACACAATTCCGTTTCCGATTTCTTTACGACTTGCACTTGCAAACAGCAGTCCAGCTGTTATATAGAACAGTCACGTGCGCTTCGCAAGCACACGCAATCCGATTTCACAATGAAAGACCACTGAAGAAATACATGCTTTGTAAGAGTTACCTCAAGCGTAAGGTAGCTTCAGCTCTAGAGCATTGTTTCGTTTTTAATTGCCAAATGTCAGATCAAAAGATGTGAATCAGCGGCAAAAGAGGTTTGTCAAACCATCCGCAGTCCCTTCGGCAAACAATGCCACCGTGCAAGATCATTCTGAAACCGAAGATTCCGCAACAAGAAGATAAGCGAAGGTATTTCAAAGATAGTTCAACACTGTCAGTGGCATATCATCAGCCAGACACGGTCGGTATTATAGAGAAGAAATTTCATCACTGAAGCTGAATTTCCGAAAAAAAACACAACGAAACTTAAAATACTCGGATTATGATAAATTCAACCTGAAATACTTGAAGTTTCAAACATTCAGAAAAAGGCGTTTTTCACTCATGGTTTTGAAAAAAAACAAGTCAGCTGGAAAAACAATTTGCTTCAAGAAGATTTATGTTACATCGTTGATGAATTAAGAACTCTGCCATTAGAAATGAATAAAAATGTTGAGTTTAAAAAGTGGCAAACGACGTTTATTGTTTTTTTTTTTTATTATGAGACACTGCTTTATGCGTAGCCTCGATTTATGCTGTAATAAAAGTTTTAGAAAGGTTATTTATATTCGTCTAAGAATACCTGCGGGCTTGTATGTTCGAATGCCCTGATGCGGGGATGAGTAACCTCCTAAAGGCAGATATCAGCCACAGAGTTTAAATCAATTTAATGGCAGAAATGAAATATCCCGATTCGTCTTAACCAGACAACTGGTTAACTGTCTTTTGGGAGGTAAAACTTTTCAGCAGGAATAATCCTAAATATAATGTGGGGTTGCCTGATCATTTTCGTTATGGCGTGATGTGTATGAAAACCTTTTTAAGGACAGTTGACTGCGTAATAATGGGAGGTGGAATGGAAAACTTGGTTGACCGCTTTCTTCCTCAGAATACGTTTCAAACAAGCCTGACTTTACGAAGTCCTGCGGCATAGTATCAAATACAGGCGCAGCCATTGACTTACCGATCACACTCAAAAGTCACCGTTTCCTTCACAGTATATTTTCATGGTGTGCAATGAATTATCAGGATCTTGATTGGTTAGTGCGATTTTACCTTACTCGTTGGACTTCGGAGTAAAAATTCTTTCATCAAACTCCAACTCCGGTGTCGAACTTCAAAATTTTTCACTCCGACCCCGAGTAAGTTGTTATTTGCATTAGCACTCCGTAAAGCAGAGTTACTTTCAGCAAAGTCAAGAATGCAATTAAGCATCAGGCATGGGCGTCGGAAGGACCTTTTCCAGGGGGCCACTAGAGGATTTTTCCAACATTTTTCTAGCGGGCGGGCAAAAGTGGCAACATTTGGTCTTTCCCACTCGAAACTAAAAAAAACTCCATTTGCTAAGGTTTTCAAAGTCCAGGGGACAAGGCCCTGCCCCTAGGTTATTTTGTAGAACATGCCAAAGTCCTGCGCGGGGCGGGATAACCCGCGCGGGTTGCGGGCACCCGCATTCGCGGGGCGGGTGCCGGAATCCGCAGAGCTATGCGTACGGGTGTGGAGCGGGGCGCGGGTTGAACTTAGTACGGGGATCGGGCACGGGATAAGAATTTCTTTGTGCGGGTGACTGCATATTGACCCAGTGCATGTGAAAGTGACACGAGCAAGAAATTCAATGCTACAGAGAGCTTGTGGTGCAAGGGTGGAGCGATATTCTCCAGTGGTGGCGAGACCACAGATTGTAGTTTCTCTCAGTGATCTTAAAAGAAATACTTTATGCGTGATGGTAAGTAACGCTGCTAGTGAACGAGTGTTTAGTATGGCTGGGCATGTCGTGAATAGCAGAATAGCAAATTTAAAGAGTTCATCAGTGAACGACGTGCTCTTTTTCAACAGTGCCGTTAAAGCTACGAACGAAGCCCTCAAGGTTGACCAAAACGTTTCATATTTTACAGTGTTTTTTTTAAAAGCTTATGTTGGCTTTGAAATGAACCACTGAATAAATTGCCACTAGCCATGAAACACGCCATGAGCTTTTAGTGTTTTTCAGACAAACAGTGACAGGTGCAGGTATGGGGCGACAGCAGTGCAGGGTAGGCCTGTAACCAAGTGGGCACAGGAGGTCGAAGCTCCTCCTGCAAAATTTTTCGCACCTCCTGGAAAAATGTGTTGGACATAATCAAAATTTTAAACTTTAGAACTATTGGACATACAGTAGTTTAAAAAATTTGGACCCCTCTCAGAAAACTCTTCGCCTAGCCTGGTGTCCCAAGCTAGTTACGGGCTTGGTGCAGGCTGGGCGGGAACGGGTTAGACGGGTGCGGATTAGAGGTCTGCGGGGCGGGAGCGGGTAAGATTTCTCAAATTCCTGCAGGTGCGGGGCGGGTTTAAATTTCGCGGATGCGGGGCGGTAGCGGGCAACAAATTTCAACCAGCGCAGGGCTCAAACAGATACCACGTGTTGGTGACCGCTTCTCCAGAGTAATCATTACCTGTCTTGAAGCTAATTTAAGCAATACAATTGCATTATGGCGACATAACGAAAGGTTGCTGCATTCCAGTGTTGCCAGTTTGGCTGTTTTGAGGATCAAATTTGCAATTTTTGACTGTTTTAAACGTTTTTGGAATTTTTTTTTTGAAGAAAGGCCAAATGAAATTTGGCTTCCTTTGGCCTTTTTTGACCAATTCAATTTTTACGTCGGTTTGGCAGATTTAAAGATAATTTTGGAAGATTTTTGGACACAGAATGATAAAATTTTATTGGAAACTCTGCACTAGAATTTTACAATTTTTAGTTTTGCTCTTTCACGCATTTAGTTTTGCTGTTTTCGAGACGTTTATTAATTGAGTGAGCTTTTTTTTGTGTATGTATGTATTGTTTTTTGAAAGAGCTGTGCAGGCAGTATGGGTGTTTAAAAGTGCCTTTGTGTATTCATCTTGTATTTGGCTTTTTTGGTGCTTTCTGGCTTTATTTTACGTTTGATGTGGCTTTTTTACTCACGAAAACCTGGCAACCCTGCTGAATACTCGGTTTCAAATTTGAGTGCTTGAACTGCACTTCCGGAGTCAGCGAATCTTTTTAAAACTCCGACTCCAAGAATAAAAATATCCAGACTCCGAATCCGACTCCGAAGTCCTATTCGTGAGGCACTGCATAGACAAACGCATTGGATTTGCTTATCCAAAATGTGACGACCATGGGCGTCAGCAGGGGGGACAAAACGGACATTTTCCCCCCCTGAAAATTCGGACTAAGAGCCAAAAATTTCTAGAAACCTGAAGTCAGCAGCTTTGTTTCGATTATTTCACTCACGGCCTACTTAAGACATCTTAAGTAGTTCGTGTTTCTCTTAATTCTTGCAATGACAGTTTTTTTGGCGGTGTGCCGTTCACCATTCTGGTATCATGCAGTGATTACGTCCGCTCCTTTGCCTGTCATGATTCGAAACGTGGGAGCGAATTGTTCTACTATTGGTCTTTATTTCATAACAATAACATGGCAACAAATCTTCAAAGGTTCACTTCCAGTTACGGAGAGTATTGCCAGTTTAACTGATTTGGTGCTAAATCTAGCAAGTTTTTCTCACTGTCAGCAGTAAAATTTTCAATCTAGCAATTCATAGGTGTAGGAACAGGAAAATTTTGGGAGGTGCGAAGGATTTTTGCCCGAATTTACCCAAACGTTTCCGAAAAGCTTTTGTACACCTTTTTTCTCCCACAAAGAACATGAAGATCTGTTTTGGTGTGACCTCCAAAATAGATCTTAAATTGTGCTTTTCTGCAAACGTTGGGCGCCATTTTTTGAAGTCAAACAACGTTGAGCGCCATTTTTGTCCGGATTTCAACGATTTAGCCCAGTGTTTCCCAATCTTTTGTAGCTAGCACCCCCTTTTCTGACAAACAAATTTCTATCGCCCCTTACCATGCCTAGCGCACATATCAACACATTTATTTCGTGCATTTCACTATAAAACTTAATTTAGTAAAACGCAAAGTTTTTGTTTACAAATTACATGCATACATGTTTGTTGATGATACTGTTTTTCATGACATTTAGTCACTCAAAGTTAGTAAGACAACAGAAATGTAATTATTAACTGGGTCTCCTGTCGCCCCCAACCGCCCATTTCTGCTTCACCGCCACCCTAGAGTTTCCCACCGCCCCCAAGGTGGTGGTACCGCCCACTTTGGGAACCACTGATTTAGCCCTATATTTTCAGGGATTGTACCCATATTTTCAGAAGTTTTGCCCAATTTTTCAGGGATTTTGCCCAAATTTTTGACAAATCAAAACCACTGTAGCAGTTGGCTGATTTTCTAGCAGGATTTAAAAAACCGTTTGGGAGGCTTAATACGTAACAAATTCCTGACAAAAATTTGTTTCAACAGTTTTTGGAGATGAGAACTTCTATACCTTTTTCATCAAATAAGCAATTATCTTCTTGATGAAGCTTGAAAATGGGCAACACAAGGACCAGGCACATGGGCGTCCGCAAGGGGGGTCAAAACGTGCATTTCCCCCTTGGAAATTGGGATTAACAAGCAAAAATTTCTTGAAAACGCAAAATCAGATGTTTAATTCCGATTAGTTGGTTAAGCCTTGTAATGACAGTGTGTTTGCCGGTGAAACACCCACTCTGCACGAGAGCCAGGTTCACTGTTCTAGTTCTGGTGTCATATGCAGTGACGAGCTTGCAGTTCACTCATAACTGTTGAACGTAGACATCTTGGCACGTAATGCAGCGAAACAGCGACTGCTGATATTAGTAAGCCACGGAGGT
>JGI24158J21664_10001516_pt1 | contig 26359 bp, 15 predicted proteins | sample Ectturendosymbi3_FD_21664 | JGI IMG/M metagenome (IMG submission 21664) | reverse complement strand
TAAGGTCGCTTCCAGTTGGATCGTTATCGCCGTAAGCGTAGATCAAACGAATAGTGTCAGACTGCAATTGATGGAAAAACGAATTGTTGAGTAAAAATGGTAAATAGTAGACAAAATCTTATCCAGTAAAGTTAATCAAATTTAAGAGACATGGAACGGTGGTTATTATTGTTGTGGAAGAGGCTTGGATCAAAAAACGAAAAAATCGGATAAAGGATGCTATCACCATTTCAAAGAGCCAAATACCTGCGTAACTTACAGTTGATTTTACTTTCCAGTGACATCCTTGATGCAAGTATGTTTGCAGGAAACGAACCGAAACATTTTGTTGACCGAAAACTTACCAAACCCTAAGTGCGCAAAGTTCAGAAAAAAACACACAAAAAGGTTGTACCAATATCTGAAAAGCGTTTAAGAGAGACAGGAGAAAAAGTGCTTAAATATATTCCATTTAAAGGAAAAAACGAAACATATGCAAAGCAACAACTGCAGTCACGTAAGTGAGAAAGGTAAGCCAGGGTTACAGAAACGAAAAAAATCAGAGGTCACACGAAACTGAGGGATAACTGAAGTTCGTTTGTAGAAAGATTTTTGGTTACTGCAGAGTGCATGGGTAAGAGAAGGTGCACATCAAACAAACACTAAATCACGTCTGTTTCGTTAATGGTTGTTGTTCGTTATGAAACCGATATTGTGACTCCGTCTCTAATCTGAAAGTATCCGTTCCGACTTAAATTTTTCTTCTTTATAAAATTAGAAAGAGTGTATAGCGTTGTCAACCGAAAGCAAATATACCAAAAATTCAAATACCAACCGTGATCTCCTTATCATTGCCAGCCTCACACGTTGCCAATTCTCTTCTAAACTTGATTATTGTCCAACCGTCCATTTCTCTTCCATCTAATATTTCGAGGTTTTGACCCACGTCCAGAGGAGGATAACTATTGCCAGTAGTGGGGCCGTGCCTGTCCTAAAATATATCAATTTTTGCTATTGCGGTATACTCAGTGGTGTGTTTAGGGGGAGGCTAGCGAGACACTTGCCTCGGACCCTCCTTTTTAGGAACCCTCGACTTGTTCCGGGCATAAATTTTCCTTAATTTTGGCCAGAAGCTTCTTACTTACTCATATATTTCCCCGAAGGAGATTATAAGTAAGTACTCTGATTTCAAAGGAGCCCCCAACAGCAACTGCAACGTGTTAGTACTCTACTTTCAAAAGGTCCCCAACATCAATTGCAATACGTAAGTACAGTACTTTGCTTTCAAAGGGGCCCTCAACAGCATTTGCAATGTGTAAGTACTCTGCTTTCTAAAGGCCCCCTAAAAGCAACTGCAATAAGTTAGCACTCTGCTTTCAAGGGCCACCAGCATATCTAATGCGTAAATAGGAAAAGCTTCAAACAAACATCAATGTTTTGAAAATTTCTGGGTTAAAATTTGTTCCAAATATATCTGTAAAGACCCTATCAAGTAAGAGCAAATATTTATAGCAAATGATAATTTTTTCACTGTCAGAGAATGAAGTTTTTCATAATGCAGTGCAGCAATATTTGCATTAAGGTATAAGATGAATTTATTGCTACCTTTGCACATTTTCAACTAACTAGTGTCAATGCAAGATGAAGGCAGTTTTGTCCTGCCTCAAAGCTTTTCAAAACATGTCTGAGGTTGGAATTTTTTCTATGTATGCCATGTTCTTCAATGTAGTTAAATGGATGAACTTAAAAAATTAAGTGTTTTGAATCTGCTTGGTTGTTGACTGTGGTTTATGCAGTCCCTCAAGGACATGTCGAACCGCCTCAGAGGGGAAGTGATTCTTTGATTGATCGATGGAAGAAGTCGTTGGTAACGTCATAGAGCTAGCACGCTAGGCGTTTCGGCCAAAGAGATCTCTTACTTCCATATGCATGGAAGTCACTTAAGTGTCGCTTGCTTGCTGTTTCCCTTTCTCCTTGATGCAGCCGTTCTTGCTTGCATGTAGCGGTTACAGTTGTGTGACTGCTACATCACTTTCCTTCCTCGAAGTCTTTGGATTGCCCACTCTCTTCTCTTCGAACTATCTTGCCAATTGATATCAAGAGTCCAGCTAGGTCCGATGACGTGCGTGTCATGCTTGATTTGACTTCGGTACTTTGAGCCTTGGCTGCGGTGTGTTGAGCCTTTGTCTTCTTTTCTCTCTTCTTTTTGATGCTTTTTCACGCCACGCACGTTATCCATCCCAGCTCCTCAAGATTTGACCCACCTGGATGGGGTTTTCTGGGCCCCCTTGGGTCCTATGGAGGTGTCCCTTATCGGGCGCCATTGAAGCGGAACGGCCTGGTTCTCTTGTCGAACCGTCTCTGAGGGGAAGCGAACCTTTGATTGATCAATGAAGGAAGTCGTTGGTGACGTCATAGCGCTACCACGGTAAGCGTTTCGGCCAAAGAGATCTCTTAATTCCACATGCATGGAAGTCACTTAAGTGTCACTTGCTTGGTCTTTCCCTTCCTCCTTGCTTCGGTCGTTCTTGCTTGCATGTAGCGGTCGCGGTAGTGTGACTGTGTGTTTTAAAACAGGGGTAAAGTGTGTTTCAAACTTTATAGTTTGTTGATGGTGAATGGAGAGAAATGGGACGCAAAACCAGAGAAGTGGCGGCGATGCCAACTTGCTACCTCTCAACTTTTATAGCTTTGTCTTCCCAACTTTCAGTGTTTTCAAAGTGGTATATCATGAATACCTTTGTGTATTTTCTGTTAGGTCAGTCATGTCGTATCGTAGTCTCAGGAATGTATCCTTGAGTCTCCTGCATATCCCCTTCCTAGGCTTGATCAAAAGGTCTTATCATGGTTGGCTGATTATTGTGACGTCACCAGAGGGCTCCATTTTACAGCCTTGCCTCGGTTCCCCCAACTTTAAGTCCACCACTAGGTATGCTTCGGCAATTTTACTAAGAAATTAAGCATGAGCGGGCATGGCAAACAATCATGTATTTTTACTAAATCTCATTCAAAGAAAGAGTAGGTTCAACAAATATTTATCTTTTTATTCCCAAAGGTTTTTGTCTTGAAAAAAGAGTTGGTTTTTAAATATCCCACTCACAAAGAGGTTGTTGCGCAAAATCCTCACGATTAAACAAAAGACATTAAATTTTAAGTTTTCTCGTGGAGATTTTGTCCCGAATGTATAATTCAGTTTGAACGGTTTTTATCAAAATGTTTTTCCAGCTTACCGTCAGAAAAACCTCACCGTTCTTGACCCACCCAACTGGCATGTCGGCGTTGGCCATCGATCCGCTCGGCGAAAATCCAATTCCTACCCATCCGGTTGTACGACCATGAACCTGCAACAAAGTTTCGGCGCCATCTCTGGTTTAAAAATGCTTTTTCTACAAGGAACAATTATGGCCAGCGTAATTTTTGACAACCGAAATCTGTTCAAGCGAGTATTGCTGGTGCACTGCAACGTAAAGAGTTCCTTATTGCCCTGGTAAAAAGAAATTCGGAAATTTTCAGATGAAGACATTTTTGTTGAATCAGACGTAAGCGTTCATGTTTTAGCTTATTTGCAAAAAGTTCATCATTGATTGAAACGACACGCTTCTAGAATCACTTTAGGAAATTTATAAGTGATGCAGTGCGACCGATTATATTATTCAAAATATTAAAGAGAAGAATCTGACTTTGAGAAACGAAAAATCAACAAATAACTTTGTACACATGTTGGTTAATTTTCTATTTTGACAGTTGTCACTTCAGATTAAAATGGTGAATCTTAAGGTGAAATCTGTTAATTATCAGTTTAGTTCTTGGTTGTCAGTGTAGTTGACGACAATGGCTGCAAAAAGGCACAGAAGTTATTATAAGTCGAGCACGTTCCGACATACCTCAAAAGTAATATGTGTGTCTGTGTGCTCCCAGTGCAAGTGAATAATTTGGTTGGCGTCCAAAACAACACTGTGTGGAAACTGTTGAGTAGGACTGGGTGGGCTTGATGCTGCTTCCTGGCTTAACACACCGTTCCAACGCAATACTGCTAAACACAGGAATACTGTATGCATTCTATCTCGCATGGGATTTTCTTAGTGTGAATGAACTAACTGCGCATAAAGTGGCAACAAAATAATTTCTAGAAATTATGAACACAACCTGACATACAAAATAGTTCAAAAAGTGTAGTTTTATTGTTTAGTTCAAAAAAGTGTAGCAAACAACTAAAATAGTTCAAAAAGTGTAGCAAACAACTATTTTATAAATTTTCCTTTATGAAGTTTAGAAGTCATGACAGTGATGATCGATCTTCAAAAATGACAAGCGTTTCCAGAAACCCTTTCAAGCTCATGCTTCCTGTGCAATATTTTTCTGAGTTATAGGTATTACTGTACACGATCTTGACGGAGGCTATTCCCGAAATATTTTGAAAAGCATTCTTCTCAATGATACAAAAACGTGAACAAGAAATTTTTAGGATTCCGACATTTTTGTAAACTGAACAATACACGGAAAGATGCGAGCGAATTACTGTAATTCATCCCAACCCACGTTTGCTGAAGCAAGCCTATGGGCAAGATCTGAAACGTTATGCATGAATCAATTACTTTTCTCTACCCTGAAACAAACCTGTGCAGGGTATCTCTTCAAAGAACCGCTTTCCTCCAAAAACATGAAAAGCGCTTACCGCATCACTTGAACCCTAGGTGTGCTGATAAGGAAGGGAAAAATGAAATTGACTGTTTGATTTGATTCATTAATTTATTTTCAGCGCGATTGAGAATATTCACTGATAAGGTGCAGATATCATTGCATAAATCAGTGGTTTTACACCAGCTGACCGGTAAAAACGCAAAAAAAATACGGATTGGTAACATGAAATCGTAATGAATGCCACAGATTGTCACAATCATTTTGTTAACTAAAATTGTTATATTGCAGTTTCATTTCTAGGATCCTCATATTCAGGAAAGTAATATAGTTGAAGTCATAAGCTAACTCCAACAAATTTTGACTTATAATATCTACTAACTCTTTAGGAATGACAATACTTGTCAAAAAATCATTTCAAGTCGAAAACATCTCTGTATCTCCCATCTGCACGAAGGTATCCCAAAGTGTCAGCTTCTTTTGAAATGTTCCTGTCTTGTTTTTCAATGCAAAGATATTTGTGCAAAACCCTGGTATTAAGCTTGTTCAAATGACAAAATACATCCACAAAATACACAAGCTTGCTCATCCACATTTGATCCAAAAGAAATTCTGCTAATGGAGAGTTCCTTTCGCAAAAGAAGCTGTTTTGTTTCTTCCTTGAGCTCAACAAGACGCGAAAGAACTAGCTCTTTTGACAGTCATCTTACTTCTGTACGGAAAAGATATTCACGCTGCGAATTCATACTTCCAATTCACACAGTGTTTTCAGTCTGGAGTTCAAGGATCGACTTCGAATTTCATTGACAATTTTCGCCGTGTTATTAAGCACGTTTTTCAAGTGAGTCTCTTTGCAGCTAATTGCTCCAGATGGATTATGCAACGAGTTAACAACATTTCTTGATGCGCTACTTTAATTTTGCAACTACACCAACCCAATATCAATCATGCTTGTAGCCCCATCCGCACACACTCCGATACAGTTTTCCCAGTATCTCTTTCTCACCAAAGTATTCTTTATTAAGACTAATGTAGCTGACCCGGTGATAGGTCTACGTCCTGAAAATTTCATGCAACATAGTGTTCTGCCTTGAAATATTTTCAGTACAACGCACGAAACACAGACGAATGGCACAATTAGTCATGTCAGTTGATTCGTTGTGTTGAATTGCAAAGTATGTAGACTTCTTTAGCTCTTATATAACCCACTCGACATCAATTGCCTATTTTCAATCCTTCGCTAAACTATGTCTTCAGAAAATGGCATGCGCACAAGTTTCTGAGCTGCTACGGGAACCAAAACATGTTTATCTGCAAATAGGATGCGCGGCTTGCTAACTCTTCCCAATGGTGAAAGACTTTTTGTTTTGCTTTTTTGACTATACATCTTGTGGAATAGTCTTTGAAAATGATCCAGTGGCTTGCCTTAAAGATTGCTGTGCTCGAATCAGGGGCATGCAGAGGTCTGGGGAAGCCTGCGGCAACTGCTTGATTGTATGACCCCTGCCAAATTCTAGTATTGAGGAATGTGAGAAAAAACAGGCAATGCGTCAAAACTAGTGTTGACAAAATGAGTTTCGAAAAATTAAATCCATGTAGAATTTCGTAGTAGTCTTACAATTCGATGAAGCATCTAGTCACATCATTTTAATTTTTTAATTTCACATTTTGGGCGCCCACGCTTTGGATCTTTAGAAAATTCGCTCTTTGCATTGAATGCCCGGGGCCGTCACCCCGCTTGTCCTCCCCTCCTGCACGTCACTGCTTCGAAAAAAGTGACGAGCAAGTGTGGAAGGTTGCCTTGCATTGTTTCAGAGAATTTGGAAGCATGCTCAACATATCATACGCGGCGAATGTTCACTACATGGAGCTCCAGTAAAGCCAATTTCCAAGTATTTTTTATCATATGATCTGACAAATTTTAGTTTATCCTGCTACTGTCATCATATCAGCACATACTCTTTTTGTAGATTGTTGTAAATGAATACTGGTAGACCTACTTGCTTCATGTCCACTTTGAGAGTTGTTTTTTCCTGGAAGCTGAAACTGTTAAAAAAGTGCAAAATGGTCTGTTGCTTTATTGACTGCATTTTAATCTTCCGCAATATATATAATACAGCTAGTCCAGTGGCGCAGCACGAAGCTTATGGTTAAAAAATTCTGACAACAATATCTCAAACTTTTCTAGCGGTCACCAATGTTAAATCTTTAAAAACCTGTTTACTACCAATAGCTGCCATTGCACTTTCTCAATGACAAAATAATTATGAAACAGCACAAGGATTTTATTTTCCGTCATAACATCCGGTCTATACCAGGAAGGTGGTACAGTCGGTACAGCACGCGCCACCAAAGCAGGTTGGCTGGGTTCCATTCCCTGTCGGTTATTCCGAAGGTTAGAAAATGGTACATGCTCATCGGCGGTTCTAAGGGGAGGCCTGGGTGGGCAATGGCCCCCCAGATTTTTGCTTGGCCCCCGTTTCGCCCCCCAGTTTTTTTTCCTAATTTTAGGATCTTTTGGTTGACATATGTAGGGTTGCCAAATGCCTTTTGTAAAAATACCGGCCATTTTGTTAACAGCGCCAGATCTAAGCTGTGTCGTAATTCGCAAGCGGCACAGGGAAAACAGAGAGACAATCAGTATTGTTAAGCAACAATTGATAATTTGCCCTTATTTCGGCTGATTCATTATATTTCGTTGTGTGTGTGACGTTTCAATCGCACCAAGGATTGCGTCAACAGCAGCAAATAAACTTCGCTGAAGGATCTGTCCTGACAAGATTCGCTACTTGAGTCATTATTATTTGAGAAATTCTGCGTTATTTCTTTTTGAAGTTACGGCAATTTTTTTCATACTACCGGCTTCAGACACTGATTTTCAAAAAAAACGGCCTTTACTGAGAAGATTTACTACTAGAGTCGTTATTATTTGAAAAATTCTGCGTTAGTTCTTTTTGAAGTTACTGCAAATTATTTTTTTTCATGCTACCAATTTCAGACACTGATTTTCAGAAAATGGCCTTTAACCGGCCTCTGCTATTTTAACAGAAAAATGCCGGCAAGGTCGCTGAAATACCAGCCATCTGACAATCCTAGACATATGCATTAGATAACTTTCGGCCAGCAATATAAGATAATTTAGAAATCATCTAGACCAGTGGTTCTTAAACTTGTTTGTATGTTTTACCCTTTTACACAAAGGTGCTTTGGGCCCCGCGCCATGGTGGTCGGATAGGTTGTTCATGTTTGCCAGATATAATCCATGCGCTAAAGAATTATAGAAACGGCTTTTAACTTTTATTGCTAGAAAATAGTTATCTCGTTTGAAAAAACGATGATATTGCTCTAAGGAACTGTATCAAGTGTGTTCAATTCTCATGCTAAGGCGTTATGTCTGCACTCCCGCATGTTCCACTTTTTATGGATGGAACTTGGTTGTTTATGGTATCCATTAAGACTGCAGTAGACCTTCAGTTATTACCAACCAGGTGTGCAATGATTCAACTGGCGATGAACAGGTTAAGGCGAGTGTCTGTCGTATTAACTTGGCATTTCTTCCGACGTTACGCTGTTCAGTTCTTCAAATATCATTCTGTTGTGGAAACTACGTGTTTGTTGAGGGTCATCTGCATTTTGACAAAAGGCTGTAGTTTTGCTTCATGGAAGATTTTAACATAGACTCTATAGATACTTTAATGTTTTGTCAAAATAAAATTTATTCTACCAAATTGAAACAAATGATAAAAGATGAGAAGTTGAACCCGTGATGGCCAAAAATCTCATACAAACCAGCGCAAAATTTGTGAAGTGTTTGCACTTAAATTTCCTCCTTTCTTAGTCCAAAATGGTTCCGCGTTATTCGTCAGTTGTGCAAGGACTTTTATCATTTGCCGCCCCGCCAAACCTTCATTGTGTTTTGTCTAATTGCTAGCGGGAAAAGGTAGAGGATCCACTACTTCAGATCCATGTTCGTAAACGTAAAGGACACTTAAACCCAGCAGCTTAAACTAGGCAAGGCAAAAACTGTGAATGTTATCCAGCACACTCGTTTCTGATTTTAAATATATTACTGGTCAATATGCATTTATTCATCAATCCAGCATGCGCATTATATATTGCGTTTGATAAGTGTTTGTGTATCTGTGACGTCGTACAGTAGTTGAAAAATCTCTGCATATTACATTTCAAATTCATAAAGAACAGCTTGCATTCCAAGTGCATATACATTATGAATAATTATAAAATTGGGCTTTGGGGAACTTTGGGGGATGCATAGATTGCTGTTACGTAAAGTATGTATTTTTTCGAGTATTGCGTCATGAAGCGGATAATTGATCATGTACCCAATCAAACAAGAGTGAAATAATTGCATTGTAAGTTCAATTCACTTGTCAGTTCGGTTCGATTGACGAAACTTTGCACTTGCGCTAGCCGCTCCAATCTCTATTGCAGAGTATCCTTTACAACTTTCGACTTGATTACGTTGGTAGTGGTACACTGTCTGATGTCCACCAGAGCAGCATGATATTAGTCATAAACATGGACGCGGCTGGTAACACAGATACAGATTAACTTCAATAATTTACCATCTTTTTTATATTTATGTACTCATTTTGTTAAAACATAACCATCAAAAAGGTTATAGCATGATTGACTGAACACAGTGACGTCATAACACCACTGCTTAGGTTGGCCCCGCACCTAGGTCTTGCATTGTGTCCCGCACTTGCCAAGGCCGGCACTCTCTAAAGCTGCTTTCTTTCATGTGAGGCCGGCGCAATTGTGTACGGAAAATGATGTTCTGATTGCATGTGCATTGCTGTGAAAGTTGCATGGTTAGCACATAATTTTCGACATAGCAGTACATGTGTCTGATTGCATCTACAGTGGCATTTCGGTGTCTCTAGTAATAATAACGCTAGTTCATATTTAATGATATTCACAAGCCTATGTTAGGTTTGATAAGGTAAATCATAGCAACTTAATCTTCAAAACAATGAAAAATCACCATACAAAATAGACATTTATGTTGAACCCCCTACTTTTTCCTTGGCGCCGCAGTGCCCCCCCACTTTTTTTATTCTAGAATCGCCACTGTACTTGCTGCTTGTCCAGCCTCGTGCTCGGCGTTGATGGAGGCAAGGGAACGATTCGCCATCAGTGCAGCACTCACTGCGAAAGCAGCCACGTCGCTGGCGGCGCAAGCAGGCGGAAATGGACGCCCACAGACCACGTACTATTTGCGGAACGGCAAAAAATCCATGCGGACCGGTGCCGGTCGGCGGACCAGGGATTGAGAACTTCTGGCATATATGACAAACAGCAGAACATTTACTCTTCTTTCTTCTCCTGAAGTTACATAACATTCAAAAGGCAACCCGCTAGCCAAGAAGGTCTAACACCATGGTATTAAAGCACAACCAGCAGGTTCAAGGCACCAACGTTGTGCGCGATTACTTTTCGAAAAATCTTCAGTTGCGACTTCAACATTCAGAAGTTGATTACTTAAGTTTGTTAGATTATTTGGAGATAATGGGAGATTTGCGGGATAAAGAGATAATCGATCACTGTAGTTGCCAAGTTACTGAGTACAAAATATAAACTTCTTATATGATTTATCAGTCTTTGCATAAATTACTCATACAGTGCACCAGCTGCGGTGAAATTACAGCTCTTAATATCTCAGCAGAGCGAACCAGAACTCGCGTGGTTGTATTACTAGCTAGGTTTTGCTGCCTTCTCACTTTATGATCATTGCGTTTGCAATAGGAAGATAGAGACTGCGAGTCTACAATGTAGCATATGAAATGAAAACTCAAATTATTTGGCATCGTTTTATGCTTATATTATTATTAGTGTTGTAATTTATATAAAAAGAACTTTGTGCTTATATTCTTATTTGCTTCATGCTTATATTTCCATTAGTCTTCTGGAAATACATGAATAAAAACAGTCGGCTGCTATTTTATGCTTCATTTCCAACACCTCAGAGAAAACAGACGCTTTTCGATTTTAGGTGACCTGGATTTTTATGTCAGAATTAAGTCGATTTTAGCCGTAAAATTGTTAAGCCTCACACAGCTCAGGTTTTCTGTCTTATTTGGCCTATTGAGCATCGAAACGCTGCAGAAAATCAACCGGATGAAAGTTTCTGAACATACGTATTGTACTTTTCGTCGAAGACAAAAATCTAATTATCCCCACAAAAGCGAACTTTTTTCAACAATCTGAGTGTAAAGTTCAATAGAGATTGGAATGTTCATTAATACCACGCTACCAACATTTCAGTACAATATTAATGGCTTATTCACCAACGGAGATCAGCCTTAAATCAGTTTAAAGGTATTATGTGTTGCCGATTAAACGACAAGTATTCTTTCTCACATCGAACGTGCTGCATAGTACAACGACATAATTGTCTTCGCAAACCTTTCTCCTTCCCGTTTAATGAAATAGTTTCTTGTCAAATGTATCACCGCGTCTCGTTTACCTCTGCGTTGTGGTCTTTACTGTGAACATTTTGGCTTTTACTGCGAACCCTACGTCAGTGTCAAATATCACGTGAAGCCCTTACAACTATTTTCTGCAAACAGATGGTTTGTTTGTTCAGAGACAAGTTGACGTGGACAATTCACCAAGCCACAATTTACCAAAGCCCAAAACACCTTTTCAAACTTTTGCTTTTGTTTGTTTATTGAAGATGTTACAAATCAAATAACACTCAAGGTGTTAAATCTTTAAGGGCAGGTAGCAACTTTTTTCGCAGTTTCATTTCCGTTATCATCGTTTAGTTGTGGTTTTAGTAATCTACGGCTGTTGGTGAACATCAGTTCAAAAGAAATCAAGAGAAACGTGAGTTTATTTTTGGTGTGGTTTGATGTTGTTCTAGGTTTGAGCCTGTTAATAAATGACGTCATTATATTCTGCCTAAAATCCACACCCTTCGCCCCTATTATAAATATTTTTACTCCCCTTTAAAAATGACATCACATTTTTGCTCACTCCCTGTACGTTGCACATACTGTAGATGGGTTATCTACTTCTGTCCAAAGCGAACTTTCAATAATTTTGTCATAAAAGTTTACCCTATTGAACCTTTTGATCATAGTGTTTTACTTGTCAACTGGAGCACTCGTCGTCGTACGGAAAGTACAGTAGAGTAGGAATTGGCTTTTAATCCGCTGGTAGGAAATGCAGCCTTCACCTCAAATGTTAGCCTGAAAAATCTCAGCCGCACATAGCTGCTAGGTGTTTCTCGGACGCATGCGCATGTCCATTTGTTGTGTACACTCCACTACAGTATGACCACAAGAGATTGTAAGAAACTTATATAGTTTTGTTACATTTTGTGACCCTGCGGCACATTGCAGTGTGCTCCACAATGGCATGATCTCTTACTTCTTTTTTTGCTCTTTACTGTAGTCCGCCACTATGCACTCCTGCCGTAGGAATGAAACGCACGGACACACTGCAGAGGTTCCCAACCGGGGCGTCGATTTAAGATTGCTAGGACGTCACAAACTTGCATCTAGCTTCAATCCATCTCGCATCCAAACCAAACTTGAACAACAAGAATTTTTTTGGTTTTTCCAGATTAGATTAGAATCAGAATTAGAGCGAACTTAGGTGTCAGAAATTAGATTAGAATTAAAATTAGCGGGATTTCGAAAACCAGAAATTGAACTAAAATTCGAATTCGAGTGAAATTTACTCAATCAAAGTAACTTTGATTGAAGTTCAATTCATGTCCAATTTGTGGATTCAATTCTCATGAGAATGAGAAATTAAAGATTCGTATGCCAAGATTGACGCTTTTCTTGCTGCACAATTCGTCTCTGTGGCTGAAGACTTGTTCTGACAAAGTCATCTTGCGAAGTCATTTTACGTAATCTTACACACGACATCAAGAGTCGGACATCTTACGTAATTTGATTGCTTCGGGATATGTCTCATTCCACCAAATCAACATGTTTTTCGTACAATTTTTTTCATTATTGCCGAAATGTCTTCGCTGGCCGGATTTGGCCCCCGAGCGGTAGTTTGGAGATCCATACCCTAAAACATCAAAGCTGGCTGACTGTCGCAAGTACCTGGTGACTATATTCTGAGTGTGAGCGGATAGGCAATGTGACGTAGTAATAATGATTGTATGAGAGAAGAAATTCATCGAGTTTTTACTGTTTTCGCATTTCAAGTGATGGGTTGGTGGCGTGGCGCTTGTGACCATTTTGTTGCACTTTCTTTGCACAAAAGTGTATTCTCATTTTATGTTCAAAAGTACCATTGGAAAAATTAGTATTTTTGGCAAAATTGGAAGTTAGATCAGAACTAACATTAGAGCACTGAAGTTTTTAGTAAATTAGATTAACAATAGAATTACCGTGATTTCGCTCTAATTTACCGAATTAGAACACTTGAAATATTTAGTTGTCCAAGTCTGATCCAAATAAGCCCCCTGGATTTTAATTCTTTGTGACTTCCTACAAAAGATTTTAATTTGTGACTTCGTGCAAGAGATTTTAATTTGTTATTTCGTACAAGAGTGAAGATGGGTTTTCTGCTGTTGCGGTAATAAAGCAAACTATCGCTCGAAAACCGAAAGAAAAATGCACTCATCTGTTGCAAACATAACGCCGCATTTTGTGTTTCAACAAGAAAATTATATGAACTGCATTATATAACAATGCGTGAATATTTTTTGCACTGCGTACTGCAGTTAGATTTTATGAATGGGATTAGTGTGTCTGGAGTTCACGCAGGTTGGAACCACTGACGTTCCCTACAAGGTTCTGTGGGAGTATCAAGCTGACATGGAATGATCACGAAAATGCACGCGGCAGTGCAGAGCCGTACTGACTTGGAACATGACAGAGTCACTGTTGCGTTGTAAGCATTGGAGCGTCACGAAACGTATGAATAACACGGATTGCTGAAAGGACATCCGAGCGCTTTTTTGAATAGGTGTAAAATTTTCATTTGCCTAAGGAAACTTGTCGTCATAAATTTGATTTATCCCCATCCTCACAAAAGTCATTATAACCCTCGGAGCGTGACGTCATTTGTGAACGGCCCGTTTGCTAATCATAGGAATGGCTAGCAAAAGGCAATAAATCTACTTTCAAACCAGACACCAACAGAAAATTTGGTGCATATGCAGGTGAAAACAAGTTGCATCACAATGTTTCAAGCACGTTTACATCTAAAATGAACTTCATCTTGATTTTTGATATCTCCCGAATGACATCAGATTTGAACAAGGAGAGGAAAACTTGTTTCTTGCCCCAGGCACTATCTAACCTCGGTACGCCCCTGGCTTGACCGTAGCTTGACTCTAAGTCACAGGAAGCACCCAAATACTCGAAATTAGCAAATAAAGATACCAAGAAGCTAGTCCTGTTCTTAAACAAACGTGCCTTTGCCCTTGAAAAGATACAAGCGCAAAATTCGCATCAAAATGACAGTTGTTGCGATCGTAAGTCCCGAGCGGCATATGCGCAAAGCTTCACACTGTGGCAGAAAGCAACAATAGAGTTCACATGCCATGATCACTCTATCATTGCTTGTTCGCGCCACATATATTTATGGTGTTTTTCTTCACGCACATGCCGTTCGTGGTGAATCACACAATCAACGCAACACCACCGGAGAGGTTGCAACACAGTAAACGTGCGTTGTGCACTTGTTATGAGAACTGGGAAACGCCATGTAACATAAAATCGAATGCATGTCGAGAAAAACTTAATTACCGGTCATTTTGGCAATGAGTAGCCTACTTGCGCGTTCGTGTTGATTTCTCAGAATGGGTGTTGTAACGAAACGTGAAACTGTGTTGTGGCTCTGGAACACGCAACTGAAAGTCTGCAAGTAATGCTGCTAGAATTAGGAATAGCGGATAGGGTACAACCTGTGAGCCCAAAAGAAACACTGAGACGACTGTTGCTACCAGTGACCCAAATGAAACCCTACAATTCTCGTCACATAGTAAGAAATTGTCAGAATATCTGCTTCAACATTTATCTGCGAATTCTGGTCGATCGCTAGGTACTGTGCATCTGTGCAACGCAATCATGAGACGCCTGTGCCTTTCAACACACGTTCACTTCACCACGTGTTTCACCTTGCCTGGTCCCTTTTTATTATTGTGCTGAGGATTAAAGTATAAAAGAGTTCCGACCTACGAACGTCGTTATTACGTTTCGCTTGACGCACACGGTGAATGCGCCCACGAACGAACAATATAAATAGCGATAGGTGTGACCCAGAAGCGGCCACAAAAGAAACGCCTGCCACAGTTCATCCCTGGATTTAGGTATACGCCACTACATCTGTCGTAATTTTATAAATCAAAAAGACGAAGTCAAAACACACAAGTGGTATTTATTGGGAAGATAACTGAAGCAGCTTCTGATACACCTTGTTGGATATATAAAATTAAGTTCAGAAAAATAATCCACTGAAAACTTTATTGCAACTTCACCATAAAACAACTTGCGCTATTTGTTTTTTCTTTTGTTTGAGACAAAAATATTGATATCAAATGATGCAATACGTAGTGCTTTGTGTAATAAAAGTGATTTCCTGTCATCTTCTTAATGTTATTTAGTTTACGTTTCTTCCAAGTATATGCTTGCAATTCTTAAACATAGTTCCAGGAAACAAAATACAATCTCAAAAAGAAAGCTCTGGATTTTTTTGTTTGTACTCCAAATTTACGTCACAGTTCGATTCGCAATGAATCGCTACCAGGAATTCTGTTAGAGCCGGAATTTTGACACTCACAAATGTACCGGGAGTTTAGGTAAAAGGCGTTGAGAGTGCTGAGGTGAGGACTGTTTAATAGGACAATAGTATATCTTTTGTTACTATATTTCGGTACATTGCCAGTACGTACTCCAAAGAGGGCAAAGTTTCTCCGAAGTTAAAACTTTGCTTACTTTTGAAGTTGCTTGTAAAACAAATGGAAATATCTTGCAAGTAAGTGGAACGACACACGCAGTAATTGAGTCAATGGCAAATGAAATTAAATGCAAGCAGCCACACTTTGGCAAAATGATTCCTATGTACTTCTAATAAAACATTCCACAAATGTTGAGTAATTCAAAAATGGTATTTTTTTGGAATAATCGAAATCACAAACAGCTAATGACAAATAAAATCTTCCGTAGAGCCTCAAATGAAAGTGATTGTTCACGGAAAAGCACACAAAATTCGTTGTTTCGAAACGATTCTGGTGTAGAACCGTTTCAATTAAAAAATAATCTAGTGGTACGAAAATGTGATGGCTAGCCACTTGGATGTAGCCAAATCGACGCTATATAATACCCAGTCTATGTTTCGCACAGCATATACCTGCTTTAAAAGTACTGTGCAGATTTTCGTTTTCAACTTTTACATCTCGCCTACTAATGCAAGAGTGTTTACATTCAGAAAGTGAATGTAAGCAGGGATAACACGTAGAAGGTTCCGATATTGGAAAAGCAACCTTTTGGTGAATACATGAAAAGTCAGCCTGTTCCAGGAACCATTACCCACGTTCAGCAAATTGTAAAGTTTCAGTTTACGCCACGCACATGGCACTAATGGTTGAGTGGCCCCAAACCTTTTCTACTAGCGTGTTGCTTTAATGTTTCGTACAGTGTTTTCGCAACACCTTCGTTTGAAAAAATCAGAGGAGATAACGCGAAGAAGCAAGAATGTTAACCCTACAAGGACCGCAAAGGCAATTTTGTTGCTCGAATTTGTCCAGTCATAACTTGTCGCCCGGTAGAGCTAGGGTGCTAATCGAACTCTTTCAAGAAGCAAAAAGTCGTCTAGATTCATTTTTTTTAATCTGACAAGTTAACGGCAAGCATATGAAAATGTGCACCGCACTTTCTCCGATGCATACGATACTTTCTGCAATAAACAAATTCGCAATTAGTATTTCTTGTGTTGCGATCGGAAAGCCCGGGAAGCAAGCGCACAAAGCTTCATACTTTGGCAACAAGAAACAGTAGAGATCACATACTTTATGACCATTCTATATTGGTTGTTCGCGCCACATGTAAAACGGGACTTGGCACCAAGCATAGAAGAAGAGCTGTCTGTGCAACGCGAGCCAATAATGTTCCACGAGAGATTATTTTGTTAAAAAGATTATACATTTTTTCCAGAACATCAATCTCTTTGCTAATCGTCTCTAAACTTTTGCACATCAAGAGCTATTCTTTCCACTCAGCTGTCTGTACAATCGACATTAAACTAAGAAATGCCTGCAGTTCGACACGTCGACTGACTCAACTAGCTGAAGGCTGACTCTTGCCTTATTACATTAGCTCGAATTTCGTCCGACACCTGATCTGAAATGTCACGAGACGTATCACTTACACGACAACGTATTCTATTGTTTGATAAAGAATTTTTCTCAAGTTTCTTCTTTTGTTCTTCTCCACAATACAATCCAACATATTCATTTCTCACGGTTTGACAAGTCATTCCACAATTCTAAACGATTTCTTTTCTTTTGCTATTCTAAAAGCAAGGCGATAGGGAGCTTACAATCCTGTAAGGCAAGCGCGCAAAGCTTAATGCTTTGGCAACGAGAAACAATAGAGACACATGCCATATGACTATTCTATATTGGTTGTTCGCGCCACATACATATGGGTGCTATTCTTAGCGTACATCCCGTTCGTGGTGCATCGCGCGTTCAACGCCGCGCCGACCAAGAGGTTGCAGCACTCATATCCACCCATGCTCGTCAAATACACTCCACCGTATTTTGGAAGAAAACATCATCATGTCGGGATAAGGTTTAAAAATGACAAAACTTTTTACAGCAAGCAACTTGCCTACTGACATTATAACTTAAGAGGCATGTTTTTTATGTAGTTTTAGGGGCCCGCTTCTGGTCCCTAGAATTTCAAATCGGGTCCCTAGAGTCAGAGAAAATTATCATCGGGTCCCTAGATTCAGAGAAAATCGGGTCCTTAGAATAAGAGAAATCGGGGCCCTTCAGATCCATACCCGGTACCCAACATTTTCCTTAAAAAAACTCTGAGAGGTATAATAAAAAACGCCAGTGCCCTGTGACGTTTTATATAACATTGTCTAAAACAGCTGCTAGATGTTTATAAATAAAACAAAAAGCTCTCTGGCACATCAACTCAATTGTGTGTGTAATTTTACTTGTGTAGATACGCAATCTTTAGAAAACCGAACCTTTGTTGGAATCACTTAATTTTGAACGTTTGGATTAATGTTTGTTTGCTCAGAAAAAAAGCTTTCTTAGAGGGGACACTGTTCTTGATTCAGAAAATTGACTCAGAATTCCAGGTTTTACGAATTTCGCAGCGGCGCACTTTGTTATAAAGTGCCACGCCGTGAATGTTTCGCAAAAAATCACATCTCTAACCCTGATACGTGAGATAGCGCTCTTTCAATCATTACCCAAGATCCATGTCCATATGTGAGGATCGTAATGAAGATCGATTCAAACACTGGCAGGTTTGCGGTTGTTGAAAGCTCCCGTTTTGCACTGCAGAACAATAACGTTCACGTAAAACTGTGTTTGCCTTACCAATCCGTGTATCAATCTCTTTGTTCTGCTTTCCTTCACTAGTGAAGGTTACCCCTAAGTTAAGCTACTTGAACTTCTCCACCTGCTGTAGTGTATTACTGCTTACGTTTAGCATACACCGAGCTAGATTTTTGCAGAGACATAATACTTCAGCTTTTTAGTGCTAATTTTCATTCCGGTTTGATCGCACACAGCAGAGAACCGATCAGGTGCATCTTGAAGACCCTGATCTGGGGATACAAGCCGCACTAAATTATCTGCAAAGAGCAAACTGTTGATCCTGCAGCTTCCAACAGTGCCACGCTCGCCGAATCGGCTGTAACCAATTCATACAACTATTTCAGAAGTCTGTTAACATTTTGTCTCATTCAACCTTCAGCAAATTCAAAAAATTGATTTTACCCCTGCTAGTATTTCAATGTGGGGAAGGCGCGACAATTTTGGAAGGGGTCAGAGGCAGGTTACCCTGGTCTTTGCAAATTGACACTTTAGGCATATGAATTTCAGTGCTTATTCAGCAAGTACACCGTACTGGAACCAATTTTAGGGCAATGCTTTTATGAAATTTTGCAGTCTCTTAGATGTTTGATATAATGCACTTAGAAGCAAGCATGACTACTTTCAAAATACAGTAATAGTTTCTGAACTTGTTGAAATTCTAACATCAAGTTCGTGTGAACCGGAATATCACCCAGTCAAGTGGCGGACCAAACATTTGGAAAAAGGAATGAGAAAGCATGCTAAATTTTTACTTTATTAATAACTGACAAACGATTTTAACCAGTCAGCTACTCGGTGAGACTTTTGTGCTGGTTTTCGAAGCACAATATCTGATATTCTGGGATCAGCCTTGAAACAACGATTCTCATGTTGTCCTTGCGAACCAGACGAGATCGATATTTTGTTTTTATGGTCGTCAATGAGGAGAACCTGCCTCACATAGATAAGTTGCTGGAACAGGTATAATAATTTCAAAAGCACGCTTTGTGAGCGTAGCAGTCTCTTCGTCCAATCCACACCGAAATTTAGGAAAGACCCACTGCAAAATATGAATTTGTAACAAACGATTTTTGAATATTGAACTTCGATCAATTTATCTTTGTGCAGGTCATCCCTAGCATTACATCGTACCTCGGCTTCGAAGGTATGGGTTAAGGAGCGATACTGGTTACAATTGCACCATCAAAGTAACTATTAGAGTGGTTCTTGAAGACGGCTAGGTGCTAACATACATATCTCACGTCCGAAGGTCGGAAATCTCGTCGTGGCTTCAACTGACTTTCCAATCAACGAATCGTGAAAAGTTTGTGTTAATTCTGTTTTGAACTTCCTACTCCAGTGATCTAATTTTGTCTGAAAGCGCTAAATTGGACCACGCGCGTTAATAACACTAAAGAAATTTCCTGGCATTTTGAACATTTAGCTGATGTAAACTTGAAAAAATAACTGTCAAGTAAGCTAATACACCAATACATTTTTTTGTCGCAAAAAGTTCTTGCTCAACAGGGATTACCTCTCGAAGTAAAATCTCAATTTCAAACTGCAATTTGTAATACAGTACTCAAAACGAATCGAGGTCTCTAGACAGGCACCGAACTAAGGTATGATCAACGAGAACAGCGTGTTCTGACATTAACCGATCACAAAACGCTTTGAAAAAGCGCTGACAAAATTCGCACTTTCAGTTGCGCCACTCAAAGTTCTTCTCAGGATATCTGGGAGGGTTTTACTTGCCAGTGCATGTCGATAAAGAACACAAGAGTTAGAAATGATGTGCGGTAACCTTTCTTTTTAAACAGAGATGTTAAACGGGACTTGGCGCCAAGCATAGAAGAGGAGCTGTCTGTGCAACGCGAGCCAATATTGTTCCACGAGAGATTATTTTGTTAAAAAGATTATACATTTTTTCCAGAACATCAATCGCTTTGCTAATCGTCTCTAAACTTTTGCACATCAAGAGCTATTCTTTCCACTCAGCTGTCTGTACAATCGACATTAAACTAAGAAATGCGTGCAGTTCGACACGTCAACTGACTCAACTAGCTGAAGGCTGACGCTTGCCTTATTACATTAGCTCGAATTTCGTCCGACACCTGATCTGAAATGTCACGAGACCTACCACTTACACGACAACGTATTCTATTGTTTGATAAAGAATTTTCTCAAGTTTCTTTTTTTGTTCTTCTCCACAATACAATCCAACATATTCATTTCTCACGGTTTGACAAGTCATTCCACAATTCTAAACGATTTCTTTTCTTTTGATATTCTAAAAGCAAGGCGATAGGGTGCTTACAATCCTGATTTGTCTTCAGAAACGAATCATAAAGTAGGCAGATTTCCTGCAGCACGAAAACAAGTGCGCTTGGCCAGCAAAAACATTTGGTTGTCATGTACGTGTGTGGGATGGCATGAATTAAAATGCGCTTTCGAAATTGCCGTCTTCAAAAAGCCATCACCAGCAAGCAGTTTGGAGCAAAAGGCTTACAGTTTTTTTTAAACCATATATTTTGAAAAAAAAGAATCTGAAGTTTTCATGCACACAATAATTTGAACAGGAATGCAGTCACTTGACCGCCATTAACAGGGAGTCATCATCGTCAACATCATTCTACGTAACAATCCCTAAAGCTTTTCTCGAAGGGCTCACTTGAATGCCTTTTTGAGTTCGTCAAAACAAGCGTAGATATCTTTGGCATACTCCCACTTCTTATTAATGTTTTTCAATAGTTTATCATCGCCGAAGTTTCCATAATTCTTTCTCTCTGGGACACGTTTCAGTTCGCTGTGTATTATAGAGTTGGGGTTGTTTTTTTATTGAAAGGGCTTCCCAAAACCAGATAATCAAGCGTTTGCAGACAAAAGAATTGATATGATCAACAGCTATATAGCCTAAAGAGTGGCGGTTCTAAGGGGGGGGAGCTGGGTGGGCTATCCCCCCCCAGGCTATCCCCCCCCCAAAGGTTTCCCCCCCGAGCTTTTTTCCTAATTTCCAGTTGAAGTTCTTTTGGTTGACATATATTTTAGATCACTTTCGTCCAGCAATATTTCAAACCAGGGGTGGGCAATTAATTTGTCTAGGGGCCAATTTGAGAAAGATGCGTTTAGCAGAGGGTCGTACCTTCTAATAATTAGAAAAATTTAATGGAAGTAGAAGCAACTTTAGGTTCATGTTTGAGGCTAAGTTGGTGGAATTTCAGATTTGATTATTTTCCTGGATGATTCCGCGCGCCACGGAAAACGCAATGGCGGGCCACATGTGACCGGCGGCCGTTATTTGCCCACCCCTGTTTAAAACGATAATTCAGAAACCCATTACTCAGCATTCAGTATTTCCTAAATGCATGATACGCTGTGTTGTTTTTGATTGTCGGGTAACTAAAGTTGTTTATGACGACACACACCCTTAATTGTTTGCATCCTGCAGGAAATTTAGTCAGACGGCCGTCGTGGTGTTGAAAAATTCATTTCGAAACTAAGAAATATGCGCAGAAATGGGAAGATTGATCTTTCGTGCATTTCATTGTGACATGGAAAAGGATTATATTAGTATCAGCAGATTGTTTCATATCCCAGTAGCAAAATGTTTGAGAAAGCATAAGAATTGGTTCCAGTTAATTTATCCTAATTTATCCTGGCTGCAATGTAGCGTTCTGCTGCCTTGTGTATACAACTTCGAAGCATCTTACGTAAGTGGCTCGTGACTTCAGTTTTAACTCTACCCACACATGTCCAGCAATCTCATAGAATTTTATACGGATTTTCTGTAATGATTCAGAAGCAATCATTTCGCGTATTTCACCTCTTTGCACCGGAGATCAAATATTTCTATCAGAAAAACACTTGAAAAAATTCGCAAATCATATTAATTTAGTGAAAATGATTCAAAACACGAAATAACTTAGGCAAAGAATTTGCTTCGAAAGGAGTCGAAGCTGTCTACATCGCTCGAACACTTTATTCATTTACAGCTGCTTAAAAAGCTGCGTTTGATTATTGTTGGCAGCTGTAACTCTTTCCGTCACCAGCGCTTCACTCGAGAGAAATTTTTCAAAAATGAAATTAGTGAAAATAATTCCCAGAAATTCCATTACCAGTGAATAATTGGGTAACATCGATCTACTTTCAACTGAGAGCTGCTAGCTGAAAAAACAGATTTAGATGATTTTGTTGAAGTGGACAGTCGACATGATGATCGAAGGATTAAGTTACATTGACGTGATGATGACATAAAATTCTAACGTAGACTGTGCAGGGATCTGTGTGAGAATTATATTGCTCATTGTCTATTTGTGTGAACTTTTTAAGGTTTAGAGTTAATGCGTGTTTCGCTTATGACAAGACAGTCATAAATCAACACGGGGCTGAAAAGTCAGCTTTTGAGGATCATCCAGAGGAAAATTCAGTGTGAATATTGAAATGAAAACTTTGTTGGGAATATTCTGCAAAATAAGTTTTACGCCTGCTGTTATATCTTGCTATCAGGTACACGCCCTAAACGCCGATGCACACCTATCTGCGGCGCTGCTATGCCACTTTAGGTTCAACTGGTGCCGAAACCTCGCTGCTGTTAACTGCATACTGCGTTGAATAATCCTCACCCTATCCACACTGCAGGTGGGCATTACACTCGTAATAGTACGTAGTTGTATAGCATTGTTATGGTTACACCACAATCAGCAGATGTCCATAAGCTAACTCCAAAACGGATTAGTCAATAAACACCAATCTGTTTGCAGATAGTTTATTTTATGTACTTTGAGGTAAGAATATTTTGATGAAACTAATTGGCTGTCAATAGCCTACTTGTCTCTGTGTCAACATGGAATTCGTGGTTGTAACCATTTCGCTTTCATTTGAACCAAGCCCGTGACTAGAGGCGGTGCGAAGCTCCTCCTTGAAAATTTTTCTTCTCCCTATGGAAAATATGTTGGACATAGTTTAAAAAATGTGGGTGCCTCTCAGAAAACTTACGGGCCTGATATGAATTGCATTCACTTTCGTGGAGCTGTTTTCCTTCATGTGGGTTCGGCATAATTGTGTACGGAAGATTGTGTCTCATTTTAGATGTGCAATGTTGTGGAGGTTGCATGGTTAGCACAGAATATTCGGCATAGCAATACACCGTGTGATTTCATCTACAGTGGCATTTAGGCGTACGTCTCTAGTGAATAATAATGCTAGTTCATACTTAACAATATTCACAAACCTATGTTAAGTTTGATAGGATTAATCATAGCAACTTAATCTGCAAAACAACGAAAAAAACAAGAAAAATAGATATTTTTATTCCACCCCCTACTTTTTCCATTGGTCCTGCAAAGGCCACCCTACATTTTTAATTAACTCGCCACTGAGCCTAATGGTTATGTACAGTATTTTAACGCAAACTCTTCCCTCATGCATTTCCGATCAACAATATACTTTTAAGGAAAGTTAGCAACTCATCTTTCAGTGTTTAAATTCAAATCCAAAACAAATGTTATTAGTATGCATGGGCAATGATCGCAAAAAGCCTGATTTAAAAAATGTGCTCATTTGGTATATATAAACAAACCTCAACCTATTACCAGAGAACGTTTTATTTGAATCAATGTTTTGAGACCTTAACACCACAACCGATTTGAACTTAAACACAAGACTAGCCTGCACTTGTCGAAAACTGAATAGAAATAGAACAAAAGAAACTAGGTAATACAAGAATAAAATTTTTTCATTTACTTCATATTTTTTCAGCACGTAACAATTCGGCACACCCAGAACCACAATCAAACAAGATTTAAATGTTTATTCTTCATCTGCCCATATGATGTATGAACTTCCAAGTAACATAACTTTTACAGGACCAATTTCTCAAATCCGTCTTACAGTAGCTTCATCACAGACTGCAGCCAAGATAGTTGGTAAAATACTGACGTTGTTTCAAGTATATAACAAATAGAAAAAACAAAACACAACCGGCAAGAAATCGGTCAAGCGAAATATTACTTGAAAAGGGTCAGCAAAATTTCAGCAAAAATCGAGCATTTCGAAAGCAATATATGGTTTACATAAAGCAAAACGAAAGGAATGCAGCTGGTGATAAGCAGTAATATTGGTAAGCAGGCTAGCATTATACTCCATATTTGTGGTCAAGTCATATTTTTTGAGTCACGAGTCTTTCAAGCTCTTCAATTCAGGGCACCTACAGTTGTTTCGAGTCAGAGTCGGGTCATGACTTAATCTTGTCACAAACACTGTCGGGGCATTTCAAATCATTGGCTTGCAAGCTCGAGCCAGTGTCGAGTGAAATAAAATTAAGCATTTTCCTTATGCTGTCTTTTCAGCTTTGATTTCACTTCTCTTCTTCAGTCTCAGTTCATTCCACAAGCCCAACAGAACTCTGCTGCACAGGCCCGGCTGCAAACCGATGCAGCTGCATTGGGCCCAGCGCCATGGTGTTTGGTCAGGTTGTTCATTTTTTCCTGATACTCCCTGCGCTCGATAATTGTAGCAAAGCTTTTAACCCTTAAACATCATTGCAACCAAATGATTATGTCGTTTAAACGAACGATGAACTTCCTCTAATTCAATAAATATCGAACGTTAGCAAACGTGCTCAATTCTCATGTTATGGCGTTGTATCTGCGTTCCACTATATCCCGATCTTTATGGATATAATTTAGTTGTTACTAGCGCTGGTTAAGACCACAGTAGACCTACAGCTAGTAGCTACTGCAAACAAGGTGTGTATTGATTAAACTCGCAACGAACAGGTCAAGATGAGTGTTTGTCGTATTAACTTTGATGGCAGTTCTGCTTGCATACCGTTTTCAGTTCTCCAAAGCTTCTTCCTGTTTTTGAAAGTTTTTGGTCACGGGTCATCTGCTCCATTTTAACAAAGGCTTGCAGTTTTGCTTCATGGAAGATTTGATGTAGACGAGATCAGTGGTTCTTTAACCTTTTCTCTACCACACCTCCCTTAAGGAATTGTCCTGTATTTCAAGGTCCCCTGACTTTAAACAAGTAAATTGGAGGAACACTTTACCGTTCAAGAGCTTTCCATGTTGTTGTAGAGTGCTTATAAGGGCTCGTGCCCCAAAAGAAATTTATTGATGCCCCACTGGGGAGGCGCGCCCTAAGGTTTAAAACCACTGGACTCAAGGATTTTTTTAACGAAAATGTTAAGTACCCGGTATGGACTTGTAGGGACCAGATTTCTCTGATTCTAGGGACCCGATTTTCTCTGATTCTAAGGACCCGATGTTCAATTTGAGGGACCAGAATCGGGTCCCTAAAACACTTTGAAAAACCGTGACTGGACTAGATATTTTAAGATTTTGACAAAATAAAATTGATTGTAACACATTGAAACAAACGACAAAAGCCGAGAGGTTGATCCTGTGAAGGCCAAAATTCTCATCCCAACCAGGGCAAAAATTGTGTTGGCGCTTAAACTTTCCTCCTTGTCTTTGTCCACAAAATTGTTCAGCGTTATTTGTCGGTCGTGCAAGTACTTTTATCATTTTCCGCCCCACCGAACTTTTATTGTGATTTGCTTATTTGCGAGAGTAAATCGATAGGAAAACCACCACTTCACAGTCCAGGTTCATTAACGTAAAGGACACTTGAATCTGCTCTGCAGCTTAACTAGGCAAGACAAAAATTGTGAATGTCATCCAGCACACCTGTTTCTGTTTGTCAATTTATTAAGCAGCGCTATTCTTCTATTTCATCCATCAACTATGCGCATTATATACTACGTTTGGCAAGTGTTTCTACATCCGTGGAGTGGTAGTTGCAAAATCTTTCTAAATTGCATTTCTAATTCATAAAAACCAGTTTGCATTCCAAGTCTATCTGTAATGAAGCAAAATATTGAGCAAAATTGGGGTTTGGGGGAACCTTGGGCTGATGCATGGTTACTCTCTTGTGACGACTATTTTTTTCATAAAGCGATTAGTTGATCATGCATCCAGACACTACTTTTAAGCAAGAACGCGTGTGCGATTGTAGTTACCGGAAGCGAGATAAGTAATCACCTAATGTTAATTCTCCAAGTCAGATATTCTTCGAACGAAAGTGTCGTTCAACAAGAGCGAAGTAAAGGCGGCTTCACACAGAATCCGGTTACGGCTTACGATCCGGCTTATGGTCAACGGCAGTCTTCCCACATGCAGCAAGAACACCATCACCGACAACACC
>JGI24158J21664_10001515_pt1 | contig 26361 bp, 13 predicted proteins | sample Ectturendosymbi3_FD_21664 | JGI IMG/M metagenome (IMG submission 21664) | reverse complement strand
AAGTCATGCATGCAAAGATTGCGTGTGGCCTATAATTTTGGATGCAGGGCTCTATACAACCTGCCCTGGAGAGCGAGTGTTAGTAGTCATGACTCATTAGGTTTAATATAACATTTCTACATTTGAGGCCTTATTAAGAAAAAATATGCACTTGTTTCTCGAAAGATGCAGAAGATCTAATAACGTAATGATTGACTGCTTTGATGCAGTCAGATTGTTTATATTCTTCCTTATTCTTTGAACACTGCAACCGCATTTTACTTTGCGACTGAGTGCTCGGACAATGCAGTATTTGTTCGTTTGAGAGTGTGCATGTCACAATGCACTCGTACTTTACCTGGGCTTGACCAGTTTGGAAATAAGCGTCCCACTCTGCAGTAGTGCTGTACCAAATGAACAAACAGTATTAAGAATGCATATGTAAACCTGAGGCTCGGCCTCCAACGCCGTTACAAAACGCTCTGTTGAGAAGGTTTCTGTAGCCCGGTGTCAAGCGAAATTTCTGACCTTTATTTTTTGTCAGTTATTTTGCTTCACAGACTAAAGGAATAAAGTTTGTCGATTACTTTTTTGATGTGTGTTGTGTAAATTAAACTTTTTGGTTAGATGTCAGATACCCACAACAAACTACAGTACAGGAATAATCATTTTTTTTCTAACTGTAACATAAACCCTAACCCGACACACTTACCTAAATACCAAATCCTAAGCCCTAATCATCAGTTTTCTCAGCGTATTTTATATGTAGAATGTTGCTCTGTGCATGCGCACATGACGTGAAGCCAGAAATTTCGCTTGACACTATTGATTCAGCCTCCATCACTGTTGTAAAACATTCTGTTTTGTTTTTATTAACCAGCGTTGTGCAGAATGTGTGTATTTGTATACTGTGGACTTCGTGTCTGCGGGTAAAAATGCATTGTAACCGTTTGCGAAAAAGTTGTACCACGGTTGAATAAGCACGATGACGTCATCGAATGAAATTTCATGAAACTTGCCCCCCCAAAATGAAGAGCTGGTTGCGCCCCTGTATATATTTTATCTTTTTGTAAAATATGGTACTGCTCACCGTGTGATCTACGAATCTCTCTTCAAACTAACCCAAGTTTTGCTTTAAACGTGAAAAAAGCGCTGATCTGAAAGCTTCAAAACCCAATTCATCTTACTTGTACCCAACTGCAGGTGTGATCTACGAATCTCTCTTCAAACTAACCCAAGTTTTGCTTTAAACGTGAAAAAAGCGCTGATCTGAAAGCTTCAAAACCCAATTCATCTTACTTGTACCCATCTGCAACCGATCCAGATATTCTCTCGGCAAACGGACCACCAACGCGGACAATGCACTCCACAACTTCGGTGAAGTTGGTGAGCGAACCACAAGCGTTTGCATGAAGGGGCCACAGGCTGGAGTTGCAGTTCGAATAATAATACGAAAGATCGAATAAATTCAAAGATTCAGCTGCATTTCCTGAATACGTTTTCTCTGAACAAAACGAAAGAGGAGCGAGTGACGATGATGTTAAAGACAGGATCTACCGTCGATTTCGAGATGAGATCTACTTCTTCAAAAATGGGAATACCGTAGGTTACCAAACGTAAAGTAATATTTTCAGGATTTACAACCATAGCAGAATCTTAGCGTCTAATGCAAACCCACTTCAAGAAGAGTTGCTTTACAATCCACTTTTTGTTTTTCAAATGCCTAGACCGGACGGGTTTTACCGTATGTAAAAAAAGCAGGTTACATCTATGAAATCCAAGGCAAACGAGAATTATTAGATTGCTTTATTAAAGTTGGAATCAGGTGAACAACCAGGGTGGGCACTGAGGCATTCCCTCCCCCCGAAAATTTCAAAACATTGCACTAGTTGAGTGCGGAACTAGGTGTTTATATTAGGCTACGAATCTTTATCGTTCGGTGTGGATCTTGATTAAAACTGAAAAGCTCTCATTTTTGGAAATGTTGCGAAGAGAAATTTATATGTGACCGTTTGCGAAAAAGTTGTACCACGGTTGAAGAAGCGCAGTGACGTCATCAAATGAAATTTCATTAAAATTGCCCACCCACCCCGAAATGAAGAGCTGGTTGAGCCCCTGGTTGGAATTGTAGTACATGTTTGTAGTATACAGCATCTAATTGAGAATGTATTGACTGGGTATTGGGTGTTGATAATATAAAACGTTTTTAATAATATAGAAACATACCAGGCCATTGATAATAACAATCATTCATATGTTCAAGCATATGAATCTGATTTACGCACTGTTTTTGCAAGGCTTCTTTGCATTGATTCTAATTATGCATAGATTCTAACCTCAAGCACAAAACTAAGACATCCATTCAGAACCTGTACTGTACGGTGCAGCTAATCTTGCGACACTGGCCAAAAACCAAGAGCAGCTGAGCGGATTTATGATTTATTCACGGCTCTGGCGCGGCAAATTTGAGGAAGACAACGGTGACGATCTTTACTCAATGACGTCATAACAACTGCTTCAAATATCAACAAAAGCGTAGAAAGGACAAAAGGTTTTAAAACAAATGCACGGCGAAACGGCATAGATAAAACTGGCCACATTACTCCAGTACGATAAAACCGTGCACATTATTTCAAAAAGGAAGGATAAAACTTTCCCAAGCGTCTGCCTGGGTCAAATCAATACAAACCACGTCCAGGTGTTGTTGTAAATGCTGCTATGAAAGTGGTATACAACGCATTGCCCAGAGAAAGAAAGGCGATGTAATTTGTCCAAAACTTATAAAATTTTCCGTACGGGTTAACAAGAGTCAATTTGTTGAACCGCTCCAACCAAGTTGTAACTTCGGGGTCCTGAAGATCATAAACGGTATAAGAGTGAATTTTTACAAAACCAACTAGTCACTAGAATACTTTGCAGTCTGCTGCTTTGATCGCTCGCTGTTCTCACGAAATTCGCTTCTTAACAGACTTGAGTATGAACTAGTTCAGGAGTGCTCACTGCCTCTGCAGCAAAAGGTGGTTTGAGCGCCGAGGTCTACAGTAGTGACGCATTCAATGTCCTTAAAAAATTTGACGTTTTAACTGACGAGTCAAATACACAAACAAAAGGATTTAATGAAAACTTATAACACGTCCCGTGAGAAGAAATAGGTTTTTGTTTTGCGATAATGCAACTTAGTAAATTTGTAACCCAATCTGGATTCATTATTGGCTGTTTTAGATTATTATAATTGGTTACTTTCGGATCCATTATGGAGTTATTTCGGAGTTATAATCGTTTGTTTCACGTTACTTACGCTTGACGTTAATGCTCTGAAGGCGAAATGTGAAACAATGGCAAACCAAGATTGCCCTACCAACAGAATTAGCTTTTGGATTTCAGTGTTTCAGTTTTAAAAAATACAGAAACAACCAAAGTGAAGTTACTTTTAAATATTATCATAGCTACGGCGTAGAAAACATGACTTACATACAACACACTGAGCATTTCACGCAAAATACTGAAAAACAAAGTGGAATCATGTCAAGTCCGCCTGTTTACTCAAAATAGTACCTAACATTCGTATCAGTAAAACAAACAGTATTTTGCCTTCAACGTGGCTTTCGATCCAGCAGCTAGTTCTTCAAGCTCTTGTATTCTCGATTTAGTTCCCCCCATCATTTCTGTTCCGTCTTCAAGAGTAATGGATAATTTCTTGCCAAGGTTTTGCAGATTTCCTACCATAAGATATTCCACAACAGACGCTCGTGGGCCTAAGAATGAATGGGTTTTAGGTCCAGTTTTATAAGCCGTGCGAACACTATTTTCTTTTACGCAAAAAGGAATTGACAGTTTTCATTCCCAGCAGCAGGGAAACATGATGGCCTGGCTAAATATATTTAACAACTGGTAAAACGTCTCAGGTAAAGCAGCATTGACCCCGTGAATAAAAAAATCTACGCTTTTTTTAATTAAGTACGACCTTGTGATCAGGGGCGCAACGAGGGAGGCAAAGGGGCACAATTTACCGGGCGCCGAATCGCTATGGGAGCGCCGAATCACTGCGGGGGGCGCTCAGTGACTGCAGGTGGCGTCGAAAAGTCCCAACAATGCCACAACTTCTTTCTAAATACAGTATATTTTCTTCCAAAAGACCTTAGGTTCGAATATGGGGGCGCCAAACTTGCTTCTTGCCCCGGGCGCCATCTAACCTCGTTACGCTCCTGCTTGTGATGGCTTGCACGTAATTTTGCTTTAAACCCAATTTGCACAAGCAGCTCAGTGTCCTTACAACCATCAATACACCACTACACCAGAAAACGCCTACAACCAAAAATGAAGAGCTGTTTTGTTTTTCTGGCAATATAATTTTCTTTCGCCTGTTCTTATTTGGGCAATTGACAATAGATATGAACTGTTCCGGAGGAAAAAGTCATTTTCCCGTCAAATCGCAAGATGCCAGATGTTCCAGCAAACTGTTACATACTATACCGTTATATGCCATGGGTCTCTGAACTTTTTTGTCTGAGGTCACATAACCTGTTACACGACAGTTCTAGGGCCGGGCATCTTACGTAATGTGATTGTTTTAGGATATGTTACATTCGACCAAACCAGCAAATTTTTCGTATACACATTTCATTATTGACAAAATGGCTTCGCGGGCCGTAGTTTGGAGACCCTGCTATGCACACTAAAATGAAGTAAGTTCGGTTAAAAATTTTACTTAACGTAATTAGTTCACAACGCAGCTTCAGAAACAATAAATTCAATAACCTGTGCGTGACATCACAAAAAAGATTATTACGACAGTCGCAATTGCGGACAAGCAATGGAAAATAATGCGAATCCTGATTTTTGTGGCAAAATGTGGAAAAAATAAGTTGCCCTTGAGGGAAAGAAGCAGGTTAATACTGAAACCACCTTTAATTGCAAGATATATTGCCAAAAGAACAAAAAGCACTACAACATTCAAGGACCGATTTCATTTCGTCCGTAACTCAGGCACTATCGTTCATAACTCGCCAACCTTGGGGTTTCACTGACTAGAGAGTCAATGAAAGCATCATAAGAGGCAGATTTTCGTGTATTTTCGTTTAAACTTAAAATTGGGTACCTTTGCATTTGAAAATTTTGGGGCAGTGTGAAGTCTCGAGGGGACATGTGAAAAAATCCTAAATGCCATTTCCTCTTTCCTCAATAAGTTCAAAATTAATGTTTCATCTCAAAAGACTGAAAACCAAAGCTAAAACGCAGTCGCGTGGATTAAAACAACGCTGTGCTAATGTTCGATACAAACTTTCATGGTATTTTGAGAATATTTTGTCTCCAGTGTGACTTTGAACCTCTCGCACATCAACCTTGCTGTAATGATCCAACGAAACAGAAGTCATTCGCCTGGCCATAGTGATGTTGGTCGGTGCCGTGACGTCAGTGGCGTTCTGAGCAGCAGTGGCGTCCACATGACTTGGGTTTCGCCATGCAGCGGCGCTATATCTGCAAATAGCCGCAAATTGATTCCAACCGAGGCACTCGTGTGTATGACACACGCGTATTGAGAATTACACAGAAGTGGACCAATCGACACGGTTAGCTACATGCTCTATGTCAGGGTTTCTCAACCTTTGTATGTGGCTCATTAATAAACAAACAGAGGGTCTGTGGCCAGTGGCGGTAACTGACGGAGGGCAGAGAGACGAATCGTCCACCCGGCAAGCTAAATTTAAAAGCGGGCCCCCATTTAACTTACATTTCGGTTTTAGTATTCTTTTGGTTTTCAGTAGGTTGTTATTTGCGTTTTTCGGAGTATTTTCCGGTGATTTGGGGGCTTTGGTATAGCCATCCACACCCGGATTCACCATCACTTCTCAAGTATTTTCTGAATGTCGGCTAGTGGGCCCCAACAGCAACCAGTGGGCCCCTTTCAGCTAAGTCTTCCCCACGACTCAAACCTTTAGTTACGCCACTGTCCGTGGCCCACCGACTGTACAGCTTCTCCAATGCGACAACTTTTGCACATTGCACAGAGCAGAAATAAAAACAACTAAAAATAGCTTTTGACACAACGTATGCCACAGTCAACGCGAAGACTGAGCCTGTTTCCTGTTAGAAAGCATAGATGTTCGACGGTCAAAACATGACAATGCACAGGTCATCTCTTCTTCCACATAAAGCTTGCTTCCAGATTTCGTTTTCATGACAACAAGAGCCACCTGCCTGCCTCAAAGTGGCTTCAGCAACTGCATGTTGTGCACAAGGTGGTAGGCTACGTGGAAATATCCATGTCGCAATAATTTCTAACACAGGTATTGACGAAAGAGAGCGTATTATGACGTTTGTAGTTGAAAAGCTGTTCTTGCGTGACCCACAGGTTGAGAGACCCTGCTGTATGTGGAATTTGCCTACCGGTTTTAAAAACAACGTTGTTACAGTTGGTTGGATGGATCCTATGAACAAGAATTGAGCTAAAGAAAGTCATTGCATAATTTCAGTTCCATGAATTAAAATTGCTCAAAGGCGCTCAGACTTTTCCAAGGCGTTTGCGCTACCACCAAGTATCGGTAACAAGCAATTTTCCGTTGTGTTACTCAGACGGAACAGGCAACTCTCCACAAAAAAGCTGTAAGGTTTGAAAGTGAGCGCAGTTTACGGACGACAACACCTCCGTCCAGGGAAAACCTTTGCTTTACAACACTGATCGTCAACATGGTCCAGGTGGACCACAGGTGTTCCATCTGGAACTTCTAGTGGTCTATAGGGATGCATATACTGGAATACCGAATCCTTTGTATTCGAATCCTTCAGTATTCGAATAAAAAATCAGAATTTTTTCCAATATTTATATTCGAAATAAGTTTGAATTAAATAAACGTGAAAAATTGCAAAGTCGGCAAAACAAATAATTTCGATAAATTTTACAGTGGCACTCTGCCCTCCTGAGTAAGAGAAAGAAAGAAGCAATAAGCTCACGGCGCTACGTAGTGACGTAACGAGCTAAGTAACAGGTTGTGTGATCGCTGATTGGCGTCTAAACTTCTGCGCGATCAGCTCATTTTGCTCCTAAAAAGTTATTCCGGAATAGGGTTCGATATTCTGGATTCGAAATAAAGATTCCGGAATATTCCAGAACCTCTGAAAGTTCCATAATGCACATCCCTTGTGGTCTACAGAGAGTTCCATGAATCCTTGATAAAACGTTTACTGACCTATGTGCAATACAGTTTCGACTAGTTATTGATGAGGTGTCAGCCTAGCAAAGTGGTCCATGGGATATTTTTTTAAAGATGGTTCATGGGCCAAAAAGGATGAGAACCTCTAAAAACATTACGAATTTAGCTTTTTCACTATGTGCCTCGCGTGTTTTGTGGTATCTATATAATAATTCAGCCTTGATTTCGCATATTTACTACAACTGTACTTGTAAGTGCGAGGTTTCACATTTAACTTTGGGGTAAGCAGGACTTTTGCTGAATGCAGTCGTCCAGCGGAAGTTGTTGTTTCATTATTTCTAGGAATTATAGCACCATGCTGTTGACAGACAATTTACAAGGGCACCTAAATTGTTCAAGGTAACAGAAAAAACAATTCAATTTCTCCTGAGCATAAACACTGACACTTGAAAGGGTAAAGTAAAGGGAAGATGAAGCGTTGCACCTCAGACGAAAGGTAGCACTTCCTAGAATTCCTCGAATCTATTTTGAACAATTACAACTAAATGGTCAAGCCATATTTGTCCACTGACAACAAATAACACGCTGGATGTACTTAAAGATCACCTGAATCATCATGTTGATAAATGAACCGAATCAACTGTCAACTAGTCAAACAGTGATATGAAGAACATATTAAATCAACCGTCTTAACTGTGCAAGCAGGAATATAACGCACAGGTTCCCAAACACTGACAGCTCCAGTATAACTCCTCTTAACATCTACCTTTTTGCGAAACTGTCATCTGCGCTTTCGCAGCACATGGTGAACAATGATAACTTATTTCAGCAAAGCACTATTGTTGCTCAAACTCCATTCCTGTGAGTGATTTGCTCTCGTATCCTTCAAATTGCTTTCTAAAGATCTACCTGATGCATGCTTGAAAGTTTTCGAAACTTGGCGCCTCTAGCGGCCATTTTCCTGTTTTCACGTTACACTTTTCCTGCACGGCTTCAACAAACTTCTTTGCAGCTGAAAAACAAAGCGATGATGATTTGCACATTGCAGCAACTACGTTTTTGCTATTTTTAGAACTTGTCACAAAATTTTGAACTTGGGCGTCAGAAGGATTTTTTCCAGGGGGACACAGTAGTGGATTTTTTCAGGGGGGCCAAAGATGGTGAAATTTAATTTTACACACTCGAAATTAAGAAAGCAACCTTTTTTCGTTAAACATTTAATTGGAAAATGTCAAATTTCAAAATCCAGAGGGGCAAGGCCACCCTGTCCCATTCCGACACCCATGCTCAGAAGTAACAACAGTTTTCCTGCTTCCTGCCCCGAATTTCGGCCACTTGGAATTCGTCAAAAAGTCTCTCTGCTTAAACTGTCATACACAAGAAACGCGCATGATGTGATACATGTCTGCGACAGAAAACATGCTTACGATGTGATAAATGCGTATGAAAAAACAAATGTGTACGACATATGTAAATATGCACAATGTAATAAGTCCGTGGATAAAATTAAATGTGTACGATGTACTTAAATGTGTAAGATGTAATTAAATGCGTACTGTACAATAAGTACGCTCGATATGCTGATATACAAACATGCAACACTTCACAAAAAGATTTCGTCGGGGTTTATTTCGTTGAAGTAGTATGTAATTAGTTTGGCAAGGGAACCAACGGGAATAAAACTTAACAACTTACAGCTTACATATCGATTTACTGATATGAAGGCCCGTTACCAGGGGGGCGCAGGGTGGGCGAAGCCCCCCAAACTTTTTCGCCCCCCCTGGAAAAATATGTTGGACTTATTTTGAAAGTATTGAACATGAAAAATATGTTGGACTATGTTGGACTTACTTTGAAAGTATTGGAAAAAATATGTTGGACTTACTTTGAAAGTATTGGACATAGATGAGCAAATTTGGGTCACTCTCAAGAAACTCTTCGCCCCCCCCTGGTATCCCAAGCTGGTTACGGGCCAGCTGATATGGCGTGGAATAGCATCCAAAAGCTGCAAGTTCAGAATCGTGTCAAGGAGAATTGGATTTTTAAGCTTGGTGGAAGTGTTCCACGGAAACGACATATCGAACAAGCTCGGTGGCGAGTGAAACATCTGTTTTTAAGAGCTTGGGGTGTGCTAGGGGTGTTAATGTTAAAGTCGCAAATAGATCTTGTTCTACGAAGATAGACAAGTCAACGTAGAGTAGTGCTTCTCAACCTCCGGGTGGTGACATAAAAGTGGGTTGCTTCGGCATAGTACAGGCAAGTACTCTACATTCAGCAAAACTTGCCTGGACACATTCAGTTATATCGAACTCATTTAATTAAGTCGCACTACACGAAGCACATTTATCGCATTGAAGGCCGATTTATGCATCTTCTCTGTGGCGGCCTGGAGATGGCGCCACATGCAAATACAGTGATCACCGGTACATGGCGCCCGTAAGCAACAAGAAGTCTGTGGCAGTCACCACAAGCGAATGATCGAATTTCATTATCTCTATATAAATAGTGCAACCTAGTATCAGCAATGTGAGCACGGTGTGATCTCCGGGATTGCCCATGGGACATATTTATCTGTCCCATCACATAGCAATTTATGTCTGTCCCATCCCACGATTCCCATTATAACATTAATATGGAATACAATTCAACTAAAATTATTAAATTTATGGACGTTTAGGTTTAGTATCTACTAAATAGGACTACATGTACAAAGAGACATGCAAAACGACGAAATTTATTGACTTTAAAATTCAGAAGTGTAGTCTAAGTATGACAATTCAGTATAAAAACTAAGGCTAGCTCTGACGTAATGAAGTTGCTATGACATGGCTACTGTCTCATGGGAAATACAAATGTGTGCTGTCCCATCCCATGGGATTCCCATAGGAATGACACTGCTATGGACAAGCTTGGTGGTCTCTATTGCTGCTGGTTGCATTCCTGTTAGTTCATTGCAAGGGCGTACGCAAGGGGGAATTGGGGTTAACCCCTCACCTTGAGCTTGATATTTTACAAAAACTTTATTACCTGCGCAAAGGAGAATAATTATTGTCGCATACTTTTTGCTTTTTAGTTTGTCGACTTAATGCAAATACCACGGAATGAATTTGCATGCATATTTCAAGGAACATTGTAAATGGGCCAAAAAGTAATAATTAAGTTTTGGTGGGAATCTGGGTTGTCGTCTGCATCCAGAAACCATCTCACCAATTTTTCAGACCTTTTGTCCACTACGCATGTTTTACAGATTGTGTTCCGCGGTAGTTCACTGTATCCGAAACAACTGTCTCTATTTTGTCCGCTATGGCTGATCAGCGCAAGCCCTGACCGCATTGGCTACGTACCGATTTCTGTAGCGTGATAGAACTGTTGCACGAGCTCAAAAACAGCCGTTAATATACTGTAGAAGCATTCAGGCACTTGATAATGTTTCAGCAGGGAAAAAGGAAAACAAAGTTTGCTGGACTTCTATACATAACAAAAAATCGAAAGTTTTTTTACGTACTTTATGCGCATTCTCAATTCTTGTGTAGTTTAGCAAGATTCAATCTTGCAAACCGGGGTGTGCGCCAACCAGTCCAGCCGCACACTTTCTATGCTTGACTGCTTGTATTCGACAAGACATTAGCGCAACCTGATTTTGCGGTTGTTTCTGACCTAGTGATGAGTGTGTTTTAACCCCTGTTTTAACGTGCAGCCAAATGTTTTTGCAGTTAGGAACTGCTATGTCGTAGCGTCGATTTTATTTTCCTTCGATATCCTAACTCGGAGCGCTGATAGTTTGCATTCAGTGCAATGACACATAAAATAAGGGGAGTGCGTGTAGAAGAATAGGCGTATTATGTCAACAAACTTCGCCAATACGTTGGTTTGGAAACATGAATATGACTTCAAATTGTGACGTCACAAACAGCACACACCAAATACATATGAACCCCATAAGCCACTGAATGAAACCCCCCTATGAAAATATTCTGCGTAGGCCAGTGGTTCATTGTCTCGATTTAAGATCTTTGTGCTTGGCTCAGTCGTTCAAGGAGATGCAGATCCTGTAACATCCCTTAAACTTTGCAAATATTAATGCAGATTTGTTACGTCGGACGCATATATTCCAAATTTCACAGATATGATAAGAGATTCTTTAAATCTGTCAGACACCGCGGAAAATGGGCAAAAATTGGTAATTTTTCTCTTACGGCGCCGTACGGTTGTTCCCGGCCCAGAAGTTGTGAAACACCACGACAATAAAAGCAACTTCTAGGTCAGTGGTTCTCAACCAGGGTTCGATCTAACCCCCAGGGTTCGACGGAGCCGTTTCAGGGGTTCGACGAAGGTCATCCGAAACATGTAACCCATTTTTACTTTTTGTTATATTGGGCAAAAATAAGGTCTCAAAAAAGCTTGGAAAACTGCGTAAGGGTTCGGCGTGTTTGTAAAGATTAAGAACCACTGTTTCAGGTGAACAGTCTAGCTTTAGCACAAACTCGAATCATGATGAGAAAAATTCATTCAGGCTTGTAGGCCCTATCGTGATCATGTCCACAGCCGCAAGAACTATCTTGCTTTCGGCTTATACGCTAGTGGTAGGGATGCATGTTGAGCCTCCGCTGGGAACATACGCCCAACACAGATGAACTCATGCGACTAATCCAGTCAAACGATGGTTGTAAAGATTTTTAAGTAGTTCTGTGGGTATACGGTGCTTTCAAACAGTTCGGTAAACTTTTAGCACAATCATCCGTAAGAATCCAGTACCAGAATACTGGGTTGTAGATGCTCTTTCGCCTTGCCTAGCAGATCAATGCAAGCCCAAATGATGACATTGCTGTTCAAACCGAGCAACAACGCCACACAAGGAGCATCCAAATTGCGTTTGGCAGTTTACGCACACAAGCCAGTAAAACTCTTAAAAGATTTCGAGGCTCAATGCACTGACCCGAACAAATGTCATTTACGAATTCTGATTGCAAAGCGACTCATCTCGGGTTCTTTTCCAGTTGTTTAGAATGGATTGCAGGAGTTTTAAAAAGTAAGCCAGCTGTCAACCCCGGATTAGGGGAATGCGCTTTTACGAAGCAATACGAACGCTCTCAACAATACGAGTTTAATTAACGGACAATTGCGCTCGCTGTGATGAAAGATTATTCTCATGTTCACAATAATGCCAACGGGTGGGTAAGATATTACGAAGAAAGCTTTCCTTTCAAATGATCCATCAAAGCCAAACCATGAATCAAGCATCGCTGTTGCCGCAGGCAGGGTATAATTTCAGCATTACTTTATCCGAAAACTCACGCTTACAAAAAAAACAAAAAAGCTACTGCTGTACATATGTAGAAAGCCATACCTTGCGGGTAATCAACAAGAAGTTCACGGAAATCATGTTTATTCAAGACAAACATATCACAGTTCGTTTTACATCTCACGGAATTCGTGCGCGGAAGATCAAAGGCAAGGTTTATTTGACCAAACAACTTTCCTGAATGCATTCTAATTAAAATGCGATCTTCGTCAGCCTTATCCAATACCTAGAAACACATCGAACCACAATGTTGCATTGATGTCCAACACAATTTATTTCTAAATTCAGTTTGTCGTATGCATTGGCACATTATTTCCATTAGGATCTTTTGGCCTAGAAATGGAAACTAGAACACTTTAAAGCGATTACCTCAACCGACCCATTTTGTATGAAGCACATGTTACTGTCCATCGAGCCTGATCGCTGTACATACTGGTTTTCCAGGAATACTGCTGGATGCGCCGCTAACGCTAAGTTGCGAAGGAAAGCGTCATCCATTCCTCTCAGCAAATCAACCTACAAAATGAGCAAAAGATGTTCGAGGCCTGGTTTCACTGCACTCTGCTGACTCATAGTTGCTTACGCGCTGTTGCAGATAAGGAGTTGTCAAACTGTAGCCCGCGGACCGGATCTGGCTTTGATACCAAATTCTAGTTCAGCACTTCCAGCTAAATTTCCTTGATAAAATGTACTGACCAAGAGACGTGATGAAAATATAAGATACTGTGCATGTGACACAATAATGATTTATATTTTGCATGAAATGTCTGTTACCCAGTTCAGTTTCGTTTATACTGTTTTGTACTACTTTCGGAGTGTCACAAATGTTCTGTGGGCGTCCATAAACGCTTGCTTACGCCCTGGGTCACGCGGCTGCTTTCGCAGTGAATGCTGCACTGGATGGCAAGTCAATGCCAGATAGTGTTATCCTTGCGTTTTAGTGGTTCTCTGATTTATTTATATTTTCTCTTACAGCTGTTAAACTTTGTGCTTTCATGAAATATCCGCAGTGCAGGCCTCGGATGATTTCTGTTGCATTTCGATTTTTTTTTCAAAAGGAAAAGATTTATTCGTAACTCATTTACCATTCATTCCATCTTCTCAGTTCAGAAGCTCATATCTATATCACATAAAAAATTAACGGCTTTCAGTGTTTTGCAAAAATTTGCCAACTTTCGGTAAGAGGAAGTTTTGCTTTTTTTCACTCAGGTTACTTAAATGAAAACTGCTGAGAGATTTACCGCGAGCGTATAATATCTAAGCCTAAGTCATAATTCCATTTGTCGCGTAGAACACACGGGACCGTGCAAAGAAGCTTGCTGCTGAAGCAACAGCAAATCATTGGAATGAACGGTAAAATCCAATTGTTGCTTTAAATTGAATCTGAAGGGGCAGCTTCCAGTAGTTCGCATCATCAGAAACTTTCTAATCATTTGACTTACTCGGTCAATCATTCTCGTGCGAAAAGACTCCTCCGCAAATTTTGCTCGCAATGGATGAGGCATGTAGTCCAGCACGCCGGTTAAGTAAATATTATCACCTTCCCATCGGTGCCACAAGTAGTCGTAGTACCGCAGGCTGACATCTTTAACGTTGTCCGTTACTCCCATTCTTACCTGTTGAATGGTGTTTCGAAGGAAGAAAACGTGTGTATAGATAACATAATTTAGTGGCACTAGATCATCTTGACCGAAATAAGATCTAACGGCGCTTTCACTGTTGATTTGGTGACGCTTGAAAACAAAACGAAGATAACGCAAAGGTGTCTTGCAATTTTTTTAAGCAGACTACGATGGAGCAGAGAAATCTATGAAAAATGTTGAATGCATAAATTTTTGTCAACCGGATCGATTAAATTGTAAATAGACTTTTGCAACAATAAAAAGAAACGGACGCGCAGAACAGCAACAACATTTCTTTCACTGTAATTGCAGGCCGTCGATGAAGGCTTCTTTATCTTCGCTATCCAGTCCTATGTGGATCTACCTTAGACGTGACAGATCTTTAAATTTACGATATACTTGCATCTGTACCTGTGACAGAATGAGCCATTTAACCAAATAAATCCATCTCCATGCGACTGAATAGGCCAATCAGCTAACGACCATTTCATTGCAGCAGAACTTACGCAGAAAAAAATTCGAAAATATTCAAAAATGTTTTTGTCACCTGTCAGTTTGTCCATGCAATCAATTTTTTGAAATTTTTGTATATTACGGTTTTCTTTGATTGGTAGGACCTTCATCAACAGCTATTTCGGAAGCGAAACTATCATTAGTTTCTTTTCAATAACCCTAATCATTCAAGAACACTCGGCCTTAAAATCGTGACACTAGTATACAACAAGTAAAAGAATCCATCTAAAAGCGACCACCAATTTATCAAACTTTCACAGCGCCGTTTTCTATGCTGGAAGGAATGGAGGGATGAGCTGCCATCGTCCACTATCAGCATTGCTCCCTTTCTCATGTTGGAAGCAAAAACTGACCAACGTCGAATTAACTTTGGATAGTCTACACTCACCACTTCTTTTTTAAAAGCTTTGTATCTGTGAGAAAAGTTAGACCTTCTGGCATCAGTGTTTGTCAACATAGATGTAATTCCTCCCAAAGTCAGGCCATACACCGTCATCATTCCTATTACAAAAAGCATAATTGATAAAATAGAAAGCACCGCTTGACAGGTTTATTATAATCGTCGCAGATTCTAAAATCAGCTTACACAATTAAAGGAGAAACGTTTCTGTGTACGTATAAACCAGTTATGTCCAACCCAAATGGCTTACTGAGCAAAAAATTTGTCACTATTTTAACCAGGGCCGCACACTGAATGACATATTCAGTGAGGGCAGCACATTGAATTACTTACTTTGATCTTGGCTAACTAAATTTAGCTTAAACTAATATACTGAAAGCGTTCGAATCCTAACTGCAATGGTAACAGACGTGATAAGGTGGCACTGAAGACCACCTTCATAAAAAATGTCAAATTCAAGATTATCAAAATAAGGACAGGTTGCCAGTATGTAGGATAGTTTTACTACAGCGAAAACCTAATCTGGGCCGCACACAACCTTCGCCTGGGCCGCATGCGGTCTGAGGGCCGTGGGCTGGACATAGCTATAACCAAACCCCTCGAGGTAGACGATGGTGTGTGTATTATTGCAAAGGTTAGGTATATGCGTCTGCGTACTAACCATTATCGACGGCACTTGCAGTGGCGGTGCCAAAATCGTCGTCTCGACATTTCTGCGTCTTGTGTTTCATAAGCAATACATAAATCATCAAAAAATCCAGGTGTTTGTGCATTTAAGTAAGTAAATTAACTCAGCCGTCAACAGTTATCTTCCAACTGCGGTGAAATTTTCAAACAATACAGAAAACAACAAATACCTAGCTTTTTCTCAGGACAGCACCCAGGGATTGGTTCATATAGTTGGAAGAGCTTTTAAAGCGTAAATCAATATTTTGCTTTCAAAGTCTATAAAATAATGTCACAGTTGACAGCAGATTAAAAGAAAATGTTTTGTTTAAAGATCTTCAGTGTTGTCTGCGCGTAGGCAGAAAAACTGCCCAAAACTGAAACATTCAACATAGAACTGCACCCAATAGTACGTATGGGGAAGCGTCTCGTTATCTGTTCCATCAGTAACTAACAAATTCAAGCTGGGCACAAACGAAAGTGTAGCTGCTATCGCATCTAGTAAACTGACTTTTAGGAAAATAACGATGTTAACATTTGTAAGGGATATACAGAACTTAATATATTTTACGTTATTTCTTTAGCATGGCACATACCAATTAACATCGCTACCATTGAGTATGTTTTTTCTGCAAGTGTGTGTGCATGCACATCTCCATATCCTGTTGTAGTTGCTGTTGAAGTTCCCCAGTACAAGCTAGTTACGAATGGATTTCGAAGAAAGCTGGTTTCATATACGATCTCATCGTGGTAAATTTTGAATATATCCAAATTGTCTTCGATCTCTGCATCAGAAAACAACCCGAACAGTTATACATGGCACGCTTTAATTGCCAGCAGTCCTGCATGCAGGTAAACTACTTTGATTTTTGTGGAACACGCTGCATATTCTTAGCATGGTAAATAAATTGTGGGGCGCAGTGAGAGCTATTTAGGCGCTTGTCACTAGTCATTCCAGCTGTATGCAACCAAAATTGCCCACTGTTTCGCTGTTTTTGCGTCCACGTTTTTGTCTGTAGTCTCCTACCCGTTTATAATTTTGCAGTTTATAGAGCGTACTGGCGTGAGTCTCAATAATAATTGTTTGGTAGCTTCGAGAGCGAAGGCATGACGCACTTGCTTGGTACTGTATTTGTCAACCCCAAAAGGTTTTGAACAATGCATTAACTTTCTGCAAATTGCAAAGAATATGGATGTCATTAAATCACATGTGGTACTTCAAATTTGCAATAGCTCTCACGTACCTACACTGCACCTTGGCGTGTTACCTTGATAAATTTAACTGTACGTCTGTTATAAAATGTCCATGATACCTGGTTATACGCTAAAGTTTTATTTTAAAAAGTTAATGATTTTGTTTTTACGTACACAGTTCAAAGAAATAATCCAACCAAACGGAGTTTCTTGATTTGTAACCTGTCAAATTAGTTTGGCAATTGTTTGATGTTCAAGTTTCAAATAATGCAATAAAAACACTGTACCATGAAAGGATGAGGATCTATCGACAGCTGTTAAAAAATGCTACAGTTACCAAGCAGTTTGTGCGGCAATATACTTTAGTTAAAAATAACCAGACGACCAATCCCACCATAAAACTTCTGGTTCAGTCATTGAACGAATAAGTAAACATTAAAAAGGACAACTGACTCGTACATTCAACAAATTTTGTTCTAACCGCAAATACATACCTCAAGAAAACACAACAGAGCATTTTTGAAAGAATAAGAATGCCTTTAAATGCAAAAATACCCAACGTGTAATTGGTCTGCAGTGCAAATGGTTGTCATATGAGTGTAGGTCCAACCTCTTGCGTATATATGCGTGATAGCAACTTGTTATGGACAAACATTGTTTTCTTTTGGTGTATTTAAATTTCAGAATATTCATGCAGATAATCTCTGCGAAGATTAAGGACATAAGGTAGTTTTGCAAGCAGGGTGGGGAGGCAACTAAGACATAGAGCCCCAATGCAAAACGCAACCGGAAGATATCATCAAAACGTGACTGAAAACATTGTTTGCATCAGAGAATAATAAAAAGTTCAGGATCACCGAGCAGCCCTAGTTGCAAGGTTCATTTTGTTTATTATTTTTGTTTTTTTTCTTCCGAAATAAATAAAGAAGAGTTCAGTTTATACCAAAGCTGGAAGATGGCTCCATTCTTACAAGAATCGAACATCCGATCAAAGGGGAAGTTTGGAAAAAGACATTGTTTAAAATTTTTGATACGGTTTACAACAACGCAATATGACTCGAGTGAAATTCTTTAAAGATTTACAGTAATGCTTACCTCGAGGTATAAAAGTTATCCAACTTCCATTGGAACACAAAGAAGAGGAAAATCCAACCTTTTCGTCGTATGAAGAGCAGGCGAGCGTATACCAACCGCATGAAGTATAATAGACTATCATTAAAGTGAGTACTATGTACTTCGCCGTCCGATAAATTACAGTATTTGATCCAGGTTCGGATTCTTTTGTTGCTAAAATATTTAACAGAGAAAAATCCTGAAACAATGTTTTGAAGGCTGCAAGTAAGCAACTGTTTTAAAGAACAGAAAAATTGAACACTATCAACATTTACCAGGCAGTGAAGAATATTTTCGCACCTAATCATCTCAGCAAAAGTTTTTTCTTTGAGTGCTATATAGAATTGGCGACTGTTCTGTGATAGGCAGCATATTCTTCCAAAAATTTTTTCCATCCGATCTCGTTCTCCAGTAAGAAATGAAGTAGTTACTTACTAAAAGATTACATGGAGAAAATTTTTCCCTACCAAAAAGCATTTGCTTCCCATTTTCCCCCATTTGAAATCGTCTGGTAACACTCCACTGCGTATCACCCATGCTGGTATTCGGAGAGCAACCATTCGAAAAATGCTGTAGGCCTGATCTGTGTGTTAAAAACGGATGAAGTGCAAAAAATTGACTGCCACTTATAATCAACATACTTTTTGGCCACAGGCAACCTACTGGGTTTTCGAAATCATAGCTAAGTTTGCATAGAGTGTAAAAAACTTTTTCTCCAATGTTTTTGACAATCGAACGCCCGTCATATTTCACAACTTGTAGTGTGCTGCCGTCTTATGTTGGTTTGTTGCAAATTGGTTGCATTTACCAATTAAAAGCCATGATTTATATTTTAAAACGACAAGAAAGTGTCGGTGTAAAAAATCTTGGCGACTTTTTCTCGACCTTTTTTCGTTAGGATTTTCAGCCTGGTTTGTGTCGAATATTTTTTTAAATATAACCTATAAACTATACCAAAAGGAAAACAGATGAGCATTTCAAAACCACTCAATTTCTCAAGGTGATAATAAAAAAATGATAACTATTAGATGCTTTTGGCAGTTACGATTTCATTTTCCTTCCCATCCTTCCTCATTTCGTATGCTGTCTCGTTATTTGTATTCAATACCATTAATTATGTTCATCTTTATAAACATAAACCGTTTTTTTGCTCTTCCCCTATTTTTCTTGTCAAAAATTACACGAAGTATTGTGCTCAATACCGGCGAATTATTCATTTAAGATGAAATCGTTTAGCCTGGAGATTGAATAAGTAATAGTATGAGTACGGCAGTGACAAAAAGACGCTTAAATTTTGCAATATATTTTGCTTATCCCTTTTTTAACTTCCCCCAAACTCTAAGTCTCAGCCCTCAACTAGTTACGAACCATGTAATGTAAAAAGGAGCAAAATAATTTACACACTGTTGAAGTAAAAATAACTAACCCTTATAAATTATCAAATATGAAAGAAAATCAAACATGATGGTGTAGGAGGGACACTTATTTTGTACATACGTTGTTTAATTGGTAAACTAGCGTTTTTTAATCTTTTTTTAACCACGGAGCGCTTTGATTATTACCCTCGTAATATACAAAAGATTCAAACTGGTGACAGCGGATAATTGCTTCTATAACAAATTTCTTGCGGAACAACTGACGGTCTTCCGCAGAATATCGGTTGAAAATCACGGAACTAGACAATCGTCTCTGCAAAAGCACCTTGCCAGTGTAAAAGGTTATATTTAAGCGCTTTCTTTAGTTTGTAGTAAGGTTGGGTACATGTGCGTGAAAATAACTGTGCATAATACCTACCACGTTTGCAAGCACTCTGCTTGACTGTCGTTGCCTTCCTTACTATGAACTGGTGCACAAACTGTTAAAATACCTCGATTGTAGTGACAATAAAAAGCTAAAACTTCAATTTTTCTTATTTCACTTGACTAAATCTTCAAATGCATTATGACTGCTTGACGTACTTATTATTATGCAACCGTACTTAGTATGAAAACTAGCTGATGCCCGTACTCAGTATGAAAACTAGATCACTTGATGTGATTTTAAACTCGCTTTCCAGGCACGCCGGAGAACGGGTGCATGGCGGGGCATTGCCCCCTGCCAGTGTTCCCTCTAAGGTGCGCAACTGCGCAATTGCACAATGTCACCAGACCATTTGCGCAGTGAAATCTCATTCTCGCACACTTACATTCCAAATTTTATGTCGTTTAAAAATCGCATAGCCCTTTCACCGCAGGGCACGCTTCAGTAGTTGTGATTGCACATGGTTACGCATGGTTGCGTAATTGCGTGCGCACTAAAACAAACATTTGCTCAGTGCAAAATTTTCTTAGAGAGAACACTGCCCCCTGCCCTTTTGAAATGGGGGCAACGGGGGCGGATGTGCCTGTTTTCACAACAGTATCATACAGGTAGTTTCATGGTTTGTCAAAATCATCTTAAAACAAATTTATTGCAGCTATTTGCGCAGTCAGAAGTTTCAGAATGTTTTTCTATATTTTCTGTTATTGTTTTTGAGGTCAACATTATTGCTGAAAAGAAACTTTCATAATTGGGTAACGATTTTTTGTTTTTTATAAGTTTCTACTGCCCTCGACTCTTACTTCCCCACCTACCCTACTGCTGTTCCGGCGTTCTTGGCGTTTTCAAGGTAGACTCTATTAGGAAAAATAATAGCTGGTTTTACGCAGTTTAGCCGCGTGTTTTTTGCTCTTTATGTCTTATTTTTTGAAATGAAGGTATATCGCAATCTTCACTGCAAGTGTGAAATATTCACATGACATGCTAAGTACAGGAAAGTTTTAACGAAACCATAAACCAAGTTCCAACTTACCAAAGTAGTAAAGAATGAAATGCAAGCGAACGCATTTCAGTAAAGACTCCAATCCAAAGTAAGCTTCCTGGCCCAAGAATATGAACGCAAAGAGTGAATACATCTGAGGCGTGTAAGACAATATATCCAAAAAGAAAATGAGACTATATTGGTATTTTTGCCTAACTTTAAGAAGGTTTCTTTCCTCGAATCCGTCGACAATATAGCTTGTGCGTGATCGCAGAAGCAAAATCAAGGTGTACATTACATCCACTACAAAAGAAAAATCGTACAGGCTTCGGACTTGGCTAAAAAAATATGTATAAGGAATTGTAAAAAGAGATGCAATAAGAATGACAGTGCAACAGGCATGCAGTCTCCAAAGCCATGGATTGTACCACGAGAAAGTTTGGCCGCAGAAAGAAGCATTTGGAATATCACGCTTGATTACGAACTTGGTTTCTTCGGCAGCTTGCAGATCACTCCGTTTGTTCTGCAACTTCTGTGGTGCTTTTGTACTAACTGATAATTTTGTATTTTGTTTACAACTAGTTTGACTCAGTGTTGATTTTCTACCCGGGTCACGTCTGAGGTCTTCAGTTTCGGATTTACTTTCCGTGGTTTGTGATTGATCTATGTCATTGCTTTGATCAGTAGTTCCCCTCAGTGAACTGTTCGAAGAATTCATCGCACATATATGTGGGTTGTTTTGTTCTGAGTCTTTCTGTTCTGAGTTTTGTTCTGAGACAGAACCTTTATCTGCTTCTCCATTTTTATCATCGATAAGCGAAAGTGCTTTGCAGTTTAGCCCTTGAAGACTACCTGAAGCTTTTTTGGAGTCGTCCATCGATTTGTTGGATCCACGTTCATCACTCTCAAACTTTTCTGCAGAACTACCGTTTCGCTTGCTGTCTAGGCTCACTCTTATCACATTAATGTCAATGGGAAACGAAGAGCTACTGGAGGCTCCTGAGCTATCCGTGGTCTGGGTGTTTTTTCGCTTCAAGTTGTGCTTACCAGTGCTAGCATTATCTGAAAAAATGGATAACTTGCCATTGACATCACTTTGCTTTGTAACGTCAGTGGTTTTTCTTCTCATTTTGTTGAGACTGATTCTCACTTTGTCAAACAAGGAATTTCTTTTAACGCTGTGGGTGTCAACATCATTCGTAGTTTTCCTTCTGCGCTGGCTGCTGGGTCCTACATCATCATCATCATTATTATTAGTCATATACCCAGATTTTTTTGACAAACGTACCATCTCGCCCTTAAGTCTTTCTCTTTACATATGTAACCTAAAAAATATAGCACAAAAATTTGCTGACGAAATATACCAACTTTCTCCAATAAGATATTTTCACGCTTGCACCGATCTTGCCGTTATGCCATCACTTGGACTCTGCTGTTGTGCAAATGATTTTAGAGTTGGAATCAACTGAACAAGTTCAAGCTTTTCACGAGGTCCTCCAGAAGCAATCGTTAGCCAACGCTCAGGTGTTCATTAATCCCATGTCAGAGAGAGCTGACTTCACAGAACAGCTTATGATATTCCGTCATTATTACAACATAAAGCTAAGGAATTCCTATCTGATGTATGAGCAGCAGTGTTGCCATTTTAATCTTTTTAAAACCAAGTCTGATTTATTTTGCAATCGTTCGGTTTATTTTTTCGATTTGGTTTATAGTTTATTTTCTGGTTTGGTTTTAATGTTTTTCAAAATGTTTTACGCCAGGTATCAGCTGTGTTCCCTGTAATAATATGTCTGGTTTTGGCGGTTTATGGAAAATCCAAGCAAGCTTTTGGACAGTCTTTTCATTTTTGCAAGTCTGTTCCAACATACCGTTGTTCCAACAAGAACACGTGCTCTACAATCCTTGACATGTCATATAGTTGATTTTTTGCATGCAAGCCCTTATTTAGGTCATGAAACTGAAACTTCGATAAAAGACATGGTTCGTTCTGAGTCAGACGAGGAATCCATGAGAAATCCATACGATGTCTCAATTTCACTTCGTGCCTATTCAAGCAAGTACAGGGTACCAAATCATTCAAATATAATGAAGGAAATGACATTGATGTCTGCTTTAATTGCTTCATGAAAACAATTGTAGGACCATTAATTTTGTTTTTGGATGAATTTGGGATAGAAAGTGAAGTCGTTAGGAAAACTGAATACCAGTGGAAGCATTTAATAATTGTCCGTTGGCAAAATGTTACTGACACAGTAGCATGTTATACTGAAGTATGTTTGTATGAAGATGCCATCGGAGAAAATCCATACAAAAAACTGGCTGGTTTTCCTCAACACCTATTAAGTAGTCCAGTGTGGTCCAACTACAGGCCCGCCACAGCATTTTCAATGGCACGTGGAAGCATTCAGGAAAAATCTTCAAATCTGAAATTTCTTGAAAAGCGTGTGAGATTACATTTGTCTCACTGAATTTTTTGCGCTGGAGAAAGAGAATTTGCACAGGAACAATACTTTTCTGTATACCATTTTGTTTTATTTATTTATTTTGATATCAAATTACAAGGTACGGCCCGCAGCTAACCCTGCGCTGGGGCACCTGTCTGGATAGCCACTATGTTCATTCTGTGTTTTTTCGGCTCCCCGGCGTTCGTTGTGTTGAAGAGTACATCAGGCGCAGTGAAATCATCATCGCTAAATAAACCTATCTATCCGCTAAACGCGGCCTACTCAAAGTGGCCCTCAAGCCAAATCAATTGCCCATTCCTGCAATAGGTAATTTTAGTTAGAACCAACATAATATCTTGTAGTAAAAATGTTCAATTCTAACGGTGTTAGAGCCTGCAGAGAGCTTGTGGAAATTAGTCAGCAAAGACAGATTTCCCAAACGGAAAAATTTCGCACTAAAAATACATTCAACGTTTGGAAACACATAGATAGGTGTGTGAGAATACATTTTCTACGATGAAGCAAGTCAAATTTCAAAACAGAAATGGAATGGCAGACGAAACAGTGGGCTATGTTCTCCGACTTGTATCACTAACACTGGTTTTGACAAAGGAACGACAGTGTCAGAGAAACCTCGACCACAGGCATCCCGCTGATAGAGATTTGTAATAAACTGCTATTTGCTATTGTGTAATAATTTCAATGACACACTCACTTATCTTCCCTTTTTGGTTTTAAATGTTGTAAATCTGTTGTTTCATACATCGTTTTATTGGAAGTGGCTCGCAAGTCGTCACGTTTTTGCAAAATGGCCCGTAGGTCAAAAATAGTTGGACCACGCTGATGTAGCCTATACCACACTCTAATGCAGAAATGGAACAAGTATTCATTCAACCAGATAAACGTTGTAAAATTAAAATTGAGAAACAGAATAAGTGCAGAACTGGTAAATGCAATTTTGAATATCAGGAGTGGATTGAAAAGAGAATATAGAGCATGTCATGATTATGACTGAGATTCCAGAAGGTGTGACAATGTGAAGTTTTATTGACACTGGTTTGGTATGCAATGAAAACAACACTGCTGAAAGTTGTGTTAATGTAGATTAATGTGACTCTTTTTGTAGAATAAGATTCCAATTTGCATACATTCGTCATTATATTTTTTTTTCTGTGTTTATTTCTGCTTCTGTTTGGTTTATTCTGGTCTTTTTTTTCAGACTCATCTAGTTTATTTTAATGAAACCAAGGTGGCAACACCGATGAGCAGTCTCCAAAGCTAGTCGTAGTTTTATTGCCATTTGCCAACTTCCCCATAAGCTATAGCAGTGTAGACTCACGGAACTGTGATGGGTCCATGGCGGACAGGTTTGTTTGCGAAAACACTGCCCAGAATTCTACGCCCAGTGACAAATAAGCAGGGTTGTCCATGGGACATATTAAGCTGTCCCATTCCCATCCCATAGCAATTTATGCCTGTCCCACCTCATCCCATCCCACGGGACGTTTCCCATGGGATTCCCATAGGAATGACACTCTCATGGACAAGCCTGCAAATAAGGCACCACTGACTTACTACTAATCGGAGGAGCAATAAAATAAGACGTGGATTTAGACAGCTTGATCGAGAAGGATGACAAACGACAGGATAACTACCCGATAAAAGCTGCGCTGATTATAGTGAATTTGTAGAGATGAATGGATTTAGGTTTTTCAAATCCAAGTACAATCCATCAATTTTATTTCAAAATCCAATCCAAATACGATAAACTGGCAGTTTCAAAATCCAAATCCTGTTTAAATCCAAAAATCTATAACTGTTTTTAGGCTATATGTACTGCAGTGCAACTCAAACATTCAAAAACAAAAAATAGGTTGAAAAGTATTTCAAGTTAACTTATGTCGTACTATTGGCTCACAACATCATAATAATTGACACTTCAACAACTTCAAGGTAATCACTATTAGCAACAATGCAATGGCGTAGCGAGGCTAAGTGCCGCCCGNGACCGACGATAAAAGTGCCGCCCTTTTCACCTCTAAAATTTGCTTACAAGAATTTAAAATGGAAGAAGATCATGTTCTGCGCTCATTTGAAGATATAAAGATTAATGAAGCATCTTGAAGATCACAATTAAACACTCATAAATTGAAATGAGTCTTGTTTTTCATTGTCAATTATGAGTCTTGCTTTTTTCTGCATGTCGCCACCTTCCTCATTATTTTTCCTAATTTTTCTTTGTTTACTAATGCAGATGTGGACACAACATGTTTCTTCAAGTGTTCTTCCCTGTTGGTTTTTAGTCTCCGGTAAGCCCACCGCTTGACTTTTTGATAGTTTACTCCTTTCAGGGGATGAAACGAAAAAATTAAGGGATTGTTGGGGGCATACCTACTTTGCAGATGTAAACATTTATTAATGTTAATATTTCGTGTAGTATCCTTGTCTATAAATATATAATCCATATAGTAGAAAAAAAATATAGATATATATACTCCATATAGTGGGCTATTAATATTAATTTCATAATATGATCTCACTGATGTGAAAAGGACGTTTCATAGTTCACTTCACGTTTCAGTGGTGGTTTAATTCTCTTAGAATAAAAAGGCTTAAAACGTTAACTGTTAATATATAAAAGGCTTAAAACGTTAACTGTGTCGGCACTTCCGCGAGGCCCTCTCTAGGTGCGGGACACATTTTGATAAAATAGGTCAAATAAGCTTAAAACTGGCTCTGGGGAGAAATGCTGACTTTCAGCCATCATCGTGACCTGCATGCTTGGTCTAGCTGCTGCGCTTTTTCAAGGGTGCAGTTGCGTGGGAAAGGCCCACACCTTTTTGTACTACATTAAACCATGGCTGCGATCTCACAGATGTGATAGTGAGAAGCAGATTCGCACTGCTAGTCAAAAGTATACAGTGAAACGGGAAGATCCAGTGTGGAAATTCGTGCAGGCGAATGCTCACTTTATTCGAATTATTTGGTGCAGTCTTCCTTTTTATTCCGTTCCCACACACTTTTTAGCACTACACCCCCAACCCCGGGTTTTTTCTAATTACATGTGCACAGTGTTATTCCATGCCTTCGTTCGATACCAACAGAACCATCGTTGAAAGGTCTTAAATAGGGAGGCTTTACGTTTGTGCAGGGGGGTCTTGATATTCAAAAATTTGACAAAAAATCCACTGGTTT
>JGI24158J21664_10001514_pt1 | contig 26393 bp, 11 predicted proteins | sample Ectturendosymbi3_FD_21664 | JGI IMG/M metagenome (IMG submission 21664) | reverse complement strand
CTATAAAGTCTTATTTATTAAAATCGTAAAAAGGTCCAAACTTTAAGCTCGAAAGGTCCAAAGGTCCAAATAATTTTTTTTTGGTCCAAACGTGATTGCAATGGTCCAGATTTTGCAAATTTGGACCTAAAAAAGTCCAATATGGCAACCCTGACGTGCACAACAGGGACAAGCATGGGTGTCCGGTGGGAGGGAACACGGGCGTTTTCCTTCCCTAGAAATTTGGACTAAGAACGAAAACCTAGAAAACCTGAATACAGAAGCTTAATTTTGATTAATTGATTTAATTCTTGCAAAATGACAGTTTATATGCCAAGTCATCTTAGCAGGTAATGCAGCGAGACAGTGACTGCTAAAAGCGGTTAACCACGCAGTATTGTGCAAAAAGAAGCATGAGTGAATCTGTAGCAGTGCTTCCATACGTTTGAAAAGTCCATTGTTATTGTGAGGCTGTGTGTGTGACCAATGTGGCTGAGTGAACAGCTTAACCGAACTACGCTTATGCAGGCTTATTTTTTACAGTATAAAGGTACGTGACTTGTTAGAATACGTCTGCAGGATTGTGGGGGTACGTTTTAATTGTTGAGGTTTAGTTCTGATTACTGAGCAGGTGCCCAGATGCTTGTCGCTCTTGACAAAATCAAAGACCGTTACAGCTCTGTTTCGAAGTGACGCTGGCAATGGGCGTCTGCAGGGGTTGGCAAAACGGACATTTGACCCCTAGAGATTGAGATCAAGAACCAAAAAGTTCTAAAAAATCTGACGACAGCAGCTTCATTCCGATTAATAGATTTAAATCTTGTCATGACCCTTTATTTGGCGGTATGACACACTGCACAAAAAGACGGTTCACAGTTCTTGGTGTTATGCAATGGTGAGCTTGCTGTTCACTCATGTCCGTTCCTTTGCCTGCAGAGGCAGGTTGCGAAACTTGCGAGCGGATTGATCTTTTTTGACCAGGTTTCCTTAAAGACCATGCCAAACGCTTCTTTCTTTAAAGACAGTGGCAATGCTTTCTTGTAAAGAAGTACCCTGCTTTTCAAAAATCTGCAGATGGCCTACTGTGAAAATTATAGCAATGTACCTGGTTGTTGCTGCGTACGAAGCGCATTTTTGTGACTTTTGCCGTAACATGGGGCATTTTCTTTGTGGTGTAGAAAGAGTAAAGCGTTTTGTGAACGTACATTTGCATTGTCAGCAACCTGGAAATGATAGGTAAAATCTCGACATTGCCCCCCCCTGGAAAAATGTATGCGGATGTCCAAGACAACAGGTATGGGCACCCATGTTAAGTTTGTTGCTGTGAGTGACATATATATTAAGCTAAACCGTGCTTCAAAGTTCAACGCAGCCATAAACGTATGTGTTTCTGCGTTTTTTAGCATGATGATTTGCTATCGTCATTCCGCTTGTGGGGGTTAAGGCTCGTCGCTGTGAGTGACGTTGAATAGTGATATGCGTATGTATTGAAATCTTATCTGTTGCATCAGTTGCAAAAGCCTGTCCCACATCAGTGCAGTTTTAGGTTCACTTGCTACGGTCAGGTCATGTCGCTAATCATTTTATTGATTTTTAAGCGTTTGCCAATGTTATATTTTCCTTTGTTTTAGTTATAGATTCGGCACGCAATCATTGCAAAAGATAAAAGCAAGAAAGAGTCACGTATATCTATGCTGCTGTGTGTGCCTGAGTACTCATCAAAATTTTTGTAGTTTGTTCGGAGCACCTCTGGCTTTATGGATGCCATGAGTAAGCACAACTGAAAAATTGCGTTGCTCACAGGTGGGGATGGGCATTCCAAAATAGTACTAGAACTATTAAAATCAAATCTACAACTTGTAATCTGTAATATAGAAGAATGTATTTCCAGAATTTTCAAACGTGAAACTCCAGTGTACTTGCTTGCATTTATTTGACGAAAATACGTCACGCTTCTTATCAGCGATATGATAAATTCATGGCTTGTTCTTTTTGCAATGCAAAATCTTTAGCATTTCCAAATTTTTTCTACTCAAACTTGCTTGTACAGCAGACGCCGTGAAATTTGCACTGTAAAAAACTACATTCTGCAGATGCTGATACAACGGGAATGGACAGATATTCATAGCAAGCCCAGGAACCATCTCCGTTTGTTGGTGGTTATTATCATTTCGGTTCCAACTATTCGAAATAAATTGACGTTTTGAATTTGAATCTTTTAGGATTCGAATTTGAAAGATTTGGCGTTGTAAAATGGTCTTTCCTACATGCAGGCTGCTTCATATACGTCAGCACTTGTGAAACCAATTCAAAATGCCGTTGATTTCAAAAAAAAATTTGATTGATTAAGTTTGTAGTCGGTCATGGGTTGCCATTGAAAAAAGAGCAACATAAGGAAGAACAGGAAAGCAAACAAAGAAAGAGTTAAGTTTTTGGTAATAAAAACGATTTTCATCAAATAAAGTTTTCCTTTCCAGACACAAACTTACGCATGAAAGATAAAAATAAAACCTTTTTCGAAAGAAAATTGAATAACTGCATCTTTGATCCTTATGCAAAAATAAGCATGCAGCACCATCTTGGATCCGTCTTCAGTAAATATCAGTAAATATCTTGCATTATGTATGTATAGATGCAATGCGTATCTTGCATAAAGTCATTTTGTGCGTGAATGTTGCAAATGCTTTTGCAAAGGCGTGAAAGTTTTCTGATTTCTCTTCTATTTTCCTTTGTATGAAAAATATCCGAATCGAGAAAGTTGTGTTGTGACATTGAAGAGTTCGCTTTATAGATTGGTCGTTACGGTGAGGACGAGCAATTTGAAAGCGAAAGTAGAAGTGCGTTTGTGAACTGCGCCCTGCTGAATTGTGACTAATACTAAAAGTTGTTTGTAACTGAGCTGAAAGTCAAAATAGAGTGTAAGAAGTTTACAAATGACCACAACAGTCAAGTTTGGTGAGCGTGCTGGTAATCCTCCAAGATTAGGAGGGGCAAAAAACGTTGTATACGGAATTTCATCAGAAACCTCTGAATTTTCTGACATTTTTCGTAGCGGTTCCTGGGGAAATCCTCATCATATTTTCACAAATGTATCACTTGAATCAAGTTTAATGAATAACGTCGAAGAAATTTCCAGGTTTAACGAGGCAGCTCATAATATTTCCAAGAACATCTGCCAACGTTCCCATTGTCGGTTATCCCACACCAATGCAAAGACACTGACCCGTCGGTGCGTACTCATCGATTTTGGGCGTTCTTGCTGTGTAGATCTTGTTGTTTTTGTCGCAGAGGCCTGGCTCGACGATCATCCCGACTTTGCTCACGATTATTTCCTGCGAAAGGCAACACAAGGCCTGGTCAATGCTTGGCTCGCCGACCGGGTTATGAGGATTGTTGCCGGTGAACGGAAAATCACCATCGGTGAGCTCAAGCCGCCATCACCAAAGTTTTGTAAGTCAGCAATAATTTGACCGTAGCGAAGAGTTTTTCTTACGTTATTGTGTTTACATTGATTTATTTTATCGCAAACTCATCGTTCATATTCCATGGATTAGTGCTCACGATATACGACAAACGCGCACTAGTCCAATGCTTATTAAACTTTCCAACCCTATTCCATGAAGATACTGCCTTACTGGGGTATCCCTCGTCTGGGGTTATGTCATTAATGAAAGTGGTTGTTGTTGTTGTTGTTTGTGCATCTGAAGGTTAATAGAAAACACTTTTCCATTCCTTCTTGGGACCCCCAGATTTTTCATTCGGGACACTGTTAATTAAGAACCACTGCACTTGACAACTGAGGACACGCGTTAGCACATGCAGTAAATGCAGTGNAAACAATGATGGGAGAACAAACTCNTACAAAAAGCTTCAGCGACAGCCACAATCTCTTACTATTGCACAGGCCTGTAGGCAAAAAGTGAGCTAAAAATGAAGCCTCACGAAAGCATAACAGATTTAAAATAAGCTAGTGAAACAAATGCGCACATGTCTAGTGTGGCTTGTTACTGTTTTTTAACATGGGTAAGCGGGGCAATCTGGTATGTATTAAAGGATAGTTGTTAAGGCCAATACGCTGTTGTCGTGCTTTTCCTTGGATGTTTTTGTTAAATTGCGTCTTGCGTTCGCGATGGAAGTTTTTTTTACGGCAGACGGCGACAGGTACTTACGGTGTGACTGTTTTGATAAAATAAATAAAAATGTCCAACCTGTTCGCCCAAGCATTGACAAAAATTGATTCGGTATTGGTTCGCTGAACGCCCTTCTTTCTCTGGTCGGGTGTGTTTCAGGGGAAATACGACGTGATGCGAAATGACTGAAAGGGTGTGCTGCGGTAATCTAGTCCTTGACTCGGCGTTTACACTGTTTGAATGTTTTCGCGCTAGAGTTTTGAATGCGAAAATGCAACAAATCTATTTTGTTTTTCAATACAACCTATGCACTGAAAAACTAAACGCTTACTGAAAAAGAAAAAGGGCGGACATCACACTAAAACATGCGATGGTTGGAATAGAAAACAATAAACCCAGTCAGTGACAAGGACGGATTTAGACATGTGGATGCCCTCAGTACCTCAAGGAAGTGTTATTCAAGGTCAAGAAAATACTATTAGCAGCTAGCTGTAAATATGTAATAATAAGTAAAATCTTACATTAAACTTAGTTAAATGATTGTACTGTTAGACGAATACAAAATTCTTTATTTCCTGTTACTGTTGTTATTAACTATATTTATGATTATTCACAGTAAATATGTTAAACCAGCCTTAGCCAGGGGCTCACGGCTCCTGACTGTGGAGGCCACTGGGCAGGTGCTCACTTTGCCCTCCCCTAAATCTGGCCCTGGCCAGTGATATTGAAAGGCTTGACCGCCTTATCCGATTGATGTTTCAGGTGAAGAAGAGCGTTCTCGACCTGGGAGTGCTTCGAGCGATCTGCTTTCGCCCGGACGCCGGACTCCGATCCGAAAAATAAGCCACGAGGAAATACACGAAAGGTTTCTGCCGCCCAAACAGATGCTACGCAACGACGAGTACGGATCGCCCAGCTTCTACACGCCCGAAAACCTGTCGCCCGTGGTTCGGAGGAAAATGCCTGCGCAGAAGCCTCGCCGAATATCGNCCGTTCGAAAGCCTGTTGACCCGTCGTTGGAAAATGGTTCGGCAAACACAGACGGCGGTTTGCCTGTGGTTGACGAACGAGACATGATAATGGACCTCGTAATGGACATCGCTATGGATCTCGATGTCACTTCTGTCAGTCATCGCATCTTGCAGGTAATGAACGGATGCTGTTGACGACTTTCACGACCGTCCTTAAAGCTATTGTTTTTCACGCAGAATTATTTAAATGCATTCAGTCTTGGTTAGAGGTTCTTAACCTTTTTTTCTACCACACCTCCCTTAAGTAATTGTCATTTGTTTCCCGTGATTTCCCCTGACTGAATAAGCTGTGAAAACAAATGCATTCAATGGTAAATCATTTGTAAATTTCTTGGTCAAACGTTCTATGTTGTAGAGTGCGTAAACCTTACGCTCAAGGTGTCACGCCCCCTGGTTAAGAACCACTGGCCTAGGCAACTCAGAGAATGTTTATGGGTAAGTTTGTTTCACAAATCGGGCGAGCAAAGTTGCATCCTCGCTCATCTTTGTGTTGCCTGCGTCACTGGCACGTGCTTTTGCAAGCAAGGAAAATCGAACCGATCGAGATCATTTGATTCTATTCACCACTTAAAAATCCATGTAGAGTGCGCAGCAAGCGAAAAACATCAAGTCGATTTTGAAACTTTGAGTTTTGTTCTCGTAATCAAAAACCAACCAATGCTTGCCTATTACTACGTCGCACAACTCTCCAATGCGGTTCATGATGAAAATATTCCGTCTAGTTGAGAGTTGTAGTTTGGTACCTTGCTGTAGCCATGTGCCAGGAGCTGTGCGACTTATTTGAACTTTCCGCAACGGAAAGCACCAGCTGCAAATGGGATGCAAAATATGAGATGGTGCAAAAATGGCTGCAATATCCGGCAAAATAGAAATTTCCCGTGTAGTACTGCTGCGCGTAGCCCGTTTGTTATCACTACATCACTGAAAACCAATGGTTGCCTATAATTACTTCTACCAGTCGCATTGCCCTTGCCTTGAAATGCTGCCTTCATTGAGGCTGGTGTACATAGCAAAGACGAGCGATTTAAAAAAATTTTAAGCAAGCGCCGGTGGGCGTTTCTCATTGTAATATCCCCATTGAATTACAAATCTGACAGTGAACTTCATTCAAAGTCTAAAGCCAGAATGAAACTTCTGCTTGGATTTCCGTTGCATACATAGTTTTTTTGCAAAATGGCCCTTGCATTACCGGACACGTGACCTGTGTGGCAAATGGGTTTTCTGTTACGCTCTGTTCGTGAGTTGACGCGAAGTGGTTATTTTACTTACACCGAAATACCGAAGTTTGCTTTCATAGACCTGCCGGATAAATTGTTGATAGCCTAGTCAAGTCACCTCCAGGCAATTCAATGCCGCAAAAAGCGATTTTCTTGGTGGTTTCAGCGACGCGAAACGTGAATCTTGGGAATGAATAGGTTTTGTGATGAACTTGGCTTAAAATTTAGATCAAGGACTTCGAGGGAAACACGTGCTTTACCGTAAAACATTTATTTCGGAAATGATCAGGTGCTACAGAAATTCCTTCGGTGAAACGCTAATTACTACAAGTATTTTAGTCTGTCGAAAACAAACGTAGTGTTCCCCTTACGTTAAAATTCAAGGCAAGATGAACTTCGCCTCAGCCTTTTACGCAAATTTGCTGAACCATCTGTGTTATTCCTTCCATTGTACTAGGGCCGCAACCAGCTGATATCTTCGTGGGGGGAAATGATTGCAATTTGTTGTTGCACTATTTTCGGGGGAGGAATCCTAACAACTGCACATAGTTTTGAAACTTTCGGGGGGGGCAATTGCCCGGTTGCCCACCCTTGGTAGCAGGTCTGAATTGTGTCGTGTGCTGTGGTGTAGCGATGATCTGTGCGTTTGCGCAGAACGTCAGCATTTTGCTCGACGCCGATCGATGCTCCTTGTTTCTGGTTCGGGAAAAATCCGGAGAGAAGTTTCTCGTCAGCAGTTTGTTTGACGTCAACAAGGTGAGCTGCTGGCATGCTGGAAGGCAACAGAGAGGACACGAGTTCAAAACAACGTTACGTGGCATGTGATGCCTTAAGTACAGTCAAGTGTTAGCGAGAAAGAGTGGTTGTATTTAAACCACTCCAAGGTGTTCGTTTCAACTACGTTTCTTGAAATTTACCACAAATACTCGAGCGCTGACAAACTTTCTGAAGCTTTGGCATTTTTTGTGGTTTTCCTTTTTTTCGATAACAACAACTTTTTTGTTAGCGTCAACATCCAAAAACAATTTTATGTTTTGTGAGAGAAAAATTTTGTTCCATGTTTTTTTCGGCGAGAACGTTTCCACGTCTTCAACGGTGTCCTTTTCTGTGATATTCGCACATGTTAAAGAAGACATCACCCCAATCGAACTTTTCAATACCGAAATGTTTGTCTACGAAACCTTTCCAACAGTTGTGTTTGAAACCCTACGAAATAAAGATGAAAAACCAGGAGATAGTTTGTATGACAATATTTATCTTAGACCTACACGGGTATGCACCGCCGCTTTAATAATATCCATGAGGTCTGTCGCATTCTCAATGTGGAGTCATTTGGAAATGTACCAAAAGCTATTAGTTTTTAACTTCAGTGTGTTTTTTCAAACCACAGAACTCTTCTTTGGAAGACAACGTCGGGAAACACGAGATCCGCATCAACTTCGGTCAAGGAATCGCGGGCCTCGTTGCGCTGACAGGGAAGACCCTCAACATTCCAGATGCGTACCGGGTGAGAAGCCATGTCTTGTTGTCTACGTTCATCAGCCCATTAGACCAAAAACAACTTTTGCTACTCTGCCTTTAGCGTTTTTAAGCACAACTTAAAGCACTGCAGTACTGTAGAATCGTGATACTAAGCTTTTGGGCCTATCTACTCCTGATGCGAAGAATCCTGACAACTACCTGCACATAACAAAGCTTTACCGCAGACATGACATTGATCTCGAGTGGAAACTAACGGCACTTGTTGGGTTGTGCTGGGCAGAACACGCGCGCTTGACATGTCTCCAATGGCGCATCTCTTTTGCACAGTGTTTCCCGACCTTTTTAGGCTGGCGGCACCTGCAGAAGAGAAATACGATTTGTGGCAACCAGCGTCGAACCCATGGCGATTTGCTTCAGAGTTTGATGACATTTTGAAAGTGTATTTTTAATGATATATGGAAAATCACATTAGCTCACAGCACCCCTGACTATTGCAAATGGCGCCCAGGTTGGGAACCACTGGTCTAGTACAACTTAAGCTAGGTATAAACAAAAATAGAAACTAGGGACCTAGGAGTAAGAAAAATATTTTAGAGCGGAAAGGTTTTCCTGAATCTTGTAGACATTGTTTTTTTAAGGTGTTTTGAGAAACCTAAACGGTCTCTCAAAATAAAGTAGACCCTCACTGCATGATCACCAACAAAAGACACTAAAACCTCGCTTTACGACTATCTCGCTATTCAGATGAAAGAGTTGCTGTCTCTCAAAATGTCTTAATGGTCATCAAGTTGAAACCTTTAAAAAACCTACTTACGAATGAAGGAAAAAACAGGAAGCAATCGCATCGTGTGAAGTTTCGATTAAACATTCGACTGAAAAAGGTGCTTTATCGACAAAAATTCTTGCATCTAAATCAAATGGCAGATCTATTTCACTAGTAAAAATGTCACTTGATTGCAAGCGAAATAGCAAGTCACCAGTGTAAACCAAAATTAGAGAGGTTCGGTTTGTGATGAGAAATTATTATTTGTGTGAGAGGACAAATCCTCATCTTGCTTACACGTGCATTCGTTGGTGCATGAAACTTATTTTCCCCAACCATTTTCTCCTGCTGAAAACTTGTGTAATTGCTTATGAACTACTTTGCGACATTTATACGAGAAACTGTAACTTGACACCGGATTCTCTCCTGTTAACCCCGCAGCATTATGAACGAATCAAATAAGCTGATACCGACACTTTTAGTATTGAAACTATAATCTCACTTCGTAAAACGTTTTTCAGGATTAGGGGCCAAGTCGAATATGTGCACAGAACCAACTTACTGAAGGGGAAGTGGCGTTCATACTAAAGGGGAAACTGGTGTTGACCTCTGCAAAGATAGAGGTGCAATAGATACTTCAAAATGTTGCTAAGAAGCGTGATTCGCAACGATCTTGAAATTCCAGTTAAAGTTCTAGGTTACGAGGTTACGAAGTTCGTGTTTGTTTAGTAGACACTGGTATCAATGATATATCAGCAATCTTTGTTACTGCATACCAAAAATGGTTGTGCCACATGCTTTCACGACATATACCACTTTTTTTCCAGTATCCAAGCTTTGAACGTACGCAAAAAACAAAAACAGACTAGCCTACTAGAGGAATCCCTGGGTTTCGTGTGACTTTGCATAGCACTTTCTTTTTACTTAGTGATCCCGGGTATACGTTTACATTGTGGTAAATTTGCGATAAGACGAGTTCCGAACACCGGTGTGGCCTACCTCATCGACACTAAAGTCACTTGCACTCTCTCGCAGGATAATCGATTTGATAAAACTGTCGATAAGAAGACGGGATACAAGACTCGAAACATTCTTTGTATGCCAATCATGGACCAAGGCCAGAGGGTAAGTTACAGGGATGCGGGCGTTGCAGGCCTGTGGTGTGCAAATCCTCTGTTGTTATTAGTGTGTACTTCTCGCCGCTAATCAGTTGACTGTCCTTTGTTTGGCAAGGACAATTTTCAAACAACGTGCTGACATGGCATGGTGATGATCAGCTTCTCCGTTGGCTGCGACTTTTAACATGCCTACAGCTCGCAAGCACACAATCGCTTGACATGGCTGGCAACGTTAGAACATGGCGCTGGCTCTCAGTGACAGGCAAAAACGTAATCGCTGAATTTTGCATGTAACTGAAACCGTTTAAAATTGCTAGAAATCGAAACCATGAGATTCTTTCTCTGCGATTTGTCTCGGTAAATATCACCTGACCATTTGCCATCACGTTCTGCGCACTTGAGTTTTTTCGACGGTAAAAAAAGACTTCAGTCAAGTTGGACAACGTTACTTTTTGAAGATAAGCTTATGCAATTGAGGCGGTTGGAGCCGTGGCTGCAGGTCTTTTGTCAGCTTGAAACTGTGGCTGCGTATCTTGTTTACCTTGCAGCATAACAGTTGTTGTCTGTGGGCTCAGAATTTGGAACTAACAAAACCTTCGGAATTATATATTTAGAACTACCAAACCTTCGGAATGCCAGAAAAACCCAGTTTTGTTCATTTGTAAACTTATCTGGGTTTTGACACGAAAACCTTTTGTCGTTTTGTGCATTCGAAAAGAAATCAGTGTGGATCTATTGAAAAGAACCCTTCTCAGAAAACAGACATTATTTTGTGTTTGTACAGTATGTATCCTACTGAGTAAGCATCCTCAGCTCTTATTCAAATGAAATTATTTAGTAGAATTTATTATTTATTATATGGAATCGAAATTGTTATCAAATCTTATTCAGATATCAGTTTGTCTTTTATTTTCATACTTCCTGTTTTTTTAATTAATGAAATCGAGTGATGTCTCAAAGAGACAAGGACAACAACAAGTACCCTCCAATTTATCCTTTCTGATTTGTTATTCCCTAAACAGTTGGTGAACAGAGTTCTGTTTTTTTTTGCTTGGCTGCATAAATAGGTAACCATGGCGTGCCAATCAAGTGATTTAATCGATTGCCCTCAAGCTCATCGTCTAACCAAAGTTGATTTCCTTGCGGACTTACCCGATACTAACTAAGTCATCAGCAAACTAATTACATTTCTCTCCACTCGCGCCGGAAGCCGAAGAATTTAGAACGAAACTGTTGCATGGTCGGCACCGGTTAAAAAGTCACTGCAACGGTGCCTGATTCGCTTTCTGTAAAATGTCATCCCAATCAAAATCAGATGACTTTGATGCTTGCTGCCAATGATCTCGATGCTCACGCCTATGTCAAAGCAGCTATTACGTCCTGTTTTGGGGACTAAACTTTGTAAATGAAGTGTAAGGAAGACATTCTGCATTTTTGCTGCTGCCTATCCCACAGAGATGAAAATAGTCATTACATAAATAACGTGTCAAGTCAACATTTTTTGGCAAAACTGCGTCGAGACGTTCAGTTAGCCATATCTACAAATGCGCTTTCCTGTGTTTTTGTCCAAATAATAAAACTCAGGCTTTTCCATAGGACACTTTTTTGTCCTATCCCATAGCATCCTATTGCAAGCTGTGCTTGTCCAATCACATGGGATTTCCACGAAACTGGTAATACGCAGTGCATTATATCATGTGCATGTGTGATGTCTATTCCCTGCAGAGCCGTGACTAAGGCACCCCAAATCTCGTAGTTACGGTGCCCGCGGCTGTGACCGTGCCAATGAAAATTGCGTGACCCTCTTTGGTTGTTATCTGAAAAAGGGCCCAACAACTTCATTTTCTGGAGCCTCCCGTCAATACGCGATGGCACTGAGCCTCCACGTCTAATATTTATTGTTCCATGAGCAATTAAAAATGGCATTCAACTTCAGGAAATACCTGCTATGAGACCTACGAATTACTGACCTTGTGCTATGAGATAACAATATTAAATAGTTCAGTATGTAGAGCAAAAATGGCAATAAATTCGTATAAAAGCTTTTCGTCTTGTTCCATCACCCTGCACAGGAAAAAGGTTGACTTTCGCGAAAACCAGTCTGAACAGAGGTCAGTTACATATTCGCCCCTTGGTTCCGGAGAAAGTTGTATAGGGCCTAAGCTTAACGAAAGATTTTTGCCAGCAAAAAGAGGACTCAGAGTACTTCAAAGAACAGAAGAGTAAAAGAACAGGACCGCGTACGACGGTTGTAAACATCTATAAAAAGTCATAAAATGCAATGTGCTATGAGAAGCTGGTGGATGACGAAAACACCGCATTTTACAGTGTAGATCGTAATGCTAGCATGGTTACCGTCCCAGTGGGACGTTGGACACATTTCAAGTCCATTGTCCCATCCCGTCCTATGGGACACGGGAATCGCATTTCCGGGACAACTCTGCGAATACACCTGCAATTGCTTCTTTCTCACTGTTTTTTTTTTCAGATCGTCGGCGTGGCGCAAGTAATTAACAAAAATAAGGGCGTGTTCAGCACCAAAGACGAAAAGGTTTTCGCCTCCTATCTTGGCTTTTGCGGGATCGCGATTCATAACGCGCAAATGTTCGAGAAGATTCAGCTGGAAAACAGGCGGAATGAGGTAATTAGCCTGACAGATGCTGTAGGCTGGACGGGTTTCTTCTGCAGTGGTTTCTGGTTCAAACGAGTAATATTCTAAAGCAGATGAGATGATAAAAAATGAAGAGCCCGCACATCGTGTAAAATCGAGCTTAAGAAATAAAATGGTTGGTTTCCATTACGACTCAAACAATCGAGTTGGTGCGCCATCGACGATCTGAGTTAACAGTAAGTATGCAATGTGATATGAGGCAATGCAATCAAGTGGTTTTCTGTAGACCCCCATGAGCAGGGAAGAAGGGTCGAAGTATGACGACAGCCGCAACGCCATTGTAGTCTCCGCCAACGCGTGCTGTTGAAAAAGAGCGCGCATGCCGGCAGTGGCGTTGCTAAGGCTTCTGGCTTTTGTTGCTCCCTTTTTTCGTGTAAATTTGATTCCTCCATTATTTATCATTACTAAGGCAAACTTATAATGACCTAAACGCTCATGAAACTTGACTTTAGAATTAAAAAATTCGACTTTGTTGACCTAACGAAAAATTTACCCAATAATGTAAACTTTCCTGGGTTTTCTGTAATAAATACTTTCTGTTTTTGGCTAAGAGCTTTCATAGCGTGGTCACAATGGAAACGGAAATAAGTGGTGAACTTGTCGCAACTATTCTATTTGCAGCACAGTTGTACATGATTTTGCTCAATTATTGTATCACAATCCCCTGATCGTGACACGAGGGAGTATTCTATATTAAAACCGGCAAAGATTGGGAACTGAAAAAAAACTTGCGAAGTATTACAAATAATATTTTTACTCACCAGCACAACAGGAGCATTTCAGTTGACAATGTTTCACCATCAGAATTTGAGCAAATTGCTCTGGTTACTGACCTATAACATTTAGAATGTAAAACCTGCTGCTGGTATCCGGAATTNCAAACAAAAAACAAACCAAACAAGCATAACAAAAACTTGACGTTGTTCACAAAAATTGCGAGAATCATTACTGATTGCATTTTTTCAACCATCGCGTCAGCTTTGAAACGGAGTGAAAATTGCAGGCCATGCATAATAATAATAATAATAAAAACTTAAGTGCTGATGCTTTGATGGCGAAAACATGGATGTTCGAGGACAGCGTTCGCCTCCCCAACCCTACCCCTGAAAATGTTGCTTCCTTCATCGCGTGCCTCGTGGGCGCCATATTATGTCCTGCAACAGAATTTCAACGAACTAGCGTTTTACGAGAGCTTTCGACGTCACAATTGAAGCGAAAATCTGCTGTTGCATTCATGAGACGCATCACTTATTTTCGTGCATAACTCAGTTTTGAAACACTCCATCTGGGTCACTGCTAACTGGTGTTCTTCTGCAGATTTAATTTAATGCACTTTGGTAAAGGTAAAAAAGTTTTGTGCAAGTGCGCGAAGTGCTGCGAATGTGTAAAATGAAGCTGAACCGCTTTGAACTTGTGGATCGAAATAAAATAAACCCAGATGTTGCTTAGGAAAGCAATTAGACAATAGCGTAAAATTTGCGGATGTGACATTGCGTGCAGGGAGGAAAAAGTTTTAAGCATTCTTGAATCTTATATTGTTTCATAATCGAAACAAAAATGTAAAAGGCTTTTATTTCAGTTCAGCAAGCGAACGCTGTCACCATAAACTTAAGAAAGAATCACTGGTTAATTGGTAGTTTTTATCTTTGTGATATGTTTCAAACAGGTGCTGCTGGATTTGGCTAGAGTTCTCTTTGAAGAACAAAGTTCGCTATCGGTTGTCATGGAAACGATTCTGACCCACACTACCTCATTGCTCTGTTGTGACCGAGCGTCGATATTACTCGCCGATACATCACAGCCAGAAAGTAAGGTCTTAGGTCGCTACCGATTCGCTACAAAGGCCCCTTTCACGATCGTTACTGCCATGATTGTGTTGGACTTTTGTTGATAACAAAAATTACATGTTATTTTTTAAGTGTACGGTAACGAGTGGAAAACAGTTTATTGTGTGTGAATAGTCGAGTGCGATAACTGGCTGTGGCGTTCACAGCCACAAACCTGTTGGCGACAAAACACTTTTCTTTCACAAGCGGATGCGCTTAATTTCGTTTCAGCTGTGGCGGTTGTGGTAAAATGCCCTCATAAATGGTATTAACGTCCAAAGCTTCACTGCCGTAAATGGTTGTTGACTCAAACTGCAAGGGCCAGTGTCATCGGTGCAGTGCACTATATGTTGGTAGAGGCAACACTGCGGTTTGCACCATCATTAGTTGCGCCAAGGTATCCCACGTGCTGTATCGATTGGGATGATGCTGCTCGTCTGGCAGGCATAGAAACAGGCGCAACACACAAGCGCGGTAAAATGAAGAGAACTGCTGCAGAAAGCACGTTAAATGGGGCAAACGTTGTTCGCCTTGTGCGCGCACGTTGTTCTTTCAAAAACATCTAGCAAGTGCAGCTTTCGAAGTGAAGACTACAACTGAAGATACGCCTGCATGCTTTGCCGTCGCTAGAGAAACAAAGCTGCGGTTGATCTCTTAGCTTATTGGATACTAATTTAAACGTGCATTGCTGTTTCGCATGTGCATTTAGCAAGAGAACAAAAGATTAAACCCAAACTCAAATAGTTGTTTGTTTTAATTATAGGGCACATTTTAACACACGGTAACGTACATGGTGCGAATTAGAAAATGCATCACCATGGCAACATCACCTGGCGTTTGAGAAACAACGTCGAATGCCGCATGCTGTTATTTTGTCAAAACGCTTCGAAGTGCAGCCGATATTTTGAAGATAGAAAACTCTCAAGACCGTATTAAAAGGCGTTCGTTGCACACTGTGCGAAGTGCGAGTGTTAAACCTGGTTAGATTTACTGCTCAGTAGATGTAGCAGAGGATACACTGAAATATATGACGCATTTTTCAGCCACTCCCCGTCTAAAACACCTGCCATGTAAAAATAATTTGCTTTTCGCTTCCGGGTTCACGTTCTCGTGACTGTACCATCCAAACCACAGAACTAANGTTTAAATACGTGGTATTTTCATAAGTTTAGTTCAACCTGCCACATCCGCATGCGGCCTTCGATAATGAAATTTGCGGCCGTCCACATGTAATTTAAAATATAAGATTTGGCGGCTGTGTTGGTGTATTTTGAAGCAAAACAAAGGCAAGGCAAGAAAATCAGTCGACATGATGCGTAACAATCTGGATTGTGATGTCACAAAGAGTTATAGAACGAATACGCAATTTATGTTTGAATGTATTCTGTGTTGGTTGGCGTTTAGCAGCAATCTATTCTTTAATTAAAGGCATCTCATAAGTATAACTCGAACTCATTGGCGGCCGTACTTCGTATAAATAGTAGTAATGCGGCCGGCAATAGCAAAACGTTGTACACCCCTGGCTTAGTTGCTGCTGGTTGAAGGTATGATGTTCGTAGTTGAGATGACGTAGTGTTTTATTTTGCGTCTAGTCACTAAAAGCTTTTCTTGTGTTTGTGCCGGTGGGGGGCATCAAAGCCAGATTTAAGCGTGTGCGTTGTTTGCAGTCGCACACGGGCCTCCACCAGGGGCGTACCGNAGGGGGAAAGGAGGGCACAATTACCCGGGCGCCGAATCACTGAGGGGCGCTAAAAGTCTCAACAATGTCAGAAGTGCTTTTTCCAATCCAGAAAATTTGCTCCCAGGGGCCGTCAAACTTGTTTCTTGCCGCCTGCGCCATCTAACCTCGGTACGTCCATGGCTTCCACTAACAGGGACCTCCATATAAATATGTAGTTAAGTGAAGTTTAGAGTTTAGTTTCTGCGATTATATCTAGTGCTCATGATCAGCAATTGCAGCGGAGAAAGATCATTTCCCAAACTGAAATTTATCAAAAGCATGCTGGGCACAACGATGACGCAAGAACGCCCGAATGATCTGACACTGATGAGCATTGAACATGACATCTTGTGACAAATTAACTTCAACCATGTCATTAATGACTTTGCTTGCCGACGTCAAACCTCGTAAATTCCAGGCCTCCTTTTAACAACACGTGATTCCGTCGCAGTGTGTGTGTAATTTTCAGTCATCTTGTCAGTTCAAAGTCTGAAAAGTATTCACGTGGAACAACGGGCCTCCACATAGCTTTGCGCACACGCAGACCTCCGCACACGAAAATCCGGCACGGGGCTGAAGGGAAATGACTACATGGCATTAAAGAACTTGCTAAACCACAACTCGAGTATGTCAACAATATCGTAAACAGTGGTTGAAAATACCGCGTTAAATTGCCTAAGCACTATTACCTTGCAAATATTTTCTGGCCCATAGCCCGCGGTGCTGCGTCGCAATCATTTCGCTGATGGCCATTGTTGTGGCCAAAGTTCGCGAAGACACCAGTCGGCTTAAACCGTCAGTTGAGATATGTGGAATAATGCCAGTTCTGTTGAAAGCTTACCGCTTGCGCCCAACGCAGATCTTTTCAACAAAACGTTCGAACACGTATCTGACCGCGTCGCACTGGAAGGCAAGTTGGAATTTCTGCGCAGTCAAAATAAACCTAAACGCCAGGTGCCCTTCAACATCGCCATCACTACATTCGTTCGACAGACCGGGCAGGTGTGCATGTCATTTTTTTGGTCGAGTTGTGTTTGCATGAAACGGTGTGATTTATTGCAATAGCTAAGTTTGCTCTGGACATACTGCGCGAATCATTGCTTGTAATCGTCGTTTTGTTTGAACTATTCATGCACTGTCCGTAATGAACACAAAACAAACAGTATGCAGCTTCAATGTGAAGAACAAAATCAGCAATGCTTTTTCTATTTACCAAAAGGGAAAATTTGCCCCGCTTATTCGTACTGCTGTTTGTAATGTTTTTTTTTTTCGTGTGGTGGAGCGTTGTTTTGACTTTTGTGCTAAGATTGGTTGTTTTTACANTGATGGGGGTTTCTTCGCGTTCCCGACTTCGCGGTAGGAAACGCAGAAATATTAGGGATGATGGAAAACGAGGCGAACATGCAATATTAATGCATGCTGGTTCGAAGTGGCGATGTAGTTTGAGTGACTAGAGATGCCTCGTTCTGAATCTTTTGAGGAATATTTATTGTGATTTCCACAGGCTTAGCGCTGCGATTGGTTACCGAGTGTTAGGGCGTGGTTCATGTTGTTGTCTATTTGCCCAGGAAGTTTGATATACGTTTAACGGGTGGGAAAACAAGCATACTTCGGCAATTGTCGACGTTTGCTTTCAAATTACTGGTGCTGTTCCACTTTGTAGGTTGTAAAGGTGGGCTGTATAAATGCCGATATCACCGATTCAAAAGCTCATTAAACTCTCTTGTCTGGCAATGCCTGCGTTCGGGTGTTGCATCCTTTGTCGTCGACAAGCGTCGCTTTCTTTGAACAGCCCGCTTCAAAAATCGATTTTGGGAAAAGTTATTTAAGAGTGAAATACCGCACAAATATTGACCGTGCGGTTATGACAAGAGCGCCAGTGTCTTGACTGGCACTGTTCGGTCGCTCCGGTCGGAGCAGTTAATTTGTCCAGTTCGTTGTACGTCATTACTTTCCGTCGTGCTCGTCTCACTCTATCAACAACATGTGAGACCTGCACGCCGTCGGCGACATGGCGAGCGGGTGTGTTGTGGGCGGAGCTCGGGTTTTTGCCTGCTGTCAGGCAACGTTGAGGGAAAGCAAGGAATTCTACGCTCTTGTCACATAAAAAAGGTTTCCCTGGGGCTGTTGACCGCGCGTGACCCACTGCTCAGCCTTGACATCTGCGTCAAACTGGCCTCTGTTGTCTTTTGCAGAGCGTCAACATACAGAATGCCGAGAAGGACAGTCGGTTCCAGTTCGTGGTAAGATAAGGTTTTCTGCGCTCGGCATTTGGCGCACATTAACATGTAGTTTTTTCTCAAAACGCAAGGTCGCTGTGGCAAAAAAGAAAAGGAAATGACAGCACTTGACGCGCTGGGAACGTGAGTGCCACTGCACGGTTACAAAACGTTGCCTTTGGTGTTAACTTTTGTGCCACGATTACAGTTGTCGCGCCAAAGTTCGCTTGACGCAGCCTTACGTTCTGATATTACATGCGCAAATCAGACAAGAACAGCCTACATGAATGTGAAACGTCGTTTTCAGCGCGACTTATCATCACATCTTGCCTGAAAAACTTGCTGATGCTGTGCCACGTCTTTTATTTAATGCGCATGTTCACTTTTTCAAAAACTTGTGAAAAACGTTCTGCAAAAAATGCATTTTCGGGTGACATGACCGGATTGATTTACATTCACTCGCTGAACCGCAGTGACCATTCGCGGTCAAGAAATATTCTGTCTTCGCCGGTGAACAAAAGATAAGGCTTATACTTATCAGCCAAGGGTAGTGGTCGCACACCTTATATACCTGAACACCTTAAGCTTCGTGATACCGATCACTTGTGGCGTTGAGAGTTATTGTTGATGCTGCATACTGCGGCTTGGGAGATTAGTGTCAAGACCTTAATAAGCACTGCAGATTCAAAGGAGAAACAATCTAGGACGTTTCTTTCGTTTCAGCATCTCCTTATGCACGTGCTTGCTCAACGAGTAAAAATAACCTTGGCAATGACGCTAAATTTTTTGTGCGTTACGTACAATTTCTGTCATTCCCGTAAGCCACCCAACAACTTTCGATATCTGTTTTTGCAATTAAAACTGAGAGATGCATATGCACCATTTACTGTTAAGATCGTTCAAATGCTCATTCTTAAAGGTTGTAATAGAAGCATCAGTTATGTAACGATATTCTTCCAACATGAAAAGCAATGTGACGAAACAAATGAGTCAAGTTTCCAAACTTGTTGCAAAAATCCAAATTTTAGGCAGGTGGTCTTAAACTTTTGAGCGCGGCTGTAAAGTCTAGGTGTGACCACGAGTATTAAACCCATCCACAGTCTGCCCCAGCCTAAAACTGTTTTGCATAACTATGAAACCAGAGTGGTATTGCACAAACGGCGACACAATTGTTTACCTTGGTACTGACGGAACCCTAAACACGAACTAAACGGATCAAAATAACACACATTTGTCCAAATGCTCATGTTAGTCTGTGCAGTGAATGTAAGTCAGTTTTGAGCAACATCTCCAACCGATTTGCTTCTGTGAACGCGTGTTTCTTGTGTTTGTACTGAGCTGCGCCAATTACGCCTTAAGTTGCGATTTATTGTCCTCTTTGATGAAAAGCCAGTTTCAAAAATTCTTTCTCTCAAGTTAAATGCTTTACAGAAATTCAGTGCTTTTTTGCAAACATGGTTTTGCAGATTTGAAATGAATTTAAATTTAAAGCATTTAAAGAAGGTATTGAATTAGACTCATTGACACGCGTCGCTTGTCAATGATTCTGACACCACCTGGACCGTGAAACATCGGCAGTACCTTATCTGATCTGAATCAAATAGACACTGAAAAGATTGAATCGATTAAGCTTAAAAATTAGGAATTTATAAATTTGTAATCCTCAGCCAACGAATCAGTTTTTTGATATCTAAAGTATTGAAAGTGTTCGTCACTGCGTCGTATGTTTTAGGAATACCACGCCCTTTTCTTTTCTGACACAACATTAAAACCAGAAAGTCGAGTTTTAGTGCTGTTTCTGTCTTTCTATTAGGAAGATGAAGAGCTTGGCTTCAAAACCCGGTCGCTCCTCTGTGTTCCGATACGAGACGGTCTTCAACAAGTAATTGGTAGGTCAAGAGGGTGCACATGGCCAGCTTGTTGCGTCGCATTCACTACGTTTGCCATTCGCATTCTTACATTTGCGTCAGCCTAAGTCTTACTGATTGAACAAACAATGTTATCTCTGCGTTTGCGTTCGTAAAACGTGCGTATGCCGCTGCTTGCGGCAAACAACGCGCTTGAGTGGTTTCAGATTGAATTGCCGAACTTGTATCTGGAGAGTGGGCACTGGATCTCGAAGTTGGTATAACAGATGTAGTTGAAAGAATAACTGAAACAGACATCGAAACTGACTCGTGAAAAGAAGGTTTGATAAGGAGTGCGGATAAATATCGCTGGACTTTTTAGCGTTAATTTGTTCAATTGTGTGTACGTATGAATCATGTTACACAGCGATTTGATATGACGCGAATAAACATCTAATAAGCTTAGCTTGAGAAAACACCAGTCGCTCACCTGTCACAGCGCTTCGACGGCGATATAGAAAAACAAGCCAAACTAAGCTTATCTGGAAGGCGGCACGTCAACTGGTTCGCAGAGTGTATTGTCACTCAAACGTATCCGCTGTGAAACCTTGTGTTGAAACGAAAGCTTCCGCTCAAAATATATCTTCTGGTCCAGCAAAATTTCTGACCTGACCGGTAGTGTTTTCAACGCTCATATGTTCTAGCGACAAAAGTGTTGACAAAAGCTCGAGTTCCGTTGAAATTCGACCGCTCGCAATTCAGTGTCAACGTTCCTTGCTATAAAGCGGCGCAGGATTTCTGGTAACTGTCATGTCAAATAGTTTGCCTGGCCGGCATTATCGGCTGAGCGGCGCACTTTCGCAGGCGTCATACAACTGATCAACAAAGAACCTCGAGCCGGCTCTTGCTTCACAAAGAGCGACGAGCAGATCCTGGAAGCGTTTGCGATCTTCTGCGGCCTCGGCATTTCCAACACCCGGATGTTCGAGGAGACGGCAAGACTCGCCGCGAAGCAGCAAGTGATTTTGGAGGTGAGCTAGCGGCCTGGAATTTCTATTCACACACTCACATAAAAATGGAAGCCATGTGGTCTGCCGAACAACGAGTTTGCTGAAAGTTGAGTGACTTAAATTTATGGCTGTATTGCGGTCAGACTAAAATAAATCCTCCATCCGCGAAAACCCTGACCCTCTGCAAACAAAACGTTTTTTTTTTCTAAAATCACTCACTAGGTCTAAAAGTGCCCGCAAGATATTTGATTTTATTCCGTCTTCCGTAGCGCATAAACGACGTTAAGACTCGGTACTAGAAAAACGCAGAAATTTTGTTACGGATTATTTACAGGCAATTGCGTGTACAGTTATACGTCAACCTTTTAATTTCAATGCAACTACTTGGAAAAGTTACCACAAAGTCACGGCTCAATTAATTGCTCGTGATTCATACTTACACGCATTCGTGGCTTGTTTGCCAGGTGTCCAGCAATACCTGCAGTGGCGTCAGTGCCTCAAGAGCTGGCAAAAGATCGTATGTGCTGTCGGTAGTGATAAGCACTATTTTGCAAAGGGCTACGAAAAAGTCACTCTGAGTTCTGAATCCACTCCTGAGATCTTCATTTGTGGGAAACATTCCTGTGATATGGTTTGAAAAAAACACGCAACGGGAGCGCGTGACCACAAGTTTTTTTTTGAATAACTGTAAATAAGATTGCTAGCAGCGCAGTTTACCCAAATTCGCGTTTCTCAAACAAAGTTTTCTGATGCGCTGACGTTCGTGGCACGTCACTGATCCATTGATGTTGAAATTCCGCGGCACAAACACAATGTGACGGGTATGCTTGTGTTGTCTGATAAACTTCATCAGTAACGTTTAGCTATATCCCAAAATTCCTCTTCAACTTACCCACACTGCTCCACGAGTCTCAGCTGTTGCTGTTTCGATTTTCATTATCTCTGCTGTTTTCTCTTACGATTGAGGCAAGGCAGTGAAGTGTCGACCTTGAGCGCGAGGCCGTGTTTGTTCACTCACCCCTGCTCATCAATCCTTCAGCGTTGCTCAATTAAAAAGTTGCTCTTGCCCAATATTTCGCCATTACCCGCCGTTGCTATAGTGTAGGAGGCGGCCCGCATCGGCTGCGGGGCAATGCCTTTTTCCGACGTCACAGACTGTCATTAAACCTCTGCGAATCCTGCATTCCGTCAACGAATCAATAAGGACCGAGGATGCGTAAATTACGTGAAATCGATTTCCCAGTAAAGCAATTTGTGAATTGATTCGATCACGTCGCCCTTGTGGAGACTTTTTACTGTAATGTGAATTCGTGCAAGTCCGAATCAACGCAAGATGATGAAAGCAGAGCGCGACAAGCGGACTCTTCGAAAGCTCGCAGCAAACCTCGAGTCACCGAGAGCTTTTCTGCAACGAAAACTTATATTAATTTGCGGGAAACGTTAAAGTTGTGCTCCGATACATAACGAAAAGATTCATTACCCGAAATGTTACCCTCAAAGAGCAACGTTAAACAGCTTGTTTTCAACGTACTTCTTCAGAGACGCATTAAAACTTGCACCTAACTTGCGATGTACGCCTTCGTATTCTTTAAGTTAGGGTCACAAACTCTCATTTCTGCGAATGCTCACACGACCTCACCACTTTAACACAAGCCGCGATTTTAGGGAAATGTTGACGAGGTGATGTAGAATCTGCTGGTCGTGGGGACAATCCTACACGCTGAGAGTGATGGCACCGTGCTAGATCTATATTAAAGCGATGAGAAACCAGGCAATTGGAAGCAGGCGAGCAAAAAATTTTAGGGCAAAAAGCGGTTTCCGCTCAGGTTCTTGGCAAGCTAGAGGCAGTATCTAATCTCCGTCGATTTGATGACGCAGATAAAAACGATACGGTAGACACGTCGTAAATAACGTATCTTTGGTGGGCCTCTGCTTGTTTATGAAATATCCATAACTTTGTCGCGGGCCAGGAAAACGCCCAGATCTGTTATCGTTTCATCAGCCTGATGGCTTTGGGCATCTGACAGTTTGTTCGCTGATAACGCTTGCAGTCTCGCATAAAGGTATTCGTCAGGCAGTTCGTTGTTTGTCGCGCGATGTCGCCGCCAAAATCAAGCACTCCTCATCTGGATCTCCTCTCTTCGCCACCAGGCACGCGCCGGCTTCTCAAAGCCAGTTTGACTTAGACGCAGTACTTCAAGCGCGTTCCTTCCTGTATGCCATTGTGTGTTTACGTTTCAGGTACTGTCCTATCATGCGATCGCACCCGAGGCTGAAGGTCACGACCTTGCGGTAAGTCAGAATCTTTTTTTGCCCTCGCAACATTGCAGCGGTGATGTCCAGTCGCGTTTGCAACTTGTGTTTCTATTGCTTGCTGTGGGGCAGTTTGCATTGAGCGCGGTCATCGAAGCAAAACTTCCTTCATACTTTGCACTGCAGGAAACATCGTCCCTTGTAGTTTGATAGTTGAATCGAGCCTTTCGTTACCTAAAGGAGAAAAATTGACATTCAGTATCCTGAATTCAAATTCCATGTTCAATGAAACCTTCATTCTGCTATTCCGTTGTGGTGTTTGTGAAGGCTCAGCCGAAACATCGTACCTGTCATTAGTTCTGTTGGGTGAGGTCCCGATGCGACACAGGGTTGGTGGATACTTACTTCATCAGCGCACTGGCCAGGCAAACTCTCACAAACGGCCAAATCTTCGTGCTAAGGCCAAATGCAGTTTTTATTTATTTTTATAAACAAATATTTTTGCTCAGAGCAATTAGCAAGTCAGTAGTGCCTGACCAGTGCTGCCACAGGCTTCTCGGCAAAAATCACTAGATTCACAAAAATATTTTAGAGATCTGAAAAAAAATCACTAGATTGAAATTTTTTGCGTTGAAATTCGTAGTTTTGCTTGAAAGGATGTATCTTTTTACTTTATTGCCCAAAAACCTTTACATCATTTGCAAGTTTGCTATAATAGATCATGTTGAACTGAATCCTCGAAAAGCTCATACTAACCGTAAAATCTTCAAGCTTTTCTCAAGAGCAGAAAATGACACCACTCGCGAGTACTTAGAGCAATCAACCTAACAGTTAATTAATTATTTCCATTGCAGTGTTCTTGCTAAGAAATAAAAATATTGCCATGGCCAATACTGCAGCAATTAACAGTAAACAGCACGGAGGTGCAAATAATGAGAAAACCAAATTAGAAACACTTGTTCGTTCTGTTGGTGCAAATCTTCAAGCAATAATTCACATAATCAATTGTTTACCTTTTAAAAAAAGGCTAAAAATGTTTGAAAAAGGGCTGAAAAGTTAACAAGGTAGAAAAAAGAGAACCGATTTTGTTGAAATACATTGAAAAAAATCACTAGATTGCAGTGAAATATCATTAGATCACTAGATGGGCTTAAAAATCACTAGATCTTGTGAAACATCACTAGGCGTGGCACCAGTGTACCTGACTGACAAGATTTTAAAACAGATTGCAAATTAGAAGTTCGATGGATTGATGACATAACAATGATTTTTATGCATTCTTAACTACTTCTATTCCCGGGTTTTGCAATGACTTGAGTAATTTCAACAGTCAGGAAGTAAAGCGTGCTTGTGAGAGTGCACAATACAGGGAGACGTTTTGAGTGTTGAATTTTCGGAATGTACCACATGCGAATTAAGCCAAAATACGGCCGTTTCAAAATTTTCAAAATATACTCAAACAAGGCCAAACATCTTCTAAAAACGGCCAAATTTCCACAGTTTGAGCTTAAGAAGGACAAGTTCCCAAGCCTGTTGTGACACGCATTGGCCGCTTACCTGTTGTCACTGACGCCCTGCAGTGATTTGCTCAATCAGACAAAAGTTTCGTGCCATGTTAGGACCAAGAGTGCGAGACCCTCTGTCACTCCTTCATCCGAGACCCAGTGGGGACTGACTCTGATAGAGCCGCATCGTCCCTACTTTTTCGGATAGAAAAGAAGAAACAGGAGCGCTGGGAGGAAGCTGTCAATGCCATCGACTTCTCGCACTCCAGCCGCGAGGCGTGGAGTACCATCAACAAACTCACTGGCAGGTCTGGACGTTCCTTTCGCCAGTGCCCCGTCTCGGCAAGCTCCATCGCCTCGCAACTTGTAAAGAATGGGGCACACTGGACCGGGGACAGCGAGTCTACCAGGCCTGTCAAGAAGGAGCTGTCCGGCTTATGGAAAATCCCAGCACCTGAGGGTCATAGTATCTCTGACCCTTTCAGGGCAGAGGAGCTTGCTGCCGCCCTCAGGCTCCTGAGGTCAGGAAAGTCTACGAGTTTGGATGCCATCTTCCGGGAGTTTATACTCCACGCGGGGTCGGCTCTCAAATCTTGGTTTTGCGAGTTCCTCAGTTCCTGCATGCGCCAACTCAAAATTCAAAATATCAGGAGAAGAGCATTAATAGTTGCGAACCCAAAGCCGGAAAAGCCACTGGGGGACCCAAAGAGCTACGGCCTTATATCTCTGCTGCGTGTCCCCTTTAAAATCCTCGAGAGAGACTCATCTACGCTCGCGTCGAACCAATCATCGACGACCCATGGTTCCCAAAGGCGCTGGCGGAATTTCGACACGGGAGGTCGACCGCAGACCAGGTCGCCCTGCTGACACAGGACATCGAGGATAGTTTTTCTGCTAAGAAGGCCGGTGCTGTGTTTGTCTATCTCACAGCAGCCTACGACACTGTATGGCACCGCGGCCTCACCTGCAACTGCTGCGATTGCTACCTGATAAGCACTTGGTCCTGTTGCAATCTCTCCGCTGGCGTTGCGCTGAATGCGCGGTTCACCACGAACGGAATGTGCGTGAAGAACAACACGATATATCTATGGCGCGAACAAGCAATAACAGAGTGATCTCATCGGTTGATCTCTATTGTTGCTTGTTGCCACAGTGTGGAGCTTTGCGCACATGCCACTCGGTTTTTCCGATCGCAACAAAATGGTCCTGTGACCAGGATGTGAAGGTCGTGCTGTGTGAAACCTTCACAAAAAGAACGTGCGATCGGTGCGGTTCGTTGTAAAAAGGAGGGGATGTTGTTGCAACCTCTCCGCTGGCGTTGCACAGAATGCGCGGTTCACCACGAACGGAATGTGCGTGAAGAACAACACCGTATATATCTGTGGCGCGAACAAGCAATAACAGAGTGATCTCGTCGGCTGATCTCTATTGTTGCTTGTTGCCACAGTGTGAAGCTTTGCGCACATGCCACTCGGTCTTTCCGATCGCAACAGTCCACATCAAGGGCGTACGCAGGGGGGGGTTGGGGTTAACCCCNCCCCCTTGAGCTTGATATTTTACAAAAATTTTATTACCTTCGCAAGGAGATTAATTGTTTTCGCATACTTTTTGCTTGTTAATTT
>JGI24158J21664_10001513_pt1 | contig 26394 bp, 11 predicted proteins | sample Ectturendosymbi3_FD_21664 | JGI IMG/M metagenome (IMG submission 21664) | reverse complement strand
AAAATCTGCAAATGTGAAATTTGTTGAAAAGTGTGTGAGGTTACATTTGTCTCACTGAATTGCTTGCGCTGGATAAAGTGCATTTGTACAAGAACAATGAATAGAGTCTTTTGTGTGTACCATTTCTGTTTACTTATTTTACAATCAAATTAGAACAGACACGGACCTCCGCTGGAGCAAGCCTGGATAACCTCAGGGTTTTTTCGTGCCCCGGTGTTCGTTGTCGTGACGAGTAGGCTACATCTGGCGCAATAAACTCAATACCCCTAGATCTGGCTCAATACCCCTACATCACTCAATGCCGCTACATAGGCTACATCTGGCGCAATAAACTCAATAAATCTATTTATCTATCCGCTAAACGCAGCCTTTTTGAAAGTGATCCCAAGCCAAATTAATTGCCCATCCCTGTTGTATGTAATTTTCCTTAGAACAAGCATAGCACCTTTCAAGAACAATGCACAATACTAGCGGTGTTAGACCCATACTGTAGAGAGCTTCTGGAAATTAGTCAACAAAGATAGATCTACCGAAATGGCCACCGTACGCCACTGGTGTATTGCAACATTTCTCTTTAGGAAAATACTTGAAGCAATCCCGTTCGAGTGAGCTTGGGATGGGACCCTTGTAATTACTTGACGAAAAGTTTGCATTAACCTAATTATCTGCAAAGAAAGAAAATACTTGTCATCCGGTAGGTTTTGCTTCAGTGGCGTAGCAAGGGTGGGGGGCCCCGGGCGGCACCTTTTGGGGGATGGCACTTTGCTGATTAAAATTAATTTTTGAAGGAGTTTAAAATTTCTAACCCTTCTTTATTATTTGAAAGTTTTACAAGTTCTAACTCTTTTCAGTTTTTGTGTTTGGAAGCCCTACAGACTGGTAGTCTAGCCTATAAAAACACATGTGGCTGTGGAATGAGCAAGTTGCTGAAATGTTTACTCAAAAGTCTGTGTCAAATCCAATGCGCTAAAGAACCCCAGTGTTTGTCTTGAAATGAGGGCTTTTTTAACACACACAATTGTGGGGCAATTGTGCCCCAGTGCTTACACCTTCCTCTCCCGACAAAGATATTCCCTCCACTCCAGTCAAAAGTCCTTTGAACAAAGAAAGAGATGACATTCGACCGCAGACTAGCAAACATTAGGGCTCCTGTAGTTCACGTTTTATATTGCCCCTCCTCTCAAAATCTGATTAAAAAGGCGTTGCATGAAATCACGGTAAATAGTCAACGCTAGCTTACTCCCTTTTCTCTTATGGTTGATTCTTCAGTAACGTCCCAACAGCACATCCTAACATCACCTGACACCAGGGGTGGATCCTGGGGGGGCGACACTGCGGCGATCGCCCCACTAAAACCTACAAAAGTAACTTTATTCGCCATATTTTGTACAATTCTGAAAAGAACTTTCGCCATATTATGTGACGTGACTACGAAATATTACTGAAATCGCCCTCCTAACCTTACTGGCTGGATTTGCCTCTGCCTGACACCTAGGCATGGGCGACTAACATTTCGCTGGGGCGGCGTTACCTCAATGGTGGTGTCCGCCTCTCAGTTGTAAGGTTGGATGTCCGATCCACGGCCAATAAGTGAATCGCCGCAGCGTTGCTTGGGAAGAGCGTTCGCCTTAACTGCGGTAAGAAGTTAAGAAGCGCATTTCAGGCGTTTGTCTGCTCCTAATTTCTGCCCCCAAATTATAAAATCGTTTCTTGGCACATCTCATGCTATTTTTTAATGTTCAGTGGGATTTTTTCAATGAGTGCCACAAGCTGTAGCCTAATTATTTAAGTGGGCTTATCAACATTAATTTTTGGCGGTTGAAGTGAAGAACTCTGCAAAGATAACGTTGCTCGGTTTCAGCAGAACTGCTGTTTTTCTGCATGACGTAATGGTGTCGGAAAATAACGTTCTTGAAGCGGGGTAATGCAGTAGGTGTGTTTTGCGTGGGTAACTTTGACGAGCTATGATTGTCGGTTTGAACTGCAAGAATAGGGTGAATCAGAGCAAGCCGATAGGCGGTGTGAGTTTCGTAAAAGTCTCCTTTGTTCAACGGTGTACTCCACATTTGCAGTCACAGAAAAATTCATTTCAACAAGAAAAACTTAGAAAAGGTGCTGTTTTCATTTTCATGAATTTGAGGTAAGAACCTTATTCTGTAAACCTAAATGATGTGTTTAGATATGATTGTGGTGACAGCTTTTGTTAAAAGGGGTGTTGAGCGAAACAGTTGTACAACTTGGCAATGGCTGTACTCAATAAAGTTGTTGAACACAATTACCGTCGAACATAAGACTTTGCAATCACTTCTGAGTATTAAAAAATGCCTATGTCCCACCTGCCATGGTTTGGTAATACAGGTTTCGAAATAGACGTTTGTTGGTAATCAGTCCCGTCGCCACGGGGACTTTGGTGGACTTAGCCCCCACCAAACAAAGCTCCAAGCCTCCCAAATTGAAATGTGAAACACTATTAATCAATGAATTTTTTGTCAAATTTTAGAATGTCAAGCCCCCTTGCACAAACGTAAAGACCTTCTGGCGATGGTTTTGTTGGTAACGATGAAAGGAAAGGAATACCACTATGCACGTGTAACTGGAAGAAGCCCAACAGCTAGAGACCAACTTGCGCAGGTCACGATGAAGACTGCAAGCAGCGTTTCTCAACCATAGCCGGTTTTAAACCTGCTTAAGATATTTTTTCAAAATGGACCCCACACCTATAGATGGCCCCGCGCAAGTGTTGATAGAGTTGACGTTTGAAGCCTTTCATATATTCTAATAAAATTAAATCACTACTGAAACGTGAAGTGAACAATGAAACGTTCATTATATCACTAAGATTGTATTATAAGATTTATTATTATATCCTACTATATGCAGTATATATACTTTATTTAGTTAAAGACAGGAATACTCAACGAAATATTAACATGCATAAATGTTTACATCTGCAAAGTAGGTATGCCGCTGTCACATCCCTTAATTTTGTGGTTTGATGCCCTGGAATGAGTAAACTATTAAAAAGCCATGCAGTGGGCTTACCGCTAACTAAAAACCAACAGGAAAGAAAATATGACGAAACATGTCGGGTTTGTATATGCATATGTAAAGAAAGCAAAAGATTAGAAAAAGCAGTGATAAGGAAGGTGGCGACAAGCAGAAAAGCAAGACTTATAATCGACAATGAAAAACATGACACATTTCAGTTTGTGAGTATTTGATTGTGATCTTCAAGATGTTTGTTCATCAGTATATTTTTAAATAAGTACGAAATATGATCTTTCACTTTAAAATTCCTGTAAGCTATGTTGAGGGGTGGAAAGGGCGGCACTCGGCCTTGTTACGCCACTGTTTTGGTCTCAGCCTTTTTGAAAGTACTGAAATGGGTCAATTCTATAAAATAGCGGGAAATATTTAAAAAAAACTAAAACTATCTAAACTAAATCCTTGTGGCGGTCAAATACGTGTACGATATCAATTACGTGAAAACGTGCTAATCACTTCGAAATTATAGCATCGAAATTTAGAAATGATTTAGAAATGCCGCAGGGCATCACTTGGGTATATTTAAAGACGTCAGTCACATGGACATCATAACTATACTGGATTGAAAGCCATCCGGACGTGTTTGGTTCAAAGCAGATTTTTGCAGGATTGCAACAAAGAACAAGATTTGTGTCGCAGTGGTGTGAAAAAAATTGGATAGTAACGAAAACTCGGCAACTTTTTCGGATTTTAAACATTGAAAGTGAGTGATTTTGCATTCTGTATTCGCAATTATCCTATAATTGGCTCTTGTAGATATTAAAATTTAACAGATACATGCTGAGAGGGAAAGATTTGTCATAAAGTTACCTCAGGTGAATACACACTTCTGAAAGCAATGGACTATGAGAACAAAAGGTCATGACACGATGTTTTTGTAAACATCATTTCTTCCGCAACTTTAGCCGTTTAGTCTTTTTTAGGGCGACAGCTTTGCAGATTGCTGCATCTCAAAATATAAAGTGTTGAGTGAAAATGTTTCAAAGACTAAAACAACGTGTTTTTCGGTTGAAGCGGAACGGTCCGGTTGTGTTCGAACCGCCTCAGAGAGGTCTCAAACCTTGAATTGATCAATGCGGGAACTGGGAAGTTGTTGGTGATGTCATCTCACCAGACGATTCGGCCAAAGAGAACATCTCATCAGCGTTGTGCTAGTGGTTGATCTTACACTTTGGCCGATTGCGGTTGTTGCATTTCTCCTTACTAATCTGGCGCGGCTTTTTGTGCATGTAGCTGTTGCGCTGGCGTGACTGCTACACGGTCAAAGTAATAAATTGTGAAGCGCATCAAACATGCAGCTTGCATTTATGTCTTGTTAATTACTGCTTCAATTACTGGTTAATTACTGCTTAGTTACTGGTAACTACTGCTCCACTTGTTAATTACTGCTCCAAGAAACGTTTGTGACCGCTGTAATACTGCCAAACTCAACGGAGGTTTAAAAATCAGCAATGAAGCGAACAAGAAATGTTGCTATTTGAAAATACTGTAGGGAACCGAATTTGTACAAGATATCTTTTCACATTTAAGCACAGACAAACCGAGCAATTTGTTTTGTAATTTACAATAGAGTGGTTAAAGGGCAGCAACCGCAGGAAAAAAAACAATTGCATTTTGAAGGCACGTTAGCACGCTGCCTTGTCTTGAGTAGCTCTGTAAATATAATGCAGATTTTCTTGACTTTGTGGCAAACGTTATCAAAACAGATAATCTGCATGCGGCATCAAAACTTGATGAGTATGCCGGCGCAATAAATCACAGTAAAATTCACTTGTTTTGATTTTCGCATCTCATCAATATTTTTTAATACTTAATCAAGACAAACGCAGTTAAGGCCTCCTACTGTAGTAAAAACACTTAAAGCGTTTTACCAACACTGCCGGGGGTGCTGATAAAAAGTAGCTAAAAGGCTTTGCCTCGTCTACATATGTTACCTCGGCGTATGTTCCGCTACTAGGGATTTAACTTTATTCACTAACTCGAGTCAGTAATTGGTACTTTCTCTGAAGAAACAAGTAATGCAAACAGTGAACAACAAACATCAACTTAGCGTTGCCAGCCGATGGTGTCCTTCACTTCATTTTAAGAAACAAAGGCGCTTGTATTAAATTTCATCACAATCGAACATCAAACATCACATAAGAAAATTCATGTACTCACACGAACAACGAAGTTGCTTTTCGTAGTCAGCAGAATGTCCTTCACAAACGCAGCAGTCGTTCTACTAACTGCCAAATCGTATTTCAGCAAGAAAAAGATTTCCAACGTTCTGCTTTCCCTGACGTACTTTGCCCATATGTTTTGCGCAAAAAAGAGGTTCTTTATGCGAGCGTCTCTTTTCTGGTCCAGTTTGGCCTTTCTTCGCAGGATCCGCACCGCGTAGCTCGACACTACAAGTCCCAGATGACTTGTCACTTTATTTTAGATAAGGGAGTCGAAAAGCAATTAAACTTTGTAACAGGTGCTGGTCTGCGCTACAACACGGTGCCGGAGCATTCACTGGGAAAACGTTGGTTGAGCTCAGTTAAGAACCATTGAAAACGGTGCACGATATTTTGCCAATGCCCCCTCAACCGCGGGTGAGCACAACTTCAAAATTGTGACCGAAAATCAAAAGGGTGGTCACTGGAATTTTCTTCAATCTGTCGAGGACAGAACTTCTGTTCCTGTTCAGGTCGTCCCAATTAAGAACCATCCCAAGCGCTGCCACACCGTAGTAATGACCGCCCCTGGTGGGGGTGGGACACGCGATTAAAGATTTGTTTGTTATCATTGCATCTTATCAACTTTTGTGGGCTTCTGTAACCCCTGGATTTTGAAGCATTTTGTTGCTGTAAATAAAAGCAACTTGGCCAAGTTTGAACTTACCAAAGATGAATCCTTTTCTTGCTGGCGCTTCAAATACATCAGTGTTGCACAGGCCCGTAACCAGAAGGGGCGCAAGGGGGGAGAAGCCCCCCCTAGAAAAATTTTCACCCCTCTTGGAAAAATGTGTTGGACATATTTTAAAGCTACTGGAGATAGTTTAAAAAATATTTTCCTCCTATCAGAAAACTCTTCGCCCCCCCTGGTGTCCCAAGCTGGTTACGGGCCTGGTGTTGCATCGCAATCACACAACAATGCAATATTAGAAATGCGAATAATATTTTTCTACGTCAAATGGTGTCACAAACGATATTCTTTTCACCTGACAACACATTGCTTTTCACTGTTCCACTGAAAACCTGTCTTATTGAGAGTCGCGTATCACGTGACTCTTGCATTCCCGTTTTAAGAGGTCTTGGTTCTCGTTCTTAATTTCACTTTTAATGCTTGTTCGTTTTCTCACAAATTTTATATCGAATTATAAGTTGTGCATTAATCATTATTATGTGTAAATTTTGCATTAATGTTTAGTTGTCTTCGTGGTTCACAGCCCATGCTCACGGAATTTCACCGTTACGTACAAATTGTCGTGTAGGGCTTAAATATTAAAGGGCTTAAATATTCGCGTCATAATTTTTGTAGTCTGTTCAACATCATAATATTCGGTTTGCTCAGCTTTGATTGACACTTCTTAGTTTGTTTTTTATTCAACTGTTTTGCAGACTGCCTTCGGCAATTCTTGCTGCATTACGTCATGTCTCTTTATAACGTTTCGTATCGTAAGAGCGTTGCAAAAACTTCGTCACATTGTTTTAGTTCTTCCAACTCGGAGGGTGTTCGCGATTCCTTAGTGTTTGCTTTGTTCATTTCTTCAGCTCTTTCTATACTGTCCCATACGTCCTTTTGTGTTAGAGTTCGATAAAAGTCAGTTGATATCCACAGATGTCAAACTTGTGATTCATTATAATGTGTTCCGTGTACATACTCAGTGACGACTTATTTTTATTACGCCTCATTTCAATGTAATAAGTTTTAGTTTTTGTCGTGTCATATGTTCTAAGTTGAATAGTGCCTTTCTTTCCTTTATTGTTGTAGGCCCATACCAGCAGTATCTTGGTCAGGCTGTCAGTATCTTGTTGTTCCATTGGCTTGTCCCACTGGCTGGTGTCTTTTAATCCTAGGTATCGAATACATCGTCTTATAGTAGTTCCAGCGGCAACCCACTTTTTAAGCATGTCCATAAGTTTCATTTTTCTTATTCAAAATTCTGAATTCTAACATTCAAGTCTATTTTAACCATTTTGTTGGAGGCATGTTGAGGCACGAAGTGTCTTAAACAAGCGTCATGTAAGTAGATCAGCCTTTTAGGTTTTATTATCTCTTTGGCAATAATCAGATCAATGGACAATCGGCCGTCGGTGAAAGAAGCTAATTTCACATCTAGAATTGAGAAAGCAAACGCCTTCTGCATACGATACCATGTTGCAGAAAATGATGCCACTGTCTTGCAGCAATGACACCGTGACCTTCCGAAAACGCATGCGACTTTTGCTATAAATTCTTTTTGTTGCATTGAGTAAATGTGTCATCAAACGTATTTTTCAAGATTCACAAAAAAATAAGGGAAACTGATAAAATGAATGTAACGAAAATGCTTGGAGAAATTAACCTTCGGTATTTCAAGATGGTTTTCGCTCAATAATGATTTGATCTCTCGTAAAAACTCATGTCCTAAAAGCGTATTGTAAGAGTGTTAGTCAATAACAAATATATTTTTAAACTTTTGACCTAATATTATTTAAATAAAACTTGTTGCGTTTTGCAAAAGTAGAAATAAACGCCTTAAACTGAAATGATCAAAAACGCCCACCTTCAACTAATTAATGATTTCAAACGCACCCACCACAACGTAAGCATCAATTTTGAGCGGCATGAGTCACGTTTGAAAAAAACTCTCACCAGACGCTTTGACTTGTGATAGATTGAAAAAATATGAGAAACAGATTAGCATGCTTTGCTCATAAGTTCTTCGTAGTTTACAAAACGCAAGCTTTGAAATGATATTTGTTAGTTGTGCGAAGCTGTTCTATCTATACAGCAAAAACCATCGCTGGTTTAAAAAGAGAAAACGTGAAAAAGAGCACCAAAACGTTTGACCACAAACTAAAATATTATTTGATTTTCAAACGCAAAACATCAAGATATTGTAAGGTATTAGGCATGACTTCGTTGTCTTATGGTGAAAAAGATCATTGCATTTCTTTCATACGCACGCATAAACATATCATGAAATTTTACGTATGCCGAAAACATAGCATGAAATTTTACGCATATCATGAAAATTTTACGTATATCATGAAAATTTTACGCATATCATGAAAATTTTACGCATATCATGAAAATTTTACGCATATCATGAAAACGCATATCTAAGCATATCATGAAATTTTACGCATACCGAAAACAAAGAAATCATGTTCAGGAAAGTTTCCATCGCACATCAAAACAGATCGCACTGGGAACGCGAAGTTTATCGTACTTGATAGCTTCAACAAATAATTTCTACAGGTTCTGGTCCATACACACATATTTAAATCGTTCTTTCTGCGTTTGTGGAGAATCAGCGATTTAAACGTAACAACATTTTAACAAACTTTCCGTAAACTGCAGCTCTATGGCGATTCAAATTCTTAAATTTCGTTTGTACAGTATGTGACGCAATGCGTAGTGTTTACTCCTAGAAAGAACACTTTTTATCTTTCCCTGAAACAACGAATCTCGGTAAAGGTCCAATATTTTAAGGGCTTTGCAGATAATTAAGCAAGAGTTCTAGTAAATTTTGCAAACACTGAAAGTCTTTCTGATGTGTAATAGATGAGGTATATAAAAAAACAGCGCTGTTGAACAGTTTCATTTTCGGTAAATTGATAACCTCATCTTCTTCAGGTACCGCAAAGCTTCTTTTACAAAAACAATTCGTCGTAATTTACTCTTTGTGTTTTTTATCTGTAATTGCTTCTTCAATCTTTTCATTTAAACCCAGGATTCTTGCTGAGTATTGCCTATTTCTTCATAATCAGATCTTGATGAAGCAGCAAAACATGTTTGGTTCTGGCCTTGTATTCATCATTTTGTTGTCCTGTGCTGGCATAGTACGGACAGGTGAGTTTATTATATTTCTGTTCACAACACTTGTAAAAACGACTGTTTAAATGAAACCAAACGAAGAAAAATGCTTTCATTGTTTACTAAAGCATGAAGTAAATTGGGTCTATCGCTTGACACAAATTAGTTAAAAATAGTTTAAAGACAAAAAAATAAACAACAGTTTTAAGTGCTATAAAAAGTTCTATGTAATTTTTTGTTGAAGCAAATTGTACATTTTTTAACATACAAAACTACTTTCACCAATAAAGATGGAGATCAGTTTGGGTTTAAGTTCGAATTTTACCTCGGAAATACCCTTTACAAAAACAGAAAGGCACGTTTACTGCAAGAACGATTTCAAATTTAAAAGTTCTGGTCAAGTCAACTTTTGCAGAAATTTAGGTATCAAATATGCTCCTCTGCTTTGAATAGATACAGTAAATCTTTTCCCCAGGTAAAAGATTTTCCAAAAATCATCACCCTTTAAAATGTTTCAGGTGCTGATGGATATCAAGATCACCGATGTGTGACTTTTCAACATTCTAGTGAAAACACTCCTTGCACTTTGTTTCACATTTGTCCAAATAATTTGTTCTCAAGCGCTCACGTTTGCAATGAAAGCAGTTTCCTCTTCGACGATTGGTTTCATCGCATAACTATAGTCAAAAGCAGTTGTAAAAGAAGTTCCCAAAACTCATCATGGTTCAACCAAACAGATTTGAAGAGCTGTGATGCTGCCTGGCGAGATCAATTTCAAGTTAAAAATTCTTTGTGCAATATGAGCACGGCGACTCACAGCTACAATCAAACAAGCAATGCACTGGTGAAGCCTTCTGCAATTTTAGCAATACTGTGGGTGTTAGGCTTGCTCTCTATCTTTGGTAATGTCTTTGTTCTGGCCAACAGCTACCGTGTATTGAAGCAAAGCCATCGTGTTCTGTCTGATGTGCAAAAAATCCATCACATCATGTTGATTAACCTGGCTATCGCTGATTTTTTGATGGGAGTCTATTTAATCTGCAGAGGTGTCTTATCCATCTTTACCTACGGTGGTGATAATGCACAGAAAACTGTTTCCCGAGATTTGTGCAGCTTCCTCGGTGTGATAACAGTCGTTTCTTGCCAAATGTCCGTCACTGTGTTGGTTCTGATCTCGTCATTTCGTCTTTACAGTGTTGTTAAACCATTTAGACGCCTGAATGTAAAAGTTGCTTACCTTTCGCTTACACTGAGTTGGATTCTATGGTTTTTATTTGGCAGCCTTCCATTGTTTGAAGTGGAGGAAGTACAGCGACTGTTTGGTTCTTATAAAGATACTGGTTGTGCCGGATTACCATACAGGTTCACTCATAAACTAATGAGATACCTCGTTAAAAAATTCCTTGAAAAACTCAGTTCAGAATGCAATTTTTCATTTAACAGCACTTTAACGTTATCTGATGGACTGAAAACTCAACAGCTTCTCAACATTGCACAGCATATAAAAATAATCAGCTACAATCCTTCATTTTACAACTATTTTCAGGAACAAAGCCTTTGCATGGTAAAGTATTATTTGACTTCCATCGACGGCCATAGATTTTATGGCCTTTCGTTGTTGGCAATAAACTTCACTGCTTTCATGTACCTCTTTGGTGTTTATCTTTTAATTTACTTCAAATTCTCAAAAGAGAAATCATCCTTTTTCTGCTGCTCAGGATTACGTAACGTGGGTGATCAGAGCGTTCGAGACGAGGAAGACCAACGTCTTCAATGCAGAGTGTTTTTCATCATTGCTACTGATTTTTTGTGCTGGGTACCGACAGCTGTAATAGCTTTTTGGTACACAGCTGCTGCTTATAATCCTAAAGTGGCAGAAGTTTGTCAATTTATGATGAAAGTCATTCCACCACTTGCGGGCATGACTTTATTACTTCTTCCAATCAACAGTGCATTAAACCCATTGGTGTACACAAGCACGATGAGCTCCGTGATGAAGTTTGCAAGTAGACTTTGCAGTCAAAAACTCAATGCGAAAAAAGGTCAAAACCAATTATTTCCTTTACGAAGCACTGCGCGAAAAGAGTTACCAAAACCGTAGCTTTGTCCATTATTTTCCACGCAAGATATACAACAGTAAATCACTAACTAACAACTCAAACACTGGTTGAAACGAAGGCTGGTTTGGTTGCGGGTAACAAAAACTTTTTTCCATTCTGCTCACAAGTGCCCTACTGCTCGTCGTTTCATTGTCAATACTTTACGTCAAGTGGCACCAAGGCATTGGAGGTTTGGAGCATGTTCTATGTTCCTTGTCAAGGCTGCAGAAAAGCATTTGCTGAACACCGCATCAGGCTCTCGCCCTTGGTACAAGGACTACAGACAACTGGAAAACTGCCATTGGACAACTGCTACCGACTGCTGACGGGAGTTGTCCTTTCGCAAATGAAAAACTGCCTAAATTATTTGTAAGGACTAAGCTTATCGTGCAGACCGAGTTTAAATAAAAAATTATTTTCTAAAGAATAGTCCAAATTATCAGAACGTTCATACAGAGCAAGGACGAATGCAGGAACAGGAAAAGTACGATATCTGCCTGATTTTTCAGCGTCATTTTTGTGTTTTGTCCTTACGGACAACAACGCTATTAACCGAAAAACTATGTCACTCTTTGCAGTCCCCACTACCAACCACGTTTTTCTTGGTTTACCCCATCCTTGCAATATATCTTGTCTCTTGTTTTGCTTGATCGATGCCGTGCATATTTTGAAGTGTATTAAGAATAATTGGGTAAACCGAAAGTTTGCCGTAAAGTGCATGATGTACCCGTCCGTACAAAGTTAGAAATTGTAATACGTTTGCTACTTTTGCTTCGCTGAAAACATGGTTGAAGTGCACAGTGGTAAAGGAGCTGGGCTACAGGGCGTGCAAGCGATCCCCAAAGTTCGGATTTATTAAAATTCTGGGAAAAACATCAAAAAAGTGTGGGCAAAAGGTTACGATATCTGTTAACAATATACTAATGAAATTGTGTTTTTGCATTATTGAGTGTATAAATAAAAGTTTAAAGTGATGTAGAATACACTTGAAATGCATTTAAAATCAACAAACCGTTTCTAGTAAGTTAGTGTTATAATATACAAGAGTCGATGAGTGAGTGAATCTCTTGAAAGTTTTGACAGATGAAGGCATTTTATTTAATGCCTTAATTAATTATACACTGTGGGAATAGAGTATGCTTCAAGACATCTACCTCATACTGTTATAGAGTTCACGCCAATTGATTCAATTTCATTTTTGAAAAACATACAGTTTTCAACGGCAGTTGATGCTTTTTGTACAGGTGTATGCAGTAGTGTGAAAATTACAAATGTTTATGAAAGTGTCAACTACAGCGCAGCCAGAAAGACGCCGAAAGTGTATGTGCCCTCCCCCCTCGAAACAAACTTGCTACGATTTTGCTGGTGCTTTATATCAACTTTTAACTGTTAGAAAATAAACAGTAGGAACATTCAGACACAATACTCGACGTCAGTGACTGACTACATCGTGACTAGCGTTTCCCGAACAAAATTCGTGGCTGCGCTACTGAACTAAAGCAGATGTAAGTCCAACTGACTTTGAGACTGCAGCAGGTGTAATGTTTTTTCATGAGGCGTCTCGACTCTCGATTGCTAAGCGCTTGCGGTAACATTAACCCATTTTCATTTATGTTTAAAAAAAAAAATAATGTTCAATTTTTGGAACCAACACAACAAACGATCAAGTCGTACTGTGCTAACTAGTTAAGTTAATTTTTGATATCGTATAAAATCTCTCCGCGCTTTTTTTCGAGATTTTTGCTGCTGAGTAGAGCAACAAAGCGAAGAAAAGTGCAGCAAATTCAATCACTAATTTACAAAACCTGCGCACTGACTAAACGTTTGACAAAACGTTGCTTGGTTTTTGTTTGGTTGCAACTAAGTAGACTTGAATTAAAGAAAACAAACACTTTTAAAGGTCTTTATGCTTGTGATGCGTATAGACAACATTAAAACTATGTAAAGACAACGATGAGAAACTTGATGCGAATTAGTAACTTTAAAAAATTACATAACCCTGCTTGCGATCTTCATCATTGCCTGCCCCCCCGAAAACGGCGATGGAAACGATAATTGCAGTAGTTTGTCATTGATTTTTCAGTTCAATCATTATTGTATAACGTCTGCACTGCAACACGCAACGCAGTAGACTTAAGCATACATGGCAGTAACAAAGGAACACACAGATGCTTGAAAAAATACGAACATAGATACGTGGCGGTAACAGAAAAACATACGCTGATTGGCGCTATTACGACAACTTTGATGGAACACAATCATGTAGATATGCGTGGCACTATATAGTACAGAGTACAAGCATGGATANCGCCAACACGGTTGTACACGCATGTACAGAGTACACGCATGGATAGCGCCAACACGGTTGTACACGCATGTACAGAATACACGCATGGATAGCGCCAACACGGTTGTACACGCATGTACAGAGTACACGCATGGATTGCGCCAACACGGTTGCTATAATGTTTATCACCCTAACATAAGGCTGCGATGGCCTACCAGATGAACGTTTGATAAAATGCAAATGGGAGTGAGAGGCTGCGCCACAACTGCATTGTTTGTTGCGAGTATAATTTCCAATGTACGATAATATAAACAATCGAACAAGAAACAACAAAGGTACATGTATGTGTAAAACACAAGTGAAGTTGTTTCGGGCTCTCATCGCGCCGCCAGTGTAACTTCTTACTATGAGATTTTCATTTACAAATTGAAATTAGTCATTGCATTTATTTGTGGGAAGACTTACGAAACAATAGCGACAAACAAAGCAATTTCTGAATTTTACAAAAAAATGACCGTGACTGGCACCAACGAAACTATTTCTGAAATTCGAATAACAAATTTGGGATTTTTAACAAGTAAGGACTGTTTTTGCAGAATTCTAGGTGCAGGTTTTAGGATCTTGAATAAGTACTGTGTTTGTACATGAATATTACATGATTACAATTACGTGTGTAAACACTAGAAAAAGACCCTGGAACCAATGCAAACCAATGCCAAAACACTTTGAGGGCTAACAATTTCAGTGAAAATTAAAGATATGTTTCATGAGGCGTTGGTGAATGCTTGCCTTCTTTTATTTAGGTCATGAACTTTAATTCCAGTTACCACTAAAACACGAAAATTTTTTCACTAAAATATATTGCGCCGAAATACCCATTTCAAAATGAAGCATTAATTGCAAATTGCTAAGAAGTTCAACGACTGGAAGATGTGCTGTCTGAGCTTTCACTGATTGAATTTCGCACGCTTTCTGCACCCAGTGACGAACTGGTACATGGAAATTCCATTTTCGTTCTTCCCGGGCCACATGCGCCCCTAGAAAATAAAGGCTTGTATTTTATTCGCAAGACAAACCCAAAACAAGCTCCACAAACCTTGAGTTTGATTTGAAAAAACGTGGTAACCTGTGCAAATAAAAAATGAAAAACACGCGTACATTGCTTTATATTTGTGAATTATTAAGGTTGATCTTCTAAGGCGATTTCTAACAAATGCAGCGCGCAATTTTATTGCAATAAAACATTACTTTTAACATAATTTTGTACTTTGAATTGTTATATTGCGCTTTTGGAAACGAAAGCAGAAAAACTAAGTGTGTATCTTTAAAATCTGTTTACCAAACTATTCATTGTTTAAACAAGAATCGTTACAGAAAATTTATATAAAACAATTTTATTGCTACTTTTAGAGGAATTCTTTGCGCAGTTTGGTCAGCTGGTCTGCGCTGGGATAAAGCAACAGATTTTTCGATACCACCCCAGTCCCGTCACCACGGGGGGCTTTGGGGTCTTAGTCTTCCCAAACAAGGCTCCAAGCCCCCCAGATTGAAATATGAAACACTATAAATCAGTTGAGTTTTAGAGTGTCAACCCCCCACACAAACTTAAAGCCCACCCGCAGAAACGTAAAACCCCCCTATTGAAAACTTTCTGGCGACTGTTCTGTACCACCCACGTCATCAAAACATTTTTTTCTACTTAACTACCAAAGGTTTAGTTGAAATTGCTTCAGGAATTCTCGTTTTTTAGCTTGTTGCAAACACCTGTTATAATTTAAAATCTGCGCAGTGACGTTGAAAAAATTGACGTAAAGTTTTTGTAAAGCCGTTGTATTCTGTATGCATAGAAATTAGCGAAAGAATCGAACTCGCTGTAAATGTTCTTCAGCAGTGGCTGTGGCGGTACGCGCACCCCTTGGGGTACGCAAATTTTTTAAAATGTTTTCATAATTCAGTTTTAACGTAGAAGTGCAATAATTTAAATGTAGCATACATATTTGTTTATTGTACACGTGACTACAGTGGAGGGGTATACACAAAATATTGCCCAAAAGGTGTATCACTAAAAAAGTTTGAGAACCATTCTGTCAAGCATACAATTCGACTACAAAAAAATATTTGAGTTAAAAGGAAACTAACCTCGATTGGCCGCGAATCACAGGATGTCGCTGTTTGGGTTTAATCTGGAGCGCTCCAATTAATGCTTCATCTTGTGGATTTTCTGCAAACGAATGATTGCGAGAGTGCAGTTCCCTTGTTTTTTCTTCCGTTTCTGTTATTTGAAATAAGAAAGAAGCAATTTGGTTCAAAGCGCAAATTTGGAAGGTTCTCAACAGGCGTCTCTATTGATTTTCTTACAAACGTTTTGAAATAGTTTGGTGGAAAGAAGTGCCAAAGTTGCAACTTGCACGACCTTTGGATAGTGTTCTCTTTGGTGGCGCAATAAGACTTTTTACCTTCATTCAAAAAGAATAAATTTTGCGTTTATTTTTCAAAAGTTGAATAAACAAAGTAAGGAAGGAAATTTTGCCAAATATTGCAACAATAAAGCAGGGGTAGGGAACCTGTGGCCCGTGAGCCAAATGCGGCCCTTGTGAAAATTTAAAATGGCCCGCATCAACAAACTGATTACCTCAGATGCAACATCGCGCCCAGACGAAACACCGTGATATGCAGCTATTTCAACCGTTAGCCATGAGGTGTGTTTCGCGCTCATCATAGTTTTCTATCCCGATTTCCCTCAGGAAGATAAAGTTGAAATTTTAGCATAGATGTAATTATTTTTGCGGCCCGCCCGCGATATTCATTAGTTCATGCGGCCCGTGATAGCAACTGGGTTCACTATACCTGATTTCAACGTTCGACTTCTCTTTTATTTTCAACTCACTGGTCTTTTTTTATTTCAACTTATTTTTGTCAAGTTTTAATCTCGCAACTTCTCTTGCTATTCAGATTCAGGCGAATTCACCTTGGTTTTGTAATTTGTGTTATTGTGGCAAAAGTCATACAAAAAACTGAATACATTATGGCAAAGTTTAGGTCTTGGAAATCTGTTCAGGTCGGAGCAAATCCGAGATCAAATTGAACTCTATTATTAACAATGTAAGGATTTGTAATGCTAAAACTACATGCGCAGTCATCCGTAGCTACGAACTACGTAATATACATGCAAATGAAATATACAACTACAAATGCTTTCTCGCAACGTTATCTCACGGAAATTATCGGAAATCTCACGGAAATTGCCATTTGCGAGTAAGTCTACGGCATCGTTAATCTAATTGCCTCTGCAAAACATTTTCAGGCACGTGTTTCATCGTAACCGCAGTGTTTCTAGCAAACTTTATCTCCTACTAAATTTTCGTATCGTTTTCCTTGATTTACCGTCATTTTCTTAAAGCATCAAGAAAAATCAATAAGGTGGTCGCCGCGGTCAAGATTTACAAAGTAGTCGTGCTTTATGGTTTAGAGAAAAAAAAACACATACGTATTTTATGGTTTGGACATGAGTAGGCACATAGTGGTTAATTAAATATACAAGAAGCACCGGAATTCTTTCAATATTTTCCGATTATCATCAACCTGTGTGGGTGCCTTACCGTATTTTGTACTACATCTTTGCAAGAAAACTCCTTCAAACTCCCCTCTAAATATACTAAGAAACAGTGCTTCCTGTTGTCTGTTCGGACCAAATGACAAAAAATATTTCATTTCAAACTTTATAAAATCTGATGGCAATGTTTTTCTCCATTTCGATCTAAGAAAAGTACTTGAGGCTGTTGTACCTGTTCAAAGCTTTGTTCTCATGTTCATCATACGGCTAATATTTTGCCGCCTTTGCCAGTTTCTCCAAATATAAAGTTACTCATTCATTTGGAACAAGAAATCAGTGCATGTGAGGCAGTAACATTATAATTACAAGTCTGAAATTTTCGAAACTTTTACATAAACCTATTCGTCAATCCTACTTTTAAAGCATTTGTGAAACTCCAAAATTAAGCAATAACATTTTTCATGTTTCATGTAGTGTTTATATCTTTGTATATATTTGCGGCAACAAATATGCTTGCATTGATTAAAAATACTTTTTTTACTTCGCGACAAAATGTCTGATGCCCTTACTTTTCTCAAAAACGTTTGTTTTTCATTCAGTACATGTATCAAAATATTTTGGAGCACTGTTCTTGGGCATAAAAAACAAATTTTACCAAGTACAACGATTGATGGATAAGTTAGATCACAATCCAAAGTTTGCATTAGCATTCGACCATCAGTAAAAGATCAGTCTCTTTTCCTACAAAATAAAGTTCAATATAACTTAAAAGCAAGACCGAATTTCCATAGAAATGTGCCTAGCATCAAACCTTTTTCATGAACATGATAAATGTAGGTAACGTTTTGACAGTTGACGGGAATATCTGAGACAGTGCAGTTTTTCAGATAAACTTTGTTCTCTGAAAAATAAAGAAAATTATTCTTAGGCAAGTAGCGCCAAAAGTTGTTACTTTTTTATGGCTTACGTGGAGCTCTATAAGATTTCTTTTCTTTGAAGTTCTTCAAATCAGGTTGTGTCATTTCTGCAAATTGAAAACGCAACTGTGATCCATCTCTTTGGACAAAATTAATCGCATCTATGAACAGCAAACATTCGGCAAATGATCTTGTTGCAGTATAATCATATTTACGCCATTAGCAAATTAAAGGAACGTATTTAAAATGCAACGTTCTTTTGAAATGATTTTGGGTAACTTTGCAATTCCCTAATGATTTATTTGAAGTCAATAGAATCCAACAAAAAATGAACACAGAATTCGGTTAAAAACTGTAGGTCTACATACCTGTTTCAACTTTCTTACCAATTACATTACAATTATAGATATTTTGCAAGTCCGTTTTATAATTATTATAATTATAATAGGTAATGTACAGGTCCGTTGACCATTTTTGTTTCTTCAAGAATGACCATTGTGCAATTTAGGCTGCGGAACTTTCAATCAAATGTTGCGCCTGATCGAGTGCGTCTCCAATTAAAACCAGGTGCGTAATTTCCTGTGATATTTTAAAAAGTTTGCGAAAAGTTAAAGTGAACAACAAGCAGAACTTGTCGCTTTTTTCCGAAGCGGAATTTTTGCTACTCATCGTACCCTGTGGCAACGCTTGCTTTTTCTTGTGACCTGTCTGGTTGCCCAGGGTCAGCACGTATTTTACCAGTATACTGGGACAGGTTCCAATTAAGAAACGGGGACTGTCCCGGTCAAAGAGGGATGTATGTTAACCCGTTTTTAATGGGTTTCGTCAGGGCGTTATGTTTGTGGCTGAGTGCCAGTGATTTGAGCAACTCTCCACCTCAGCATTACTGTAATACAAGTCGGCAGCCATGTTGTACAAAACGTACCGTTCCAAAGGATAGCTTGCATTTCTGCTGTGCTATTCACCTTGAGGTATCGCGAAAAAAAAATTAAAAATGAAATATGAAAAATATGAAGGGATTATATAATACAAACAAATGAAAAAATTATGTAATGTTGTTTTCTTCAGGGCCCTGTGTCATGCGAAATTTCTGATTTGCGAAATCGCTGACTTCACGCCATCTGCGCATTCGAAAAGGGATTTTCCAGGTCATGCATTTCTCAAGCGTTGGCTGTTCACTGAGATATCAAATATGCTGAGAACTGTTGATTAGGAGTTAGGGTATGGTGCTTAATTTAGCGTTTAGGGTTAAAGTTAGAAAAAGTAAATCATTTAAGTCTAAGACTGAGTCAAATATTGTTTAATGATTAGTTATGCCCAAAATATCGCTTGTTTTGGACTATCTGAAATGTAACCGAAAGTTTGTATTTACGCAACACACATAAAAAAATTGATTGCCGAGTTTATTCCTTCACTCTGAGTAGCAAAATAACTGACATAAAATAATATGTCAGAAAATTCGCAGAGGTCAGAGATTTCGCTTGACACCGGAGATTTCAACGTAACGAGCTCCTGCTTCTGGTATATGGCAGCCTTTGAAGCTTAGTTTATCAGTGTTTACATGCTGATTGAGGAGATTGACCGTCATCTGGGCAACAGTGCACTGTTGCAAAACACTGTTGCACTTTCAACTTGCGTATCCGACATTCTGACCAGAAAACTACCAGCCACGAAACCCATAATTTATTGCAACTAGAAGTAAAAAACACGGTGCCCGACTCGATAAATGCGTTGATGTGTTTTTCATGCTGTACTGATCGATCTCATTAACTTAGGTCTCAAAAGCGTACCGTCAATGTTCTGGATATTATGAAATATCTTTCATGATCAAATTTAAAGTTAGGACATATCAGTGCAGGACTAGAAAGCTTTTTTCCATGTCAAAAAATAATTGCTGTGATGTAGTTAAACACAATCCTGTTAATTATGTTCAAAATATTAGGGGAAGGAACTTGATCCGAAGAATTAAAGGCAAAGTTTAACTTTTGACAAATAAAATTTTCAAAATTGAAGCATTAACTTCTTCAAGTCAATTTAGCAAAATTTGCATTTAGAAGGATTAACTTTGTAATATTTGAAAAAAACGTTAATAATTTACTTACGCGTTGGACAATCATATAGATATAATGCATTCTTTTTATACTTGGCTCCAATTATAATTCCCAAAGTAAATTCTTCGTAAAGCATGTTTCCATTATTTCGCTCCAAAAGGAAGTGCACTTGATGAGTTCGCAACAAACGAGCTTCTTTGACTTCTTTCTCCTTCGCCTTAATTTTTGCATGTGGGTGTGAAAGGTGGAATCCAACTGCTTTTTGTTTTGGTCTGTGAAATGGGTTTTCAGAATGTACAAACCTCAACTAAGTCACTGCCAATTTTTAACTGCAGCGTAAGTTAATGAAATATGAAAAAAATTAAAATTTGCACTTATCGCCCAAATGTTAAGGAACTCTCACAGCATGTTTTCTTCACGCTTTTGCCAAAAATTAAAACATTCTGCTAAGCTTACAAGAATCACCTTATTCCGAGCGGAATCACCTGAATGTTGTACTAGTTTGTATGCTCTATCTCTTCAAAAATATTTAAAATTCAGTGTTTAAAACTATATATTCTCTTTATGTTTGAAATGATTTTTGCTCGAAATCGGAATGATTAGGGTCCCTGCCTCTTGCGTCCATGGCAGAAAACTATAAGTGAAGTCGCGGCATCGGTCAAATTCCGATGCACAGGATTATATGTGTAGGCCTTCACCACTAAAGCAAAGAAAATAATTCTTTAATAAAACCAGTGTGGAACTGGAAACATCAAACAATCATTGGTTATAATAGTAAAAAGGAAGAAGTGGCAGGATGAGATTTACAGAACACAAAAAACTGGACCAGCAAGCAGCAGCCACCAGGGTCGCGGGCCAAAAACTAACTCTGGAAGCTCTGGCGGGCCGTACTAATTTTTCACCAGCAATTCCGCTCTCTTTGCTATTTAAGATCTCGGTAAAACTTGGGAATTTATGCAATTTTAATGAGATTCACTCCTGATTTGCACAGTTTATAACGAAAGCACAAAATACGACATACAGTACATTTATAGCACAGTGCGGTTTCTCGTAAGTAGTTCCTTGTAAGTATTCAATACAAGAAGTTGCAAGGAGGGCAATACCGGATCGTAACATGTAATACCACTAAGCGGACCATACAGTTACTACAATTTGGTAAAGGGGCTGCGGGCCGGATGATTTTGCTTGACGGACCGTAGGTTGCTGACCCCTGAGCTACAGGTACAGTGTAAACGGTAAGTACCTGAAATCACATCAACGGAGAACGGTTGCCAATGGATGCAAGAAAGCTCACGGCTCAAAATGTGTATAAAAGCACTCATAAAAGCAGCATAACATCAAGCACTGGACACCAAGCGCCACAAGCCTATTATACTCCACAAGACAAAAAATATCCAAAATGCAGAATACACAAAGAGAAGAATAGCACAGTTGCCCACGCACTGAGTGCATTGTCCCAGATGGTGGGAAGGTTGTAAAAGACAAGGCATAAACGCCGTAGCAGCAGCAATCCACCACGGCATAAGCCAAAACTAGACAACAGAAAACACCTTGTTTTAGCAAGCAAGCCCATTTGTGGGAAACAATATCAAGGTACCGCGGGGCTTCGACATCGGGGGCTGATGAATGAAGCAGTACCAAATGACACAAATATACAGTAACAGAAAGGAAAGGGAAAAAATAAAAACAAACCTTCGACTACCAATATTGAATATGCGAAATATCACAGCCAAAGTAATAACAATATCAATATATAGGAGCTCTAGGAGGAACTTGCAGCAACCTGAAAAGAAACTCGAAGGAATACCCGTCAAAAACGAATTACTCCTATCTGACAAGAACGGCAATATTGGGGAATGCACATGTTCCAACTTCTCGGTCGGTGTGGCGTCGCATGCGCGATGCACCACGAACGGGATGTGCGCTAAGAATAGCACCTGCAGTATGGAGCAGAGNTGTTCCCGGTCTTGAGTGCCGGAATTGACTCCTGCAGGATTCTACGTTTTTCTTCGGATCCGAATCCGGAGCCGGAGTCACGAATGTGCGTAAAACTGCACCAGGAGCCGGAGGCACTTTTCATTTTCGGCAGTAACAGGAGTCTGCGTGGTCTTTATAAATGTCATCGCTTAAAATCATTGCTGAATTTTAGTTAAATCGACGGTTGCGTAAGTTTGAACAGATGTCGGATTCTCAAACTTGATTAAATTTTGGACCCGGTGTCAAGCGAAATTTCTGACTTCACTCCATGCGTGCATGCACAGAATCATGTTCTACATATTAAATACGCTGAAAAAACTGACGATTAGGGCTCAGGGTTTGGTGTTTAGGTAAATGTGTCGGGTTAGGGTTTGGTTTAGGGCTAGAAAAAGAAAAGTCATTGAGGTCTAAGACTAAGTCGAATATTTTTAAGTGGTTGTAGTTATTCCCGTACTGCAGCTTGCTGTGGGTATCTCACATCTAAGCAAAAAGTTTTAATTTGCATAACACACATCAAAAAAGTAATCGTCAAACCTTGTTCCTTTACTCTGAGAAGCAAAAAAACTGACTAACAATAATAGATCAGAAATTTTGCAGAGGTCAGAAATTTCGGTTGACACAGAATACGGATTCAAAAATTTTGGAACATGAGCGGAATAGGAGTCTGAAAATGTGACTCCGGCTACCTCTTACCTACAACAGTATATGTAAGTGGCACGAACAAGCAGTAGCAGAGTGACCTCGGTTAGTGACCTCTAATAATGCTTGTGAACCTGTTGAACAGTTTATGGTACTGTCCATCCTGATGGCGACGACAAGAGTGATCTCGTCGGGTGATCTCTATTTATGCTTGCTGCCACGGTGTGAAGCGCTCGGTCTCTCCGATCGTAACACACGCGTCCTACAAAAGGTGATCGATCTGCCAGAGTCTGGGCAAAACTCCGATGTTTTAAAGACACACCTACCTCAGCACATAAGAGTTGAGNGAAAAACAAGAGATGTTAGTTATGTCGGTAACCTATANAACAAATGATAATCAACATGCGAAAACATAAAAATCAAATGCTAAAATTACTATCAAGCTTAGAAATGCGGGCATGTTAGAGATGGTATTATCTACAATTTTATATCTTGTTTTATTAGCTCTCACACCCAAGTATTTTAAACTCTAGATTTTTTGTTTGTTTTATCAACATAATAGACACAGATTAGGCTTACTTGAGCACAATAGTTGTTTTGAAGAAGTCAGTGCAGTTGATAGACTTGTGTTCCAAACAGGAATCAAGCAAATGGACGACTACCACAAGTTTCTCTGGATCTGCTGAATACGGGTGAGGAATGCAGCCAACAACAATCTTCTCAACGGACAAAGTTTTTGTAGATTGGTCTTTGAATCTTCCAGCATACCTTGTAAAAGCAACGTTTTTAACAACAAGAATTTTTTTCCAAATGTCCTTCATGGTTCTTTTCAAAATGTGCATTTTTGTTGAAAATGTGTGTTGACATCAATTAAAGTTAACATATCGTAAAAAACGCCGTTTCATAATAAATAGGAAACATATTCCTGCTAAAACTGATTTTCTGAAGATATTTCGAATTCATGGCATTTTAAAATATAAGACTGACTAGTCAAAAGTTGTAATAAAAGTTAAAACAAATTATTATTTTGCTATTTTGCAGAATCGAAGCGCACGTTTTTCAGTAGAAGAACTATTTTGCATACAGTTTTCACAATAAAAGAATAGTTGTTTAAAGATATTTTTCTAAATACACTTCCAAATTTCATTCCTGTAGGTTACCGGAAATTACTGCACTTTGAGACTTTGGTTTCTGATAAAGCGTTACTTGAAACAAGCCTCATATGCTTTATAATATGATATACTGTTCCACACAATCAGGGGTGTAACCAGGCACGTAGCCAGAAATTTTGAGAGGGGGGGCAAACAACAACCACGTCTCGACATTTGATTATTTAATGCCCTTTTTTTAAAGCATCATCCAAAAAAGGTGTAATTTTCTGGTGCTTTCTTCTGAATAATTAATAACGTTCAGGATTAAGCTGGCAAATGTAAATTCCATTTTCATTGAATTGACAAATTTTTTAAGTTTGTTTTTAGCAAAGTTCCAACCTTCTGTTTTGGATGAAAGCCACCATTTGATCGTAAAACTTTCATGCAAGACCGGTTATAAATATCTTGATGGCTTAAGAACAAGATCTGCAGTATGCTTTTTGCAGCCGACGTTGCAGTTGAGCAAAAAGTTGTTGAAACCGTCATTATGATTGCGTTTTTATATTTACGCGCTTCTGATGTACGCTGACACACGGTCAATCGAAGCCGAGTAACAACTTGTCTTTAAGATACTGACTCCCGAAGTTGGTTTACATCAGTGGTTCCCAAAATGGACGGTACCGCCCCCTTGGGGGCGGTGAAGCAGAAATGGACGGTTGGCGGCGTTAGGAGGCCCAATTAACAATTACATTTCTGTTGTCTTACTAACTTTGACTGACCAAATGTCATAAAAAACAGTTTGATCAACAAACATGTATGCATGTAATTTGTAAACAAAAGCTTAGCGTTTTACTAAACTATAGTGAAATGCACGAAAAAATTGTGTTGATATGTGTGCTAGGCACGGTAGGGGGGCGATTGAAATTTGTCTTTCAGAAAAGGGGGCGCTAGCACAAAAAGATTGGGAAACACTGGTCTACATTCTACAAAACGTGTGCGCATAAAAGACGTGAACCTTATCCAATTTTCGAGCGACTGGGTGACTTATGCAGCTGATACGGTGAAGGCTAGAACACCTCATCGCGTTTGAAAAATGTTTGAATTTTATATTACTAAACGCTATGAACTACAAAAGTTTCATATGTCCTTCAAACAAATTTGCATGTGTTTGACCCACGCAGTCTACACAAAGTATGAAAATAGTTGTGAATTTGCGAAAATGAAGCCACAATCGATTCTCACCACGGCTCTGGAGTTATGTTAAGACTTGTTGCCGCAACTTAACGTAATGGTGTGTTAGTTGATTTAGCCCAGTGGTTCCCAAAGTATTGGTCGACACCCAAACAAACCAGGGCGGAGAAGGGTCAAAAATGGGTGGCGCGGAGGCGATCCAAGCCGGAGTTGTGTATTTTCAACGTTACCATTGCTTGTCTTTGTCTGTAGCGTAGGTGCTTATTGAGAAAAGAGTGGAATGCAGACATTGAAAACAAACTTAGTTGCCNGCGAGGGGATTTTGTGCGGTCCGCGCTGCTTTTTGGGAATTTTGAAATTAACATTTAGATTATTTTGTTTATTCNCCGATGTTTAAGTGCTCGGCCAACGACTAAACGAGTTCATTTTAAACGAACGTAGAGAGGGATAGAGATAAATTCCTTATAACTCACGATACCACNCGCAGGAAAAATATGTAAAAGCTGTTTCTTGTAAGGTTCAGGTACCTCCTTTGTTGCGTCAGCGTCATATTGCATTCCTAGAATAGTCATAATGCGGCCCTGTTTTTTGTAGGTCCTCGCTCGGCCCTCGTTTTGAGTTTGAGAACCCTGGTGTATGGCCTATTTGCGTAATAAAAACAAACTTTGAAACTGGATTGCTTACCAGCCAAAGTTTGAGCTTCAAGGCATGTAGTACGTACATCACCGCTATTTACATTTAAAACTGTACAAAAATATACGATCTTCATTTAAAGTTATACGGCTGATGCTACAGACGAGGATAAGCTATACAGTATTTGTAGCACGCCAGAGTTACTAGAGTTAAATTTTTCGATGGGCCTGAAAAGAATTTTACATCGCCGTTAGGTAAGATACAGCAATGGCGCTCCAGAAACATCTGCGAAAAGTGTTACTCCTTGGTTTTACTTTCGATTAGTGATTACAAGCGGTTACATACAAGTTCGTATTTCAGTGCCACCAACTTCCACACGGAGCCATGACATGAATTCTCCAGCATTCACAATGCTATATACACAACCATGAGTGTCGGAAAGGGAGGGGTAGAAGGGGGCCTTGACATGCTGACACAGGTATTAGCATTAACTTTGGTGGGGTTCTCCAGCATGATGAGGAGAACTGGACAGCTGCTATGCCCAATTTCAGAACGATGCGTCCCGTGTTTTCGAAAAAGACGACGCACAGTCCGTTGGTGGTGAGTGCGTATAACTTTGTAGAGGGGGCACGCCCGGACCTGCCCTTACAATGAATCGTTGCATATATTGTGACGTAAACGTAAAGTGTTGCACCATCCTCTGTCAGGTGACGTGACCGACGGATTGGGGCACAGGTTGTGTATTAATTTAAAACGTGGCATTCCTTTTCACCACAGTTGGAGCGGTGTAATGACCAAAGAAAAGTTGCAAGCTATCTTTAAAATATGAAATTAATAATGAAAATAACTTTGCAGTGGTTGCTACTTTCGTTAAAAGAAGTCGTAAGATATGAAATGTTAACGATGACGTAAAAAGGCAG
>JGI24158J21664_10001512_pt1 | contig 26413 bp, 17 predicted proteins | sample Ectturendosymbi3_FD_21664 | JGI IMG/M metagenome (IMG submission 21664) | reverse complement strand
ACAAACTTCACTTTGCAAAAAAACTGTATGATTTTATCTACTTTAGTTACTTCGCAATTACATTTTGAAATGTGTGCAGGACTTTATGGACACCCTGTAGTATCAATGATTTCAAAGTAAGATGCTTTCAAATTCAAAGTCTCACTTTCATTGTGAATTCCGATGTGTTTTGTTATGAATGACGTCCTCTCTGAATCGAGGTGAAACTGTTTTTTTCGCTTGTTTAGAGGGTGGGACAACTGTAACTTGCTTGCGCCACACATTAAGTACGGAATGCGCGCTAGCTGCATTTTATGCTGACTTCTAGTCAGTGCTGCAGTGATTTATACACGTGCTGAAGCATTTCTACGCCAGACACAGAATTCCCTAACCTTTTTTAATCAACTTCCAATTCGTGTACATTATCCTACCAGGTTTGGTTTGGCTATTGCAATAAGTTCTGTTTGACTACAAGTAAGGCTAAGACCAGTCCAATTTCCCTCTGAGATGCTAAACTGCGCAGTACCACCAAATCATTTGCGCAGTGAAATCTAATTCTGGTTCACTTGCAACATTCCAAAACGTTGGAAAAGCAAGAAAACAAGGAGAAGCTATTTGATATAAATATGTAGGCCCTACTTTGTTCGAATTTCATAAGACTTTATGCTTATCCTAAATTCTAATAATTCACGAAATTTGTAATTCATTTAGAATTCTGGCAACTAATTTTTAACATATTCCTGCTCACTAAAACCAACATTTTCTAAAATTTTCTTAGAGAGGACGCTGGCTAAGACTTTACATTATAACATTACCATAGCCCGCTTCCTACTACCACGGCGTTGTTCGCGCTAACAGAGACCGCAGAAACAGTTTCGAAAGACTGTCTCCAATGACTGTGACGTCACAAATTGAAATTGTTACCAGTGTGGACATTCCCTAATACAGTTTATTTTGTAAAAATGAGATTACCTTTAAACGCAACGTGCGGTGATGCTATGAGTTGGCGTAACGATTAAACAGATGGAAAACAAGCATTTGCAAAATTGATTAATTTTTCCATTTTGAATCATTTGGGGGGGCACAAAAAGAATTTAGGGGGGAACTGCCTCCCTCCGTGGCTACGGGCCTGAATCCAGGTACTTAGCAGACAAAAAAGTGATCTCACCAGCAAAGATAACCGAGCCGCAAAAAAGCCAAAAAAGCCAGATCAAACAAAAAAAACAAAAAACAAGAGAAGAAAATAAGAAAGAAGAAGAGAACAGAAAAAAAGAAGAGAGGAAAACAGAGAAATACAAAAGAAGAAAACAGAGAAATGCAGCCAAAAAAATACAAAACACAATGTACATCAACATAACACAGTTGATTGTGGGTAAGCAATGGGTGAGGAGTTGATACATGTAGCCGGCAGATGAACAGGTGAAGGAAGGGAGCAGCAATAAGGGTTGTGAGGCAGAGAGCAATGCATTTTGACACAATATTTCATTACAAAAACAAGTAGCAAGGGCAGGAAACAATGTTTACACACGCAAATCGTGAAGAGATATAAATTTACCCACAGACCATAGTGAGGTGGGTTACATGAATGAGTTGTTCCCAAACAGATGCATGTTGACACCAAATGAAGTTGAAGAGACAGGAGTATGGATATGTTGCAGTAATATTAGTAGCAAACATTACAACATTCCAACAAGTGTCAGGTATATGAAAAAAATATGTTTAGTAAGTAAGAGAAGTATTTAGTTCTAAGGTAGAGTTTCACAAAAAGTCACGACTTAAGTGAACTAACCTCTTATTTCACAGACATAACTGATGTCATATTATTGATACCATAACTATATCAAAATTTTAGTTGTGATCCAATTTTACAGGTTTGTTAAATGGTTTTGTATATTTTGCCATCAGTGGCAATAGCTCTGCTTGGACTATTATGCTCTTCAAATTGTATCAACCTTGTCCACATATAACGTTGAGTTGGTAGGCTATTACTTTACTAGTAGCAATGTGATCATAGTCGAGTGTTTAGTGTCTCTGCCTGCTGTGCAAGTGTTCTTTGGCTCTGCTCTCACCATTTGCTTTGGCTCAGCCAGTAAAGATTACACCTTCGATGGGAGCACTTTGATGTACTTTTTCAAAATGTTTCGGGTTTACGTTTAGGGTTTAGGTTTATGGTTAGTTGTTGGGTTTAGGTTTGAAATTTTGGGTCTATGTTTTCGGTAGTTTTGGGTTTAGATTTTGGGTTTAGGTTTAGGTTTAGGTCTTGAGTTTAGGCTTTGGGTTTGTGTTCTAGATATAGGTTTTGGGTTTATATTTTGTGTTTAGGATTTGGGTTTAGGTTTTACGTTGAAGTTTTGGGTTCAAGTTCTAGGTTTAGGTTTTGGCTTTAGGTTTAGGGTTTTAGGTCATGTTACAAACACCATATGCTAATACAAGTGTAGCCTATTGTCCTTGTCACTTGACAGATTCAACCAATCCGGTTTGCCTAATGGGAAAATATTTCCTGCAGTGCTTTTGCCTCTGATTACAAATAACCACTACAGGCTACTTTTTGCTTCAGAAGGAAAAATACTGCAGGAACTATTTTGCCTTCAATCAATCGTATTTAGCTAAAGGCAGAATAGCACGAGCAGTGCTTTTGCCTCATGAGGCAAAATAAAAGTACATGGTTTTACACCGGTGGATCAGGACTGGATCGGACTGATGATTTTCAAAAATACTGCGGATCAGGACTGGATCGGATTCAATCATTTCGGATCAGGATTGGACTCGGACTGAAAAATTTCCGAGTCCACGCATCTCTGCTAGGTACGCCTTGTTGTGCAGTGAACAGTAACATTATTATCTCCAATCCCAAATTGTCAATCCCTCGCTTTCAATTAGATGACATTCAAAAGCTCTACGTCTGCCTATCGAGAAATCAGCCGACTGGGCTCACGTCCATTACTTTGCAATGATTCGAACTTGAACCTATCGTCGGTTTTCACCTAACTAGTCTCAACAAAGGCGTCAAAGTTGAATTAATCGCCAACTGTTTGCAATGGGAAATAAATTTCACATTACTCTACGCGTTATCAGTCCTGAAAGCTTATTACAATATAATAGGGGTTCTCAACAAAACCCGCTACTTTTCACCGAACAACGGGCTTTCGTAAAAACAAATTAACCGTACACCAAGTCTGCCGCCTGACTCAAAACATCAAGCAGGCATTCCACGACCGCTAATTAGTTTTTTTCAGTATTTCTCGACCTCTAAGCTTCATATGACACCGTCTGGCACAAAGGACATTATTTGAAACTGTCGAAGCTGCTGCATTGCAATCAAATGACAAATCTGATCATGAAACTTCTTTATTGTAGATCCTTTATACTATATACCAACGAAGGACAAAGCAGTCGCCTGCACAAGCTCAAAAACTGAATCGTCCAAGGGGCGGTGCTAGCTCCCATCCTATGCAATATTTACACTTATGAATTACCCCAACCGAAACCTTTTCTACCAAATATATATATGCTGAGGATGTCGCACTGACCTTCTCAGCCCATACTTACAGTTTGTTAGAAAAAATGTATCAGAGGACATGGCCACCGTACAAGTATACCTAGCCAAGGGGCACTTAAAGATCTCCACGAACAAAACTGTCTGCTGAGTTTTCCACATCAGAAACCATTATGCGTGGTATCAAATCAAAGTAGAATCCTTTCCTGGAAATCTGCTTACATTCCAGAATAATCCGACATACTTGAGTATAACTCTTGACAGAAGTCTCACTTTCAAAGACCACATCCTGAAACTGAAAAACAAAGTCTCATCTCGAGTTGCCTTGATAAAGCGCCTCTCGGGTCTGAGCTTGGGTTGCTCATTCAATGTGCTCAGAACCTCAACAACTGCTTAGGAATGCTCCCAAGCTTGGTGCCAAAGTGTGCACACACGCAAATTAGACACCCAGTGGAACGAAGCCATGTGTACAACCTCAGGTTGCATACAGTAAAGATCAAACCCTCCCTTTCTTTTCTGGTATCCTTCTCCCCACTACTCGAAGAAACATGGCATGTCTAGAGCTACATCGCAAAGTACAATGCCCCGTCCACCTGCTGCATGAAACTTTGCACGTGCATCGCGCTACCAACAGACTCCGCTCGAGACACCGCTTAAGACCGTTCATGGAGAAATTCACAAACCGCGACTACTCTCTCCTTAGAGTCCCAGACACTTCGAATCATCTATCTCTAGTTTCACTACCTATCCACCAGGATGGAACGTGCCGCGCAAAGCTCGGGTCTAATTTAACCGTTTGCGCACTGGACTCAGCTGGTTTCAACGCCAACCTCTAAATAATGGGATTGGCTGATGAAAGAAACTGTGTGTGCGGAGACATCCAATCCGCTAGTCACATCCTCCATCACAGTACCGTGCTGGCCCTCCGTGCAGCATCACCAACACCATCAACGGATGATCCGATTAAATACCTTTGCAATTCTTCCTTTTAGATCTAAGCGCATACTCCTAACACCTGTCAGGTGTATAAATACTACAGTAGATGAAGAAAAAGAAGATATTCTTTTTCGTCACATTTACCATTTAACAAATTCAAAAATTTGATTTAACCCCCAAAAACGTTCAATGTGGCGAAAGTGCAATTCTTCTGGTAGGGGTCAGAGACAGGTAGCCTACCCCTTAAAAATGGTTTGCAAATTCATACTCAATTTCAGTGCTTACTCAGAAATTTATCCTTATTAAAACCAATTTTAGTATAATACTTTCAATAAACTTGTTGTGTCTCTGAAATGGAACTTCATTTAATTTTTTTTACAAGCAAGCATTAGCTTTCAACAAGTGGTTTTGTTGAGATTGTTGAAATTCTAAAAACAGGTTCGTCCGAACCGGAGTCAAAGAGTGGCACATACGGCTAGGAAGAAGAATTGCAAGCCCACATCGAAATATTGTCTTTCACTGACGAATAATTTGAACCAGTCAGTCATTCAGTGGATTTGTGTTCATGTTTTCCATGCATATTATAAAATTCGCGGAACAGTCGCTCATAGGCATTATTCTCATATCATGTTTAGGAATCAGTCGAATTCGATGTGTTGTTTCATTGTCACCAAGGAGGTGAAACCTGCCTCACATAGATAACCAGTTGAAGAAGGTCCAATACCTTCTAAAGCGCGCTTAGTGATCTTAGTATACTCTTCGTGTAATCCACACCAAAATTTAAAAGAGACACCACTGCAAGATAAGCAACTGGAAGATAATTGTTGAATATTGCAGATGAATCAATTTATATTTGTACAGATCACCGTCAGCTATACTTTCTAATTTATATCAAAGGTATAAGATAGGTCAACTAAGGAACAGTTGAATGCACCATCAAAGTAATCGGTAAAATTGTTTCTCAAGGCGGCTGGGTGCTGACATATCTCAACACCGAGGTTGGCAACCTCGCTCCAGTTTTTACTGATTTTCCAATCATCAAATGTTGAAAAATTTGCGTTAACTGTATTTTCAACTCTCCTGCTCTACAGATCCAATTTTGCCTGAAAACCCTAAATTGTATCACGTACGTCAATAATGATAACAGTCTTTCTCTAAATTTGCACGTTTACCGGATTTAAAACGATGGATCCCTGATACATATATTGATGTATGGCAATGGTGAGGGTTTACTCATGCCTTTTGTGACACAAACGACGAAGAAACACGAATGCAACAAGAGGAAAAACAGCAACAAAGAGCAGAAGTAAATTTCATGTTGATGAGAAAATAAAAACATCAGAAACATCAGGTTTACCAACGTGAGGATTGTATTCTAACAGGTTTGAATCACAAAGTCATGACGAATAACCATGGGTCAAATTCTCAGCTAGCCCTGTTGATGCCACAGATCAGTTTTTATTTCAAGTGTCTTCAAACTCATGTTGCTTCGAAGGCCAAATAAGGACTAATAAAGTATCCGAGCACCGCATAATCACCACACGGGAGCCGAATTATGACGCTGGCGAGACAGTGGCGGTACCTGAACCTACAACTAGGAACAGCTTTTATGTCTTATTTCTTTCGAAATGTATCGTGAATTATAGGTAAATCATTTCTAGCTGTGTCTGCGTGAGTTTGAAAAGAACTTGTTCACTCAGCTGGCCAAGCACTTTTAAAAACCGGTGAATAAGCTGAATAACTTAAATGTCATCATTTGAATTTTTCCAAAAAGCATCGCGGACCACATTTGGCCGACGGTTCACGTGTTTCAGGCTCCTGTTTTAATTGATGACGTTGCACTTGCAGTAAAGAAAATCAACAAACTTCATCAAATCAACGTCAGATATGATAAGAAAACAAAACAACACCAAAATATAGAGAGAGAAAAGCATGTCTATGCACAATGGGGTAGAGTGAACAACTGTGGAGGTACAGGATTCACTGAAAAGGAGGTTTACAATACGATATAGCATTACAAGTTTGAAAAGAAAGCCAACATCTGAAACAAAACCAACAAGGATTTTGACAAGGTAGCAAGACGTTCTTATTTTGTTTTCCACATGAATAAGGCGAGAGAGAATTCAATTTTTCAGAAATGTCAGACCGAATTTCGGGACCAGTATTCATTGAAAAAAGCTGAACTCAAGATTTACTTGGTGATGCATACAAAAAACAGGTTAAATCAATTAAGTATTTGTGCAGCAGTTGTCTCCGAATCGCGACGCTGACACCAATCTGGTTTAAGTCATTTAAACCATCCTTGCCATTGAGACCTGCTGGCTCTCTCCCTTTGGAACCTGCATTCTGTTCAGAGACAAATCGAGAAAAAAATTACCCGTAGATGAAATTTGTGATGTGAAGTTTAGCATCACAATAGCAAGTTTGTTTCTTTCCATGGGGTGAGCGCTAAAATATCAATATATCTATTCTGTTGAACCGTATTGCTGTTATTGTTTTTGATTTTCTCCTGTGAATATCGCAGTCCCCTGCTACATGACCAAATCACTGAATTTCACTCTGTTCCAGGCCACAAATCGAGGCTCAGATACAATGTTTAATCACATGATTTTGTCTAAAACAGGTTTCAATGTCACCACTTTCAATGACGTCGGGAGGCTCTTGTTCCTTTGGCAAATTTTTCTTCTTTTGCCCAATTCCCATTGGCTAGGAGAAAACGATGCAATGAGGTTGCGTGATTACACAGAAGTCTACCCTCATCTTACAGTAGATGAGGTTAAGCCAATGCGTGTTTCCGAGTTGGTACGCTTTAGAGACAGACAAGATTGATTTCTGTTTCCGAAATGATTAAGGACAGAATCTTAGTTTCATACCAGCCCGCTACCTGGCGGTGTGTCCGCTTCGGTGCTGGTAGGTCAGGAGTCCGACCCTTGCCCCGGTCTTTCCAAGACCTTGTGAATTGATACTGTAGCCTTCTTAAAGGCGCACGATGTGCAAAAGGGCTGGAGGGAACACAGTCAGAACAATAAATCAATCAGAACACAAAACAAACTCGAGTCGAATGAAACCAGACATTGTACAAATCCAGTCGTGGCGCTGCGAGACCACTGTAGTTATAAAGCGCCATCAAAACTCCATATAATATCAAATCTGCAATTTCATGATTAATTAAAATTTTGCCATGTAGATTTTACTTGTCAAGACCACAATGATGCACTGTGGCCTCGATCCATTTTAACTTCCTTTGCCACTGCCCAGGATATCTAAACAATTTCTTGTTGTTCATTTGCCCAGGATATCTAAATAAGTTTCTGTTGGCGTTTCTTTTGTTCAGAAACCTGATAAACTTTTGCAAGGTTTGGAAGCAGGTAGCGTCCACCATGTAGTCATATTTGCCTTTTGGAAAGTACCACGACTTGCGATACAAAACAACTCCTTGTTTGTTTTTTATTTTTAGGGCTTAAAGCAGAATGGCATTGGGAATAGTCCGTGCGAACTGATAAAAAATGCGGGAAACGCTTTTGACATTTTCAGCAATGTCACAAGGCTTTTTCATGAAGTGCAATTAAGGAGTCAAATGTCAAGAGACTTGTTTAGTTCTTTTCACAAACCTAAAGGCTGTGGCTTCGCACCTGCAAAGACCCACTGTCCCGTTGCCACGGGTGAGCTTTTGTGGGCTAAAAGATCCAAACCCCCACACTGAAGATATGGAGGAATGCTATATATTAGGGAAGATTTACCAAATTTTCAGAATGTCAAGCCCTATCGCACAAACTTGAAGCCCGCGTGTTGAAGACTTTCTGACAACTGTTCTTGGGGCCCGGATCCTTCCAAATTTTTGAAAAGGAAATTTTCCACATTTTTTGCGAGACTTGCATGAGCACAAACTTGGAGTTTGGCGAACAATTTTTTACGTAATGCAAATGCGCTAAAGTCGATAATTTATTCTGCGCTTCATTTACAAAAATAGATCGAGTCACTGGCGCACTAAGGTTTCCCGCGCCGGAAGGCAAAGTCAGTTTGGTTGAACCCATGTAGCCCGTTCTTGGCAGCATATCTGCGGAAAGTGAGTTAGGAGTGAAGGCGTGTCGAAAGCGTATGTATTCTGCAGCTGCCTAAATGCCATGTTGCAGCTTCGCATCGCTATCAGATTGAGTGAAACGACGTCTTTTACAGACAAACAAAGTATAAGGAGAGATGTGGTAGCATTCCATTTATTTATTTATAAATTTTTTTGAAAAAGCCTTTGACCGTAACTGCTACTGGTTTTGCATTACTTGAAGAAATTAAAACATTTTCCAGAAAGATATCAAAATTGAAAATAGGAAAATTCTTATTTTCTGATTTTGTTTTTCATGGGAAGCTTGATGAAAGCTTAGCGCTGCAAAGCACTTCGTATCACACTCTCCGTACGACGAAAATAATTCAGAACCAGGGAGAATAATGTGATCAAAGCTTGTCACAGTGTGTCCAATGTCCAAAATGCCGACATCATGTTCTCTTAACTCTGATGAATAAATAAAGCGAAGTCCGGATGTACCGCGAATGTGTGAAATAGAATTAAACTCAAGTCAATATAAAAATCACAAATTAATTTTCGTTAGCTTAGTACGTTGGTCCAGTTGCACAGGCTATGGAGTTTTTGTAGCAGTATTTGCAAACCAGTGTCAGCAATTGGACTTTACTTGAAACGTATATACTACATAACGCACAGTTTCCACCCGTTTAATTTGTAGGACAACAGCACCAGCAGCATAACAACGGTAGAGTGAATGTGATCGAATGGGGAATTTCTATTGCTACCTGCTGTTACACCCATATCTCGCAAGACGTCTTCACACAGAATCTGATTTACGCGTCCGAGCGTTTAGAGTTAAAAGTTGTAGGTAGGATTGCAGTTGTGCCTATCAGCTACGTCTTTGGCGTTTGACGTACGTGCATGTAGCCAGAAATGCATTTGTGTTCTGACCTATGTGTTTAATTTTGCTGCAAATAATAGCGATTGTGTACTTGTCGAATCTTAACTGATTGTCGTGTGCTCAGCTAAACTACAGTGGGTTTTGTTTACTCACGAGTCTAGTTGCGCTGGTAGAGTGCATAGGTTTGTTTCTGTTATGTTTCAGAAACCACATTTGATGATCGACTGCTGTTGTAGCTTACTTCATTTGTAACGAGATATTTTGCGCTGGTCATCGGTGAGTAATACTAGACTGCAGCTCTATTATGCGCTGAATGTGGGAGGTTGAAAAATAGGCGAAAGATCATCGAGTACGCGTTGAAAAACTCTTGAGTGCAGGCTTTCCTCTGCTCACAATGGCTGGCACCGCGACACATAAAGACGTTGGTTTTCAACCTGGGGTTGCGACACCCACAGGGGTCGTGAGCCATTTTTGGAGGGGTCGTGAACCATATTTTGGAGGGGTCGCGTGTAGATTTTTTTATGTACACAGCTGTATTATATTTGCGTTGTTTGGGTTTAAGATGGAGGTGGTTGGGTTATAGTGACTTGCTTTACTGGGTCGCGGAACAACAAAGGTTGAAAACCACCGCTCTGAGGGCCAAGCTTTCGCTGAAATTGCTGGCAGTTTCCAGCAAGATGGAGGCTGCACAATTGGTAGACGAACGAAGTTGTGAACTTCGTCACGCTAATTAAAGAAGGGTTCGCAGTCATGGTCCAGCGGGCAACCACGAACATGGTAAATATTCCTTCTACGTCAGCTTCCAACCCAAGAGACTACAAAATCTGAGCAAAACAAAACTCATTCTATACCAGGATTTCTCAAGCATTCTTACGCTGCTCATTCCTCTCACTGTACCTAAAATCGATGCGCATCCCTTCGTTTTGCCAACGTTTTTTCGATTATTGAGAAATAGAATTTGGTCGATTCTTACCTTCAGTACCTCACCGCCCTGGCACGAAACATATTATGTCAGCCATTGGCCTGCCACCAATTGCCGTTAACAAAATCAAAAAAAAGTGAGCCGACTTGCAACATGAACATGTCAAAATGGGCGTAGACAGGGAGACCATAACACCCCCAAAACTTTTGGCATATCTTATCATTTTGTGCTTTGAGACGCGGCGTCCCAAACAAAATTCTATTGCTCGCTTAAACTCAAAATATTTGGCCGTAAAAAAGTTAGGGCTGGCTACGCTACTGCAGGTCTGTTGCAGCCTTGGTACAATTAAGCTGATTAATGGCCCTAATGGGAGGATGAACAGTAGCGGATTTTATTGATAAAACACATGCATCTACCCCAAAAGGATTCACGGACCCCTGTAAGAATCCAAGTCAGACCTTTGCATCGCCTCGTGATCGAGGGACACTTCTCTGCATTCCTCTGCATAGTGGAGTATTACCAACAATTTACCCTTTCTTTTTTCATCAGTGAAAACGCCGTTATGTGCAATATAATATACGATGTCTCAGTAACCTTGTCCGTGTAAGTAAAAAAGTGTATAATTTTTGAATAAGCGGAGTGTCACTGCCAAGATGGCAGTGGGCTCATCATGTGTGATCCAAAAGCTGTGCTGTTGCACAACATCTCGTTTCCAATGCCATTTTTTTCTCATTAAGGGGCAGGTTTCGTAACTGCGGCCCATGAAGATATTCGCTGATAAGACGAGCTGAGTCGACGCGGGCTGCTCATGCTGTAATTTCACCTCGGTTGCACTGTATAAGGAATTTTACCCCTTGGAAGGAGTCACCTCGCGAGCCTCCCACAGATTCTTTTTTTGAAAAGAAAAATTTTGAAATGACACAATTTTGCTTTTTCGGGTCAGATGAACCTCGAAATGATTAGTGAGTTGTAGAAAATGCAACTGTGCTCCAAAAACGTCACTTGCAATTTTGATTGGTGTTGCCCATATACCCATGTGATGAGAGTTGCCTACCTGAGCAACGTTCAGTTTAATCACATAAGGTCATCTTTTATGATATCTGCAAGTAGTTTTTTATCGTCCAGGTACCATCAAACGAGTTCGCCCGAACCTCAGAGGTTACGGTTGTCACGATGAAACCCAAAGTGTGGGAAAAAACAATCGTTTGACGGTTCTGCGTGGCTTTAAATTAACCACCAAGAAGTAAGAAACTTCTGCTTGGCTTTACCAAATGTCCTTCAGCGAATTTTTAACCATGGCAGGGAGCTGACGTAACTAGTCCGACGTCCAACATCAGCCAATTACTGATCCAGGCCTCGTTGTGCTTCCTAGTGTTTATGCCGGGAGGCCACCTTGACGCAGCTAATCAATTCAATTTCCCAACATTTGCCCTGAGGTGTGCTTGTTGCAGGCCACTATCTCGTAATTACCGTTCTACGTTTGTCGTTGCGACTTTTTTTCACGTGTCTGGCTTGGAACGTAGCAAAAGGTTTTGACAGCCAGCGTTTTCAAAGGTGCTTTGAAGGACGAACAATCTCTCAAATTTCTCCAACAGTCTCTGAAAAAACAACTGAACCTATCCTCAATATCGTGAATGAAATATACTCAAAGCTCGCTTCACGACAACGCCGCCCCTTCACACATAAAATAGTACAGGTCTGTCAAAATTCCTCAGCGGTCACCAAAGCAAAACCTCGAAAAAAAACTTGCTCGCAGCCATGTGATCTTCATGTGACTCGTTGCGCAATTTTGTTGGTTGCACCATACACCGTCCTCACATAACCTTATGTCGTAATTGCGCTGAAATAATGATGGTCAGATGTTGCAACATGCTTAAAGTATCTTCAGGTTACGTGAAGCCTGAGTATGCCTTTTTTTATAAATTGGTAAGGCTCGGCTCTTGCAATATAGCTGATTTTGAATGTATTGCTTTTTCATTATATTTGAAATTTTTTCAAGTCATGGGAGAGTCCTGACATAGCAAAAAAAGTACGGAACACTGTGATCAGCGTTCCGTTTCAAAAATCAACATTACACAAAAGCAATGGCACCCAAAATTTTACAAAAATGTTTAACTGTCTTATGAAACGTTTTACCCAACAGGACAATGTCAAGAATCTTCTTAACTCAACAGGATAATGAAAAGACTCATCTTCAGGGTCTAGTGGAGCGGGAACGCATGGGAACGGCGGTCCTACACCTTTTTCACGCTTTGCTTTGAAATGAGTTTGAAGCTGTTTTGAAATGGCTATTTTTTGATGCATTCCCATAACTTTTTGCTAGCACTACTGCGCATTGCTGGTCTTCTGAACCCAGCAGGATAATGGAAAAAACTTTCCAATCTTGCACGCATAGGTATCAGCACTTTACGCTGAGCAAAGGCAACCTAAGCCTTCAAAAAATGAATGCATTCTAACTAGTAGGATTTGTGAATAAAAAGCTTGTTGTATTGTGTAACGTCTTCACTCCCACTTGCAACGCGCTAGGCTTAAGCATTGGTTGCAGAACCAAAAAACATTGTATCTTAGAATCATACCATTTTACATGTCTTTAGTTTTCCAGGAAAAACTCAAATGGTCAACATAAGCATCAACGCAATGAAGGCTTTTTGCAGATGTAAGTAGAGGGTACACCGTGCCATTCCCCGTTGTATGCCTTCAGTACGCGTTCCTTTGTTTGTCGTATGTACTCGATAAATTCAAGAAACAGTTTTCATTCAAAAAATTTTTCTAATATACACTTTGTTATTCCCTTAAAGGTTCGTGTAATAAAACAAATATTTTGTTTTAACATTAAGCCACAACGTCAAATTTTTCCACTCACACAAGATAACAAACGTGGTTTTCCAAATGCAGAATTCAAAAAGGGCTGCTACATAACAAACAGATTCTTTTTATGCTGTGAGACTTCAAACACTTTTTTGCATTTTATGCTAGAAAAGTATTTCGCTATAAACAGAAAGCTTAATTTTCTAGCATTGGAGTTTATCAATTTGAGGGATTTTTGTAAAGTGTTATGAAACAGCACGTGTATTTTACTTTACTAAATCATGTGTAGTTCCTGTTTTTCAAAACTAAGCAAGCGTCAGATAGAGCTGTGTGCATTTGGTAAATAAAAACAAGGGAATTGTTTCCGAAAATATCTGGTAAAATCATAAATAAACAGTGTTGTTATGCATTATGAAATAAATGTGCGAATGAAATTGAAGAATTTATGTCGATTCAGATTTGTAGGTATTTGGCAAAATGATTGAGTTGAGGTGAACAATACGTTCATTTGCATACAAATTATAACGCCGTACAAAAAAATGGATTGTCTGTTACAACATGGGCTCGACATTGTACTACTAATCACTCGTGATTCCAGTAAATATTAGTGAGAAGCTCTGTTGATGTTGGTTGATCCTTTAACGGCATGTAGAACTGCCTCCGTAGAGAAAAAATAGATGAACAAAAATCTCTAGAGCAATCGATTCACACTCATACTTCAGTTAGTGCCTTGAGGCAATCGTAACCAACAACGTCAGAACCCGAGTGTTCGTATTATTCAGCTAAGCGACACGTTGCTTTGACATCAGTGTTTGCTTCTTTGAATCTTATCAACAGATCATTGCCTCGAATGGCCAGGTATATGACAAATTTCCTACAAATTTTCCATTCGCCAATAGCTGCTCGGTTTACAGAAAAACTTTGCCTAAGATTGCTTGAATGATTGGTTCAGAGTACAAGCACAATATTAGCTGTTGTTCAAAGGCTTGACTTATTGCAACTGCTACAAAACCGTTAAGATAAAGCCAATGCTTGTTTAGATGAGTTGCAAAACCAGAAGACGACATCAAAATTAATACGCTTTACTGAACTTTCAGCGCACAGAGCATTGCACAAACTTAGTATTGCGTTGACATTCAAGATAAAACACAAACGTCAGGTGGGTACTATCTGTTATAAAATGGTTAATAGTCATTAAATCCAATAGAAGATGAAGCATTTAGACAGAATCGAGCAAATACATACAGCCAGAAACGTGGTAATTATAAAAATCGCGTTAGGTTACTGTAGTTGCTTTTCCAAACAGAAAGAAGTCTGGCGATCCAACATTGAACATAACAAAGCTATGAATAATATTTATTCTCTATTTACTTAAAATTTCTTATGCATTTTTGCACATCGTTATGTCTAACCAGTTATGTCACGCTTCTCTGTGGTAAGGAGAGGTTTTAGCAGTTGCAAGCTCTTTCTCAATGTTTGTTCTTTGAATTGCTAGTATGTTCGCACAGCTGATACGTGTGGCGCATATAGCAAACGGTTTGGCATTTCTAGTGCACGCATGTGATATGTAATGTGATTTGGAACACATAAACAAATAAGAAAGTTGATGCAACTTTCGTTTTAACAAATAACATAACGAATTTCCTGGACGTCATTGGGAGTGTATTTTTTAAATCTGTTGCTTTTCAGTATCGCAATTGTGAAAAACCAGATCAAACAATTTTCAGCAAATTTATAACAAAACAAATTTTTCTACAGTATCATGCAAAAGCCCGTGTTTAAAATGTCGCTCTAATCTTAACGCATCAAAATCTTTGAAAGCTATACATGAATTTCACGTTGGCTAATCACACAAACTTTGGGAGTATTTTTTACTTGCCCTTTGCACTTCGCCAACAATAAAGTGATGCGTTTGTACTAGTGTCACGACTGCACTTAAAGAGACATCAGAAATTGAAGCAACTGCTCTTTTTTTTGTTGATCTTCGGCAAAGATCAAATAATCTCATTTAACCCTAAAAACAATAGGCTTGCAGTTTCAAAAAATCTCCAGGTATTTTTTGTGAAACACTGTGCCACAGTTTTCAATACCAGCGAAAGGAAGGATTAGGATAGCAAAACCTCAGTAGGTTCAAGGGGGTTGGCAAAAGTTTTATCCTCTTATCCAAGTGGTTTCATCGCGTATTATTTAGTGAAATAGGTATGTTTTATACAAGTGAAACCGATTTTGAAGCAAAAGCGGCATTATATGCTTGCAAAATATTGGAAAAGTGAACTGTTTGTAAAGAAATTAGTTGTGAAATAAGTCGGCAAACCATTTACCTTGACATTTCAGTCAGTGTGATTTACTCACAGCGTAAAGGTTTGAATGATAGAATGCTGTTCAAGATGAGGAGCAATTGCAAAATGTCATAAGATGGTTGTTTTTTTATTTACACCCACGCAACCATTTAAACTATAACTTGTGCTTAAAAATTTGAATGATATTAAGAAACCTGACCCATATCAGTGAACGGACTTGTTCGCTGAGGCTCGACAGGTGTAAGCACATGTCCTGCAAATGTTGATATCGAAATGCAATTTTGTTGGTACAGTATCTACTCCTGTCTAATACTGGCAAAGATCGAAAGTAGAATAAATACAACTTTGGATGAAAGTTTTTTTTAAGGTACTTTTTACAAAACGTTTTTAGCGCAGCGTTGTTGTAATGTATGGTAAACTAGTGAAAAAAGCAAAGCTTCAAATATTTGAAAACGACAAGGCTCCAATTATTGTAAAATTTTCGCAACAATTAAAACCAACTCAGAGTGCTATTCCACGAAAATGTTGAAAACGTGCCTCTTTGCTATACGAATTTTTAAATTAAAATGGTTCTCACGCATTTTCAGGTCTATGAAATCTCTATGTTATTTGAAAAAGGGAAGTGTCGTTGAAATAATAAAATGCGAAGCTTGCTTTTAACCAGAGGTCTTAAATTGATAGAATAAGCGTCCGATGTAATTATAGTGCTGGAAACTTTTTTCACATGATTTAATTGTAAATGAAAAATATCCTGAATTATGTTCAGTTTAGAAACGCAAAATATTTCATCTTTTCCACACATATCAACCGCGTGTAAGAATTAGAAGATATTTTCTTAAACGTTTACTTCATCTTTGCACAAATGTTTGTGAAAAGCAATTTTTGAACAATCTTTTGAGACTGTTAAAAAAACCGTGTGCCTTCTTCAATAGATTTTTCTGTTTTTACCTAATGTATAAACCAAAACATTTTTTTACTTGTAGAAGTTTTTGCGTTGCAAATATTTGAAAATCTTGCAGACCTTTTCAGTGGTTGCTCTGTATTTCATAAAACTTAATAAAGAAAAACGTGTTTAGTTCAACGAAATAGATGCACTAAACTAATTACATTTTTCTGAAGCTTTTTCACAATAAACGTTGAATTGTTGTTGCTGCATAATTTTGTTCAAGATTCACTTGCTATGATGAGCAACTCAAGCCAGTAAAGGATTAGGCTTGCAGAACCATGCAGCTACTGTCAAATAAAAAGTGTTGTATATTGTCTCTAATCGCACCAAACATGCTGCGAGTTATTTTGACACTGTGATGTCTCTAAACACCAAACGTTTCAATTTTATAGCTTGCAGTATACCGCTCTAGAAAATGATAAAGAATACTTTTTCTGTCAATGTCTGGAGCGCTTTGTTCTGTGTTGCGTTTTCGTCATCTATGAAACGCTTCACAGCGACACAACCTTACATGAGAGAGTTTCACCTAAACAGAGAAAAGTCAATGAAATTGTTTTGGAATTTCGACGACTATGAAATCAATTTTGAGGTTGGTTTGCATCACCGTTTTTTGAATGAATTTACACATAAAGTGGGAAATTGATATGAGTGAACATAGGTCAATAATGGCATCCGTCAGCACAGTCACCGATAATTTTAGCGACAGCTTAAAAGTGCTGCTATTATTGTAAGCTAACGTAATCATCTAATGACGGATTGGTACAAAAATTTGGTGACAAAAAGTCCCAAAATAGCAACAAATATCAGCCACATCAAAATTAAGGTTTCTATTTGCTCGTCTTTCAGCTTCATGCAGCAACAACTGGTTGGATTGGTATAGGGATATCCCCAAAAGGAGGAATGCAGGATGCTGATATTTGGGTTGGTTGGGTTAAAGATGGAAAAGCTGTTGTACAGGTTAGATACAACTGTAAATGTTTCACCGGTTAAAAAAATTGTTTGAAACCGTCCATTTGCATTGTATTTTGCACGTTCATTTACTCCACGTAGAAAAAGCAACTTTTGAAGCTGTTCAAAAATATTTGTTTGTATTTGCCATTCAGGACCGGCATGGACCTTCCTGGGGAAACGGATTCCCATCAGCAGATGTTGAACAAAACATTGAGCTCGTTGAAGGTCGAGAGTGCAACAATACAACTATGTTGAAGTTCAAAAGAAAAATAGTCAGTTGTGATACCGAAGACAGAACAATAACTGTGAGTACATTCCTTGCACTGGTTGATGGAAACTTACCAACAAATAATAGGAAACGCATGCGCATGGCATCAGTGGCGGATCCATACCAAGTGTTTGGGGTTAGCAGTGAAATAGCAGGCGCTCAAAAAGTTATTCACTTGTTTAAATATTCGAGTTTGTCTACGAGAACCGTTTGGAATCACACAAAAGCGGTTACCGTTTGTAGGCCAACTAAGTGGCTATTTTGTTGGTCGAACACTGCGATCTTTCAGGGAATAACCGCAGTTTGAAAACGCTTTAAAGATCGTTAAATTCACAAAAAGTTTGAAGCGGGTTGCAAAAGACGCGCCTCTTTTTTCACAAAGTACACAAAACTGACAAAAACAATATTTTATGTCTAAAAACGTTTTTCAAAAGATATACCCTAAAGCAGGGTCTCCAAACTACAGCTTGCGGGCTAAATCCGCCCCGCGAAGCCATTTTTATTCGTCGGCAAAGATATCTTGCCAATTATGAAATATTGTTATATTTACGAAAAACATCTTGATTTGGTAGAATGTAACATATAACGATACACTCACCTTAGCTATGATGTCGGGGATCGAACTGTTGTTTTAATAGCTTGCGTGGCCCTCTGGAAAAAAAACTTTCAGTCCCCTGCCCTACAACATTGCTGCACACTAGCGTATGGCACTATTTTGGCTATCCGTAGATCAGAAAAAAGTATGCCTGAAACGTATGCCCGACCTGGTTGGAAGTAGAACTGTTCTTACACTGACAAGCGACACCTCAAGTCCCACGATCGGAGTTAAGTAAATATGGAAATCACGTTTCCAGGTGAAACTTGTGCAGTTACACGCATATTGAAAACATTTTCACTGCTGAAACGACAATTCATAAACAAAACAGGAATGAAAGGCATTTGCCTGACATTATTCCCATTTCAGGCAGCTCTGCTGGCTATCGTGAAAAACGATCTTACATTCACACAATAGATTCACACTGGGCGTAAAATCATATTGCCCCAAAATACATTTAACGCCACTAACAAAATTCGAATTTCAGTCAATTGTTTAATACCGTTCCACATATTTCCATTTCCACATTGAGCTGCTGATTCGAAGAAGCAAGCATCAAGCCCATTAGTCCAAATTATGAAAAAAAATCAATTCAGATCTGCTTCAATTCAGTCCAGGAAACATAGCTGAGAATCAGCTTATAACCACTTTCAAACCAAGAATCTCCACCAACACCACAGTCACCAGTAAAAAAGGTAAAATATGCACCAGAACATTGCTCTTCTGCTCACATTCATGTGATGTAAGCGAAATAATCTATTCCAACCAATAAGCTACGCATTTTGCTGTCAGTTGTATATTTCGCTAACCATGTTAAATTTGTCTTTTTGTGGCCGGTTTGAGATGTCTACTGGTTTGAAATTCCAATGAAAGATTCAAAACCACAAAGCCATGAGTAATTGTTGCCAGATGGGGGGAAAGGCACAGTCATCCCCAAACTTTTGGACTGCAAATATTGAACCGTTAAGTAAAAATTGTCATAACCGGGTAGAGCAAATTATTTATTCAACCAAGCTGTTGATACCTGGTATTTTACCAAATTTTTTTACGTTAGAATTGTTTACCATGGTTTGTTTAGACGCGTCGTGCTACCACGTAGCAATTCAATGCTACACTGCATTCTCCCATTTGGCGGAGTGAGGTGTTACACAATTGCATTGTCAGGTTATAATTCCTTGATGTAGGTAAATGGAGCATACCTGGTATTTTACCAAATTTTTTACGTTAGAGTTGTGTACCATGGTTTGTGTAGGCGGGTTGTGCTACCACGTAGTAACTCAATGCTACGGTACAATGTCCCTTTTGGCGGAGTGAGGTGTTGCACAATTGCATTGTTAGCTCATAATTCCTTGAGGTAATGGAGCACGTTCAATACATTTTTGCCAGACAGCGGTAAGATGTTTGGTAACGTAGACAGCTTTCTACATGCTGTAGAATGGTTCAAGCAGGGGCATTAGTTCCGTCAAGAAACTCATCCACTCACCTTTACGTCGCAAAACTTCGATGCAGAAATACTGCGGACTCACGCACTGCAGCGACAACAGTCCTGAAACTATTTTTCCGCATTGGGGTCTTCTAAATCTTGCCTCAGTTATACGCAGGGCAACCAAAAGTCAGTAAAGTCACAAATTTTCTGCCTTCTTAAATGCTCATGAAACGTCCACAAACCAAATTTTACGGTGATACCATGATCCACTCCAAAGTTTTTAGGTCAAAAAAAGTCAAAAATTTATCATTAAGTCAAAATTTATCGTTAGGTCAAAATTTTCTTGCAGCAGAGTTTTTTTCTCGTTATCGATATTTTATTAAAGTTACAACAACAGATTTTGACAAATTTTACAAGTTTAGTTGCAATTCGGAAATAGTAAAGGGTTTGTTACGACTTTTGACGTAATAAAGTTGTTTAGCCCACTTCTGGACGATTGAATATTATGTAGACTAGCCATGAAAATGCAAGAAAGCTGGTCTTACAGTACTTGGTGTGGCAAATGCTCAATCCATCATGCAATATGCATATACACTGTTTGGCTTTATGAGATTCTTAGATTTGACGCTACTATATTTAATAATGTAGGCGACTTATTAACATATCATGTGACTGTTTGAGGTTCAACAACCAAATTCTTCAAAAGTTCGAAGTACACTGCATGACTATACTTCCGAGTTTACCTCAACACTTAACGGTGATTATTTTGCAAAATCTGTGACTGCTTAGTGAAAAGTGACAAAAAGTTTATGGTGGAAGCACATCGCTGCAGTGCAAAGCATCAACGAGGTTCGTTTCATGAAGCTGAAAGTAGCCAGAAAATTTTTAAAACATGCTATACCAGATTTTGCAGATAAGCTACTTTTTGTTTCATTTCAACAGAACAAACTTATCGGTTTGTTCTCTAATACTGATATGAATAGGCTTTGCATTCCGCATTTCCGTTTAAAACGCAGGTAATTGATAGGTCAAAATAAAGCTTGTAAATTATAAAGACAAACGTTTAAGTTTTAGGTCAAAAAATTGGTTGCCTAGTTATACGGTTTCCAGATTGCATCTCTATTTTCACTACTGCCTTTCCTATTAAGGCTGCCACCAGGCATCAAAAACAAACTTGTAACAAAAACCGGCCAATTTTGTACGCCCAAGGGGCGAGTCCAGAACTATGCTAGCAAAAGCGATCGCGTCTGTGATTGCCTTTTCTGAGTAAGACTGCATGGGTAGTTCTCACGCGGTAAAGAAAAAATGGAACAGTTTTATTATAACGACAGAATAGCATTGTTGATGCTATTCAATAAAGAGGTTGCGTAAAGGTCCGTCAGGCAAATTTTGAAGTTCAACGCAGTGTAAAGCATTTTATAGTTTAGATCAGTGCTCCTCAAACCTTTTTTGGTTTCGTTCAACCCTGTCATCAATTGCTGCCTTCCCATTCACCCACCGCGAATGTATGTCCCATGTGACAATAATAACCTGAATACTGCACATGCAATGTTGTTGCTGAGTTTGATTTCTGCACAGTATCTTTCTAAGCTAAGTAACTCATTTGAAGGCAGTTGAAGCCGCATCAACTGTCATGAAATGTGAAGCTACGGAAGCAACAAATGCAGCCAACCGATGTACTTCAACGAGTGACGACACAGAATCTGAAAACTATGGACTCAGAAAGAACCAAACACCAGACCTGTGTTACTGCAAACATAATCACAAAACCCCCCAAAAAATGATAGGAAACTTTAAATATTTACAACAGGAAGCCGTTTACTAATTACTGAATTTCTCCCGAACTTTACTGATCAACTTTTCAAACTGCAGCTGAATTAATTTTCCAGCGGTACCCCCAGCAACGAGTTGATGTACTCCAGCGCATTTCGCGTTTTAGTTTTAGCTCGACCTTGGGTGTCCGAAGGTTTTCTTCCAGGGGTGGACAACCATGGAATAATTTTATTTTACCATCTCAAAAATAACAAAAAAACATTTTTCTACAAACAAATCGATAGGAAAGTATTGAATTTCAAAATCCAAGGTGCTCAGAAGACAATAACCCTGCTCCCCTTCCAACGCCCATGAGCTCGACCAAATATGAAAATCCTTTATCTATGTACAGTAAGTGCTAATCAAGAACACCAGTTGTTGCAAAGCTTTCAGTACAATTTCTTTATACTCTGGTGATTCAAACAAATCAACAAGAAAATCCCCATAACAGAGATATGTTTCGACAGACATTCTGATACAATCCTGCTGAAGGAATCTTATCCATCCCTTCCTTTAAAAATCTGGTTCTGCAAACTACGAAGCTGATGGAATCTTAATCGATTTCATCTATAGATTTACGATTACTTTCATCGAAAAATGTGCTTTTGTACGTATTTCATAGACTTTCGGTAGGTGCTACCTGCGACATAAATGCGTGTGAGGTGTTGGAATCCATTAACAAAGCGGCAAGAAGCAAATATCACAAATAGGCCATTTGTGTACGTTGACTGGTAAGCAAGCCGGCAGCCACGTGGTGGGAAGATTCGGCGGCAGTGCCCCACAAATTTCTCATGTTCCCCCCAAATTTTCCTGTGTCCTCCAAATTTTTATGTGCCCAGAAATTGTTGTATTCAGTTTGTTTCAAACATATAATAAAAACAAAAATCTTGGCACACTAAAAACGTACTTTTTCCTATCAAACCTGCAATCTTTTCTGTGGGTCTGCTGGTAAGGCTACTCTGATCAGTGCTCCTCTGTCTGGTTTTTACTCGAGATTGAGAATGAAACTTTCGACAGTGCTGCGATTCTATCAAGTAACCTTCGCACAATAGTGCAGGACGCTCATGCAGAGCACAGCAGAGATTCCATCACTCGAGTGAATAAAACATGGCATCTCTCGGTAAAATCTATCCCTGTTACACCATAGAGGTAGTTACATGTATCATAGAAGGTTTACTGAAGTGATAAGTTGCTGACTTCTTTAGACGTAAAGTTAGAACGCTTGAATTTCGCCGTTTTATTCATAATCGGTGATGTTTGTTGGGTAAAAATACAAGAACTAAAAGATGCAAAAAGTTAGCAATAGAAAATTCAATCACCCTTGATTCACCCCTTTTCTTTCTTACACCCCTGCAAAAATTTCTTTCAATCTGGTGCCAACTATCAGGTTAAGAAGCACCGGTTTAGATTTAGAGTATTTGAACTCTGTTTCTACTTCAATGGGCACCAAAAATGGGGCATCTATGTCAAAGGGACGCCATTCAACGATGCGCCACAGACGTTTGAGGGAGACAGCTGCCCGAAATTTCCCCTCCCTGTTTATCCACCACTGCATGGGATTGACATTAAATTAACGATTCAGAACATTTCTTTGAAATAATTTCACTGAGTTTTTAACTGGAAGATTTTTAGAAGATTAACTTTTTTTACTAAGTGATTTCTTACACTATGATGCAGTTGATCGATTTCATTTTCTCTTTGATTATGATGAAATGGGCAGTTTACGAAAATATTCTTGCATTTTTTTAAAGGAAGGGACAATCTCGCTTATTGCAGCGTACGGAGAAAACGACCCGGAAGATACATTCGGTCCAAGACACGTTCATCTCAGGAATACAAGATGTACAGTATTTTGATCAACAATCTTTATGGATACTCAGCCGTGATATATGGATTAGTTTAAAACAATTTATCTGCAAACAAGTTAATTGAAAGTTACGAAAATTCGTGTAGCGAAATAACAGACAAGATTTTCATTTCCACTATACCAAGAAGGTAGATTTCCTTTTCATCAGACCATTTGTCTTTATCAGGGACAAATAAAATCATCCTTCTCAGCGGCGCAAATCAACCGGCAAGCAAGGCATTAGAGACAAACACGTCCTTCTTTGAACTGCGAAACAGTGGTGACGCGTTTCCTCGCATTGACACCTATTACAATTGCAGATTGTTCAAGATTCCAGAGTTCTCATCTAAACAGCATGTAATCCGTGTAAGTAGATGTCAGAAGTAATGTCTATAAGTTGAACAATCAAGCACGCGCCTGGCAAGAAATACTCATTTTTGCATTGTTTGGCGTTCAAATTTTTAACCAGCTTTAACATTTTTAAGTAGGAGATATTAAAGCATTAATCAAATATCTTCCTTACCTTCTACTGAAAAATTATTAACTTATTGCTCAGATGATTTTTTGCAAAATGCGCTTTTGATATTATCACATACTAAGTTAAACGAACCTTGACAAATGAAAGCGAAGTATTTTGATATTTTTTAGCTCTTTTACCGTTTTGAGGTATTAGAGATTAACTGCTGACATGAAATGCCGCCAGGTGCAGAGAGAAGTCTTTTCAGATGTTTCAAAAGCTTTTATGCTGGATATATGCAAACTGCATGCATTCTAGTCCCTTTTCTCGACTTCTCCAATCATTTCTGAAACGTGAAAGAACGTAAAATGTTCCCCACTTTTTTCAAACCTTTATCGTTCAGAAAGATCAACCACGCAAACTTCTTAGGGAACCATGTTCATTATGGTGTCCGTTCAAAACAGACCTGTCCAAAACAGACCTGTTCATAACAGACCACTGAAACAGAACACGTTCGTAACAGACCTGTTCATAACAGACCGGTACATAACAGACAGGTTCTTAACAGACCACGTTCGTAACAGATCGTGTTCATAAAAGACCCGTTCATAACAGACTGGTTCATATAACAGACCAAGTTCATAACAGACCTGTTCATAACAGACCTGTTTATAACAGACCCGTTCATAACAGACCCGTTCACGACAGACCATGTTCATAACAGACTTTGTTCATACTACGACCCTTTTACAACAGGTCTCTTCCGTACCTGGTCTGTTATACGAACGGGTCTGTGGTCTGTTATGAATATATCTGTAATCAGCTACCAACGTTGATCTGTTTCAAATGCTGGTCTGTTATCAGTGGCCTGTCATGAAGAGGTCTCTTTAAACGGGAACAGTTCATTACATCCACAATTTTTACAGTTAATCATTCCATCCGACAACTCTCATTACCCTGTCTTCTCTGATATTTTCTATGTTGCTCTGAAAATAGTATCTCCTTGGTGTGAAGACAATGCTTCGGGCGGGGGCGTTCTCTCGTAACACCTGTCATTAGTGCTTACGAACATACAAGATGCCACCTGAACATATAAGATGTTTATAATGCTTTTTTACTTTGCATTTTAAGATTGAACCTGTTATTGAGCCACAGTACCTCGCCGAAGTTCACCATATTGTTGTATACCAATGTCCAAAAGCTCCCCAGGTAAGTGTGCTCTAAACCAAAAAAAACAGCAATGCGCAAATGCATGCAATAGTTTGTTTTTCACGCATTGTTCTTGTTTCAATTAATTGTTAACTCTCGTACATGCTAAGCTCGCAGGAAGCCCACAATTCCTTCAAAGTTTGAATACTGATTTTTTCCTAACAAAAGCAGCAAAACTAACGCAAAAAATGCGTTTCCTTAGGGAAGTGCTTTTGATTAAGCTGGTTCTGAAATTTAATGAAATTAAAAAAACACAAACGTGTGAACGGCTTTGCCACTGAATCACATTAATGAAGCTAAGATTTTGGAACAGGGAAATAATTGAGAAGTACAGTACGTTGGTGGGGAAAGTGTTTTTATGACAAATTTGATTTTGTTTGTAACAAATCACGTCTTATCTGCAACATGTACCCAGCTGTAGAAAACTTAGCAGGAAACGCTTGTTGTTGCTGAAGCGTGCGGTCCATATGTCATATAATATGTTGATGGATCGCTAAATTTCTGACTTGCCACATGGTTAAAAGCTTGTGAAAGTGCGTTAAACAGGCCGATATAATAACTGGTATAACCGTTCTCTTTTTGCTAAAATCTGGCCGCAACTGTGAAAAATAAGGTTTGGTGCGAAGTGTTTACGTAATGTCTGATTCGTTGTACATGCCGATACTGTATGGCACCGTGGCCTCACCTGCAAGCTTCTGCAATTGATGCCTGATAGACACATGGTCCGCATGATCATGGAGATGGTTGGCAATGGCAGAATCACGCTCAGCACCGGAAACGGCAAAAGAAGCACGTTATGACACCTCAAGAGGGGCGTCCCACAGGGATCTGTCCTTGCACCCCTTCTCTCAACATCTACCTCTCTGACCAGCCAACCACCGTCTCCAGAAAGTATGCATTTGCTGACGATCTAACAATTATGCATGCTGTTGGAGACTGGCAATCAGTGGAAGGGGTGCTGACCAAGGACACAATGGAATGGTTGCTGCCCAAGGACATGGCAGCTGTAGGTGAATACCTCCAGACTTGGAAGCTAAAGCTCAGCACTACAAAAACTGTGNCCGCAGCCTTCCATCTTAACAACAAGGAAGCTAAACGTGAGCTTAAANTCAAATACAACAACGCAACCCTTCCTTTCTGCTCCGAGCCCAAATACCTTGGAGTAACATTGGACAGGTCGCTCACGTGTNGCTGACACCTTGAGTCAATTCGCAAGAAGCTGACATCACGCGTCGCGCTCCTGGGGCGGCTTGCTGGTTCCGGCTGGGGTGCTGGAGCAACAATTCTGAGAATAGCCACCCTAGCCCTGGCCCATTCAACCGCAGAGTACTGCGCGCCCGTCTGGTGCCGCAGTGCTCATACCCGCCTCATCGACCCCGCCATCAACGACGCCTTGCGAATTGTGACTGGATGCCTACGTCCTAAACCAGCGGGAAACCTGAAAGCGCAAGATATATATAAACTGGAATTGGCCAAATTAATGCACAAATTTCATGATGGATTATTGCCCAGTATTTATAATGGTCTGTTCCAGAGATCTTCG